>Ga0116216_10003311_pt1 | contig 10489 bp, 16 predicted proteins | sample Sb_taG_11_FD_89696 | JGI IMG/M metagenome (GOLD analysis project Ga0116216, IMG submission 89696) | Peat soil microbial communities from Weissenstadt, Germany - Sb_50d_3_AS metaG | ecosystem: Environmental > Terrestrial > Soil > Wetlands > Peat | place: Germany: Weissenstadt | collected 2010-09-21
AACCGAACAACGGATCAGCTTTTGCTGGCGCCACGCCCCTCGCCTCGCATGCGCGCCTGATCACAGTCCCGTCTAACCCGATGTTTCCGTTGGCAGCGATGGGCGGCGGGAACGGGAATTGCATGGACTTTGCCTAGTCGGCAAAAAAATCGCGAGGCGCTTATGCAAACCGGGGTCGATAGCTCCATGGCAGTTGAGAATAAGCGCGTGTTCGTCATAGACGGCGACGAGATCAGGCGCGCGGTGTTGCAATTCCTGCTGCAAGACGAGAACGAAACTCATGAGTTCGCGGACCTCGAGCGTGCCTATGACAAGGCCTTGCACTGGAAGCCGGACGCCATCCTGCTCGCAATAGACCTGGTTCGGTTGCACGGTCCGGCCGTAATCGAAGAGATTCGGGCGCGTATCATGGGAGTCCCGATTGCGGTGGTTTGCGATTCCGCCACCGACCCTCTGGCACGAAGCTGCCTGCAGCTCGGCGCGCAGTCGCTGCTCGCCAAGCCGCTGACCATCGAGTCGGTGCGCCGCAAGGTGAATCTGTTGCTTGGGCGGCGTAGCTCACTTGCCATCCCTGTGTACGTGGCATGAGTGTCGCCATGTTCGCCGAACATACGCTTGCCCGGTCGCATTTCGAACTCATTGGCGGCCAGGCAGCCGTCGACCGGATCGTGGAGGAGTTCTATCGACGGATGGATGTCGAACCCGCAGCGCATGTCATTCGCGTGCTGCATCCACCCGATTTGAGCGCCAGCAAGGCGGTGTTGAAACGCTATCTGGCCGAATGGTTGGGCGGTCCGGCGGCCTATTCGCGGGAACACGGCCATCCGCGCCTGCGCATGCGGCACCTGCCGTTCCGCATTGGCACGGCAGAGCGTGACGCCTGGATGCTGTGCATGGCCGGCGCACTGGCAGAGGTCGTCGGTTCGAATCGGCTGCGCGAGTACCTGCTGCAATCGATGTCCAAAATCGCCGACTGGATGCGAAATGACGGCGTCGAGCGTTGAGCCGTCACGCCGGTTCAGTCCACGATCTTGCCGTTCGAACGTTTGTAATTCGTCGTATGCCCCGCCTTGGCGGCGCGCGCGCGCCCGGCCGCCATGATTGCCACGCTCTTTCCCGGCGCGACCGGGGCGCCGATCTGCTGCTGCAGTCGGTCCGAGCCGCAGTGGGGGCACAGCGGAACGGATGCTGACATGATCAGCAATTCAAACAACCGGCCGCATTGATCACAGGTGTAATCGTAAAGTGGCATGCAAATTCCCCGCTGAGCGCTCATGAGAACCTACATCAAATCCACCCGGGACGGCCGCAAGGTCGAAGTCATCGGCCGATCCATCTGCCTTGACGGCAGGCCTGAGTCTGAGAAGCTCGTGGCCGTGATCGAACATCCGCATTGGCGAGCGATCCTGCAAGCCGTTCCCGACGCCACGCACATGGCGGGTCGCGTCGCCTTGACGGTGGATGAGGCGGAAAAGGCCGAGCTCGCGCTGAACATGGCACGCGAGGCCTTCGATCGCAGTCCGCTCGGCGCCGCGGAGCGTTCGCGACTGGCGATCAACCGGATGCTGTTGAATCGCAGCGACGAGTAGCATGTCGGTCAGACCGGCCGGTTCTCGTTCGGATTGCGCACGGGACCCATGCGGCGCAGTCCCTCCTCGTAGCTGATCACCTCGAAATCGGCGCTGAATCCCGCGGCCTTGTCGGCGATTGCGTCGAGCTTGCCGGCAGTATCGAGCTTCTTCAGATCATTTCGATCGATGTAGAGGAGTTCGAGAATCTCGTTATAGACGGTTGCCTCGTCGATTGGCAGCACATAGAACGTGGCGCCGCCGAGGTGCACGCGGTATTTCGCGCTGAGGTCGACGTTGTTGCAGAACACGAAGTACTTGCCCTCGGGGCTCAGGCTGTCCCCGAGCACGTCGGCGACGGCTTTCAGATATTCAAATGAGAGGAGATAGGCGGCGAAGAACTGGATGGTCGATTCACCGCTGCCGCCCACGGCGAGCACCTGCTGCACGGCTAGTTCCGGCGGCCGCGCTTCGTCCGCGAGCTTGGTCGCGAACTTCAGCGCGAGATCGCCGCGGAACCCAAAGCGCCTCCCGGCCTTGGTGGGCGCTTTCAGCAGCGCATTGAGCAGGCGACCTTCGGTTTCGAGGTGCCTGAAGCCCGTTTGTTCGATGATGGTCATGTTTGCTCCTCATAGGATCCGGTAATGGAAAACGACTAGCCGGCGGCGATGCGCTGCGCCACGCGTTGATCCCACGCGATCAGGGATCCCACCCACTCCTTGAGTGGTGCCTCGATGCGTTCGATGCCGTGCTCCAGCAGAAACCGCTTCTCGTTGCGTGTCGGCTCCTCCGGCAGTATCGCGAAATGCCGGTCCGACGATCGTTTGATGATCTGGTGCGCAAAAATGCGCTCGAGTTGCGACGAAAACCGGCATCCGATGAATACGAAGCCGCGGCCGCTGCGCAGCCTCTGCACTACCGGTGGAATCGGCGTCTGTATATCGATCTCGGTGAGTACCTCGACGTAGTCCGAATCGGACACCAGATAGTTTGCCGCAGGGCTGACCGAACCAAGCGGCTGGTACAGCAGGGTGTCCCAGGCCGGGTCCATGGCGCTCGGATCCTGGCGTCGCGAGCCGTCGGCGTCGAAGTAGTGCACCCAGGTGCCGAAATGCTCGGCCTGACTCACGCCTTGCACGATGCCCCATGAGGCGCCCCGCTGCGCGAGTGCCTGCTGCGGCAAGTCGTCGTACCAGGCATGGACCCACAGCGGCAGCCGGGGAAGGCCGGCCAGGTAGCGATGCAGTTGCGTCGGCGCCATCCGCGGGGCGAAGGCTGCGTTCATGGCCGCCGTGACCGTCTTGCGATGCTTGAAGTTCTCGATGAACTGGGCCGCAGCGCTCAGATTGTTGCGGATCTTATGCGGCACGCTCGCTTTGGCGGTGAGCTTGCCGACGAGCTCCAGCGGAGCCGCCGGAACCTTCGACGGCTCATCGGAAAGGCCGAGCACACCAGGACCGAGATAGGGAATCAGCCGGCCATTGATCAAACCGATGTGAATCACGTTGAGCAGCTGCGTGTCGATGGACTGGATCATCATGCAAAACTCGGCAATTCGATCGTTAAACTCTCCGTGCCCACGATCACCTGACAGGCGAGCCGCGACTTGGAACCGACGCCGATCAGGCTGTCGAGCCGTTCGTTCTCGAGCCGTTGTGCCTTGGAGAGGCCTTTGCGGCCCTCGACGACGAATATGTGGCAGCCGCCGCACTTCGCCTCCCCGCCGCATTTGCCCGGCACTTCGATTCCGGCTGCGAGCATGGCCTGCAGGATAGTGCCTCCCTCGGCGGCGGGGACGGTCTTGTTGATTGGCAGGACGGTCATGTTCGGCATCTGAAATCTCCCAAAAATGATGAAAACGGTCGGGGTCAATAAATGGCGGCGCCGGCGCCGACGTTCGTCGACGCATCCTTCAGGGTCGACACGATGAATGCGATCTGCTCTTCCGTGAGGTGCCGGTGGAACGGCAGCGCCACGGCGCGATCGGCGAGTTTCTCGGTCACCGGCAGCCTGCCGCGGCGATTGCCGGGATCGCGATCGACGTAATGGCGTTGCGTGTGCAGCGGCTGGCAATAGGCGTAGGCCTCGATGCGTTCCTGGCGCAGGTCCTCGACGATCGCCCCGCAGGCCGATCGTGAGAAGCGCGTCCCCAGGTGCACGAGATAGACGAGCCAGTGCGCGACATTCACTTCCGGCGCCGCGTACGGGTCCTTGATTCCCTCGAACGACTTGACGTGCTCGAAGTACACGCCCTCGACACACTTGCGCTGTTCGAGGATTTCGCCGAGTCGCTTAAGCTGCACGAGGCCCACCGCCGCCGCTACGTCGCTCATGGTCGACTGATATGGTGCACAGGCGCTGATGACCAGGGAGCCGCGCTCGGCTGGCCCGTGAGCACGCCGGTTGCGCAGAGCACGGGCGATGTCGACGTCGTCCGTAACCACCATGCCACCCTCGCCGCAGCACAGGGGGGAGGGTTGGGAGAAGTCGAACACCGCGCAATCCCCGAAGCTGCCCACGATCTGGTCCAGGTACGTCGAGCCGATGGCCTCGCTCGAGTCCTCCAGCAGGACCAGCGAGTGCTGCCGGGCCAGTTCGCGCAGCGCGCGCCACGGTGCTGGATGACCGTTCGTATTGCCGGCGAGGATGGCCCTGGTCGCAGGAGTGATGCAGCCCGCGACTTTCCCGGGGACGAGCACTCCGGACCAGTAATCGACGTCGAGGAACACCGGCGTTGCGCCGGCGAGCGTGATGGCGTGCGCCGTTTCGCGCCACGAGTACGCTGCCGCCAGTACTTCGTCACCGGCGCCGATTCCATGCGCCTTGAGGGCAAGCAATAATCCCGCCGTGCCGCTGCTGACCGCTACGGCGTGCTTGCGGCCGGTATAACGCGCAAATGCTTCCTCAAACGCCTCGACGCGCGGACCCTGAGACAGGCGCTGCGAGGACAGCGCCGCGGCGGCCGCATCGAGTTCGGACTGCGTCATGTCTGGATCCGTCAGTGCAATCCACGCCTCTCCGACTTCGACGTGGACAGCATTCATGACCGCTCCGGGTGCGCAGCGAGTATGACGCCGGTTGCGCTTGCCGGATCGGCGGTGATCCGCCAGCAATGATTGCGCCCGTCCACCAGATACAGATCGGCCTTCGGGAGGCGCCGGAACGGCAACTCCTCGCTGATATCGGACGCCTGGCAGCGCGTCAGCGATCGGCCGGGAAAGCTGACGCGAAATGCCGTAAGCACGCCCGGTTCGGTATCGCCGCCGGATAGCAAGGCTTCGATCCGATCGATTTCCGATGCGCTGAACGGCATGGGGCTCCCGAGGGTCAATCGGCGCTCAGCCGCTTCGCTTCGACCGTGATCGGCAGCGTGGTACCCGCCGGCATGACCGGCAAACCGAGTTCCCAACCATTGCCGAGCGTAATGGTTCCGCCCCACATGCCGGCCTTCTCCATCGCTACGATGGGCTCTTCGAGGTCTTTTTTCGGCACGTACGCCGATAGCTGACCTTGCGCGCTCTTGCGGATCATGATCTTCATTGACACCTCCTGCGGTGCGATGGATGTCGGGAATGTGGCCTCATGCGGTGCGCACCATGAGGTCGGCCACGATATCCGGCAGGATGTGGACGAATTCGTCGACCTCTGCGGCGTCGTTGTCGCTGCCGAGGGAAATCCGCACCGATGCCAGGGCGGCCGAGGACGACAGCCCCATCGCGGTCAGCACGTGCGAGGGCCTGGTGCCGGCCGCCGAACACGCTGCGCCTGCGGATGCGCAAATGCCGGCGCGATCGAGCCTGCCGAGGAGCAGTTCGGCATCGAGATCGCCGAAGCGCAAATTACTGGTGTTCGGCACGCGGGCTGCCCCCGCTCCGTTGACTCTGGCGAAAGGGACGCGCGCCACCACACCGGCTTCGAGGCGGTCACGCAGAAGGCGCATGCGGGTGGATTCGGCCGGCAGCCGCTCGCGCATCAGGGCGCACGCGACGCCCAGTGCGACGATCCCGGCCAGGTGCTCCGTGCCGCCGCGCCGGCCACGTTCCTGATGGCCGAACAGCAACGGCTGCAGCCGGAGCCCCGAGCGGACGAACAGGGCGCCGATGCCGGCGGGGGCGTGCAGTTTGTGGCCGGACACCGACAGCAGATCGACGGGGATCTGCTGCAGGTCGACCGGCACCTTGCCGACTGCTTGCACCGCATCGGTGTGGAACAGGATGTTCCGCCGGCGCGTGATTTCCGCGATTTGCGCGACCGGAAACAGCACGCCGGTTTCATTGTTCGCCCACATCAGCGAGACGAGTGCGGTGCGTGCAGTCAATGTCTCCATGAGCGCATCGAGATTCAACCGCCCTTCGGAGTCGACAGGCAGGTAGGTGACGTGCACGCCTTGCGCTTGCAGGTGACGCAGCAACATCAGCGTCGAGGGATGCTCGACCTCGCTGGTGACGATGTGGCGCCGGTCCGGGCGCGCGGCGAGCGCTCCGAGGATGGCCAGATGATTCGATTCGGTGCCGCTGCCGGTGAATACGATTTCAGAAGCGGATGCGCCGAGGCTTTCGGCCACCGCCAGGCGCGCATTGGTCAGCATCCGTTTGGCGCGCTCGCCTAGGCTGTGCTTGCTCGATGCGTTGAGCGGTCCGGAACGCAGGCAGGCGTTGATGGCGTCCAGACACTCCGGCGCGAGCGCGGTCGTTGCATTGTGATCGAAGTAGATGCACCCGGGGATCATTGCCAGAATCGCCCGTCCGGATCCGCGCTCAGGTCCGCCAGCAGCTCCGCGAGCTGGTTGTATGCGCCGTACAGAAGCCACTGCTGCGTGTTGTGATCCTTGCAATACAGCAGCCAGGGCAGAGGCGCGTTGCGATACTGGGCCAGCGCGACGTCCACGACGCCGCCGTCCGGATCGAGGTTGCGGGAACAGCAGGGACTGCGGACGAGGTAGCCGCTTTCGACGGTGTGTACGCTCGGCGACACGTAACGGTAGCGCTTGCGCCCGGCGATCCCCCGCTCGATGCGTTTGCGATCGAGTTCGTTCGGCCGATAACCGGCGCTCGGTGTCCGGACGGTGCTGGCGGCGATTATGCTCATGGCGGCGTCACCGCCTCGAGCTCCTTGCGCTTCATGCCGACCCGGTAGCCGGTGGCGATGAATTCGACGCCATAGATGTAGAACTGCTGCAGGAAGGTGCCGATGTTCACGACATAGCCTTCCTCGCCTTTGTGGCAGAGAATCTCGCCGATATCCTTGCCGCAGAACGTTCCGTCATTGCGGACCGTGCGGCGTGCGCGCACTTTGCAGCCGAAGTCGAACGCCGGCGGATCATTGAGCTCGACGATGTCGCTGTCGCGGCTGATGTTGGTCATTTCGCTGTGGCCGTGAGACGGCGGCCAATGTTGGCGATCGATACGCTGGCGACACCCGGCAGCGCGGCGGTGACGCTGGTTCCGCAGCTGCTGCCAGCAGCCTTCGGATCTCGAAACACGAGGCCCGTCTGCGTTGCGGTGTCGGTGAAGTCGATCGTGACGCCGGCGAGCAGCAGGCGGCTCTCCGCCGGCAGGAAGAACTTCATGCCATGGTGGTTGCAGACGGTATCGCCGGTTCGCGGCGCGGATTCGACGCTGAAGTCCCCCGCGAGCCCTGAGCAGCCGCCGGCCGTCACGACCAGCCGGAATCCGGCATCGCCGGTTCCGCTCATTCTCAGCATGCGCCGGATGAATTTCTCGGCGGTTGCAGTGACGATGATGTCCATGGATGCCCTTATGCGGCGGGCTGATAACGTGGCAAGCTCTTGTCAAGCACGCAGGTGTTCTCCACCGGGCATACCGCCGTGCATTGCGGTGAATCAAAATGCCCGATGCACTCGGTGCATTTCTTCGGGTTAATGAAGTACACGCCGCCCTTTTCGTAGATGGCGACGTTCGGGCATTCCGGTTCGCACGCTGAACAGCCGGTGCATTGGGATGCAATGATTTTCAATGGCATTACTCTTTACCTCTTTGATTGCTTGGAAGGATCGCTCCATCTCACGCCGCAATAAACGCGCCCTGACGAATGTCGGCGTCTCCGCGCGGCTGATGTTGAATCTCGCCGCTGCGGACGCGATCGAGATAGCCTCTGAACCACGTGATCGCGGATTTCTCGATGAATTCACCGGCGTATTGATCGACCGGATCGATGCCGGCCTCATTGAGGTCGGACTTCGGGCAACCACCAATCTTTGCGACGAACACCGCGTGGCAATCGTTGATGGCACGGATGATCATGGCGAGGCTGTCCTCCTCGCCGTAGCCGCCCTGGCAGTACAGATCCACGCGTCGGTGACCGACGAATTTGGCGCCCGCGGTGCTGAGTTCGTAGATCTGGAATTCCTTCGCATGTCCAAAGTGCTCATTGATGCGGCCGGAACCCTTGGTGGCCACCGCGACCAACACCTTGATGCCGCTGTTCTCGCCGGCGAACGCCGCCAGTTCCTCCTGCCTGGAGGACACGAGTGCCTGCCGCTCAACCTCGACGCGGGCCTGGTAGGCCGTTCGCGTATCGGTGTCGTAGCGGACCTCCATCGCCATGACCTTGTCGGTGCTGAACTCGGCGCTGCGGTCCTCGCCGAGCAATCCCACCGCATCGGCGCGGCACTGGCGGCAGTGGCGCATCATGTTCATTTCGCCCGCGCACTCATCCTGCAGTGCCTTGAGCTCCTGAGCGGTGGGTCCACGCTGGCCGTTGAGGCCGAACACGGTGCCGTGCTCGGGCGCGGAGATCAGCGGCATGATGTTGTGCAAGAACGCGCCGCGCGATTTGACGGCCCGATTGACGTCCACCAGGTGCTTGTCGTTGATGCCGGGGATCATGACGGAGTTGACCTTGCAAAGGATGCCGCGCGCGGTGAGCATCTCGAGCCCGAGCAGCTGCCGCTCGGTGAGCAGCTGTGCGGCCTCCCTGCCGGTGTAGCGCTTGTGATTCCAGAATATCCACGGATAGATGCGCTGGCCGATGTCCGCATCGACCATATTGATGGTGATGGTGACGTGATCGACCTTGAACTTCGCGATTGTGTCGATGTGGTCAGGCAGCGCGAGGCCGTTGGTCGAGAGGCAGAGCTTGATGTCGGGCGCCGTCTTCGAGATCAGCTCGAAGGTCCTGAAGGTCTTTGCCGGATTCGCGAGCGGGTCGCCGGGACCCGCAATGCCGAGCACGGTCATCTGGGGAATCGCTGAAGCGACGGCGAGCACTTTTTTCGCCGCCTGTTCGGGCGTGAGTTTTTCACTGACGACGCCGGGGCGCGACTCGTTGGCGCAATCGTACTTGCGATTGCAGTAGTTGCACTGGATGTTGCACGCCGGCGCGACTGCGACGTGCATGCGCGCGTAATGATGATGTGCCTCTTCGCTGTAGCAGGGATGGTTCCTGACCTTCGCCCAGATCTCCGGCGGCAGATCATTGGCACCGGCGCCGGAGCCGCAGCTCGCCTTGCCGCCGCCGCTCGTGCCGCATCCCGTGTACCCGCCTGGCTGTTGCATTGACCCTCCTCACCAAGGACATAGCAACTACCATGCCATTCGACAGAACCGCGAATTGGCCGGGAAGCGCGCGAGTTTGCCCTCGCGGGCAGTGTCAGGATGCAGACAGGCGCCGACAAATGCGCCGCGGGTGCCGGATGGTCGTGTTCGAAACCGGACAAAGGCCGCAGCCGAGCTACTCGCTCCGGCCGAACGTAGTCGCCTTTTTTCAACAATCTCCGGGGCTTGCCGCTGCATGGGTGCGTTGGCACAGGAGTTGCTTGAGTCTGCTGCAGAGGCGATGCCAGCAGGCAAGCTACCCTTTCAGGAGACATCGGTGACCCGACCCATCTACCTCGACTATTCGGCCACGACGCCGGTCGACCCGCGTGTCGCCAGGAAAATGATTCCGTTCCTGTCCGAGCGGTTCGGCAATCCCGCCAGCCGCTCGCACGCCTATGGGTGGGATGCGGAGGAGGCCGTGGAGCTCGCGCGCGGTCAGATCGCGCAGCTGGTGGGGGCGGATCCGAAGGAGATCGTCTGGACCTCCGGCGCAACCGAATCAAACAACCTCGCCATCGCCGGCGCCGCGCGCTTTCATCGTGACAGGGGCCGGCACCTCATCACCATGACCACTGAACACAAGGCGGTGCTCGACACGATGCGACACCTGGAGCGCGAGGGCTTTGCGGTTACGTATCTGCCGCCGCAGCCGAACGGCCTGCTTGATTTAGAGCGATTCGCGGCCGCGATCCGACCGGACACCGTGCTCGCGTCGGTCATGCACGTCAACAATGAGATCGGCGTCATTCAGGACCTCACCGCCATCGGCAACGTCTGCCGCTCGCGCGGCGTGCTATTCCATGTCGACGCAGCGCAGGCCACCGGCAAGGTGGCGATCGATCTCGATTCGCTGCCGGTAGATCTGATGTCGTTCTCGGCGCACAAGACCTACGGCCCGAAGGGCATTGGAGCGTTGTACGTGCGCCGCAAGCCGCGCGTGCGCATCGAGGCTCTTACCCACGGCGGCGGCCACGAGCGCGGCATGCGCTCCGGGACATTGGCGACGCACCAGATCGTAGGCATGGGGGAAGCCTTCCGGCTCGCTCGCGAGGAGATGGCAATGGACAATGAACGCGCCCGTGCACTGCGCGACAAACTGCTCTCGGGATTGACCGCGCTCGACGAAACCTACGTCAACGGCGATCTCGAGGCGCGCGTGCCGCACAATCTCAACATGAGCTTCAATTTCGTCGAGGGCGAGTCGCTGATGATGGCGATGAAGGACATTGCCGTCTCCAGCGGCTCCGCCTGCACCTCGGCAAGCCTCGAGCCCTCCTATGTGCTGCGAGCGCTGGGGCGCCCCGACGAGCTTGCGCACAGCTCGATCCGTTTTAGCGTCGGCCGGTTCACGACCGAAGCCGA
>Ga0116216_10003312_pt1 | contig 10487 bp, 5 predicted proteins | sample Sb_taG_11_FD_89696 | JGI IMG/M metagenome (GOLD analysis project Ga0116216, IMG submission 89696) | Peat soil microbial communities from Weissenstadt, Germany - Sb_50d_3_AS metaG | ecosystem: Environmental > Terrestrial > Soil > Wetlands > Peat | place: Germany: Weissenstadt | collected 2010-09-21
ACTCGATCGACGGCTTCCTCGACCCGGCGCAAGAGCCGTTCGAGGTTCTCGGCCCGCAGGACATCGAGATCGCCGACTTCGAGGCGATGAGCGTCCGCTACGACGTGGTCGAGTTGTGCACTGCGCTGAAGCCGGTGCTGATGCGCCATCTGCTCGCGCAGAGCGAGGTTGTCGTGCACCTCGACAGCGACATGCGCATGTACGCGCCGCTCGACGGCCTCGAGGAGCGGCTCGACGAGCACCCATTCCTGCTCACGCCGCATCTCCTGACCGAGCTGCCCGACGATGGCCATGAGCCCGGCGAGCTTTCGATCCTACTCGCGGGCGCGTTCAACACGGGGGTGTTCGCAGCCCGGCGCGGACCGGAGGCAGAGGCGCTGCTCAGATGGTGGTCGGAGCGCCTGCGCACCGGCTCGCGCCTGGACCCGGCCCACGCGATGGTGTTCGACCAGCGCTGGGCCGATCTCATGCCTGGGCTGTTCGAGCACGTTGGCCTGTGGCGCGATCCTGGCGTCAACGCCGGCTACTGGCGCGCCGCGACCAGCGGCTTCGAGTGGCGCGACGGAGCGGTGACCATCGACGGACGACCGCTGCGCACCTTTCACTTCACCGGCTTTGAGGGTGCGCGCCCCGAGCGCCTGAGCAGGTATGACAACCGCACCTCGCTTGATCGCGAGCCCGTGCTCGCCGAGATGTGCGCCGAGTTCGCTCGGCGGCTCGAGGCATGCGGCCACGCCGAGGCGAGCCGCTGGCCCTACGGCTTAGGCGTCATGTCCAGCGGAGCGAGGCTGACCGGAGAGCTGCGAAGTCTGTGGGATCGCGCACAGCGCGAAGGTGCAGTCCAAGACACCCCGTTCGAGAGGGAAGGCGAGCAGGCGTTCCTGACGTGGCTTGCCCAACCCGCGGGAGGAACGGTGGATGGACGGCTGAACCGCTATCTGGCAGCCCTGCACGCCTCCGATCCGGAGATATCCGAGCAGTTTCCCGAGCCCTACACGATCGACAATGCCGCCTACCTCGCGTGGGCGCAGGAGCAGGCCGAGCGTCACCCGATCGAGGTGCTCGGCCTGCTGAGCGCGCGCGCACGGAACGCCCGGCGATCGGGGCTACGTGAGCTGGCGCCCGGCGAGACGCTCGGCGCCGCGCGCGGAGAGACGGTCGTGTGCATACCGGTGTATGGCGCGCCGGAGCTGCTGGCCGAGTGCCTGACCAGCGTTCTCGCCCACACCCCCGTGGACGTCCGCATCCTGATCGCCGACGACGCCAGTCCCGATCCGGCGATCCACGCGTTCGTCGCCTCGCTGCAGCCGACGCTCGAGCACGAGCTGACCTATCTGCGCCAGCCGACCAATCTCGGATTCCCCGGCAACGTCAACACGGCGTTTGCGCTCGCCGCCCCCGCCGATGTGATCGTCCTGAACAGCGATTGCGTGGTCGCGGCCGGCTGGCTTGAGGGCCTACGACGAGCGGCCTACTCCGACGAGCTGGTGGCGACAGCCAGCGCGCTCACCAATCACGGCACGATCCTCTCGATACCTGAGCGCAATCGGCCGCGGGCGGGAATACCGCAGGACCAAGATCTTGCATACGCGGCCGATGCGGTTCTCAGCCTGTCGCTGCGCCTCTATCCGCAGCTGCCGACGGCGGTGGGGCATTGCATGTACGTGCGCCGACAGGCGCTCGATCTGGTTGGTGGTTTCGACCTCGCCTTCTCTCCGGGCTACGGCGAGGAGGTCGACTTCTCCCAGCGCTGCCTGCTCCACGGCCTGGCGCACGTCGCCGCGGACGACGTGTTCGTCCTTCACCACGCCGGTGGCACGTTTGGCGAGGACGGCAGGGTCAATCCCGTTCAGAAGGAACATGACCGCATCATCGAGGCTCGCTACCCCTACTACGACCGTGCGCAGAATGCCGCCTCGACCGCATCCTACGGTCCGCTCCCGCGCGCGATCGCGTCCGCCCGCCGTGCGATCGCCGGACTCAGCGTCACGGTCGACGGGCGCTGCCTCGGACCGCTCGTGACTGGCACACAGGTGCACACGATGCAATTGATCCGCGCGCTTGACGTCACTGACAAGGTCCGCCTTCACGTGATCGTGCAGCCGGACCTCGGCGACTGGGCTGCCCGCGAGCTCGCTGCGCGGCCGCACATCCGGCTAGTTCCCCACACCAACATCCACCCCGGCATGCACAAAACGGACGTGGCCCACCGGCCGTATCAGGTGAGCAACGCCAACGACCTGCTCATACTGCGCTGCGCGGGTGAGCGGCAGGTCATCACCCACCAGGACCTGATCGCCTATCGCAACCCCGGCTACTTCCCGGGCTATCCCCAGTGGGAGCGCTACCGGCGCCTGACCCGCCACGCGCTGTCAGTCGCGGACTCCGTGGTGTTCTTCTCTCATCACGCTGCCGGCGACGCGCTGAGCGAGGATCTGATCGATCTCGACAGGGTGCGAGTCGTGTACATCGGTGTCGACCACGCCGCATCGGGGCTTGCCATTGAGCCGCTTCCCCCACCGAGCGCGAAATCGCTGTCCGAGGGGCCGTTCCTGCTGTGTCTGGGCACCGACTTCAGACACAAGAACCGGGTGTTCGCGCTGCGACTGCTGCAAGCGCTGCGCGACGAGCAGGGCTGGGACGGGAAGCTCGTACTGGCGGGGCCACGCGTAGCCGAGGGCTCCTCGGCCGGCGAGGAGGCGGCGTACCTGGCAACGCGGCCCGAGCTGGCGAACTCGGTGATCATCCTCCCCGCGGTCGATGAGGCACAGAAGGCGTGGCTTTTGGAGAACTGCGCCGCGGTGCTCTATCCGACCACCTACGAGGGCTTTGGGCTGATGCCGTTCGAGGCCGCCGACCACGAGCGTCCCTGCCTGTTCGCCTCCCAGACCGCGCTCGCCGAGCTCCTTCCCCACGAGCTGGCCACACTTGTCGCGTGGGATCCAAGCGCGAGTGCCGAGCGGGTCAGCAAGCTGCTCGCCCGACCCGAGGCCATACGCGAGCATGTCCGCATGATCCGCCGGGCGGCGGGACGCTTGACCTGGCAGGCGACCGGAGAGTCAATCGTCGACGTCTACCGAGCGGCGGCCGCGGCTCCGGCGCGGGAAGTGACACGCCTGGCCGAGGACCTAGCGGTCGTCGAAGCCGAGCGCGATGAGTCCGAGCGCAAGTACAACGAGCTCTGGCAAAGCCTCACCCCAGACGCGCGGACGCTCGTCGCGCCCGGGGGGCTGCTCAGTCCAGCCGCACAGCGCTCCCTTGCTGCGGCCGTGAGACACCCGCTCCGGCGCCGGCTGCTTTTGGCTCCCGCGCGGCTCGCCCACCGGATCACCCGCCTTGGGCGGGGGGATCCTCCCCCTGAGCCTGCGGACACCCCACCGGACACCTTCGCGCTGCACTTCGCCTCGGCCAACCTCGCACACATAAACGAGCAGCTTCGAAGCAGCGATCCCGAGCAGCTCATCCCCGAGCCGTAGCGTTCCTCGCTGCCGATCTCCGATCGGTCGCGTGGGCTTGGCCCACGAACCACGACTTGCAAAACCATAACTTTGCAACTACGGGTGTTGCAGGCCTCCGCACCCGCCCCCGGTACCCTTCCCCCGATGCCTGTCTCGCCCACGAGTTCGTCCGTGCCCCCGATCGTCGTCCAGGCGGTCAGCAAGACGTTTCGTGTGCCCGAGGAGCGAACGCACACGCTCAAGGAGCGCGCGCTGCATCCCCTGCGCCGCACTCGTCATGAGACGTTCAAAGCGCTGCGCGACATCTCCTTCGACGTGCGCCCGGGCGAGTTCTTCGGGATCGCCGGGCGCAACGGCTCCGGCAAGAGCACGCTGCTGAAGTGCCTGGCAGGCATCTACGGGGTCGACACCGGGCGGATCTGGATGAACGGTCGGCTCTCACCGTTCATCGAGCTCGGCGTCGGCTTCAACCAGGACCTCGCGGCGCGCGACAACGTCGTGCTCAACGGAATCATGATGGGTCTCTCCCCGCGCGAAGCGCGCGCACGCTATGACGCGGTGATCGACTTCGCAGAACTACGCGAGTTCGAGGAGCTCAAGCTCAAGAACTACTCCTCGGGCATGCACGTCCGCCTTGCCTTCTCAGTCGCGATCCAGGTCGACGCGGACATCCTGCTGGTTGACGAGGTCCTCGCCGTCGGCGATGCCGCCTTCGCGCAGAAGTGCTTCGACGTCTTCAACCGCATGCGCGACGAGGGCCGCACGATCGTGTTCGTAACCCACGACATGGCCACCCTGAACCGCTTCTGCCACCGCGCGCTGCTGCTCGAGCGCGGGTCGGTCGTGCACCTCGGCGAGCCGCACGAGGTCGCCGACCGCTACCTGGAGATCAACTTCGGGCGCGACCCGCAGGCCGCAGAAGGCGCCGACGGGCGTGGCGGCGACGGCGAGGCGCGCATCGTCGAGGCCTGGGTCGAGGACGAGCACGGCGAGCGCCAGGCCTCGTTGCCCCAGGGCCAGCAGATCACCCTCAGGGCGCTCGTGCATTTCGCCGTCGACGTCGAGGATCCGGTCGCCGGCGTCTATGTCCTCAACGAGGACCACATCGCCATTGTCGTCGCCACCACCGCCCGCGAGCACGAGCGCAGCGGTCGCTTCGGCGCAGGCGAGGAGGTGCTCTTCTCCTTCTCCTTCGAGAACGTGCTCGCCCCGGGCCGCTACAACCCGCTCTTTACGCTCGCCCACCGCGGCACCGGCCTGGACCTGATGGACCGCTTCGAGGGCGCCTTCTCGTTCGTGGTCACCGGCCCGGAGGCGATGGGCGGCCTGGTCGACGTCCCGGTCGACATGAGCGTCAGCCGCGGCGCTCCGGTGGCCTCCCAGCGAGTGCGGGCATGAAGGTGCGGGCATGAGCACCGAGGCCTTTCCCTCCCACGAGCACGCCCCTCCCTACGCGGGCCTCGGGCGTCCGATCAAGGGCCCCCGTGCGCTGACCAACGACTGGACGCGCTTCTGGCACCTCACCTACAACATCGCGCGCAACGAATTCAAGCTCAAGTTCTTCGGCTCGGCGCTGGGCTACGTCTGGCAGGTGATGAAGCCGCTGCTCCTGTTCGGCGTGCTGTACGTGTTCTTCGTCGTCATCGCCAAAGTCGGCAGCAAGGGCAAGCCCGACGAACAGTTCTACGGCGTTCAGCTGCTGGGCTCGATCGTGCTGTTCACCTTCTTCGCCGAAGCCACGGCCGGCGCCGTGCGCAGCGTGGTTGACCGCGAGAACCTCGTGCGCAAGATCCAGTTCCCGCGCATGGTCATCCCCCTGTCGGTCGTGCTGCTCGCCTTCTTCAACCTGATGCTGAACCTCGTCGTCGTCCTGATCTTCGCGCTCGTCTCGGGCGTGCACCCGATGCTCAGCTGGCTGGAGCTGCCGCTGATCCTGATCATGCTGATCGTGTTCGCGACCGGCATGGCGATGCTGCTCGCCTCGCTGTTCGTGAGCCTGCGCGACATCCAGCCGATCTGGGAAGTCTGCAGCCAGATGCTCTTCTACGGCTCCCCGGTGATCATCCCGATCGAAGTCGTCCGCCGAGAACTCGCCCACCACCAGCTCCTGCTCCACATCTACATGCTCAACCCCCTGGTCGCCGTGTTCCAGCAGTTCCGCCACGCAATGGTCACCCACGCCACGCCCAGCGCCGGGGCGGCGATCGGGAGCTGGGCCTGGCTCTTGGGGCCGCTTGCGGTCGCCGCCGGAGCTTTCGCCCTCGGCTTCTGGGTGTTCAACCGCTCCGCCCCTCTGGTCGCCGAGAACCTCTGAGCCCCGCCTGCATGGCGGCCGCGGCCTGCTCGGGCGTGCGCGGCAGCCGTGGCGGAGCACCGGGCGAGCACGCGACACGCGCGGCCTTGACCCGCACGCCGGCGGCGGCGGTGCGCAACAGGCGCTCGAGCGGCACCATAGGCTCATGCCGGCCGACGAACCGCAGCGGCTTGGTGGCGATCATGTTCATCGAGACGCCCCCCCACACGTGGTTCAACCAAGCAAGATACGCCCGCCGCGCAAGGGCGTTTTTGTGCAGAGCAAACCCGAGCCTCCGTCCCATCGCCTTCAGCTTTGGGGTGTCGGGCGGGAGCACCAGCTCCGTGTCGCCGAAGAACGCACGGTAGTGCGGCTCGGTCACTTCTGTGAAGAAGCCCGCGCGCGTCACCTCCCAGTGGTAGCCCAGCGACCAGTGGGCGTGCTCGTAGCCCTCGAACTGCTCGACCGCCTCCACGTGCACGCCGCTGGGGTCGCGCAGCGTCTTGAGCGTCTCGTTGATCATCAGCAACCTGCCCCCCGGCCGCAGCACCCGGAAGATCTCGGCGAACGTACGACGCAGGCCGGCCGGGTCGTTGTGGTGGAGCACCTCGCAGCAGTACACATAGTCGAGGCTGCTCGAGGCGAGCGGGATCGCGTCCATCGAGCCGAGCACGCGCTCGAAAAACACGTGGCCGTCGTCGATGAAGTACTCGGCCGTATACAGGCCCTGCAGCTCGGTCGTGGCTATGTCCAGGGCAATCGCGTTCAGGCCGCGCTCAGCGAAGTGGTTTGCCGCCCAGCACGTGTTCGACCCGACGTCGAGGATGCTCTGGCCGGGCAGGAACGGCACCGTGCTCAGCAGCTGATACATCGACCTGGCCTGCACATACCAGTAGCCGTGCTCGAGATAGGGCAGCCGGCGCACCAGCTCGCGATCCCAGCCGCCGCCGCGCATGTGCTCGGCGAAGCGCTCGAGGCCCGCGGCCTCCGCGATGATGTGCTGTGGCGGCTCGTGCAGCAGCTCAGCCACGCCGCGATGCACCTTGAACTCGCTCTGGCACGCGCTGCAGCGCAGTTTGCCCTCGCGCACCTCGCGCTCGTCGCTTGCGTCGACCTGAAGCTCCAGCGTGTGGTCACGGCGGCAGGCCGGGCAGCGCAGCTGCTCGGTGAACTGCGCTTTCACGATTCGGTTCGGCTGTCAGGGGCATTCATGAGGTCTCCAACCTACCCGCGTGGGAACGAAAGCCTGAGCGCCGGGGCGATCCGCCGGATGTGCTCCTCGTCGACTTGGACCATCCGGGCGTAGTCCTCCCACTTCGAAACGACCTCGCGAACATCCTCCACGATCCGGGTCGCACGCCCACGTGGGAGCGAGGCCGTACGGCCACAGGCCCGGAAATCAGCCAGCTTGAAGTCCGCCCGCTTGCCGTTCATGGTCATCTGATGCCGCTCGGTCAACGGACCGCCGGGTCGATAGGCGTAGGTGAGGTCGAACGCGGGCGCGAGTCGCCAGTGTCCGGAGCGATCCATCAGGAACGCGATGTTCTTGACGTGATCGTCCTGATTGCGCGCCACGACGTTGAACACCATCCGGCGGAACACCTGCTCGATCGTGGGGGTCGTGAGCCCCAGCCGGCGCATGACGAGGAACGCCTGCTCATAGGAGTGGGCGCCGGGCCGGTTGAAGTCGAAGTGAGCGAGCGCCGCCAGCGACTGCATGTGACGCTTTGAGCCATCACCGGCCCGGTCGAACCGGCGGGTCATGAAGTGCCGGCGGCCGTTCTCCTCCAGCAGGCGGCAGTCGCTCATGACGATGCCCGCGTCGCGCGCCATCAGCGAGTACGCGTACTCGACCGCTCCGGAGCCTTGTGGGTCGGCGAGCGTGTCCTTGTCGCGGTTGTTCGCGACCCCGTCGAACTTCAGCAGCCAATGCTCGAAACCGGGGCCGAGATCGTCAAGCTGACCGGATCGCACGGCATCGGTTGCGGGGTTCCAGGCGATGACCGCCTTGGCGCGCGCGCCGCCGGCGGAGGCGCCGACGCTCAGGATGTCGAGCATGGCCTGCCGCTGATGGCCCTGCGCGAGCGAAGCGATGAGCTCCTCCCTGCGCGAGAGCACCTCCGAGGCGAGCTCGACCAGCTCTGAGACCTGCAGGTCGTGGCTCGGAGACGGCGTCGGGCCCTGGCTGGGCGCAAACTCCAGAGCGCCCATGCCATGCCGTCCGATGTAGCACAGCCGCTCCACGGCGTCGAAGCTCTCCGGCGTGCGTCCCTGCCCGGCAAGCCAGGCGTCGATCAGCGCGTGGCCATAGCGATCGGGCAGGCTGTCGGCCAGCAGGCCGGGCAGCCCGTGAAAGCTCTCGGGGTCCAGCGCCGCGAACGTGTAGGGCTCGCCGCGCAGCGGCATGGTCAGCGGAGCAACCTCGATACCGCTTCCCAGGAAGCTCCGGTCGTACTGGAAGGCTGCCACGCGCCCGTCGCCGGGCATCGAGACCGCCCGATCCGAGTACCCCACAGCCTGACCGCGGCAAGCGTGCTCACGAGCCGCCGGCGGGCGTCTCATCCCCCCAGCGCCACGGCGTTTGCTGCTCCTGAGCGGGCGGGCTCTTGAGCCTGGCGCCCGAGGCGCGCCGGCGTCTGCTGCCGTGCAGCTTCAGGAGCTCGATCGGGCTCGGCGTCGGCTCGGGCACCAGGTGGTTCAGCGCGTCGAGCAGCCCGAGGGCTCGAAGCACCCGGATGAAGCCGGTCAGCGTCACCGGCTCGCCGGCCTCGATGCGCTGGAGAACCTTACGCTCCACCCCAGCCTCTGAAGCCAGCTCGCGCTGGGTGAGATTGCGCTCCAGGCGGGTTCGCCGCAGGCGTGCGCCGAGCTCGGAGAGAACCGCTTCGTCAGCCAGATACTCAGTGATCTCCACAACGCACCTCAATTAGGGCTTTGAACCTGACTTTCAAGATTGAGCACTAATAATAGGGCTCTATCTAAAGAGATAACAAATCATCACGATGTACCGGCAGAATGTAGATATAAGATCCTTATAAAGGGATTTTAGCCGTGTAAACCGCTAATAATGCCCTATATAGAGGACTTAACAGAGAGTCTTCCTGCTCAACCAAAACCGCCGGACGCTCCCGGCGCTGCCGAGGCTTCCGAGGGCACATCGCCGTCGAGCTTCACCCGCCGCGGCGCCGCCACTCCTTCGAAGAACCGCTCCAGCGCGTCGATGCGCCGCCGCCATGCGTACTCCTGCGCCGTCTCCATTCCCGCCCGGCCCAGGCGTTCGCGCAACTGGGGGTCCGCCAGCAGCCGCGCCAGCGCGGCGCGGACCGCGGCGGTGTCGGCCTCGGGCATCAGGCAGTTCTCACCATCGACGCAGAAGTCGCGGTTGCCATGCGCGTCGGTGCACACCACGGCGCCGCCGGTTGCCATCGACTCCAGCGCCGGCAGGCAGAAACCCTCGTGCGTGGAGGTCTGGATGAACACGGTCGCCTCGTTGAACAGCTCGTTGACCTCCTCGTCGCTGGGAGACTCGATGTAGCGCATACCCGGATCGGTCGCGAGCTTTGGCTCGATCCCGAGCATGCACAGCTCCGGCCGGGGCTCTGGCAGCGCGCGCCAGGCGTCGATCGTCAGCGGCAGGTTCTTCAGGGGGTTGGTGCGCCCCAGCGCGAGCACCATGTCGTCGCGGCGTGCGACCTCGGGCTGTGGACGAAACGTGTCGAGGTCGATCCCAGGCGGGATCAGCTCGGCGTCCAGGCCGAGCTCGCGCAGCCGGTCGCGGTTCCAGCCGGAGATCGTCATGTAGTGGAACTCGGGGCGGTAGGAGTCGATCACGGCGTGCCTCACCGACTCATCGTCGGGGTAGTAGCTCGTCTCGATGTCCTGCACGAAGTACACGGGGATGCCTTTGAGCACACTCGCGCGCCACACGGGCATGGCCGTGTTCCACCACGTGCCCACCTTGATCGCATCCAGCGGTGCGAGCGCCTGCACCAGTTCGTCGTAGAACTCAAAACAGTGCGCGGGCACGCGCAGCTCAAACCAGTCGGGCTTCTCGCCGAGCGTGTACAGCGCCACCTCGTGGCCGCGGTCGGCGAGACGGTTGAGGTGCTCGAAGATGTCGCGGTGCCCGCCTCCGATTCCAGTGCCCTCGGTGACGTAGACGACGCGCAGCTTCTCATCCGCGGTACGGACGTCGCGGGCGTCGAAGAACTCGCCCCAGCGCTCCCAGAACACACGCTGTGACTCGCGCTCGCGCTCGCCCACATCGGTGCCGCGCGTGATCGACTCGTGGTGATACAGGCTCGCGCCGGGGAAGTACATCACGCGCATGCCGGCCTGCCACGCGCGCAGACACCAGTCGACATCCTCGTAGGCCATCGGGTAACGCTCGTCGAGCAGCCCGATCCGCTCGATCGCCTCGCGGCGCACATACATGCACGCGCCGGTCACAGCCAGCACGGGACCCGGCAGGGCGGCCGGACCCCAGTCGTCGGGCTTGAAGCGGTAGCGGTGGTCGAACCACTCCGGCGCCCCCAGGTTGCGAACGGTGCCAGCGAACTGGATGCGCCCGTCGGGATACAGCAGCCGCCCCCCCACGATCGCCACGTCGTCCTCCTGGCTGGCCGCGTACTGCAGGCAGGCCAGCCAGCCCGCACGCGCCTGCATGTCGGAGTTGAGCACGACCACGTCCCCGTCGGGGTCGGCGGCGCGCAGGCCGCGGTTGACGTTGACCGCGA
>Ga0116216_10003314_pt1 | contig 10484 bp, 15 predicted proteins | sample Sb_taG_11_FD_89696 | JGI IMG/M metagenome (GOLD analysis project Ga0116216, IMG submission 89696) | Peat soil microbial communities from Weissenstadt, Germany - Sb_50d_3_AS metaG | ecosystem: Environmental > Terrestrial > Soil > Wetlands > Peat | place: Germany: Weissenstadt | collected 2010-09-21
CGCCTCGGCGCAGGCGGCCATCGCAAACGTACCACTCGCCCGCGCGCTCGCGGGTCGTGTCGGTCCTCGGAATGAGGGCGGAGCCGCACTGTCCGCAGCGCAGCAGGCCCTTGGTGCAGACGTGCGAGCCCCTGGGCCATCGGCCTCCTCCGTGGCCGGTGGTCCTCGCGGTGGCGAGCATGCGTGCCTGGGCGGCGTCGAAAAGGTCCTCGGTCATGATCGCCTCGTGCTCGCCGTCGTACACGTGTCCGCGGTGGCGGATCCGGCCGGTGTAGAGCACGTTCTGCAGGATCAGCCGGATCGTCGCCTGGCGCCACTGACCGCCGTACGCGGTCGCCGCCCCATTGTCCGCGAGGGCCCTGGCGATCCCGCGCTGGCTCATGCCTCCGACGAACGCCTCGAAGATGTCCTCCCGGACGATCCTCGCCGCCGACTCGACGATCAACAGGCGCTTCTCGAGGTTGGGCCGACCCAGGCGTAGCCGAACGGGCGCAGGCCACCGGCGAGCTTGCCGCGCTCGGCACGGCGGCGCAGGCCCTTCCTGACCGACTTGCCCTTGCGCTTTGAGTCGTTGTGATCGGCCTCGCCCTGGGCGGCGGCGTTGGCGGACGATGACATGGCGGAGTCGTTCTCGACCGTGCGGCCGCTCACGTTGGATCGCGCCCATTCGTGCCATAGCTCCACGAGGGCGCGGGGCGCGTCCGGCTTGTCGCCGTTACCGCGAGCGAACCGGGAGGTGTGCTGTGAGGCGATGAACACCTTGCGGCCGGCTCTCATGCCCGCTTCCTTGGCGCGTCGGATCACGTCGGCCAGGGCGGGGCCACGGTTCCCGGTGTAGGCCGTGAAGTTCTCGTCCGTCCAGTAGTCGGCGCCGGTCGCCGGGTTGATCGCGATCTCCCACACGCCGTCCACGTCCGGGTCGAGCGCCATCTCCCGGCAATCCTCGACCTGCTCGGGGATCGACAGATGCGTGTCCTTGGTGCTCTTGGCCGCGTAGATGAATACGAGGGGCGGTAGCTCGCTCATCGCTTGCCGTCCTCAGGCGCGAGCCACCGGACGGCGCCGGCGATCACGGCGATCAGGAACGTGTTCAGCGAGACGCCTTCGTGGGCGGCGGCGTCGGTGGCCTGTTCGTGCAGGTCGCGCGGGAGGCGCAGGACGAGGCCCTTGGGCGCCTCTTTGGTAGGGTTCGTATGCATACCATACATGATACTACTCGGCCTGGAATGGGCAAGTGATCAGGCCCCGAAATCAAGCCGCAGGATCCTGCGCCAGGTGACGGGGTGACGGCAGGTGCTTGGTAATACGTGCGCGTAACGCGTGATCCGCGATCCGCGTTACGCGCGTATAGGCGTCACCTGCCGTCACCCAGACCCGCTCAAGTCCGACTCCCAGCCAGGCGGCACGCGGTAGAACGCCCACACCAGCTCGTTGTCGAACCCCGGTTGGGTGGCCTTGATCCGGCCCTCCCTGCCTGACTTCTCCCAGCCGGACTGTTCGAGCGCACTCATCATCTGAGCGGCCTCACCGGGAGCGGTTCGCTGCCGAAGGTAGTCGGCCAGCCACGAGATCCTCACGTACCGCAAGCCGGTCTCACCGTCGACCAACACAATGTCGGCGGTGCGCCCCTGGGTCTGGTCCAGCCGCTTCAGATCGCAGAACGCCGCCCAGCGTGACGCCTGGTCCTCCATGTTGACCAGGCCCGCGGCAGCGTGTCTGAGGTAGTCCGCGGCGAGATCCCAAGCCCTGTCGGCAACCTCGACCGACTCGTAGTGGTCGCCCAGCCGAGAGAACAGCTGAAGCACCTTCATCAGCTGCGGCACTTTCAGGAGCGGAGTCGCACCGGCTTGCATCGCCAGCTCAGCGCACAGCTTCGTCGGCGACGTGAACGCGCCGATGGGGTCCAGCGTTATCCAAGAGCCGTCGTCGAGCTCGATGCGGACGTGCGCACGTGTGCTCTTGCCCCACACCTTCACCTTGTCGATCCGCCGATTGATTCCCTTCGAGCCGCTCAGGCCAAGCAGCTCCGACAACTCGTCGATCGTCCCGGACGGCGCCGGTTCATAGCGAGCGGCGCTGTGGGCGATCTTGCGAATCTGCGCATCACCGCACGGCGGCTTGCAGCGATTGCGATTCTCGACCTGCAAGGCCGCGAGGATCGCGCCTTCGCTGAATCCCCGCCGGCGCATCGTCCCGGCCATAGAAATCAGCGTCTCGTCGCGGTGGTGGTAGGGGATGTCACCCTCAACCGGCGGGGCGGCACCGTTAGTCCGCTTGCCGATCTCGAGCAAATCCGCCAGCCACATCGGGGACCACGCGGGATCGATTTCGTCCGCCGCGGTTCGCCACTCATAGAACCCGTCCTTGGTGCGCGACGGCGGCAGCACGACATAGCCGCCCATCCCCCGGACATCAAGCCCTTTCACGGGACGGCCGACCCTGCTCGCCACCGGCGATTCGCTGAGGAAGTACAGATGTAGGCCGCCGCGGGGAGTGACTACCTCGATCGTCGGCGGAAGCGGGCCGTACTTCTCGACCAGCTCCTTCAGCGCGTCAGCTTCGTCCACGTCGAGGACGAAGAAGCCATCTCCGGTCGGTCGCGCGATTCCTGCGCGAGGGTGCGCACCCCACCATTTGCGAATCGTCGCCTCATCGGTGGTTGCATCTTTGAAGCCGTGCTTGGTGTACGGCGTCTTGTCCTGCTTGACCGGGAACACCCGGACGTTGCGCGTTGCGTACCGGAGCACGGAGTGCAGGAGTGTGGCGCCGGGTGACCCGCTTAGCGCGGCAGTAGCGAGCCGGTTGGCGCGCCCGTCGGAAGAAACCATGTTGGAACCTACTTTGGTGTGGGTCGGCGGACGCGCCCCGCCGGGCGTGACCTCTACACCGTTTTCGGTTCCTTATCCATCCGGCATTTCAGCAGAGCCACCGGACGGAACGACGAACGCCGCCCGATGGGAGGCGGCGCCCGTTCACACCAAAGGAAGGTTCCAATTTCCTGCCGTCCACATTAGCGCGCCCGGCGGCGGACCCACAAGTGCGCCACATAAGTGGGACATGTAGTGAATGACTCACTTACTACAAGCGGAGTCGCCGCCCCCCTGGAACGAAGCGGCGACTCAGCGGCGTCGGCGATCGCGCCGAGCGGACGCGACCCCCTACAACGAGACTACGGGCCACAACGGCGAGAGCCCCGGACTGTCGTGGGCCAGTGCCGAGGCTCTCGCGAAGTTGCCCTGAGCGGGCTGGCCCCGAGAATACCTGGCTCAGCCCGGCACAAGGCTGAGGATCAACGTCGAAGCTCGGTCATCGGTGGCGCCGGCACCTTGGACACAGCGGGCGCCAGGCCCCCACCACCGGCGCAAGCTCCTGCGGCCACACGATGAACGCGAACACGTTGCAGGACGGGCAGATCTTGATCTGCGACGGACCCAGCCCCAGCTTGGCGGCGAGCTCGTGGCGTCGGCGGATGGCCCGCAGCGCCCCGGCTAGCTCGTGCACCGGCGACCCTGGGCCCTGGACGTTGAACTCGCTCTCGTCGCCGCTCATCTTTCGTAAGCGTAAGCCGAGGCTGATAAGAACTTATCGGCCGACCCTGAAAACCCCAGCAACGGCGGGCCTCCCGAGGACCCGACTGATAAGAAACTTATCGGTTGTCACGCCAGCGGCGTAGGCTAATGCGCCGAAATGGGCGCACGCCGTCCCCCGCAGCTGGACGACGTCGACTGGCTTCGCGCCAGTACGTCGAGGAGCGCAAGTCCTGCGCTCAGATCGGCCGAGAGATCGGCTGCTCAGACAACTGCGTTCGCCAAGCCCTGTCAGAGGCGGACATCGCCCGCAGGCCCGCGCACCTCCACGTCCCCGACCAGGCGATCGCCCTTCTAAGCGACCCCACCTGGCTCCGCGACGCCGACCGCTACGCCAACGCGCTCGAGCTCGCCGAGGAGCTCGGCTGCTCCACCACCCCCGTGCACGCCGCGCTCAAGCGGTTCAACATCGACCCGTACAGGACCTTGGAGCGCAAGCACCGGGCGAGCGGACAGCGCCTCCGAGCAGGCCGGGCGCGGACGGAGCGGCAGGAGCGGGCGCGGCAACGCCTCACGCTCCACGTCGCCGTCGAGGACACCGCCACGACGCACGAGCTCCACAGAGCCCGAAAACGCGGACTGAAGAACCAGCCCCAGACTGCCCGCATCCAAGGCGAGCGCGGCATGGATGCCCGGATGGAGGACGTCCGCGAATGGAGTCGCCACTACACATTCGACTCCTTCAAGGTCATCCCATCCGGCACGGGCTGGGTCGACCTCGCCGCGATCGCCGAATGACGGCTTAGACGCCGAGCGACTCCCGCGCGAGACGGCGACCCTCATCGTCCACCTCGTGGCCCGTCCACTCATCCAGCAGCGCTGCAAGGCCGTGTGCCGTACGCACGGAGTGCAGCGCGGAGGCTGCGAGATACGCCAGCGAGTCCCGATCTAGGCGGGCCAACTCCTCCAGCCAGCCGGCCATATACGGACCGTCGTCGCGCCGGAGCAATTCTTTGATCTGCGCGGTCGCGATCCAGTCGAGGCGGCCCCCTTCGTCCAGTTCCTCGCCCTCGTGTAGCGCGCGTATCTCCTCGTCTGCGAGCCTGCCCACCTCGTCCAGATGCAGCATCGTTTCGGTCATAGTCGGGGAGGCTACGCGGCCAACCGGCGCGGAGGCGTCGGCGGCGAGTCCAGCCACTGCTTCGCCGCAGCGAACGGATCATCCGCACCGAGCACCTCCCCAGCTTCACGGCAAAGCCACCGCACCCGTGGCGAGGACCCGGCGTGCCACTCCAACTGGCTGATCCGCCAGCCCAACGCGAACTCCAGGTCCGACAAGATGAGGATCTTCAACCACGCCATCCGATCCTCCTCGGACAGCTCAGGGTTGAAGTAGGCCGCGAGGAACGCGACGCCGCTGCGGAGCCGGCCGATCACGGCTTCTCCTTCCGCCGATCCGCGCGTCCGTGGACGATGTGATGCATCCGCCCGAGCGTGAGCGGCACGCCGTTCTTGGTCGACCGCTCCGCCAGGGCCTGGTAGGTCCAGTTGCCGGTGCCGTACAACTGTTTGGCGGCCTGGTCGCGGCGCTCGATCGCGCGCTTGGCGCGGGCGATGTCGCGGGTGGCCTGGTCGAATGCCCGGAGTGGGCTGGTTGGGTTCCGAGACATGCACCAATTATACCGTGGTATACGGGCACATGCAAGGTCACCAGGCCGAGTCCGGCCCGAGAATTCGCCTAAGCGTCCGGCAAGGCCACGATCTTCGCGGCCGACGGCGAGGTGGTCGAGAGCATCGCGTGGAGCTCCGCCAGGTCGAGGCCGCTCGCGTCGAGCAGATCGGTGAGCTTCACCGCGCCTCCGAAATGCGCATCGCGGACGGCCGCGTCGAACTCGGCGTCGAGCACGCCGTACTGCTCAAGCACGCCGTCCCGGCGCTCCCGGGCCTTGCGGACACGGGCGAGCGGGTCAGACACGGAACGACCGGCGGACGGCCAGAGGGCGCGTCGCAGACGTCGACGGCATCGCCCTGCGGACGGAGGAGACTCGTGGCGGAGGCTTCGCGCCCGGATGCCTCGAGAAGCGCGTCCTGGTGAACGTCACCGACTTGGCCATCAGCCCGTGGTGTGGACGTCGATGACGTGCTGGTTGGCGTCGGACCAGCCGCCGAACGTCAGACTGCACTGCACGCAGCACCAGCCGCCGTCGGTCGCCGAGGTCTGCTCGTTGTCGGTGCCGCCCGGGGTTGACGCTCCACGTCTGCACGGTCGAACGCTCAAGGACGATGTCGTCAGGCGTTGCCATCGGGGCGAAGTGTAAGACTGCCATCGGCGCAGGATGCGCTCCGCCCACTCGGTTGACACGGGACCCCCTGAGCTGGCCGAAAAACGCCTCGCTGCGCAAGCAAACGGTCCCTCAGGCCGTTAAGCAGATGGCCCCGCGTCCGGGGCGTAAACCACACCATCATGCAGTCACTCGTTTGGGGTCGGGAAGCCCGCTCGCACCGAGTGAGACATCCGCCCGCAGATACCGATGAACGACCGCCGGCGTGACCAAATTGGAGCCTGAAGTCCCCCAGGCGCTATCGGAGCCGGAGGCGGTCGTCTACACCGTGCTGTCGGACCGAGCGAGGCGCGGTGACGGCCCTGCAACGCTTCAGGAGGTTGTGCTCGGCACCGCCAGGCCGGGAGCTCGCACCTTTGGGGCCGCTCGCACCCGCCAGATCCTGCGGTCGCTCCATGACGGCGGGTGCGTGCGCCGGATCGCAACTCGCGCCGGCGGCGTACGGTGGGAGATTAGCTCGCGGTAGCTGAACGGCTACCTTCCGGCATCAGTTTTTCGGGGGCGCTGTTCGGGCCGATCCCAATCCGCGTTTAGGCGCCGTCGGGGATGGCGGCGGTTCCTCCTTCGGGGTACCGCCGCCCGACCGTGGATCATGGCCTTAGCGCATGCAGGGCCGGCGGGCTTTCATTCATTGCGGCTTGGGGTCCGTCGGCCCGCGCTGCGAACATGGCATGGCCTCGAGGAGGCCCGTCCAAGTCCTGCCCCGGATGCGAGCGGGCCTCCTCATTTCTCGCCCGGCCGGGCATGGTGTCGAGCGAGAGGCTGGGACAGGCGTTCTGGTGATGCTTTCGCCTCATGAAACACTCGGCCGGGCTGGCGACCGTAGTCTAGCTGAGAAGCGTCGCGAGCTCGACGACGTCGCTACCGCCGGCCGACGAGGCGCGCAGTGACCACGGTGACAGGACAACCTCGCCGCGACCCGCGTTCGAGCAGATCGCCAGGAGACCGCAGAAATGCGGGATAGCCAACTCTGCGCGGAGGACCTGCTATCCGCGCCGGTCGGTTTCGCTCGGCTCTGCGAGCTGCCGGAGCGACGCGCCGCCGATCATCGGATGCGAGTGCCAATGGCCAGTGCAGGTCAAATTCTGAGCAGCCATCCGATCGCAGATCGCCCGATCGTGCTGCTCATCAACGATCATCGACGTGCTCGACAGTCGCGCCGACGCGCCCGGACCGCTCACGGCGTCGATCACCAATGGGCCGAACACGGTCGAGCGGGTGAACAGAAGCCCGCCCGTTTCGAGCCCGGGGTCCGAGCGGACGTGGCTGAGGAGCTGGTCGCGCGCCTGCGCAGTGATGCGAACGCGGAGCTGGCCGAGCGTCCGCGACACCTCGCACAGCGGTAGGTGGCGGCGCATGTCGGACCTGGAGCGCCGGCGGTGGCGCAGCCCGGGCTCCCGTTTCTCCCGCCGAGCGATCGCGACTTGCGCGGCCGACTTCGACTGGTCTGGCTTCGGCGGCTTCGTCCCGTTGCCGTTGCCGGCCAGGTGCTTCTCGATCTTCGCGTACTCGGCCTCGAAGCCGTCCACGTTCTCCCGGCACCAGGCGATGAAACGCTGCAGATGATCGAGCGCGCCGTCGATGTGATGCGTGCAGTGCTCGGCGTTGAACGACACCGCCGCCGGGTCGTTCTTCACGGCCTCAAGCCGCTCTCCGTGACGGTGCGCATGCACCAGGTTATGCAGCGCGCCGTCCACGAGATGCGGCCCGGTGTTCGTCTTGTCCTCCGCCGTCGGCGGGTTCTCCTCCTTCAGCCGAAGCACCGCCTGGCGGAGCTCCTCGTACAACGCCGGGTCGACGTCCCGCAGCCGGATCACGTCGAACGGGATGGTGAGCCCGCCGATGTTCGAGCGGATGCAGTCCCGCTCGCCGCGTGAGCGCGCGCCCTCCGAGGCGTGCGCTCGGCGGAACAGGAGGGGATGGGCCTCCACGACCTCGCAAGACTCGTCAACGAAGCAGCGCGGCGTCGAGCGGCCGTTGTAGGCCGTGTACGTCTCGCGGCCGTAGGCGCCATCGAGCGTCAAGTCCGACGTCCCGGTGTACACCATCATGCCCATTGGCCTAGCCCGCCTGCACGACCCAGAGGAACACGTTCTGGAGGTTCACGTCCGAGAGCGCATCCTCCCGGTCGGCAACCACCTCGGTCAAATCCGCCCGCGAGCCGACGAGCATGTTCGGTGACCAGCCACTCACGTCCTCCGTGAAAAGCTCCGGCAAGGACTCGATCTGGCCGAGGATGCACGCCTCCAGGGCGCGCTGCATCACTTGACGACGATCGTTCGCACTCATGACCGCTCCTCATCCATGTCGCTAACGGGACTTCCTGCAGCTCAGGCTCGGGCTCCTCCGGGTACTCGTCGCCGCCTCCCCGTCCGGCCCTGCCCGCGGCGAAGGCCGCTCCGCCCACCAGCAACGCCGTCCGCCGCCGGGCCCGTCGACGCACAAATCCCATCACTGCCTCCTATCGTCGGAGGCGATGTCTAACCATCGCCTCGTCCGTGTGTGAACACTTCGAGTCAAGCCTCATCGCGCAACGGCGGCGCCGAGGGGTCGCATCGCCTGACGATCGCGATCCGCCTCACGTGGGACGATCTCGCACGTGAGGCCGTCGGGCGTTCCGTCGACCCGGCGGCGATACTGCACGCGCAGCGCGTCTCCGGCCCCCGAGCTGCACCACGTCGGGAAGCGCCCACACCGACGTCGCCCAACTCGAGGTGGGCCACGTCCACGGATCGAGAGTGTGGGCGATCGCCCCGTGCAGGGCAGCTCGGAAGGTGACCGCGACGGCATTGACCGCCCCGCCGTGATCGACGACGAGATCGCCCGCGCCGTGCACCGAAGCGGTATCGAACGCGGTGAGATCCACCCGTCGTGAGCACGACGGGCGGCCAGCGGGCGACCACCTCGGCCTCAGCCGGCATATTGACCGGACCGGCGATCGCAGCGTCGAGCAACGGGTGAAATTCCATGCCGTAAAGCCGACGCCAGCGCTTGATCGCTTCGTGCCCGATCGCGCGCCGCCTGGGCTCATCATCGGGAATCAACAGCGGCCGCGCGAGCAGCGTCAGCGCGTATGGGATGAGCCGCGCCCCGGGCTTGAGCAGACGGCGTCGAGCATCCAGCGTCGTCTCGAGAATCTCCTCCTCGAACGGTTCGTTACCGATGATCTCCGATACCAACACGTCGGCCGGCTCGGGCAGCTCGATCTGCCTCGACCAGCCCGGGATCAGCGTCACCTTGTCCTCCACGCCGCTAACGACGAACACGCGGTCGGCGACCTCCGATGTCGCTTGCCTCAACCGCATACACCCGCCGTGCACCAGCCCGGCACGCGGCGATCGCAAGCACGCCGCTGCCGGTACCGATGTCGAGCACCACATCCCCAGGTCGCACCGCTTCCGCGAGCGCCTCCAGGAAGTCACCCGTCCGGCGGTCGTCGTGCAGCATGCGGGCATGCTCCACCGGATCAGCCCACCCCCGGGTCGGACCTCGATCCGCATCCGCCGGCACCAGCGCGCCCTCGTCGATCAGCATGTTGATCACGCTCACCGTGGGCAGGAAATCCGTCTCAGTGCATTCACCGCCCTCGAGCCGGCCGATCGCCTCCCCGAGCGCCAGCGGCCGGGCGAACATCGCCAGGGCCGCAAAACCACGAGGCCCCACATCGACGATCGCACCGTCAGGGGGCATCCACCCGCACGTGTCCCACAGCATCCAACCGAGTGCGGACGCCCGGCGCGAGCCGCAAAACCGTCTCAGGTGAAAGCGGTGGATCGCTCATCGTGACCAGGCCGCCCGTGGACGTCGCGATCAGAACCGTCTCCGGTCGCGTCGGCGCTCGCGGCGGCGCACGCCACAAACCGAGACCGGGGACAGCGGCCGCCCGAACGGGTCGATGAACAGCGTGACCGGCCCTGCCTGTGCGGGAACCGTTCCCTCCAGGGTCTGGATCGAATAGGACAGCTGGCCATTCTCCAGACGCGGCACTTCGATCACGATGACCGCGTCCTCAGGCACGTCATCGCCCGGTTCGAGGAACGCGAGCACGGCGTTCGGCGGATCCACCTCGAAACTGTTGTCCCCCTCGCCCCACAGGTCGACAAAATCACTAGTCGCCATGTGACCGACGACCCGCTGCGGACGGTCAGAGAAGTAAAGCGTCGACGGCGTGACTCCCTCGAGGGTAAGGGTCTTCCCGTCGCTCGTCATGCCCTGCGCGGTCTGCACGAACATCGACTGCTCGGCCTCGAGCTGCTCGATCATCTGTGTGTCGGCCATATGAACCTTTCTGCGTGGATTGCGTGGGTCTGCGGCGCAGCCGCCCGTGCGATCATCACACCGGTCGTCCCGAATAGGAACGGCCTTGGGTGCCGTTCACCCGGGTGATTCATGCCCGCCTGAGTAGCTGGCATCCGACGGCGGTCGGTCCGATGAGATGAGAGCCGCTAGATTCGCCTGGCCGCTCGATTGGTGGCGTGAAACGGGCAGCCGCACTAGCGGGACTTTCCGGGTTGCGCGCGGTTGATGGCCGGGATCCCTTTGTGGGATCGGGGTTTTCGGGATTTGGTGGTGTATGACCTAAACGGGGTTGGGCGCGAGCGGTTGTAGTTGGAGC
>Ga0116216_10003315_pt1 | contig 10481 bp, 10 predicted proteins | sample Sb_taG_11_FD_89696 | JGI IMG/M metagenome (GOLD analysis project Ga0116216, IMG submission 89696) | Peat soil microbial communities from Weissenstadt, Germany - Sb_50d_3_AS metaG | ecosystem: Environmental > Terrestrial > Soil > Wetlands > Peat | place: Germany: Weissenstadt | collected 2010-09-21
GATTGGGGGCTGTACCTCGAGGAGGTTCAGCAAATAGCCCGAGAGCACGGACTTCCGACGTCCCGAACCAAGGCGGAACTGATCCAGGAGCTGATTGAATCGAACGAACTTGATCCCACAGAGGTTGTTGCCTACGTCCGAGTGGACATGCTACGGACGATTCTTCAGGAGATGGGGCTCCCTTCAGGAGCCGGGCGCGAGGTTCTAGCGGAGAGATTGGTCAACGCTCTGAGCGCCCAATCCCAGGCTAGAGTGAAGCCCCGAAGAGCGGCGTCCGAGAAGCCAAAGAACAACACGACTGAAGCACCTGGGGCCTCATCGCGAGTACCAGTCACCGTCCAAGTAAATGTTCCACCGGGTCCAGCTCCGATAGTGGAAGTCCACTTCCCCAAGCCAGAGCGACCGTCAGCAGCCTGGGGCTTCGCCGGGATTCTCATGACCGTGATTGTTGGTGGTATACTCTACTTGGGGGTGGCGACATGGGGAGTGGAGGGTGGGGTCACTGCGGCCATCGGCGGCGGGGTCGCGCTCGCGTTCGCACTCCTATTTACGACCAGGCGGTGGGTTCCTTGGGTTGACGAGTGGGCTAGGTAGCGATGGGACCGCGGCCCATCACCGGGTTCGATTCCCCAGCCTGTGAGAGCAAGTCACCGATCCATGGACGGTCCAAGCTTCAAATCCACCGGCCCGCCGGGACCTTCGACATGGAGGGATACCGTGGTGCCAATTCGAGCGATCTCCTCGAGCAGGGGGCGGAGGTCGAGACTCTCTCCCCTGACGAGTATTCTCCAATTGCGGGTGTCGATGATCCGCAGATGGGCAGCACGCTCAGGCGGTGGTGCTGGACCGTCCCAATGGTCGATTGAGAAAGGTCCGACTTGTCTGCCGGCCTGAAGTGGGAGCCATCTATCGAGCCGCTCGTCGACGTGAACGAATGAGTTTCGGACCTTCGAGTCGGCCAGTGGGGATTCACGGCCGACTTGGTAGAGCGAGCGAAGGGCCTCTCCCCGGTCTGAGCTTCCTCGGTCACCCGGGAAGAACAAATCGGAAAGTATCCCCGCTGCCACAAGGAAAGCCTGGAGATCCCCTACTGCGTCGAGAGCGTGCTCAACGGCTTCGCCGGTCCCCGGTGGCGGCACCGTCATCAACTTCTCGTGCGCCCGGTTCCACGCCTTCGCCGCGGCATTACACTGCAAGAAGACTTCGGTCTTGTACGGGTCGAGCGAGCCGCCGGGGATTCCCATGGCGAAACCTGGACCGGATTGCCCAATAAGTTCGTTGTGCCCGCTCAGTTAGAGTGCCATGGCGCGCGGAGGTAGCTCCGGGTTCTAGCACCCTCTGTTCCGATGGGGTCCGGTGCCGATTTTCACTGCCAATCGGAGCTTCGATGATTCTCGAATAATTGGTGGCCACCGATTGCCCAGAGAACGATTGAAAAACCGACCAGAAGCAAACCCAAAGGGCTGAGTGGTGGCGGGAATGATGCGAACCAGACGACGCCTACAATTGAGGCGACCCAGACGGTGTCCAAGAAGGCCGCAAATGCCATCAAAACGCCGGCCCCGATATCCTCGATTCGTACCATCGTCAGCTGCCCCACACGCATTGCGGGAGGCTTATCGAAAGGGGTGCCTTCCCGGAGCCCCCGCCTATCCCACTGCCCCCGACCCTTTCAGGACGGCGGAGTTTTGTAACGCCCCCCGGCGAGCCCTCGAGGCAACATTGGCGCAGGTGCCCCTGGGGAGCCCGACCTTCTGCGCAATGGCCCGCCACGTCAGCCCTTGGGCCTTCCACCGGAGGATGGCCGCGATCTTGTCGGGAGTGGCCCTGACGGGTCGTCCCGGGGGCTTCCCCGACCGTGTCCGCCGGCGGCCCGCCTTGATCTCCCTCATGGCGACCCGGACCCGCTCCGACCGCCTCTTGGACTCGAAGGCCGCGATCACGGGGAGGAGCGCCAGGAGGACGTCCCGTCCCAGGTTGGGCTGCCCATCGTCCGGGGTGTCGAGGGTAGGCTCCTTCAGGGAGTGGAATCGCACGCCCGCCGTCTCGAGGTCGAGGACGGCTTGCGTCGCTTTGGTGAAGGTCGCCTCCCGGCTGAACCGATCCAGGCTCCAGACGAGGAGGTGGGTCCACCTGCGGACCGGGGTCCGGGCCTCCCGAAGGAGCCTATCGTATTCCGCCCGCTCCGCCTTGCCCGTCCCGGTGACTTTCTCCGAGTAGACCGCAGCGACCTCCCATCCTCGCCGCGCGCATTCGTCCCGGAGCTCCCGCTCCTGGCCGGCAAGGTCCTGGTCTTCGGTAGAGACCCGTAGATAGAGAACCGCTCGAACTGCCGCCGCGAACTCCTGTGGTCCGGTCACCAGCCTCTCCTGTCCCGAGCTCGCCGTCTTCGATTTCGCTCCGCGACCAGCTTCACCCAGGCGCGGTACTCCGGGTAGCAGCTGTGACAGACCCAAGATCGGGACCTGTTCGGTAAAGTCCGGCCGCAACCATCGCAATGCTTGCGGACGAACGAGGGGGCGGTCCTGCCATGCTCACGGTCCGCAAACCGGAAGCCTCGGAGGTGAAGCCCGGAGCGGCAACAGACCCGAGGGACAGGGCGATCCATTAGAACGTCCTCCGACCGCATGTAACCGGCCAAAATCGGGTCGGAATTGAGGTCCAGTTGGAAGCCGTTTCTGTAACCGGGATAGCGCTCCGTGGTCGGTTACACCGGATTGGGCCCAATACTATCCGGGACTCCCCGAGGACGTAACCGGGGTGTGCCACTGACGCCGGGGACAGTCCACGGAATTTCCCCAGAGGACAGCTCCGGGACTCCCCGGAGGTAACGGGGGACCCCTCAAGGGCGTAACCGACCCCCCAAAGCGTCCTCCGCTCGGGGTCTGTAACCCCCCGTCCGTCCCCGCCGTCCCGCGACTCATGCGGAGGGCTCGAAAGAGCAGTCATCAGTATGCCCTTCGGATGGACTCGAAGTAGACTCGCCAACGGGCTGCGAACGGTTTGGGGTCTCGCCGAAGGCGGGCTCGCCTTTCGAATTCTGCGCGGTACTCATCGTAACTCTCCAGCGCACCGACTAATGCCGAAGCCACCTCAGGGTCGTCTATCGTCCGCCCAGACATGATCCAGTCGGTCGCTTGGCGCATTGGATCTGCCAAGTCCAAGTTGAGCCACTGGAGCCACTCCAACTCCTCCTCGTCAGGCACCCACTGGCCGGAAAATGGCGGAGGCCCAACTCGAACCCTCTCTCGAAAGGCACGAACCTTTTCCCGGGTACGGTCCCGTCGGTGGATCAGCCAGCAAGCGAGGCAGAGCGGACTTCGCCGTTCAGGGGGGAGGGCGGCACCGCACCGCGAACACTGACCCATCAAGAGCCCCCCCGCCGGGGTCGGTGGTTTCGAAGCCCGGTGACGTTCCGCGTGAGAATCTTCCACGACTGCGGGCTCGCCTCGATCCCGAGGGACCTCCGCCCGAGCTTGTGGGCGACTCGGAGCGTTGTCCCCGAACCGGCGTACGGGTCGAGGACCGTGTCCCCCGGCTTCGTGAGAGTTGCCATCAGGAGGGTGACGAGGTCTTCCGGCTTGGCGGCGAAGAGGTCCCCCTCGGTCGATGGGAGGCTGAAGACCACGTCGACTGGGTACCGCCAACCGTCGGACGAGTACTCCTTCCCGGCGACGCCGTACGACCCGTGGTGGGCTGGCCCGCTCCACTTGATTCCGTGCCAGGGCTTGCCCCGACGGTGCATCGCACCCAGGTTGAACGTGAGGTCGCCCGTCTTCGCGTCCTTTCGTTTGAAACAGTGGATCATCTCGTGGGCGTGGAGGGGCTCGTAGTCGCTGAGCCAGGGCGAGCTCCGAATCGGGCCCCCCGTGCGCCCTTTCACCCAGACGATTTGGAAACGGTGATCCATGTGTCCGAGGAAGGTGGCGGCAGCCTCCAGGGCCATCGCCCCTGCACCGTGGAGGACGACTTGACCGGACGGTCGGAGGAGGCGAACGACCTGGCCTCCGAGCCAGTTCCAATCAGGGACGCGGTCCCAATCAGCAGAGGTCGTCCCGTACGGAGGGTCCAGATAGACCATCTCGAAGGAGTCGGCCTTCAGTCTGGGTAGCACGTCCTCGGTGATGCCGGAGCGGAGCTCGGGGGCGTAGAGCGTAGGGCGGCACTTACCGTAGGTCTCGCGGATCAGATGTCGTCGCTTGCCCAGGACGTACGACCGGTCACAAAGGTAGACCTGGGAGCCGTGACGGTGTAGGGCAAGGCGAGGAGACCGCTCGGGGTCAGGACGGGGGCCGGCGGACTTGTCGGACGTTTCCGGCGGCCCCAGGTCTCCCGGGGTAGGATTCCGGACGGCGTGACCCACAGGGCGCTTCATCCTCCACCCTCACCCGGTCCGGTCATCCGGGCGGATTCTGGCGTGACAGGCGTTACAGGCGTGACAGCCGCCGCTCCCTGTCCCGCCTGTCCCGCATGTAACGGGTAAACTCCCCTGGACGCCCCTCCGAGCTCCTCAATCGGCACCGTCCGGTGCGGTTCGAAGGAGGGCCGAAGGTTCTCGGCGTCGGGGACATAGCGCGGAATCTCATGGAGGAGCCGCTCCAGGTCGGTCACCAAGAGGACACCCCGCACCGGGCGCCCGTTCACCCGACGCTGGGCGTGTTTCTGACCCAGCGTTTTCCAGACCTTTCCGAACGCGCGAGCAGCCTTAGAATCCCCAAGGACCGCCTCGGCCGCGATGCTCAGCGTGAGTGTCTCGACGGGAACCGGACCCTCCTCGCCAGTCTTTTGGACGGCGCGCTCGAGGTAGAACTCTGAACCATGATGTTCGGGTTTCCAAGGGCCCTCCACCAAGGAGTCGTGGATGAACCGCAGCACTTGGCCCTCGGGAGAATCGGCACGTTCCAGGACCTGGCGACGCGTGATTTCCTCGAGAAGAGCCTTGCAATCCTCAAGGAGCGCTGGCTCGATTGCGCTGAGGGCGACGAGGGGGAGGAACGCCTTCCGAGCCCTGAACCCGTTCCCCTCTACGTTGGGGAGGGGTATCTGAGTGGGGACGGTGATCTCTCCCCGGCGAATCTTGACGATGCAGCGGAAGCGCAAGAGGAGGAGTTGGCGCCGGACCGTGGCCGCCTCGAGCTCCCATGAAGCCGGCGTCAGCAACGGAACCGCCGCGCGGGCTGTCGCTGCCTCCGAATAGAAGTGAAGAGTGCGACTGTTGAACCCGGCATCGTCGTACGACTGCCTCGTGGCGAGGATGGTGTACCCGAACGTCAGGAAGGTCTGGTTCTCACCACTGTCCAAGGAGTACCGCATGACAGGCACCCCGTAGGACCGGGCGTTCAGGAACTCGACGAACTCACTCGATTCCGAGGACCGCGACAAGTCGGCCTCGTCCAGGATGAGGGTGCTCCCCGCCCCCCAAGGCTCAATCGCCCGGAAGATGCTCGGGACCCGGACCGTCTTGAGCATGTAGAGCGGCCGATAGAAGAACGCCCGGTGAACCTTCAGCAGGCGACCCTTACCAGTCTCGGCAGGCCCAAGCGCTTGGATGATCGGCGCGAACTTGTCTGAGGCTGGTCGGGGGAACAGGGGCCCAATCACCCAGGAGGCGACGGCGAGGCGCAACTGAAGTCGAAGGATTGAACCCTCTCGTCGTGGGTCGAAGATCCCCAAGACGAGACGTTCGATTTCCCGAAGGATGGAGCCGACGCTCTCGTACTCCTCCACCCCATCGGCCAAAGTGAGCCCCGCTTGCAGTTTGGAATCGACCGGCCTCGGCTCAAACCGAACTCCGTCGAAATCGAGTGATCGGATGACCCGCCAGGACTCCGGCTCAGGAGTGTACTCGACGAAGGCAGGACCCGATTCGGTCAGCACCTCCTCGAGTATTCGCCCGTCGGGTAGTTCGATGTACGACGTCGTTTGCTTCTTCGGGGAGCCTTCGTCTTCTCCATTGTCAACTGCGGCCCCGGGCGAAGGCGCCTTGGCCCCGCCGGGAGGGAATCGAGAGGCCGACGCTGCGATCCGCTGCACCTCGTCGTCCTCGAGCGGGGGCGAGCACAGTTCGTCGTTCGCCACCCTCGTTTCCTTGAGGACATCCCCGCCCTTGGAACGAACCGCACATGCCAGCCGGAAGAGTCGTTCGTTCCTCTCCCCCTTCGGATAATGCGCCCCAGCCTGGGCGTTTGCCGACTTCGCGTTGTGTAGCTCGTAGACCCACGCAGGGGTCGCTGGAATGGCGAGCTCCGCCGTGCCCTCGATCCAATCGTAATGGTTCCCGGTCGGGTGCGGGCTGCCGGAGAGGACGACGTACCCGCCTTCCCCCCTGAAGTCAACGCCGGGGATTCTCTTTGCCCAATTCTTCGCACTGTGGACATGCGCGACGTAGAAGTGCATCCCACCGCCGCCCGTGAGGATACGAGGGCCGAGTGGGAGTCGGTCCTCGAGCTCCTCGACAGCCCAAGGATCGTCTGCGTCAATTGCGTCGAAGCCGTTGAGCTCGCCAGTCGGTGCGGCCCAGCCGCACGCTGGGAACTGGCGGTACCACTCGAACCACCGCACTGGATCACGCGACGCATCCTTGAACCCGTTGGGCGTGAGTGGAACCTTCCCTCGCACTGGGAAGATGGCCCAACCCCTCGCGAGATAGGCCAAGAGAAACTCCGGCAGGCCGTCCGGATAGATCGTCAAGCCGCCGCCACCGTCGATGTTCTTCGGGGCTTCGCCGGCGAATGGGCGAGCTGTCCGGCGCGGTTGAGCGCCTGTATCCGAGTTGCACGCAGCTCGACAGCAACCTTCTCCTGCGCTCGGTGGACTGCTTCCGCCCAGCCGAATTCAGCTCCCTGGGCCTGGATCAGGCGGACCCAACACTCGGCTTTGACCAGATACTCCTGGACAGGGAGGTAGTCTTCCTCTCCAAGGACCAAGTCACGGATTGCATTGCTCGGCGGGAGGAGCCGAAGGACGCGTGACTTGATGTCACGAATGTCGATCTTCTCGGTGTCGGAGTGTTCTGGGGTCACGCCCCTTGAATCACGGAATTCGATACTTAATCCGGTGCGGGTGAAACCCCCCTTTCTGTCACAGAATCCTTGAGTGTTCGGTAGAACCGGTGGGAGAAGGTATCGTAGGTTAGAGTCGGTTTCATCCCTCTTTGGAGGTACTCAGAATGGACCTCCCTCAATGACCGCAGATCCGCCTTTCTTTGCGCAATCCACACCATCGTCGGCTCGTCAAAATGGCGGGGCCGAGCGCCTAGTCGTAGCCCCGACCTTCTGGGCTTCCACCAACCATCGAACCTTCGGTTTGCGCTCTCGATCTGTTGTCGACCAAAGACCAGCTCGAGGCGTGCTCCGTACGCGGTCAGGTTCGGGTTCGCGCGTTTTATTGCGGTCAAATCTCCGCGGGGGCCCCAGCCCGAGGCTGTCGAGTAGTGGAGGACCTGCGCAATACTGGGGTCCTCCTTGACCAGCGCATCGAGGTCGGGGTCCTTCTCGGCAGCCGGGTCGAAGTGGTGCATACAATAATGGCACTCGCATGGCCCGGTTATCCCTGCGCACACCTTGCATGGTGCCCAGGACTGGAATGAGGAGAGCCCGAAATCAATTACCAAGAGCGCCGATTGAATGGCATGGGGGAAGACGCCGCCGATCAGAACTGACCAACACTCGGGTAGCTCTGGCAGGACGGCGCGCTGACGTAGGTCGGCTTCCTTCTGCAGGTGAATGTCGAGCTTGATGCGCTGGAGATCTCTCTCTCTGACTCGCTCTCTCAGTATGAACGCTCCGACTGTTTCTCTGTCAACCCCCGCGCGGGCCTCAGCGAGGGTTGCATCCCGCCAGACGGTGCGGTTTAGGGCGATCGCCTGAATTAGTAGCGTTTCAAGCTCCATCGGGATCGGTTCTTTCTCCGATCTCCGCGTCCTCAATTCATCGTGCAATGACCACAGGACTGCGAGTTCAAGGGTGAGGCTGCTCGCGTCGAGTGGAACTCGAGGAGAAAACTCTCCAGGTATTCTCGTGAGCTTGACGGCATGAGGTCCCCGTTCTGGTTCAGGAGTAGATTCGACTTTGGGAAACTTCATGACCTCGAGGTTCAGCCAATCTGACGCGAATCCATCTCTCACGCCCTTGTCACGGGTCCATAGCAGAACACGCGGTCGGAGGTCCGCCATGACACCGGCCAAGGACGCGGGGCTCTTGCGGGGAGGTGTCGCCATCGATCGCTCTCTGGACCACCGCAGTCCAGCGCGGAGAAGCCGGCCGATGGCCTCAGGCTTGCGGTTGGACCGCGATTGGTGGGGCTTCTAGAACGGCTCGGTCTGGTCCGAGTTCCGACACGAGTCTCCATCCCAGCTGAAGGAATGAGTCGACCTCACTCAAGGGCACGGACCGCTGAGCAGGTTGGGCCGTAACGGTTGGGCCGCTCACACCACGTTGCTCACGAAGGAGTCGGAGCACGGCGTCAGCGAGTTCGGTCTGACTCATCTCGGCAACCTTCTCTTTCGGGACACCGGCCTTCTCGGCGATTACCCGGATAAGGTCGTTCATCCCAGACTCCGCACCCGCAGACTCTGAAGTCGACAGGGATGACTCGCAGCGCTTGTACGAGGCGCGCAACTCGTCCACTTTCTCGGGAGGGAGAGGTCGCTCCACATTGTAACTCCCGTCAACTCCGAGCGAATGGCCCATGAAGAATTCCCGGCGGGTCCGGCTGATCAGTCCCCGCGACTCGCAGGTTTCCATCTGGGTGCTAAACCACGCCCTGAGGGTGTGTGCGGACCAACGGGACCCAGGCGGGCTCACGCGGCCCATTGCGAGTTTGACACGCTGGGCAAGGGCCTTCCGTACCATGAACGAAGCCCCGTCCTTGGCCCGTCGTTCCGATAGGCGTCCCCTGGCTTCAGGGAGGACGAGGGGGGACTCAGGAGTCAATCGCTCTCCGCCCCGCATGCGCTCTTTGAGGTAAGCCAGGACTGCATCGGACGCTTCATGCGAGCCGAAGGTGTAGTATGCGTTCTTCCCTTTCGAGAGATGAGCCGGGACGCGAATCGAGAAAGGCACCTTGTCAAACGTCGGCTCCTTCCCGAGCTTGAGGTCTGGTAGATGCTTCAAACGGAGTCCATCGGCCGGCTCGAACTGAGAAGCGAGTACTCCGATGCGGACGCCGGAGGATGCGAGCAAGTACACGACTGCGCGGTCTCGGCCCGATTTTACCGCATTGGCGATCTGACGAAGCTGGCCAGGAGTGGGAACGGTGCGGGCCGTGTCCTCCTCATCAGCCTCGGTCTTCTCGATCTTCGGATTCCACTCCGGGGCCGCATCGACTGAGGCGAGGAACGAGCGGACACCCCACCATACATTGAGGATGTACTTGGCCGTGAGACCGTTCGCTTGCTCGGAGCGGACGTAATCGCCAACCCGCTCCTTCAATCGCCGTGGGTTCTCCTTGGCGAGTGCGACCAGTTCAGGAATGTCGAGTCCAGTCCTACGGAGAAATAGTTCGAGTTGGTCGAGTTGGACCGTGGCAGTGGCGATCTTGGCGTGGTCCTTATACCAAGAAGCCACGTCGCGGTGATTCCGGAGGAGGGACGCTCTGAGCTCAGCGGTCTTTGGCTTGGGTGCCATGATCGGGGTATCACGCCCCTCCTATAACCACTTTCGGACATAAAGAAAGGGCCCGTAGTATAGCTTGGATATCACGGAGGCCTCCGGAGCCCCAGACCCGGGTTCGAATCCCGGCGGGCCCGTAACCATTTCCTTATAGAACCCATACCGGAACGGGCTCGGAGGCGAGAGCGGCCGACGCCTTACCCCGCCTCAAAGCGGGTCATACCCTCGCGGCTTGAAACGGCATCGGGGAAGGTCGATTGACGCCCCGGTACGCCGAGATCACTTTCGTCGTCGAGCCTGGCAGCGCTCCCGTCCCTCCACCCGTTCCTCGATTCGTCTGCGAGCTTTGCCGCTCCCGGGCCCGCCACAACCTGACCCTGCGCATCTCGTTCTGCCCGGTCCACGGCTTCGCGGCAGAACTGTCGGAGATCCGCCTCAGAGAGTACGCGCGCACACAGGCGGTCCCGGGATGAGTCTCGTGCAGAGACCATCGTCTCCGTCAGTGAGGGCTCCCCCCGAGCCCGTCCCGGGCTCTCCTATCCTCTCTAACTCCCCCGAGTTCCGGGACATGAACTACGGTAGTTCCGGTACCGGAACTACCCCTGTTCCGGGCCCGGAACTCCCTCCCCCTCCCACCTCCCAACGCCACCTCTGGCTCTCAGACCGGACCTGGTCTGAGTTCCGACGCGTCCAACGGATCGTCTCTCAGCGGGGCCTGGTAGGTTCATCCGGCAGGGGACGAGGCCGAGGCAGGTCCGGGGGGCGGCCTCCGATCGCCGACGCGACGCTCTTGGAGCTGCTGGAGGCCTACCGCTGGCGGCAGCGCGTGTGCGCGCGCGCTGCGGCGCCTCGCAAGGTCGACGAGGCCGC
>Ga0116216_10003319_pt1 | contig 10475 bp, 8 predicted proteins | sample Sb_taG_11_FD_89696 | JGI IMG/M metagenome (GOLD analysis project Ga0116216, IMG submission 89696) | Peat soil microbial communities from Weissenstadt, Germany - Sb_50d_3_AS metaG | ecosystem: Environmental > Terrestrial > Soil > Wetlands > Peat | place: Germany: Weissenstadt | collected 2010-09-21
AGCCACCTCGGGGTTCATGAGTTCGGCCAGCCCGGCTCCGTAGCTTTCGTCCCGTTCGGTCATGTAGCCAGTGTGGACCGAATATTTGGTTCTGTGCAAAATGGCGGGTTGTAGGAGTGGCACTACGCGGGGTCGGCTGATTCCGCCGCTTCGCGCTCCTACAGGGGGATCCCCAGCCGTGTGCAGATCTGCTGGACCTCATCGAAGATCGAGCCGGGACGCTGAACGGCTCGGTGGCCGCCACCTCCACCAAATGTTCCTCGATGGACTCAGCTGTGGGCGGTGTGCCGGGTTCCGCGACCCAGCCCTCACCGAGCCCGACGAAGACCCGGGCAAAGCGCCCTGCACACGCGGAAAAGTTCTGATGAGTGAAGGTGCACTCCCGGCTTGCGAGGAAGACGACCATGGGCACGACGAGCTCCGGCTCAATGGAGCGAAGAAACGGTAGGTCGTCACCGAGCTCATCCCGATCGCCCACAGTCTCGACGACCATGCGGGAATAGCCGAATGGCAAGACGGTGTTGGCCAGGATCCCATGTGGAGCACCGTCGACAGCGATGACGTTCGCCAAGCCGACGATGCCTGCCTTTGCGGCGGCATAATGCGCGGAGTTGGGTTGGCCGAACAGGCCTGCCGATGAGGAGATGAAGACGAAACGTCCACCGCCATGGGACTTCATAACCCGGTAGGCAGGCTGACTCAGGTAGAAGCTGCCGTCGAGGTGGACGTTGAGCATCCGACGCCAGTTCTCCGCTGGCAGCTCATCGAAGGGAAGCGTGTCGAAGATCCCGGCGTTGCTCACGACTGCATCAAGTCGTCCGAAATGGTCCAGCGCGGTGCCGACGATGGCTTCACCGCCCTCGGCTGTGGCCACCGAGTCGTAGGAGGGGACCGCAACCTCTCCCCGGGCAAGGATCTCCGTCACAATTTCATCGGCGACGCGCGAGTCTGAGCCTTCCCCTTGCATCGAGCCGCCGACATCGTTGACGACAACCGCGGCGCCTCGTTGGGCCAGGTCCAACGCGTACAAACGGCAGAGTCCGCGACCGGCTCCGGTCACGATCACCACTTGGCCTGTGAAGTCGATCATCGGCGCGTTCTCATCTTGGGGATTGTTGGGTCAGGGACGTCGGGTCAAGTCGCGGGGAGTGCCGAGGGGAGGCTGAGGATGCTGACGATCTCGTCACCGGACCCACACGGTAGCTTCGGCGGTCAGTAGGAACAAATGTTAGGTTTTGTCCCATGTCTTCTACGGGGAGAGGCGACGACCGTCTGGCGACGCTGTCCCTCATGGCCTCAGCGATCGCAGGGCGGACCATGGACGTGGCGGCCGCAGCAGGAGACCGGTCGTGGTGCGACGGATCGACGATCTTCCTGGAGCTCGGCATGGGTCCGGTCGATCAGATTCAGGCGCTGGCGGTCCAGGCCTCGCTGGCGGCCTGTGGAAGCCTCGAACCGAATCTGCTCTCCCAGCTCGTGCACCGCCCCACTCTCACGCGTCGCTACCTGGCGTTGGAGGGACACCGCGCCCTGTCAGCGAACGAACGCGTGCTCCCACCGGTCGTTCGTCCCCTGATCGATCGACCCCTTTCCGTCGTGGCCGCGACGCCTCAAGCCACAATCGAACGGGCCAGAAGTCGGCAGTCGGTCCCCGATCCGCCTCGTGTCTTCGGGTCGATTGAACCTCGCCGCGCCCTCCGTTCGATTGAGCATGCGGGGCCTTCTCCGCTCCAACGCTCCAAGGGGGTTGCGGTCGACACTCCGAGCGGAGCGACCGCCGAACTCGATGACCTCGAGGACGACGCGCGGTACGTCGGCGATTTGTTGTCGAGTCCGGTCGGCGGTGGCGGGGTGGTTGGTCGCTGGTTGGCCAAGATGCTCAGACCCACTCGGCGCCGTGGCGGCGGCGGCCCCCCGGGCGCCGACGCGCCGACCCGCCTGGCTTCGGCCCGCTCCGATGCGAGCAGTGCCGCTCAGGCGTACAGCGGCGCAGCTGCCGACCTCGGGGCGGAACTCCACACCATTGAGTCAGATGGGATGAAGTACCCCGAATGGGACGTCGCCGGCGGTCGCTACCGTCCGGACTGGTGCACAGTCGTCGAGACTGAGGTCGAAACGAGCGGATCCACGACGATAGCGCTCTCGATGGGATTGAGGGAAGCTCTGCGCCGGTCGCTGTCTCGGTTGGGTATGGGCCTCACTCCATGCCGGCGACAGGCGCAGGGCGACGATATCGACATCGACGCAGCGATCGAGATGTACCTCGAGACCATGGCCGGTGCGCCGAATGGCGGCGATGTCTATTTCGAGAACCGACGGCGGCGGCGTGATCTGGGAGTGCTCGTCCTGCTCGATGTCTCGGGATCGGCCGGGGAACCCGGCTTCGCCGGCAGGTCGGTCCACGAACACCAGCGCCTCGTTGCCGCTGCCCTTACAGGAGCGCTCCACGACTTGGGCGACCGCGTCGGGCTCTATGCGTTCAACTCACGAGGCCGGAAACAGGTGCAGTATCTCCGGGTGATGGGCTTCAACGAGCACTTTGACGGCCAGGCGATCAATCGGCTGACCGCGCTCCGGCCGAACGCCTACACGAGGATGGGTGCTGCCATCCGCCACGCGACGACTGTCTTGGATCAACGAAGCGGGACGCCCCGACGGCTCCTCGTCGTGCTTTCCGACGGCTTCGCCTATGACCACGGCTACGAGGGGCGCTACGGCGAAGCGGACGCGCGCAGGGCGTTGAGCAAGGCTCGGCGGAGGGGGGTTGGATGTGTGTGCCTCAGCGTGGGCGCGTCGACTGGCCCCGAAGCGCTGCGGCGCGTATTCGGATCCGCAGCGCATGCGACGGTACCGAGGGCCGACGACCTGCCTTCGCTGATCGCGCCGCTGTTTCGCACCGCCATTCGCTCCGCCGAGGGCCAGCACCGTGCCTTTCAGCGGAAGGAGCGATCGAGGGAACACCACCAGATGGAGAAAGGAAGGCCATGAAGGCCCGCAAACGCCCGTACTACCTCCCGGTGGGCGACGAGGACCAGGTGTTCAAGGCTGCGTACCGGCAGGGTCTGGCAGTGGTCCTGAAAGGTCCCACTGGGTGCGGAAAGACGCGATTTGTCGAAGCCATGGCACATGACCTCGACCGGCCTCTTATCACGGTCTCGTGTCACGACGACCTCACCACGGCGGATCTCGTGGGTCGGTTCCTCTTGGAGGGCGGCGAAACCCACTGGGTAGACGGTCCACTCACTCGGGCCGTGCGCGACGGGGCGATCTGCTACCTCGACGAGGTTGTCGAGGCTCGACAGGACACAACCGTCGTCCTTCACCCGCTGGCAGATCACCGCCGTCAACTCTCGATCGACCGGCTTGGCCTTGTGGTCGATGCGCCACCTGAGTTCAGCCTCGTGGTTTCCTACAACCCCGGATACCAGAGCGTTCTGAAGGACCTCAAGGACTCGACCAGGCAGCGCATGGTCGCCATTGAGTTCGATTTTCCACCAGTGAGCGTGGAAGAAGAAATTGTCGTCCACGAGGCCGACGTGGACCCCGGAACAGCTTCCCAGCTGGTGCGACTCGCACAGGCGATCCGTCGATTGGAAACGGCTGGGCTCAGGGAGGTGGCATCCACAAGAGTGTTGATCGCCGCCGCTCGGCTCTATGTCGACGGGGTGCCGATGCCGGCTGCGGCACGCGCCGCCATCGCCGGGCCACTCACCGACGACCCGGTCGTCGGTGCCGGCCTCGTGCAAATGATCTCGACCTACCTCGGTCCATCAGATTGACCACGTCGGGGGGCGCCACTACCATGCGGAACAACTATTAGGTTCTGAGGAGGATCGTGGCCTACGAGAGCGCTGCCGAGCCGATCAAGCTGGGCTACCTGTTCGACTTCGTACTCCCCGATGGTTTTCCGAAAGAGATGCGGGCCGACCTGACCCAGAGCTTCGAGCTGGTCTTCGAGGAGGGGCTGGAACAGGGAATCATCGACAGGCCGATCGAAATCGTGTTCCGTGAGGTCGAAGGGCTCCCCAAGGGATCGGTCAAGGCGGTGATCGATGCGTACGGTGAGCTCGTCGACGAGGGCTGCCTGGCGGTGTTCGGACCCTCCATCACTGACAACTGCATCCCGACGAAGGAAGCGATCGAGAAGCGATTCCAGGTTCCTGCCATCAGCGTCACGGGTACTGATGATTGGCTCGGCGAGTGGACCTTCTCTCTCTCCATGGGCTCCATGACCGACGAACCTGTCTTTTGGGCCCACCTTCTGGCCAAGCGAGGTCTGAACAACGTCGGCGTCCTCGTCGAGCAATCACTCGTCGGCGAGACGTACATCAAGTATTTTCGCGCCGCCTGCCGCGACGCCGGCATCCGTATCACGGCCGAAGAGCCGATTGCACAGACTGCGCAGGACATCGGTGAAGCAGTGAGGAAGTTGCATGCCGCCGACGTGGGGGCCCTGGTTCACTGCGGTTTCGGCTTCGGCGTCGTGCTGATCAACCCGGTTCTCCAAGAGCTCGCCTGGGATCCGCCTCGGTTCATGGGGACGGCGTTCCAGAACGCATGGATCAACCCGATCGTCTGGGACGCAATTGTGGGCTGGATCGGTCTGGACCAGTTCGACGAGGGCAACCATGTCGGCCAGCAATTCATCGATCGCTACGCCGCCCGCTACGGCTGGCGTCCGGAGTACTGCGTTCCAGTCGTCAACCGGGATCTGGCAACGGTCCTGCTCCACGCTTTCGCTGACGCGCGGCCCTTGTCGCCGCGCGGCGTGAAGGAGGCGCTGGAGCGGATCCGATTGCTGCCCGCTGCGTCCGGATCGCCAGGAACCCGCATCTCCTTCGGGAAATGGTCCCACCGGGGGTGGATGGGCGCCGGCTATCTGGTGGCCCGCCGGCTCGACCCCGATGGCACTACAGCGCACCTCGTCGAGCGTTTTGGACAGGTGTGAAGACGATGACCACCCAAATTTCGGAGCCGACCGCGACGCCATCCGCACCGCCCGTCAAATCTCGGAGCCGGGTCATTGGCGGCATCACGCTCCTGGCACTTCTCGTGGCGTTGATCGTGGTGGGCGTCAATGCCCGCCGGGGAGCGGTGGCCGAGCGGATCAAGAATCCGATGGTGAGCGGCGCACCGCGACCCGTGCAGCCACTCTGGGGCTTCACGCATTGGCTTGGGCTGCTCCAGGTCGGCACCGTGGTGACGATGGCGATCCTGGTGGTCGCTTTCGTGGTGGCGTGGCGGCGTCACCCACGCCACCCGATCCTGCTGATGGCACTGGTCATGACCCTGCTCGTGTGGCAGGACCCAATCATGAACTGGGCCCCCTACGCCGTCTACAACCCGCAGCTGTGGCACTGGCCCGAGACGTGGGGGTTGGAGTCCCTGTCGCCCACGGTCGAGCCGTTCATCGTGATCGGGTACGCCACGTTTTACATGGCGCCGTTCTTCCCTGCCATCTGGATCCTGCGCCGTCTCCAGGCCCGCCGCTCCGCCGAATCGTTCGTCTGGCGCCACCCGCTCGTGAGTCTCTCGTTGCTCATTTATGCCATCGGGTTTGTGTTCGACACCATGCTCGAGATGTTTCTCATACGGACGCAGCTCTACATCTATTCCCAGGTCGTCCCATTCGGTTCGTTCGCGGCCGGGAGGTGGTATCAGTTCCCACTGATCTGGGAGGCGTCTCTCGTGACGCTGGTGATGATCCCCGCGGGCGTCCTGCTCTACCGCGACGACACTGGACGCACCCAGGCCGAGAAGCTGGCGCTCCGCATACGTGGGTTCCGCACCCGCCCGGCACTGGGGACCTTCGTGGTGATGTTCGCCATCATCAACGTCGCGTACTTCTGTTATGGCGCGGGCTACGCCATCATCCGTGACACCAAGGTGGCCACGTCGGTTGCATGCCCATGGCCCTTCCCAGAAGCGAAGGTCTACGACCCCAACGGTTTCTACCAGGCCCACGGTCAGCCGGGACCATATTCGAGCGGCATCTGGTCGGGCTGGGAGAGCGCACAGCCCAACGGGAGACCGAGCAACTCCCTCAACGCCGCCAACCGGTGCGGTGGCGCCAATGGGTGAGACTCGGAGTGTCGTCGTCACGGGGGCGTCACGGGGCCTCGGCCTAGCGACTGCCGCGCACCTGTACCGAACGGGCTGGACGGTGGTGGCCGCCATGCGCTCACCCGAGAAGGGCTTGGATCGCCTGCGAACGCTGACCGGCTCCGCCATAGATGACCCTCGCCTCGTCGCTATCCGATTGGACCTCGACGATGCCGACTCGATCGCCGCCGCCAGTGAGGCGATACAGATCGCCGTGGGCACCCCGTACGGTCTGGTGCACAACGCGGGCATCGCGGCGGTCGGCACCCTCGAGGAGATGCCCATGAGTGTCTGGGAGCAGATCTTCACGACCAACGTCTTCGGGCCGGTGAAGCTCACAAAGAGACTGCTGCCGGGCATGCGAAATGCCGGTCGCGGCCGGATCGTCATGATCTCGAGCGCCGGGGCGATTCGAGGCATGCCGGCCATCGGCGCCTACTCCGCTGCGAAAGGGGCAATCGAACGATGGGCCGAATCACTCTCCCAGGAAGTGGCCCCGTTCGGGTTGGGTGTCACGGTGCTGGTAGCCGGAACGTTTCGGACTGACATCCTCGAGCTCACGACGACATACGCCGACTACGACGGTCCGTATGGAAAGCATCACGCAAAGCTCGAGAGCTTCGGTGATCGGTTTCTGAAGTTCGCCTCGCCTCCTGATCGGTTCGGGCCTGCAGTGGCCAAAGCGCTCGAGGACCGGCGGCCGTTCGTCCGGCGTACTGTTGGACCCGATGCGCGGCTCCTCATGTTAGGGAGCCGGCTCCTTCCATCGAACCTCCTGCAGCGCATCACGTGTCGCGCCATCGGGATACCTGCAGCGGGCGCCCTTCGCGGGCATCCCTTGCAAGCGACCTCCGTAAGCATCCAGACCAATGAAGGGAAGCCCCGTGCCTGATGCTCCCGTTGTGGAGTTCGAATCGCGGATGCTCATTGATGGCGAACTCGTCGATGGCGAATCCGGGATGTTCACCAATGTCAATCCCGCGACAGAAGAGGTGCTCGGCGAGGTAGTCGATGCCTCAAGGGGAGACATGCACCGCGCCATTGACGCCGCCCGGCGCGCCTTCGATGAGACCGACTGGTCGACGGACCGGGCCTTTCGCAAGCATTGCCTTCGCCAGCTACAGGAAGCACTCGAATCTGAACAAGAAGCGCTGCGCGAGGAGCTGATTCGTGAGGTCGGATGCCCTCGCATGGTCACCCACGGGCCCCAGCTCGACCTCCCTCTGGCAGATGGCCTGAACTTCCCCGCGGGCCTTATCGACACCTACCACTGGGAGACCGAGCTGGGCGACTCCTTGGTCCAGCTCACGGGCGCGGTGAACACGAGGAAGGTCTGGCATGAGCCGGTCGGAGTCTTCGGCGCGATCGTCCCGTGGAACTACCCGTTCGAGGTCACCATTCACAAGCTCGGGCAAGCGCTCGCCACCGGAAACACGGTGATACTGAAACCGCCCCGGACACGCCGTTCAACGCGACGCGCATCGGCCGCCTGGTCTGCGAGCACACCGACATCCCCGCCGGCGTTGTCAACGTGGTGACGTCATCCGACCATCTTGTCGGTGAGGAGCTGACCCTGTCCCCGAAGGTCGACCTGATTTCATTCACCGGTTCGACATCGGTTGGCAAGAGGATCATGGAAAAGGGTGCAGCGACCATGAAGCGGTTGTTCCTGGAGCTCGGGGGAAAGTCGGCCGCGATCGTGCTCGACGACGCCGACCTCGGGGCCGCCAGCATGATCGCCTTCGGCGTCTGCATGCACGCAGGGCAGGGGTGCGCAACGCCGACTCGAATGCTGTTACCCCGGTCCCGCTATGACGAAGTTGTCGAACTTCTCCGAGGCATTTATGAGACGGTCACCGTCGGTGATCCTCAGCTTCCGGACACGCTGTGCGGGCCAGTGATATCGGCGAAGCAGCGTGCCCGAGTCATTGGGTACATCGAGAAGGGAGTCGCCGAAGGCGCCACCCTTCTGGTCGGCGGTCCTGGGACACCCGAGGGTTGCGACAGGGGGTTCTACGTATCGCCATCCCTCTTCGTCGACGTTGACAACAGCATGAGCATTGCCCGAGAGGAGATCTTCGGGCCCGTCCTCGTGGTGATCCCTTATGACGGCGAGGAGGAGGCGATCCGCATCGCCAACGACAGTCCGTATGGCCTCGCCGGCTACGTCTTGTCGGACTCCCTCGACCGTTCCGTCGCTGTGGCGCGTCGCCTCCGCGCGGGAACGATCGGCCTCAATGGCGGAGCTGCGTATGGCGCAGACGTTCCCTTCGGGGGATACAAGGACAGCGGCGTCGGTCGCCAGAACGGTCTTGCCGGCTTCGAGCAGTACCTCGAGGTCAAATCGGTGGCTTGGCCGGCCGGCTGATCGGCCCGCACCTGATCCCTCAAGGCCGCTTGGCCGCACCCCGTAGCGTTGTCTCGCGCGCCAAGTTCAGGGCACCACGGGGACCGAGCTTTCGGACAATGTTCTCCGGCATCCACAGAAGCTCGAAGAGAGACCAGGCACGGATGTCGGCCGAAGGACCTTCCAGCTGAACGCCACCAGAGCGGACGCCCTGCGCGAGCAGTGACTTGAGGTCGTTGAGGCGGGCCGAGAACGATGCACCGAGGTTTGTCGTGTTGGGGGGCGATTCCCGGATCCAGGCCAGCTGGATGTTGTACTCGTCACTGAACCGAACAACGGCGTTGATGTTGATCCACATCAGTGCGTCCAGCTTCTCGACCGGCGTACCCTCCGATCGCAGGACGCTGGCCCATCCCGACCGGGCCTTCACCGTGAACGACCGCATGATTGACGCCAGCAGCTCATCCTTCGATCCGATGAGCCTGTACACGCTCCCGACACTCATGCCGGCCGCTGCTGCGATGTCGCGGACAGTCGTGGACTCATAGCCCCGACGGCCGAACTCCGTCCGCGCAACTGCCCGGAGCATGGGGAGGCGCTCATCCTCCTCCCGTTCTTCCTTCTCCCAAGAATCGATCGTCTCGGTGGCCGCCGCGAACGGCACCGAGAGATCCAACGCGGCATTCGCCGGCGGGTCTACGGCGATCCCGTTCAAGATGGTCCTGCATCGGAGCGCCGGTACTTGTTCCGCACCGCCGACTTCTCGAAAGACTCCGAGACTGACGTGCAGCAGCACCTGGCAGAGTCGGTCCGCCAGCGTCTCGAGATCGATTCCCGCTCGCAAGTACCCGCTGGCGCGCCCCGAACGAAGTGTCTCGAGCATCGCCCCTTCGATCCCGATCGGCGGCCTCCGTGCGATACGGACCAGCTGATCCCCGGCCCCAGATGGTGGCTCGTAGAGGGTCAACAAGAGGGCCGCTCTGTGGCGAAGGGCACAGTCTGCGATGGCTTCGCCAAGGGCAACGATCCGGTCGGAAATGGGTTCTGCATCCGGTCGGCGCAGTGCTTCCAATCCTGCCTCTGCGACCGCATCGAGATCCGCCTGATAGCGCTCGACGAGCTCGACGATTAACGCCTCCTTCGACTCGAAGTGGTGATAGAGGCTGCCTGGAAGGATCCCGGAGGCATCAGCGATCTCCTTGAGCGAGGTGCGTAAGCCGGAGGAGGCGAAGAGCTCCGCCGCAGTGTCGAGAATCTCTGTTCTGCGTGACCCGTTCACTGACACGGCGTTGGCTCCCTGGGAAATGACCTGATGGCCAGGAACGTACCGCAATCTGCAGCGGATTCGGTCCATCACCTACTGGGTCAGATCGGGCTATTCGTCGCCTCTCGGTGTCCCTTGGTCACCCGGTGACGAGGAGGGTTCGTTCTGGACAGTTCCCCACGACAGCCTCGACAGCCTTCTCGTCTTCGGGTCGAACATCTCCAGTGGTCGCCACGAGGTCTGCATGGCCCTCGTCGTCGGGCCGAATGACCTCCGGCGCGAGCTCGTAGCAGCGGCCATGCCCCTGACATCTCGTTGCGTCGATGCTGAGTCGCATGCAGCCATCGTACCCCCATGTCAGCGTTGAACCAAATATCTGTTTCGGACGAAATCCGGGTAACAGCACCTTTTCTTGTCTGAACTGCACCGCGCCGAGACGGTTTCTACCGACCTTCTACCGCCTCCCGGGCCCGCTACCCGTAGTGCCGCGCGGCTGGCCACGCCTGGGCCCAACTGATCTTTTGGCCACGACAGATCCAGACCGGGTCGCTCCGCTCTTCGGTCCACACATCGTCGGGAGTGGAGACGGTGCCAGCGGAAGTGACTTCCTTGAAGATGGTCTGGAGATATTGCTCGGGCAGGTCGACGGCAATCGCGGTAGCCCCATTGTCAGCACCGGCGGGCCCCCACCACCAGTACGTGTTGTGGCCGCTGATGGCGTGTGGCAATCCGTAGTCAGCGCCGTAGAGGTCCACTGCGCCA
>Ga0116216_10003320_pt1 | contig 10474 bp, 7 predicted proteins | sample Sb_taG_11_FD_89696 | JGI IMG/M metagenome (GOLD analysis project Ga0116216, IMG submission 89696) | Peat soil microbial communities from Weissenstadt, Germany - Sb_50d_3_AS metaG | ecosystem: Environmental > Terrestrial > Soil > Wetlands > Peat | place: Germany: Weissenstadt | collected 2010-09-21
ATGCCTACAATCGACAAGGAAATCTTCGGGCACGCCACCGATTTCATCGATCGCACGGTCAAGCAGGACAAGCCGTTCTTCGTGTGGTTCAACTCGACCCGCATGCACGTCTGGACCCACTTGAAAAAAGAGTCGGACGGACGAACCGGCATCGGTCTTTATCCGGACGGCATGGTCGAGCACGACGACATGGTTGGCGACCTGCTCAAGAAGATCGACGATTTGAAGCTCGCCGACAACACAATCGTGATCTATGGCACCGACAATGGCGCTGAAGTCGCAAGCTGGCCCGATGGGGGCACCACGCCATTTCACGGCGAGAAGGGCACCACCTGGGAGGGGGGCCTTCGCGTCCCTTGCCTGGTACGCTGGCCGGGCGTGATCAAGCCGGGCACGATCTATAACGAGATCGTGTCGCAAGAAGACTGGATGCCGACCTTTCTTGCCGCGGCCGGCGAGCCCGACATCGTCGCCAAACTCAAACAGGGCTACGAGGCCGCTGGCAAGACCTTCAAGGTCCATGCCGACGGCTTTAGCCTCCTTGCCTTCTTCAAGGGCGAGGTCAAGAAGTCCCCCCGTGAAACGATCTACTACTTTGGGCAGGGGGGCGAGCTCAACGCCATCCGCTGGAACGACTGGAAGATCAATTTCGCCGTCCTGGCGGGCAACATCGTCAACGGCGTTCGCTCGGTGCCGGGCTGGCCGTCGATCGTCCATCTCCGCGCTGACCCGTACGAGCGGGCCGTGTTCGATTCCCAGATGTATATGCGCTGGTATGCCGACCAGATGTGGCTGTTCATCCCCGTGCAGGAGAAGCTCAAGGAGTTTCTGGCGACGATTCCCGGGTTCCCGTTCCAGGAGGGCAGCAGCTTGAACGCGGCGGGGATCAACTATCAGACGCTCAAGGCGGCCGAGGCCCTCAAGCGTTTACACGAACTGGAGACGATTTCGGCGCCGGGAAGCTAGAAAGGCCCAGCTTCCCAACGACCTCGCCCGCCCCCGGTGCGCGGGCGCGGCCGCGGACCGCTCGACTCGCGACGTGGCTGGCCGGTTGGATCGTCCATTCCTTGAACCCCAGAGCTGCTGTTATGACGACTGACTCTCGCAAGCCGACACCAACCTATCAGTCTCTGGTGCGCGGCGGGCCCTCGATGCACGTGGCAAGGCGAATTGGGCTCGAGCCGCCGACCCTTCATCGACGGCTGATCAAAGTGCTGCTGCTCGTCCTGGTGACCTGGGTGCCGCTTGTGATTTTGTCGTTTCTGGAGGGCCACGCCTGGGGCGACGCCGTCGCGGAGCCTCTACTGCTAGACCCGGTGGTCTATAGCAGGTTCTTGTTCGTGGTTCCGCTGCTTGAGCTGGCCCAGGTCGCTGTCGAGACCAGTCTGGGCGTCCAAATGCAGCACTTTCTTGAATCGGAGCTCGTACCGGAGCAGCATCGACCGGAGTTCGAGTCGGCCCAGGCGACGGCGGTCCGTCTCCGCGGGTCGGTCTGGGCGGAAGTGCTGATCGTCGCCCTGGTCGTGACCACCTCGGTCCGGGCGAGGGTCTTCATTAGCACCACGGTGGCCGATTCGAGCTGGGAGCGGCTGGGATCCACCATCACGACGGCGGGCTGGTGGTATATCCTGGTGAGCCTGCCCATCCTGGGGTTCTTTCTGGTGCGCTGGTTGTGGATCTATCTCCTGTGGGGCGGGTTTCTCTTCCGTGTCTCGCGCTTGCACCTGGAGCTGACGCCCACCCACCCCGACCGGGCGGGTGGATTAGGGTTCCTCGGCTGGGGCGCGGCCAGCTTCGCGCTGGTCTTGATGGCCGTCTCGGCCGTGCTGTCGGGCAGCGTCGCCCGTCAGATCATCCATCTCGGCTCGTCGCTTGACAGCCTGAAATACCATGTCATCGTCTTCGTCGTCCTGGCCGTAGTGGTCCTTCACGTGCCATTACTCGCTTTCGCCGGCAAGCTGTCGCGGTGCCGGTTCCGGGCGCTCCTGGATTTCGGAACCATGATCTGGCGCCACGATCGGGCCTTCGATGAGAAATGGGTCAAGCTCCCGGCCGCCGAACAGGCCAGGCTCCTGGGCAGCCCCGACGTGACGTCGCTCGCGGACGTCGCGCTTGCATACGAGCACGTCGAGCGGATGCAGTTGATCCCCTTTGACAAGAAGGCCGTCGTCGTGCTCGTCGTCGCCGCGCTCGTCCCGCTGATCCCGTTGATCGGCACGACGATCCCCTTGGCCGAGATCCTCTCCAAGCTCGGCGAGTTCATGGTGTGAGTCGTCGGTGATCAGATGAAGACGGCCCAGAGCCCTGCCAGCCCAATGATCGCGAAGAGTACGGCAACTGTGATGCTCAATGGCCACTGCGACAAGACAGGAAGCTCTCCCCGGCGGAGCCTCTTGAGCGCGAACCAATGAGATGAACCGGCGAGTACCAGCGCAACGATCCCCAGGATGATCAGTGCCGTTCCCGTGCGGATCGCACCCTGATGCAGCCGGATGGTCTCGGCATCAGGCATCTCGTGCCGTAGCGACCGGAAGAACGCGACCATTCCAAAGCCAAAACTCGCCATCGTCAGCGCGGTCCTGATCCAGGCGAGCGTTGTCCGATCAAGCGCGAGCTGAGTTCGGAAACTCGCCATGTGCGTCCGGCCACGCGCCAGCTCCACGCGCGGGTCGCTGGGTTCGGGAGATTCCACGGCCATGGGGCTTTTCTCACTGTCAGGTACCAAACGGAACGATGAGCTTTCATGAATGACTGGTTTTCGTCTCGACGTCTGGCCGGGGGCGAAACGTGAGCCCGCAAAATCGGCTGAGGCCCGGTGACAGCATGAAAGCTGGCTTCTAGCCCCTGCCGGAGGTTTCCACTTATGGTATCATCTCGCGCATCCCGAGCGACCTCCTGGCCAGGTGAAAGGAGCGCACATGAGATTTCCTCAGGCCTTTGACTCGGTCGCATTCCTTTTGATCGCGGTCGCGACAACAGCCACTGGATCTGGTCAGGAGCCGAAAGAACAAGCCGGCCCGCTGCCTTTGCCGCCAGGGGTCAAGGTCATCCGCGAGATCGATTACATGGGACATGGCCTCGCGCACCAAAGGCTCGACCTCTACCTTCCCGAGAAGACCAGCGGATTGCTGCCCCTAGTGGTGTGGATCCACGGGGGCGGCTGGGACTCCAACAGCAAGGATAACTGCCGGCCGGCCCTCCCTCTTCCCACACGCGGCTACGCGCTGGCCAGTGTCAACTACCGGCTCACCGATTCCGGTCCTTTTCCGATCCAGATCGCCGACTGCCGTGCTGCTGTTCGTTGGCTTCGCGCCCATGCCGGCCGATACCAGATCAATCCGGAGCGCATCGGTGCTTGGGGACCGTCGGCCGGCGGACATCTCGTCGCGCTGTTGGGCACGGCGGCCGACGAGAAAAAATGGGACACACTGGGCGGCGACACGGGCATCTCGACCCGGCTTCAGGCCGTATGTGACTACTACGGTCCCACCGATTTCCTGGCGGCCATCAAGGCCGGGATCACCGACTCGTCTGACGCCAAGCTGCTGGGAGGCCCGCCGGGTGAGAGGCTCGATGTCGCCAAGCAGGCCAGCCCGGTCAATTATGTTTCCCGAGACGACCCGCCGTTCCTGATCGTGCAAGGCGATCAAGACCGAATTGTCCCGCTGGAACAATCGCGGCTCCTCCACGATAAGCTCAAGCAAGCCGGCGTCGAGGCGACGCTGGTCGTCGTCAGGAACGGCAAGCACGGTAACTGGGGGCCTGATGTCCAACCCACTCCGGACCAGATTCGGGAGACCGTGATCTCGTTCTTCGACAAGCACCTGAAAAACGGCCAACCAAAGTCGTCGGGCGCAAGTGCGGGAAACTGACCCGCGAAAGCAGAGCCGCAGCGGTTGGCCCGCGCCCCGGTCAATACGAATCCGAGGAGATGACTTCCCCCTGGGCACGCGAACCCAGGGCCCAGATGGTCGGCAAGCTCGTACTGTTTTTGAGGAATCGGACCGAGCCGTCGCAGAGCACCACGTTGGCCCCACCGGGGTGATAGCTGCTCAGCGTGCACATGATGGCAGAGTCGATCGCATTGAACGCGGCACAATTCGGGTACTGAGGATTGGGGGCCAGGAGTACGTTGCCGAGTGTATAGCTATTGATGCCGTAAGCCCAATCGATGCCAAGGAGCGAGGTGTGTAGACCACGGTTTGCCAGCGCGGCGGTGCAAAGCGGCAGCCATTGCTGAAAGCCCGCGGCGCCTGCCGGCATCGACAGGAGCGGCGAGTTTGCCGACGAGCCCGGGGGCACGCCTGCGGAGAGAGCGATGTCTTGCGGGGCCGCGACGCTCGGATTTCCCGTGCCGAGCCTCCACTCCCCGAAACCAATTGTGTTGCTCGTGCCGTCAGTGATGCCCGCGAGCTTCACCGGCGTCGCCGAGGCATTCGCGGGTAGATATGCAAAGATTCCATTGGGCGCGCTACCACCGTCGCTGGCATTCCAGTCGAGCGACGATCCGATTGAGGCGAAATAGCTATTCCCTGGCGAAGTGGCGTGATAATCCATGATGACAAAGCTATCGTAGCTGGGCGGCGAGTCCGACGGGCAGAGGAACATGTTAAGTCGCGTCGCGGTGACGGTCTGGTTGACAAAATCGCCGTAATTGCCGGTATCGTACCAGGGCGCGATCGAGAAGTTCGCCGCGTTGAACATCGGCTGCTGCTCCAGGAAGCCCAAAAGTCGGGCATGCGCGCTCCAATCGCCGTTCCCCGGACCGAGCCTCAGCGATCCGTCGGCATTGCGCGCCATCAGGGCGCCGGGCGGCACACAATCAAATGAGCTCAGGTAGTTGTGCAGCCCCAGGCCGATCTGTTTCATGTTGTTGACGCATTGAATGCGCCGAGCCGCCTCGCGTGCCGCCTGAACGGCGGGCAGGAGCAACGCGATCAGCACCGCGATGATCGCGATCACGACCAAAAGCTCGATGAGTGTGAAGCCAGGTCGGCGATGTCTGCCGGACGCCCCGCAAGAATGGTCAGGCCGTCGCATGAAAACCTCCGCTGTCACGTGGACTGCACCGGCAATGGGAAAAAGGAACAGAGAAGAGCTCAACGAGAAGACGAGAAGCCGACCGATTGGGCTCGATTCGCCCGTGATGGCTCGATCGCTCTCAGGGCGACCCTCGTTCGTAGAGTGCGCGGACCTCGTCAGGGCCGAGCGCGACGCGAAACAGGCAAAATTCGTCCATGCGGCCGCACAGGTTCCGGACGGGCCAGGCGTCCGTGGCGGTGGGAACGCCCCAGTTGCCAAGCTCGGCATCGCCAATTCTGAGGATCCTGCGCTCTGCGACGGGCTCGCTTCCGACCTCGACGCCGTCGACATAGTGCGTGACCCTCTCGGCCTTATGGTCGTAGACGGTGGTCACGTGGGTCCACCGCCCGAATCTCTCCGGCGTGAATACTCGCGGCGAAGTGTAGTTCTTATACCAGCCCGGCGTTGGGCGCTCGGCTCGGTTGCGTATCCCCAGGACGATTTCTCCCAGCCAGTCGATTTGCCAGTGCGGCTCGCCGACCTCGAAGCCGTCGGTCAGCATCAAGCCGTTGAAGCGCCGCTCGATCGCATCGATTCGCACCCAGGCCGCGAAAGTGAGCGACTCAAACTCGCCGGGGACCTGGAAACGAACGCGGTCACTGGGCCGCTTGAACTCGAGGGCCCCCTTGCCGGGCCAGCGGCCATTGACCCATTCACAACCGACAATCGATCCATCCCGCGAATGCTCGCCGCACTGGTTGACGAGGATTCGGCTACCCGGATGACGGTCGTCCTCGAATGAGAAACAGACCACGCGCCGCGGATCGCCGTGAGACGAACGCACGCTGGCGGCCCATTCGTTGTAGCGAAACTTCGATTCCTTGAGATAGAGGCGCTCAAGGTCTGGCGTCGATAAAAATGCCGGCGAGTCGGACTCGAGCGGGGTGACATCGCCGGCCATGCCGATACGTACTCCGTGGCCCTCCGAGAGCTCCCACCTGGCCGGGCGGCCCGACCGAGGGTCCGTCTCGTGGAGCTCGACCTTGCCGTTGAAGACGTGCACCTCGGACTTGCGGCCGGGGACGATTCGCATGCCGAACTCCGTCCCGAGGTCGACCAGGTCGACCGCGGGTGAATCGACGCGGAAGCCGCGTGCGCTGGGCGGAACTTGTGCACGCAATTTCCCGCTCCTGCAGGCGATCCGGTCGATCGCCTTGATTTCGATCTCGGCGGGCCCTTCACTGACGACGGTGGCACCACCATAAAACTCGAGTTGAAGGACCCCCGAGCGGATGCGCAGGACACCCTGCGCGACCGTCGAGCCGACGACAGGCGCTGGGCCACCCGCCTCCCAGACGACGTCGACGGCGCGGGTCAAGATCGCGACGCCGCCGGCTTTCGATTCGCCCGCTTGGTCGTCCCAGCGATCAAAACCAATGGGAGCCGAGGCGACCAGCGGGGGCGGCACGCTAAACCGCTGCCGCCAGGCGACGCCAGCGACCACAAATGAGGCGAGAACGGCCACCAAGCATGCGGCCGCCAGCGCGCGCGCGAGTCGTTCACCCCGACCATGCGACCGGACAGCCCCGTCCTTCGATCGAGCTGCCTGAGGCCTGTCGGAGGTTGGCTCGCCCTCCAAGGTCGACCCACCAGGCCCTTCTTCGCAAGGTCCATTGGCATTCCAGGCGCGCACCCACGCCAGGTGAGAGTCGAGCAAGAGATAGTTCGCGTACCGCGCGCGGGCCGACGGATCGTCGCGGAGTAATGCAAATAACTGATGTTGCTGGTCCAGCGTCAAGGTGCCGTCCACCAGCTCCACAAGCAGTCGGTCGATCTCGCAGAGCGAATCGCGCTCGTTCACGCAGTCTTTCCTCCACTCAGGCTTCGCTCGATGCAGACGGCGAGCAACTGCCGGATCCGGTGCAGCGTTACCCGCACTGAGCCGACCGGCCGATCGAGTTGCCCGGCAACCTTCTCCGCCGAACCGCCGTCTTCGTAGCGCAACAAGATCATCCGACGCTGAGCCGGCGCGAGCTTGCCCAGGCAGCCGCGCAGCGCCTCAAGCCTGGCGTCGATACGTTCCACCTCCTGGGCCACGTATCCCGCCAGGTTGGAGAGGACGCTTTCATCGAAGTAGACCTGTTTGTCTCTTCGCCGCTTCTGACAGTAGGCGAGGACCTGCAGGTAAGCGATGTGGCAGGCCCACGCCAGGAACCGCCCTTTGCCGTTGAATTCATGCCCCTTGCGCCACAAGATCAGGTTAACCTCCTGAAGGACGTCGTCGACGTCGTTCACCGGACCAACCAAGGTGCGTATGTAGGCGTAAAGTGGCTTCTGCGACGAGACGATCAGCGTCATCAACTCTTCGGCGCGGTCCGACAGGGGACCACTCGAAGGGCCCTGAGCGTTTCCATTGGCGGCCACGTGCATTGCTGCCAGCCCTTGTTCTCTAACCCGCAACGCGGCCCAGGCGTGCGTGGGCCGCCGCCCTTGGGGGTCTTCTCCCTGTCTATCCACTCGATGGTCAATAGACTATAACAACTCTTCATGACGCGTTAACAAAATTTCCGACTTTTCATGTCAACCGCCGAGCAAGCGTCCTCTGCGGCGACCGGCTTACATGTTTTGTGCGGATGCGGCGAGCCACGGGATCGGGCCGTGGAGCAGGAGATCGACACCGGATATGGCCGATTCCTTTACGCGCCGGCGATTCCTCGAGAGCACGTCCGGAATGATCGGCATTTCCGCCGCGGGCGTGCCGTTGCCGTCGACACTTGAATCAGGGCCCAGCGACGCCGGCGAATTCGCCAGTCGCTGGCACCGCTGCCACGACCGAACCTGGCTGGGCCCGGAATACTGGGCAAACCCGTTGCAGGACTGGCGGATCGTGGGAGGGCGCGTCGAATGCGTCCGGGCCGCGCCCAATCGCAACGTCCAGCTCCTCACGCGCCAGCTCGGAGAGAAAGCCGGCGACCTGCGGATGGCCGTGCGGATCGGCCGGAAAGGGGGCGCGCCGTTGGGACGAGGCCGGGGCTCGTTCGGGTTCCGGATCGGCATCCAGGGCCCGCTGCGGGATTACCGCAACAGCCTCGTGTTTGGGACCGGCGTCGACGCCGGCGTCACATCTGATGGCCGATTGTTCGTTGGCGAGCTGGAATCCATCGGGGCAGGACGGGTGGACCTGGCGCGCGAGGCGATCGAGCTTCGTCTCGAGGCAAAGCCGTTTGGCGACCATTACGAGGTCGACCTGGTGGCCGCCGATCCCACGACCGAGCGGGTGTTGAGCGAGTTCCACCGAGGTGGTATCGCTGCCGACCAGCTCGTCGGAAACCTCGCGCTGGTCGCCAACTACGCGGAGCGCGGCAGCGAGCAGCCGGCGGCCAGTAAGACCAAGGCGGGCGGTAAGCCAGCGCCGGCCGGGATGTTCTGGTTCGCCGACTGGCGCGTCGCCGGCTCCAAGGTCCTTAAGCACGACGACCACGCCTTCGGCCCGATCTTCTTCGCTCAATACACGCTCAGCCGAGGCACCCTCAAGCTCACCGCGCAGATGCCGCCCTTGGGCGACCAAGACTCCCGAACGGTACAGCTCCAGATCCCGCGAAACAGTGGCTGGACGACACTGGCCGAAGAACCAATCCACGCTGAGGCACGCACGGCCACCTTCCGCGTCGCCGGCTGGAACGCGCGGCGTGATTGTCCCTACCGGCTTGCCTATACCTTGAGATCTACTGACGGCACGACAGAGGATCACCACTGGGCCGGCACGGTGCGGCGCGATCCAATCGACGCTCCCGTCTTGACGGTGGCGGACGTTTCGTGCAACGCCCACTTTGCGTTTCCGAACTCGCAGTACGTCGCCCACATGGCCCGCCTTGATCCCGACCTGCTCACCTTCACGGGCGATCAGTTTTACGAGTCGAGCGGCGGCTACGGCATCCAGCGCGCGCCCTTGGACGCGGCCATCCTGGACCTGCTCCGCAGGTGGTACCTCCATGGCTGGACCTGGCGCGAGCTCTTGCGCGACCGGCCCAGTATCTCGATCCCCGACGATCACGACGTCTACCAGGGCAACATCTGGGGCGAAGGGGGAGCGCCCCGCCGCGGCACGCAGGAAATGGGCGGCTACGAGATGCCTCCCGCTTGGGTCAATGTCGTTCACCGAACACAGACCTCACACCATCCCGATTTCTACGACCCCACCCCGGCGGCGCGCGGGATCAGCGTCTACTATGGAACGCTCACGTATGGACGCGTCAGCTTCGCGATCATCGCCGACCGCCAGTTCAAATCCGGACCCGAGGGCAAGGTGCCGCCGACCGGCGGCCGCGGCGACCATGTCGTTGACCCCCATTTCGACCCCAAGTCTGCCGATGTGCCCGGTCTCGATCTGCTCGGCGAGCGGCAGCTCGCCTTTGTGCGCGCCTGGGCCGCCGACTGGCGTGGCGCCGACATGAAGGCCGTGGTTTCGCAGTCGATCTTCACCGCGATGGCCACAACGCACGGGCCTGGGCGCGAGCGGCTGCGTGCCGACTACGACACCAACGCCTGGCCCCAGACCGCGCGCAATGCCTCCCTGCGCGAGATCCGCAAGGCCTTCGCCTTCCACATCGCCGGTGACCAGCACCTGCCTGCAGTTGTCCACTACGGGATCGACGCGCCTGGCGATGCGGCGGTTGCCTTCGCCGGGCCGGCCGTCAACAACCTCTACCCCCGCTGGTGGGAGCCCGAACGGCCTGGCCGAAACCGCCTCCCAGGCGGTGACGAGAAGCTCGGTGATTTCACGGACAGCTTCGGCCATCCCCTCACTGTGCGCGCTGTGGCGAATCCCGCTCTCGTCTGCCGCACGGGCGTTCTGGAATTCGAGCACGATAAAGCCGCCGGGCTGGGGATCGTCCGCTTCGACAAGAAAAAACGGACGATCACCATCGAATGCTGGCCGTTCCTCGCGGACCCTTCCCGGCCGGGCAGCCAGTTTCCTGGGTGGCCGGTAGTCGTTTCCCAGCTCGAAAACTACGGCCGCCAGCCGGTCGCCTACTTGCCCCGGCTGATGGTCCGCGGCACGCAAGACCCCGTCGTGCAAGTGATCGACGAGTCCAGCGGCGAGATCATCTACACCCTGCGAATCGCGGGCCACGAGTTCACGCCGCCCGTGTCCGCTCCCGGCCGCTACCGAGTGATGGTCAGCGATCCGGACGCAGGCCGAATCAAAGAGGTCCGTGCCTTGGTCGCACAAGCGCGCAACACGCAGACCCTTGAAATCGAACTGGACACGTTTACGGGCTCGGCCCCCTGAAGCCGCAGGCGCGGCTCGGCGCCTTTAAGTGCCATTTGCCGAAACAGTAACCTTTCTTCTTTTCTCGGTCTTTCTTGTTGACCCAAGCGAAACTCTTCGTTTGAATGTGTGATGTATTGAACTGTGAAACCAGATACGGCACGAAGCGTGCGCAGCTCG
>Ga0116216_10003325_pt1 | contig 10469 bp, 8 predicted proteins | sample Sb_taG_11_FD_89696 | JGI IMG/M metagenome (GOLD analysis project Ga0116216, IMG submission 89696) | Peat soil microbial communities from Weissenstadt, Germany - Sb_50d_3_AS metaG | ecosystem: Environmental > Terrestrial > Soil > Wetlands > Peat | place: Germany: Weissenstadt | collected 2010-09-21
AGCACCGCGTAGGCGGATGCCGCCTGGCCCGACGCGACCGCCAGCGCTGCGGCGCCGGACTCGATCGCCGCAATCCTTTGCTCGAAGGCGTCCTGCGTCGGATTCTGCACGCGCGTATAGATGTTGCCGATCTCCTCCAGCGCGAACAGCCGCGAGGCATGGCCGGTATCCTGGAACTGGTAGGACGTCGTCTGATAGAGCGGCACAGCGACTGCCCCGGTGACCGGGTCGGCACGGTAGGAGCCGCCATGCAGGGCCAGGGTCTCGAATTGCTGATCGTTGATGGGCACGATTTTTCCTCCACGTGTCGCGTTGTCGAGATCAGTAGGCCGACGCCACGGCGGACTGGCGATCCGGGTCGATCAGGTCGGGATGATGACGGCGCGCCACGTCCGGGTGCGACCGCAATCGGCTCTTGAGATAGTTGCGGCCCACTTCACGAAACAAAGGATTGAGCGGGTCCTGGGTCACGCCGCGCGCCTGCGCGGCGAGCGCGGGCGGCAGCCGCAGGACCGGCACCGTGGCGTCAAGACGCGCCCCCAGGAAAAAGGCGACCGACAGCCGGTCCGCGCCGTCCGGCGGCGAGACGACCCGGTGCACGTTGGCCCGCAGATACCCGCTCGACGCGAGTTCGAGAATTTCGCCGATGTTGACGACGAATGTGCCCGGAACGGGGGGCGCCTCGATCCAGCCGTGCTCGCCTTCCACCTGAAGTCCGGCCGTCGTCTCCTGCAGCAGGATGGTGACGAAGCCGCCGTCCTTGTGCGCCCCCACCCCCTGGTCGCTCAGGCTGGCGGCGCGGCCCGGATAACGAATGATCTTCAACAGCTGATTGGGCGCCGGCGCATAGATCGGTTCGAAGACGTCCTCCGGCTGTTCCAAGGCGACGGCGAACGCCCGCAAGACGCGGATCGCGAGCGCCGTCACCGCGTCCAGGTAACGCAGCAGCACCGGACGCAGTTCGGGCAGTGCCGCGGGCCACTGGTTGGGCCCTTGCAGGCGGGTCCACGGCGGCGCCGACGCATTGAACGGCAGGGCCGGAAGCTCGCGTCCGATGTCGACCTGCTCGCGCCAGTCCGGCTTGCCTCGCGTATATTCGAGGCCCGCACGGTTGTAGCCCCTGAAATGCGGGGAGTTGATCATGCCGATGGCGGCCTTGTCTTGCTCCGGCAATGCGAAGAATCGGCGCGACAGAGCGAGGATGTCGGCGATGAGGTCGGCGCCGATGCCATGGCCGGACAGGTAGAAGAAGCCGACGCCTCGGGAGGCTTCGCGCAGCTCGAACAGAAACGCGGGACGCTCACCGGCTTCGAACCGTCCGAGGTCAAGAATCGGTAACGTTCGCGGGGTGCCCATCGCGCGCCGTCCGGATCGTTGCTGTCTGCCACAGCCTCTGAGCCGTCAACAGGATCATATCCGCACCTCTTTGTCAATTAACTCTATATTTTTAATATATTTTTGATTCACCGCTGCGTGCGCTCGCGCGTGGCACCGCTCCAACAAGGGCGCGGAGTGATCCAACAGGCCGCAAGCTATCGGCGACCGAACACCTTCCAGTGCAATCGTCGGGTCACACCGGCGAGACCTCCGGCTCGTACCGGAATTGCGCGCCGGGATGATCGGCTGCGAGCCTGCGACGGCCCCGACCGTAGAGCTTCTCCCGAAGCGTTCCCTCCGTGTATTCGCGCTTGTAGACGCCGCGACGCTGCAGTTCGGGAACGACCAGGTCGACAAAGTCGGCAAAGCTCTCGGGCGAGACGATATAGGCGAGATTGAAGCCATCGATATCGGTCTCCGCGATCCAGTCCTGGAGCTGATCGGCGACCTGTTCGGGCGATCCTACGGCAAGAGGCCATGCGGCGCCCAGGCCGGCCGACGTCGCAAGCTCGCGCAGGGTCCAGACCCGGTTCGGGTCCGCGACCGTGAGCCCCTCCACGACCGATTGCATCGCGTCGTTCTTGATGTATTTGATCGGCTCGTCCCAGCCGTATTCGGAAAAATCGATGCCGGTCCAGCCGGACAGCAGGGCCAAGGCTCCCTCGGTGTTGGTGTAGCGCTTGTACTCCTCAAGCTTGGCTCTCGCGGCCGCCTCGGTTCTGTCGACCACCGCGTTGATGCCCATGAAGATCAGGAGTTCGGCGGGATTCCGGCCGAACGCGCGCGCCCGTCTGCGCAGCTCGGCAACGCGAGGCCGAATGACCCGCTTCGATGGCCCGCCGACGAACACGCCTTCGGCGTGCCGGGCGGCGAAGTCCATGCCCTTTTGCGAGGTGCCCGCCTGGAACAGGGTCGGAGTGCGCTGCGGCGAGGGCTCGCTCAGATGGATCGCGTCCACCTTGTAGTATTCGCCCACGTGACGAATCTTGCGCACCCGGTCGGGCCTTGTGAAGACATGATGCGCGCGGTCGCGCAGCACCGCATCGTCCGCCCAGCTTCCTTCCCAAAGCTTGTAGACCACCTCCATGTATTCGTGCGCGATGTCGTAGCGCCGGTCATGCGTTGTCTGCTTGTCGAGCCCGCTGCCTTTGGCGGCACTGTCGAGGTAGCCGGTGACGATGTTCCAGCCGATGCGCCCCCGGGTGACGTGATCGAGCGTCGACATGCGCCGTGCGAAAGGATAGGGCGGCTCGAACGACAAGGTGGCCGTGACGGTGAAGCCAAGGTGCTGGGTGACTTGAGCCATGGCCGGCACGATGATCGCCGGATCGTTGACCGGGACCTGCGCCCCGTGCGTGAGAGCAGTATCGACCGTGCCCCGGAAGACGTCATAGACGCCGAGCACATCGGCAAGGAACAGCGCATCGAACTTGCCGCGCTCCAGGATGCGGGCGATGTCAGTCCAATAGTCGATATCATTGTACGAAGCGGAACGGTCACGCGGATGCGTCCACAAGCCCGGCGACAGGTGGCATGCACAATTCATGGCGAAGCCGTTCAGCCGGATTTCCTTGGTCATGCTCACACCTTCATGCTTGGCCGACGGGCTCGGACAGCGCGCCCCGCGGCGGTCGGTCGGCTGCTCCCGAGGGGCGCACCTCTCGGGCGGACGATCGCTTCGGCTCGTGCAGGAAGCAGGCGACCGAACGGGCACCGCCGACTGCAAACAAAGGCGGCTCCTCATTGCTGCACCGCGCTTCGGCGTGGGGACAGCGCGTGTGGAAGCGGCAGCCCTTCGGCGGATCGATCGGGCTCGGCAGGTCGCCCTCGATACCGGCGAGCTGGCCCACCCGGTTGACGCGGGGATCGGCGACCGGCACTGCTCGCAGGAGGCCCTGCGTGTAGGGATGCAGCGGTTCGCGACAGAGCTCTTCGGCGCCCGCAATCTCCACGAGCTTGCCGAGGTAAAGGACGACGATGCGATCCGAAACGCGCCGCACGATGCCGATGTTGTGCGAGATGAAGATGTAGGTGAGCTCGAAAGCCTGCTTCAGCTCGAGGAGCAGCTTGAGAATCTGGGCCTGAATCGACACGTCGAGCGCCGAGACGGGCTCGTCCAGCACCACAAGGTCGGGGCGCAGAATGAGGGCACGCGCGATGCCAATGCGTTGGCATTGCCCGCCGCTAAGCTCGTGTGGCAGGCGGTCGAAATACTCGCCCCCGAGACCGATGACATCGAGCATCTCGTGCGCGCGACGATTCCGCTCCACGGCATCGCCGATACGATGGAAGCGCAGCACGTCGGCAAGGGTGCGGCCGACGCTTAGCCTGGGGTTGAGGGAGCCGAGTGGATCCTGGAAGACCATCTGCAGGTGCCGCCGAAGCTGCAGAAGGCCGGCTGCAGAGAGCCGCAGCACGTCCTCGCCGCGAAGCAGCACGCTCCCGGCGGTCGGCTCGATCAGGCGAAGGATGAGCCGAGCGAGCGTCGACTTGCCGCAACCGCTCTCGCCGACGATGCCGAGCACCTCGCCTTTACCGAGGCTGAAACCGATTCCGTCGACGGCGCGCAGCGTCCGCCGCGGGCCGAACAAACGCTCGCTTTTGACCGGGAAGAGCTTCTTCAAGCCATCCACCTGAAGCAGGACCTCGCTCATGCGACCGTCCTTTCGGCGAAGAAAGGCTGCCCCGCCGCGGCCAGGTGACAGGCGACCGTGTGTTCGGGGGCGATTGCGACCGCCTCTGGTGTCCGGCTCGCGCATTCGGGCAGGGCGTAGCGACAGCGCGGGCGGAAGCTGCAGCCGGCAGGCAGATTGACCGGGATCGGCGGCTGCCCCGGAATCGGCGCGAAACTTCGCTCCGTCGCATGCCCGGTGCTGGCCGCGGCCTCGAGCAGGCCGCGGGTGTAGGGGTGCTGCGGACGATCGAAAAGCGCCGCGACCGGGGCGTGCTCGACAATCTTTCCGGCATACATGACGATGACGTCGTCGGCGATGGCGGCAACGACGCCGAGGTCGTGGGTGATGATCAGGAGCGCGTTGTGAAGCTCCTCTTGCAGCTTCTTGAGCAGCCGCAGGATCTGCGCCTGGACGCTCACGTCGAGCGCCGTGGTCGGCTCGTCGGCGATCAATATGTCCGGCCGACAGGCGATGGCGGCGGCGATCAGGATCCGCTGGCGCATGCCACCGCTGAACTGGTGCGGATAGTCGCCGTAACGGCGCGCGGCGTCGGGAATGCCCACCTCCAGCAGGAGCCCGATGGCCCGCTCGCGCGCCGCCTTCCGGTCGAGCCCGCGATGCAGACGCAGACTCTCGGCGACCTGATCGCCGACGCAGAAGGCGGGGTTCAGCGACGTCATGGCGTTCTGAAAGACAATGCTGATGCGGTCCCCCCGCAGCTTTTCCATCTCCTTGCGGGGCAACGACAGGAGTTCGCGGGCTCGGTAGCGGACCGCGCCGGCCACGATTTGCCCGGGCGGATCGATGAGGCGCAGCAGCGCCTTGGCAGTGACGCTCTTGCCCGATCCGGACTCGCCCACCATGCAGAGCACCCGTCCGGGAAGGACTGCGAACGACACGCCGTCCACGGCTTTGAGCCTACCGGTCTCGAGCTGGAACTCGACGCGGAGGTCGTGGACTGCAAGGACGGGCTCGGTGTCCAAGCCGTTCGCTCTGGGACTGGCCTCCATGGTCACGGGCGGCGCTTCAGGTGCGTGGGTCGAGAACATCGCGCAGGCCGTCGCCGATGATATTGAAGGCGAGCGCGGTGACCACGATCATCAGCCCGGGAAGGATCGTCACGTGCGCCGCCTTGCGCAGCACCACTGCGCCGTCGCCGACCATGGCTCCCCAGTCGGCGGCCGGCGGCTGGACGCCGAGGCCAAGAAAGCTCAAGCCCGATCCGACGACGATCATCAGGCCGGCCAGCGTCGTGGCGTAGACGAGAACCGGCGGCACCGCATTGAGCAGCACGTAGCGCACCAGGATCGCGCCGGCGCCGGCGCCGCTCGCCCTGGCGGCCTCGACATAGGGGAGTCCGGCGACCTGCGCCGTGGCGGTTCGCGCCAGTCGGCTGATGTAGGGCACCAGGACGATCGTGATGGCCAGGATTTCGGTCGGCACGCCCGGGCTCAGGATCCCGGCAATGGCGATGGCGAGCAACACCAGCGGAAAGGCAAAGAAGACATCGAGAACCCGCATGATGATCTGGTCGGCGAGGCCGCCGAGATAGCCCGCCAAGGTGCCGAGCAGCAGGCCGCAGAGCGTCGCGAGCGCCGTCGGCACGAGGCCGACGAGCAGGGAGATGCGCCCACCCCACAACAGGCGGGACAGGATGTCGCGTCCCTGATTGTCGGTTCCGAGCAGGTAGCCGGGCGTCCCGATCGACGCGCTGCGCTGCGTCGGATCGGCGTCGAACGGGTCCTGGATGGGAAGGACCGGCGCCAGCGCAGCAAGCAGGACGACCGCCAGAAGGAGAACCAGCGCTGCCAGCATCAGCCGGTTGCCGCGCACAGACGAAGGCAGCAGCCGGCCGGGCCGCGTCCGCGAGAGCGCCGAGCGAGTCGTGCGCCAAGCGGCAGCTCCGACCGGGACCGGTGGATCAGCCATGGCGGCTCCTCGGATCGAGCATCTGATTGGCAAGATCCGCCGCGAGATTGATGAGGACGAATGACAACGCGATGGCCAGCACTGCCGCCTGGATCACCGGCAGGTCGCGAGCCACGATCGAGGTATAGAGAAGCTGGCCCAGGCCCGGCCAGGCGAAGACGACCTCGGAGAACAGCGTTCCCCCGAGGAGATAGCCGAGCTGCAGGCCGATGATGGTGGTGATCGGCGGCAGTGCGTTGCGCAGCGCATGCTTGAGGAGAATCCTCCGCTCCGGCACGCCCTTGGCCCGTGCCACCTGGATGTAGTCCTGACCGAGGACTTCGAGCACGGCCGCCCGGGTCATGCGGGTCACCACGGCGGCCGGTGCGGCCGCGGTCGTGACCGCGGGCAGCACCAGATGCCAGGCAACGTCCCGGAAACCGCCGCCATTGTTCAGGCTGCTCATCCCGCTGATCGGAAACCAGCGAAACTGCAGGGCAAACACCAGCGACAGGACGAGCCCGAGCCAGAACGGCGGGATGTTGCCGAGCACGAGGACGGTCAACACGCTGAGCCGGTCGAACAACGAACCTCGGTTGGCGGACGCCGCCAGGCCGATGGCGCAACCTGTGACGACGGTGACGACAAGGCTGACGCCGCCGAGAATGAGGGTATTGCCGATCCGCGGCAGGACGAGATCGAGCACCTTGCGGCTCGTCGCGATCGACGTGCCGAAGTCGCCGTGCAGCAACGCGTTCAGCCATTTCACGTATTGCACCACGATGGGCTGATCCAGCCCCAAGGCCTGACGTAGGGTTGACTTGGCTTCCTCGCTGGCCAACGGACCGAGCAGCAGCGTCGTCACGTCGCCGGGGGCGAGCTGTACAGTCAGGAAGACGAGAAACGACACCCCGAAGAGCACGGGAACGAGGCCGACCAGCCGCTTGACCAGATAATTGAGCATGTCGGCTTCCAACGCCACGGTGGATCGGGCGGCGCGCGGGCGATCGGGCAGGGTGTCCGCCCGATCGCCGGGATGGCGGGCCTGCCGGACGGCCGCTATTCCGGCTCGATCCAGACCGTTGAGAAGTCGAACCAGTCTTGAGCTGGATCGACGAAGCCTTTGACGGTCTTGCTCAAGAAGATCGGCTGCGAGTCGTTGACGGCGGGGATGAAGGCCGCGTCGTCGGAGATCAGCTGCTGCGCCTCCCGGTAGTATTGCTTGGCCTTCTCGGGATCGCCCTCCGCGAGCGCCTTGTCGAACAGCGCATCCACCTTGGGATTGCAGTACCAGCCGACGTTCGTCCCTTTGGGCGGAACTGCATCGCAGCGCGACTGGCGCGCCGCCCACGAGGGAATGCTTTCGCCCCAGCCCATTTCATTGATGCCCACGGAGTCCTTGAGTCCCTGGGTCCACTCATGCATGTAGCTGATCCACTCGAACTTCTCGATCTTCACATTGATGCCGACCTTCTTCAGGTCGCGCTGCAGCCATTGCTCCCACAGCTCGCCCAGGCCGTATTTCGGGATTTGATAGGTCAGCTCGAACCCGTTGGGATAACCTGCCTCGGCAAGAAGCTTCTTGGCCTTGTCGGGGTTGTACTCGTACGCCCTGAAATCCGGGTCGAACGCATAGGTCCCGCGCGACAAGAAGCCGTAAGCCGGCGTTGCCGTGCCATGAAAGACCTGCTTGGTGAGCTCCTGCCGGTTGAGCGCATAGTTGAGCGCTTGGCGCACCCGCACGTCCTTCAAAATCGGGTGCTTCAAGTTGATCGACACGTACCAGATGGAGGGCACATTTTCATTGGTCAGCAGGACGTAGCCGGCCTTTTTCAGATTGTCGATCTCGTCCCAGGGCGGCGTGGTGATGAAATTCACTTCATTGGCGAGGAGCGCGTTCACGCGTGTGGTCGGGTCTTCGAGAACGCGGACGATGATCTTGTCGAGCTTTGCCTTTTGACCCCAGTAGTCGTCATTGCGCTCGAGCACGATCTTCACCCCCTGCTCGCGCTCGAGGAACTTGAACTTGCCTGTTCCGGTCGGGTGCAGCGCGATTCCCTCGTTGCCGTATTTCTTGATTGCCGCCGGACTGATGATGAGGAAGACGCCGTAGGGCTGCAGGCCGCTCTGGAACCACTCGTAATTGGGGGCCGTCAGGGTGACGCGAACGGTCAGCGGATCAAGGACCTCCACCTTGTCGATCCATTTGGCGAAGCCGACGATGAAGCCCTTCGCCTTGGGATAGTACTGCGGCGCCTTCTCATCGAGAAAGCGATCGAAGTTGAATTTGACCGCATCGGCGTCGAACGCCGTGCCGTCGTGGAACTTGACCCCCTCGCGCAAATGAAAGGTCCAGACCTTGCCGCCTTCGGTCACCTTCCAATCCTTTGCCAGCGCGGGCTTCAGCACCACCGCCTTCGCGTTCGGGTCGGTGAGCTCCTCCTCCAGCAGGCTTTCATAGATCTGCTTGGTGATGGAGCGCCCGATCCAGCCGCCCATAGCGTGCGGATCGAGCGTGTCGGCTTCCGCCGGCGTTCCCCAGATCAGCGTCCCTTGCGCCATGGCCGCAGAAGGCGTGGCCACGAAAGCGATTCCAAAGAGGCCAGAAGCCAGAAGCCAGAAGCCAGTATGCCAGCTGCTGCCAATCGTGAGGTCATTCCCATCCCGCAGCTCCCTTTCTCGATAGAACGCCAATCCGTGGCTTTGCCATTTGAACCTCAACGGGGCCGTGGCTGATCGACCCTACCTTCAAAGAGAACACCAAAAATACACTTTGTCTATCATTTTTATTCACTAACCGATGATCGAGCGGTCTGGTCAACTCTGGTGGGCCGATCTTCGCCGGCGGTGGCGGGCTCTCTCCGGGCGGCGGCCCGAGCGCCGGGCGCGACCTGACGGACCTGCCGGTTACCCGGCTGGCCGCCGATCGCGGCGACCGGCACCAAGCAGACCTGGAGCGATGTGGTCTCCAACGGCCGCTCGTAGCTTACGGGGCAGCACTCCAGAGTTCGAGATGGTGCTCACGCGCGCAGGCTTCCGCCAACATTGTCCTCACGCCGCCGTCGTGCTCCGGCGCGACCATCTGTATCGGCGCCGCGTCGCCGGTCTGCCGAGGCCATGAAGGCAAGCCCTCGGATCTCTCGAGGCCGCGAAGTTGCCCCAGTGCCGCCCCAGAACGTTGGCCAAGGCTAACTGGTCGGCGGTCGCAAGTTCCTAAAGCCAAGAAATGAACATGCGCCCGTTAGGCAAGAAGGCGCCCGACTGCCAATGATCCCGAATATGGGGAGTCTCTACCCCTAGAGCCAAACCATGGTCAGCCCGTATGCACCTGTGAGAAGTAGAGCAGTCATGCGGTGACGATGAGATTAGCATAATTTTCCTTTGCGACGCCCCGAATCGATCCATTTTTTCTCCTGTCTCTAGGACTCAGCCTCGTCGCGACATTTTTCTTTCGAGGCACTTCTCTTTAAGGTAGGCTGAACGTCAAGATCAGAGGCACGCTCTTTCAAACATCATCGTACGGAGATAGCCATGGCTGATGGTGACCGCCCTATTGACAACGGCGTGAATGTCGAAGCGTTGATCGCTGCGCGCGAGGCCCTTACCAAGGCTCCGGAAGCTGCACAGTTCAAATGGCGGGCGGCGTGCGAATGGAAGAATGGGACGTACAGCCACTCGACCGTCGAGGGCTTTTACGGTCTCGGGCAGGAACAGCAACGCAAGACCAAATTCACGTTCGATGCCGATCATCCGGAGGTCTTTGCCGCCGAGGACAGGGGCGCCACGCCGGTCGAGTATGTGCTCGTTGGGCTGGCAAGTTGCCTGACCGCCGGTATCGCCGCCGTCGCTCAGAACCGGAGCATTCAGTTGCGCTCGGTCACGGCGACCATCGAGGGGGACATGGATCTCCAAGGAATTCTCGGCATAGACGACAATGTCCGCAACGGCTTCAACGGCATAAGGGTTACCTACAAGATCGACGCTGACGCGAAGCGCGAAGATATCGAGGCCCTTGTCGCACAATCGCAGAAGCGCTCGGCGGTCTACGACATCGTGACCAGTCCGACAAATGTCACGGTCGTCGTGAATTGAGTGAACGCGTCAGTCAGCGTCGCAACACGAGGGAACGGCGCAATTAACGTCGTTACCACGGTCATCATTGGCGCTGGGCATGCTGGCTTGGCCATGAGCCGCTGCCTTGCAGAACGCTCGATTGATCATGTGGTGCTGGAGCGCGGGGAGGTTGCACATACGTGGCGGACCGAGCGCTGGGACTCGTTGCGGCTGCTCACCCCCAATTGGCAGAGTCGCCTCCCGGGTTTCAGCTACGATGGCCCCGATCCCGACGGCTACAGAACGCTACCCGAAGTCGTCGAGCTCATCACAACCTATGCCCGAATGATCTCCGCTCCGGTGCGAACCCGCACGACGGTGACGTCGGTCCGCCGCACCGAGACGGGATATCTGGTCCGGACGGATCAGGGCGACTGGTCGTGCCGAGCCGTTGTC
>Ga0116216_10003326_pt1 | contig 10469 bp, 5 predicted proteins | sample Sb_taG_11_FD_89696 | JGI IMG/M metagenome (GOLD analysis project Ga0116216, IMG submission 89696) | Peat soil microbial communities from Weissenstadt, Germany - Sb_50d_3_AS metaG | ecosystem: Environmental > Terrestrial > Soil > Wetlands > Peat | place: Germany: Weissenstadt | collected 2010-09-21
AAATTTGGAACATGAGCTTCGGCTTCCTCGGCATCCAGTTTGGCTGGGGATTGCAGATGGCGAACATGAGCGCTATCTACGAATACCTGGGCGCTCGGGCCGATCAGATTCCAATTCTGTGGCTGGCCGCGCCGCTTACGGGATTGATCGTGCAGCCCATCATCGGCCACGCCAGCGACCGCACTTGGGGCCCGCTTGGCCGGCGGCGTCCTTATTTTCTGGCGGGCGCGATTCTCAGTTCGATGGCGCTCATCCTGATGCCGCGTAGTTCCGCCCTCTGGATGGCGGCCGGTCTGTTATGGGTTCTCGACGCCTGCATCAACATCAGCATGGAGCCGTTTCGTGCGTTCGTCGCCGACCTGCTGCCGGAATTTCAGCGCACGCGCGGCTTTGCCATGCAGAGCCTTTTCATTGGACTGGGCGCGGTGATCGCCTCCGCACTGCCTTATCTACTGACCAATGTTTTTCACGTGGGGGGAACCAGGGCAGCGGGGACGATTCCTTTTACGGTTCGTCTTTCGTTTTACATTGGCGCCGCGGCGTTCCTGGGCGCGGTGCTTTGGACCATCGTCACCACCAAGGAATATCCGCCCGACAACCTGGCGGAATTTCAGAAAGAGAAATCCGAACATAAAGGCTTCGGTGCCGGCGCGCGCGAAATCCTGGCGTCAATCCGCGAAATGCCCCGCACCATGCGGCAACTCGCCTGGGTCCAGATCTGCACCTGGCTGGGGTTGTTCTGCATGTGGCTTTATTTTCCAGTGGCGGTGGCGCGCAATGTCTTCGGCGCCGCTGACACCAATTCGCCTCTTTATTCGACGGGCGTGGAATGGGCGGGCGTTTGTTTCGGAATGTATTCGCTGGTGTGTTTCGGATTTTCCTTCCTGCTGCCCGCGCTCGCCCGGCAATACGGACGCAAGGCAACCCACAGTTTCTGCCTGATCTGCGGCGGATTAGGACTGCTTTCCGTGGCCGTGATTCACAACAAATATCTACTGCTGTTCTCCATGGCCGGAGTCGGGATTGCATGGGCAAGCACGCTCTCCATGCCCTACTCCATTCTTGCCGGGTCGCTGCCACACGGAAAGACCGGAGTGTACATGGGCATCTTCAACTTCTTCATCGTGATTCCGGAGATCACGGCCTCGCTTGGATTCGGCTGGGTCATGGGACATCTGCTGAACAACAACCGCATTGCCGCGGTGGTGGCGGGCGGAATCTTCTTCATGCTGGCGGCCATGCTGACGCAGCGCGTGGAGGACCTTTACGACCTGCGGCATCCGAGCGGCTCGCTCCCGGGCGATGCCGTTGCTGCAAAACCTTGAATTTAACTGTGGAGCTTGCCCTCGCCCGTCCAGGCCTGTGGCGGCCGGGCGGGGACGCCCGGCTCTCCACTGGCAACCACTCACCTTACTCGCACGCTTACGAGTTCGGTTCCGACTGGCACACCGCGAGCGATCTTTACTCGGACCAGCGCCTCGAAAGGCCTTATCGGCCCGGTGCCAGAGCCAGGGATCTCATGAAGCAATTTCTCGACCGAGTCCTGACGGCAAACAAACTCCACCGCGCCTTGCGTCCCGAACGTAGTCGTTCCCGCCAGAATCATCACGTAGCGCCCGGATATTCCCGGCACCAGTCCGACGACCGAATAATCTTCCGTCAGCGAAGCATCGGAGGGACTGGCAAGGTAGCTGCCGGCCTCTCCCGGCTTGGGATGTTTGTTAACGATCGAAAGATCGCCTTGGCGCGGCCCCGACGCCACCCGCTGAAAAACAAATTCCTGCATGTTAGGAATGTCGAGCAACGAAAGATTCTCTGACGGAGAGCCGACAAAGATCAGGTTGTTATTCTTCACGTCGTCGAGGGTGAACAAGCTGCCGCGCTTCACCAGGATTCTCCGCCCCAGCGCGGCGAACGCGTCATCGAGTGCGTGGATGGCCAGCACCTCTCCCACACCCGTGTAATGGTCGTACACCGCGCTCTTCGAATCCTCACGCGAATTGTAGTAACGCATACCCGTCTCCGGCCGTCCGACGAAGGCCGCATTGCTGTAGATGACCCAGGGCTCGTCAGTTCCGGAGGTAAAGGGTCTCCAGAACGCAGCTAGAGGACCGGCGGCCAGTGGCTCGCTGGGCGAAGCGATCGCCCGCTCGGGCTGTCGCCGGTCCCACAACAGTCCTCCCAAAACAGTCAGCGAGACGATGAGGCTCACCAAGAGCAGAACGGCAGCAACCCTCCAACCCGTCGACACGGTCTCGACCACGGTCCCCGGCGCCTCGTGCGGAGGCACGGTCTGACGGACGGTCTGAGGCTGGGCGTGCGGGTCGATCGGTCTCGCCTCGAAGATGAGGTGATAACTGCCCTTCGGAATCTTGACCAGGATCGGATCCGCCGCGCCCTCGGTGGCGTAGTACTCCGCCAGCTTCAGGCGAAGACGCCCAGCTTGGACCCGAATGGTTGAGTCCGATGTCGGATCAAAGTCCGCGTGCCGCCCATACACTTCGGTGGCAATCTGATACTCCTTCAACGGCGCGTCGGGATGGTCGAGGGATTGTTTCGCGAGATATTGCAACAGCTTGCAGAGGGACTCGGAGCTTCGCAGGCTATGACTTTTAATAATGTTATCTATTTGTTGGAAGAATTGTTCTGGCCCAGCGGCGAAAGTGTTTGTCACAGCCATTTAACACCGACGTAACAGCGATCCCATCCTGTTGCAGCACCAGCATTTTACAGCGGTAACGGTTTAAAAACCTAGTGAAACGTGATGCCCATGCCAGCTTTGTGTTTGGCTTGCACCCAATGCACAGCGGTAGCTCGCTGAATTCAATGGTTTGTATGAATTTTGAGCCGACCGCGGTTTTGCAGGGCCAATTGACGCCCCACGCTCAAGGAGACGATATGCCTAGGTTTCGAAGCTCCGTATTGCTGCTCACGTTGATCTTGCTCGCAGGCTTTGCCCTTGCTCAGTCCAGCACTGGGACAATACAGGGGTTTGTGGCTGACGCCCAGGGAGCGGTTGTCACCAATGCTTCCGTGACCGTCACCAATCTGGGCACCAACCGTGCAACCACGGTTACGAGCAACGCAGACGGTCTGTTCAGCCTGCCCGCCCTCGATCCTGGCTCTTACAGGGTGGAAGTCAAGGAGACGAACTTCCAAACTACGACGCAGCAGGTCACGCTGCAAACGGCTCAAGTCTTGAATCTGGAGTTCAAGCTGCAGCCCGGTTCGACCAGCACAACCGTGGATGTGACGTCCGCGGTTCCGATTGTCGACACGTCAACCTCTGGCGTGAGCGATATCGTGGTCGGTCGGCAGATCACGGATCTTCCGCTGAACGGTCGCAATTTTACTCAGTTGGCGTCGATGGTTCCGGGGGTCACCCGTGGACAGCCCGGCAACCAGCAAAGCGGGCAAGGCAACCAATCCGAAACCTTCCGATATGCTGCGAGCGGCGGTGGGGCGATTTCCGCCAACGGCGTCCGTGTGCAGGCCAACAACTTCCTGTTTGACGGCATCGACAACAACGAATCGCTGGTCAACACCATCATCTTCTTCGTAGACACGGATGCCATTCAGGAATTCCGTGTGGACACCAGCGTGGCCCCCGCGGAATATGGCCGGGCCGGCGGTGCCGTAATCAACGCCACCTACAAGTCTGGCACCAACGATTGGCACGGGACCGGTTTCTGGCAACTCAGGAACAGCGCGGCGGACGCTGACCCCAACTATTTCTCGGGCGCACCGTCCCTGTTGTTTCAGCGCAACCAGTTCGGATTCGCCGGGGGCGGCCCTGTGATCAAGAACAAATTGTTTATCTTTGGCGACTACCAGGCTTTGCGCCAGAAGCTGCCCTTGAATGATGGTCCAATCACGGTTCCTACCGCGTTGGAACGCACCGGCGATTTCTCGGAATTGTTGACAGCGGTAAAGGAACCGAGCGGCACATCGGACAAGACTCAGCTCTACTATCCCGGCGCCACCACCACACTGCTCCAACAAGCCAACCCCATACCTGGAAACAACTTTCTCAACACTTCGCTTGGGATCGTAACTGCCGGGCAGAACTATGAGAAAGCCTTTCCGCTGCCCACCATCGCAGGCAGCGACCCCCGCTGCGCACTGGTTTCAACAGGCGACGGTATCTGTCTCGAGAACAACTTCCAGCCGGCTCGAATCCAGGAGCAGAAATACAACGACTTTAACGTACGCTTGGACTACATTCTCGGTTCAAAAGACCAACTTTTTGCTCGATATAGTTACGGTCAAGATACGGACACCACGACTTCGCAGATGTCGACTCTGCCCGCAGGCTACGGCTCCGGATTCCAGTTCCAGCATCCGCGCAGCATAGTGCTGGGCGAGACCCACACCTTCGGAGCCACCGTGGTCAATGAATTCCGTCTCGGCTACGTTCGCTCATTCCTCGGTTATCAGCCCCCGGACGGCAACCTTAACCTCTCGGAGAGTTTGGGTATTCCCAACGCGAATACCAGTCCGCTGCTTGGCGGTGGCGCGCTGATCGGCAACAGCGGCAACCAGATTTCCTACACCGGAGACTATGGCGATTACTTCGTGCCCGAAGACACCTACCAACTGGCCGACAACGTTTCCTGGGTAAAGGGACGCAACACCTTTAAGTTTGGCGCCAACGCCATTTGGCGACAGGTGGACTTCTTCAATCCGATCGCTGGAAAAGGTTTCTTCCAGGCGAACTCGAGCTCGCCGTGGTCGACCGGATTCGAACAGTCGGACTATATGTTTGGCTGGGTCAATAGTTACCAGGTCGGTCCTGCCAGTGCCATGTTCCATACACGAAGCTGGGAAAACGGGTTTTACGGCCAGGACGACTATCGAGTGAACAACCGTCTGACTCTCAACCTCGGCCTGCGTTACGACCTGTACACCTGGCCGACCGAAATCAACAATCGCATGGCCAACTTTGATGTGGCCACGGGCGCGATCCTCCTGGCGGGCCAGAATGGCGTTTCCGACAGCACGCTCACCAATCCGAAGCATAATTTTGCTCCCCGCATTGGGTTTGCTTACGACCTGTTCGGAGATCAGAAAACCTCGCTCCGTGGCGGCTACGGCATCTTCTACTTCATTGACCGCGAGGGTATCGACAAGCAGATGTCGCAGAATGCGCCCTATGGCGGCAGCGCATCTTACAACTATGGAAACGCCGTAACGAACGACGGCTATTTTGTGAACGGCAGCGGGACTTTCCTGACTTTGGGTGGCCTAGCGCAGCAGGGTGCTAACGGCGCTCCGATCGTCAGTACGATCACCGCCACCGGCTTCCCCAGTAAGGCGTCACTGCCGATCAGCTTAACGGCCCCAGCCAACGTCAGCCTCACTGGCTGGCTGCCGAAGGACACGACCTCCAACGTGCAGCAGTGGAACTTGCAAATCCAGCGCCAACTTGACGCGAGGACGGCCATGACACTGGCATACGTCGGCACCAAGGGGACGCATCTGTCCACGTTCTATGATGTGAACCGCCCCGCTTACGGCACTGGGATCAAACCTTTTCCGGCGCTCGGCACGGTGCCGGTCAACGACACCAGCGGGGATTCCATTTATCACGGTTTGCATGCGCAGGTAGAACGGAACCTCACCAAGGGGATTCAATTCGCCGCCGCCTATACCTGGTCGCATGCGATCGACGACACGGAGGCAGGCTTCGACAACGATTACCGTTATGGCGGCAACGAGGTCGATGCTTTCGATTGGCAAACCAAGGAGCGCGCCAACTCCAATCTGGACGTTCGCCATCGGTTCGTATTCAACGCCATCTATGAACTGCCATTCGGTCGCGGTCGCACCTTCGGACATGATTGGAACACCGCCGCCGATGCGCTCCTGGGCGGCTGGCAATTCAGTCCGATTCTGACTCTTGCCAGTGGCTTTCCTTTTGATGTTACTTGCCAATATTGCTACAGTCCGAGCACACGACCCGACCTGGTTGGACCTGTGCATCAAATAAACAGTCCGCGCCAGTGGTTTGACACATCGTCCTTCGCCAAGGTGGCGACCTCGTCAAGCGGTACTCCCATTGCCGCGGGTGATTCGCCGAGGAATCCATTCACCGGTGCGGGCACGAAGGAAATGGATCTGAACATAAGCAAGACCTTCGCCATTACCGAGCGCTTCAAGGTAGGCTTCAGTGGCGATTTCTTCAACCTGTTCAACACACCTCAGTTCAACCAGCCAGATGGAAACGTGAGTCATGGAAGTTTCGGGACAGTCACCAGCCTGCGCGTGGATAGTCAACGCGAAATCCAAGCAGGGCTGCGCGTGACGTTCTAGAAAACTCTGAGGGGGGAGCAGTTCTACTGCTCCCCCAGTTTTCCGGCCGCCATGAAATCCATCTTCGCGAATCGCCCACTCCGCGCAATTGGTGTCTTCGTCATAGCGCTGTCTGCTCTGGTGGAGGCGCAAGTCCCGGCTGTTCGCAAGATTGATCCACCCAACTGGTGGGTCAACTACACGCCCGAACTCACCTTGTTGCTCACCGGCGAAAACCTGAGTGGCGCCCGGGTGGAGAGCTCCACGAAGGGTCTGACTGTGCTCGGCGCGGAAGCTTCTGCCAACGGACATTATCTCTTCGTCCACCTGCAACTGAGTTCCGATCTGCCCTCCGGAACCGTTCCCTTGCGCCTGAGCACTGCGGCGGGATCGACGACGGTCGCGTTGCCGCTGCTGGCTCGATCGGACACGCGCGGCCGCTTCGAAGGCTTTTCTCGCGACGACGTCATTTACCTGATCATGCCCGACCGCTTCGCCGACGGCGATCCGCCAAGCGACAAGCCTGCAGGCTCGAATAGCGCCGGAGTCGCCAGCTACGATCGCCACAATCCCATGGCGTATCACGGCGGCGATCTGCGCGGCATTCGTGAGCATCTCGTATATCTGCATGATCTCGGCGTGACCACGCTGTGGCTCACACCTGTCTGGAAGAACACCGACTCCGACTACCACGGCTACCACGTGGTTGACTTCTACGCCCTCGACGGGCACATGGGCTCCATGGCGGAATACCAGGCGCTGGTTGCCGATGCGCACCGGCTGGGCATGAAGGTGCTGATCGACTATGTCGTCAATCACACGGGTCCTCACCATCCGTGGGCCAACGACCCACCGACGCCGACGTGGTTCCATGGCACGCCTGCGCATCATCTGGAACCCGCTTATACGTTCGCGGGGCTGGTCGACCCGCATGCTTCGCCACGCGAATATCTGAACACGCTCGACGGCTGGTTTGCCGGCAAATTGCCCGATCTGAATCCGGACGATCCGGCCCTCGGTCTCTACCTGGCGCAGAATGCGATGTGGTGGACAGAGAGTGCGCAACTGGATGGATTCCGTCTGGACACATTTCCTTATTCCACGCGCCAGTTCTGGAGTGGATGGCACGAGCGACTGCGGCAGGTGTATCCGCAGCTTAACGACGTTGGCGAAGTGGCGGACGGCGATTCAAGCATCACATCGTTTTTCGAAGGCGGACGGAAGCAGTTCGATGGCATCGACTCTGGCCTGGCTACGGTCTTTGACTTCCCCCTCTACTATGTGCTGCGTGACGTGGTCGTCAAGGGTGCATCGATTGAGAAAATTGTCGAGGTTCTTCGGCACGACGACCTCTATCCGCATCCTGAGACGCTGGTCACCTTTATTGGAAATCACGACAAGCCGCGCTTCATAAGTGAAGACGGCAGCAACCCCGTCAAACTCAAAGCCGCATTGTCTCTGCTGCTGACCTTGCGCGGGATTCCACAGATTTATTCGGGTGACGAAATCGCGATGCCGGGCGGCGACGACCCCGACAACCGGCGCGACTTCCCGGGAGGTTTCCCCGGCGATGCGCACAATGCCTTCACCGCCAGCGGCCGTACCGCCGAACAGCAGGATGTATTCGCGCACGTGCAGTCACTGCTGGCCCTGCGCCAGAGCCACCCTGCGCTGCGTACCGGAAAACAGTGGCACATCGGATGGGACGAAACTTACTACGCTTTCCTGCGCGAGTCACCGCAAGATGAGGATAAGCTGCTGGTTGTCTACAACAATGCCCCGAAGACGGCCACACTCAACATCTCCGTTGCAGGCACACCGCTAGAAACTGCCCACCGGTTGGATACGGTGTTTGGAAGCAGCGCCGCGGAGCTTGTAAGCGGCAAAGTGCGTGTCTCACTGCCGGCCCAGACGCTCGGCGTGTTCAGCGTGCACTAGTAATCAGCAGTGTTCGGGCAACTTTCGGAACGCGGCTGCTGCGGCGCAGCTGTATCACGGAAGGTACCGCAATCGCCGCTGAGACTTGTTCGGATCGGTCCACTTCGACTATCCTCAACCATCCCCTGTGTGACCTTTCAGGAGCGGTACGCGCGCTGGCCTTTAGATCAGCGAAGGCCGCAAAAGCGGCAACAAGCCACCGCGTCCCTAGGCTGCTGCCGCTGGCAATGCGGCAGAACAGGGCGAGAAATACGGTGTGTCGCAGCGAGACCTCGACACCATCACTCACTGGTTTGGGTCCGGCGACATACGAACCACGCAGTCAGCCCCCTAGAGCAGGAGTAAAAGCTATGACAGACAATCAGAAGAACCAAACAACGAACGACGCGCAACCCAGAGACATCACCCGCCGCGACTTTGCGGCCATCCTCGTAGGTGCGGGGCTTGCCGCAACAGCGACAACAACACAGCCGGCCGCAGCGGCGGGCAATGAAAATGAGTTGGTCGAAAGCGATGTCGAGATCAAGACTGCGGACGGAACTTGCGACGCGGCATTTATTCACGCGAAGTCTGGATCCTATCCCGGCGTGCTGGTCTGGCCCGATGCCTTCGGGTTGCGGCCCTCGATGCGCGCCATTGGCCGGCGTATCGCCGGTGAGGGATATTCCGTCCTTGTGCCCAATCCTTTTTATCGCGTGTCCAAAGCTCCTTTCACGGATGCCTCCGGCTTCAACTTTCAGAATGCGGACGATATGGCGAAACTCAAGTCGCTGATGGCGTCGGTGAACGCGGCCGGCAACGCCGAAAAGGATGCCGCCGCTTACATTGCCTTCCTCGACGCACAAAAGGAAGTGAACAAGGCAAAGAAGATTGGAACCCAGGGGTACTGCATGGGCGGCGCGCTGGTGGTGAGGACGGCCGCGCACTTGCCCGATCGCATTGGTGCGGGCGCGTCGTTTCACGGCGGAGGCCTGGTGACCGACAAACCCGACAGCCCGCATCTGCTCGCGCCGAAGATCAAGGCTCGTATGTATTTCGGAATTGCATCCAACGACGACTCAAAACAACCCGATGCCAAGGACAAGTTGAAGGAAGCCTTTGCCGCCGCCAAGGTCCCAGCCGAAATCGAAGTGTATGCCGCCCTGCATGGTTGGTGCGTGCCCGACATGCCCGTCCGCGACGGCGTGCCCATCTATAACAAGCCCGAGGCCGAGCGTGCCTGGGCGAAACTGGTCGCGTTATATAAGGCGGCTTTGGCGTAGTACGGTTACCACTCTCAGGCGAGTGGCCCACTCCTTGCGTTTCTTGCGAGGCGTGGGTTGCTGGCGCGAGTTGGTCCCCATAGCGCTTGACGTTAGTCGCTATTTTGTTATAGTTACCCTCACATTTTTGCGGACGTTGCGGTTGTGACGTGCCCGCATCGATTCGGAGGGAAGAGACCATGGTAGGTGCGCTGGCGACGCGGAGCGCGGCCGCAGAGACGATGGGAGAACAACTTCCGGTCGGGCTTCGGGAGCGGAAGAAAGCGCGCTTACGGCAGCAGATTGTCGATACCTCGATCAAGCTGTTTCGCAAGCGCGGATATCAGCACACCCGAATCGACGACATCGTGCAAGCTCTCGAAATCAGCCAGCCGACGTTTTTCCGTTATTTTCCCAGCAAAGACGCAGTTCTACGCGAGGTCGGAGAACGCGGGTATGCCTGTATCTGCGAGCGGCTGCGTTCGGAACTTTCGAGCCACGCCGGGACAAGCGAGCGTTTGCGGCGATTGTATGTGACCATGGCGCGGGAAGTGGAAGGCGACAGGCAGCTGTGGCAAGCGGTGGTGTTGTCGGGCGCGATGGATCCGGTGCGTTCGGCGGATCTGCGGGGCCACGAGGAGGCGGCCGCCAGCCTGCTGCGGGAAATCCTGACGCAGGGGCAGAAGCGGGGCGAAGTGTCGCGTGCGTTTCCGGTCGTGCATCTGGCGGAATTCATGGAAGGGCTCTACAACACCGTGGTGCGCCAATGGGCAGTGGATTTGACCGGGCCGCACAAACTTACCGACCGGGTGCGGAGCGCGGTGGAGTTTTTCTTGCGTGGCATCCGGCCGTAGGAGTTTTCGGGATCGCAGCAGCGCTTCCTTATTAATAGGGATTAAAGGGGACACAAAGTTTGGGAAACTCGATGAAGGCCGCCGTTCTGCACGAATTCAAGACACCGCTGTCGCTGGAGGATGTGCCCCGGCCAGAGCCTGGCAC
>Ga0116216_10003332_pt1 | contig 10459 bp, 7 predicted proteins | sample Sb_taG_11_FD_89696 | JGI IMG/M metagenome (GOLD analysis project Ga0116216, IMG submission 89696) | Peat soil microbial communities from Weissenstadt, Germany - Sb_50d_3_AS metaG | ecosystem: Environmental > Terrestrial > Soil > Wetlands > Peat | place: Germany: Weissenstadt | collected 2010-09-21
CTGCCACGCTGCGCGGCTCACGGTCAATGGGGGCGTCCAGCTGCTGCTCCGCCTCGGTGTAGCCGAACTGCGCGCCCGGAAAGCCAATGAGCCGCCACCCGAGCATCCCGCGGTTCCCGCCGTGGATCGGATCGCCGAACAACCCTTCGCGGAGATGCTGCCAGACGATGGGAAAGAAGTCCGCGGCGTCCGTGTCCCGCAGTTCGTCCAGCTGCCCCCGCTCCAGCCTGCCGATGATGGCGTCCCGCGGCTCCGGCGCGAGATCGGCGAACCCCCGGCCGTGCTCGCGCGCGGCGACCGCGTCGAGCGCGGCGAGGACCCGCCGGTAGATGGGAAGCAGGTCCCGGTACGGCCCCGAGAACGCCCGCGTCAGATAGTCCACCACGCCGATCTCGACGGCTCCGGGGCCGAGGTCGTCTCGCGGAAACAGTCCGTCGACGAGCGCGGACAGCACCGCCGGCTCCGTGCCCGTCAGCGGGTCCATCGAGTGCGCCGGGTCATGGGGCGCGGCCCCCCTCGGTCTGGACGTCTCGCTCACCGTCTCGCTCCTTCCCCGTAAGGGCTCATCGACCCGCGATGCTCGCGTGTCGCCGCATTCCCTCGCGCCCGAGCGGGCGCCGCCGTCAGTGGCCGCCTCCCAGCTGTGCGCGGATGGCGTCCGGCGTGGTGCCGGCGATGTGCGCCGCCGTCCGCAGCGCGAGCGCCTGCAGCGTGAGCGTCGGGTTGAGGCCGCCGTGGGTTGGAAGCGTGGCGCCGCCGAGGACATAGACGTTCGGCACCTCGTGCAGCCGTCCCACGCCGTCGACGACCGAATGATGGGGATCCGTCCCCATCCGGGCCCCGCCGACGTCGTGCACGCCCATCGCCTCGACGTGCAGGGACGCCCGCCAGATGCGGTCGGCACCCATCCCTTCGAGCACACGCACGGCGCGATCTTGCAGATACGTCAAGAGGTGCCGCTCATTCTCGTATTGGTCGAAGGTGATCCGGATCACCGGCCGCCCGAACGGATCGCGCACGTCTGGGTCCAGGTCGAGGAAATTCGCCTCGTACGGCAGCGTCTCTGCCCCGGCCGTCAGCACGGCCGTGCTGGTGTAGTAGCGCGCGAGGAACGCTTTGTACGCCCGCCCCCACCGCGGGACGTCCGGGGGGATGATCACCGTGCTCTCGATCGGCGTGAACTGGTGGACGACCGCGATGCGGCCGCCGCGCAGAAATCCCACGCCCGTGTGGTCAAAGTTGTCCGCGTTGAAATCATCGATCGTGTATCCCTGCGCGGCGGGCCCGGTAAACGCATTGAGCCGGCGGCCGCCGAACGTGCCGAACACCGGGAGGTGCTGTCGCGCCATGTAGTACCGGCCCACTTGGCCCGTGTTGTTCCCGAGGCCGTTCGGAAACCGGCGGCTCGGCGACAACAGCAGCAGGCGCACGTTCTCGTAGCTGTAGGTCGCCAGGATCACGGTGCCGGCCGGCTGAAAGTGCACCCCGTCTGGCGCGGCGTACTCGACCCCGGTCGCAACTCCGCGCTCGTCCGTGACCACCCGAAGCGCCCGACACCCCGCGCGAATCTCAAGCTTGCCGGTGGCGAGGGCTTTGGGCAGCACCGTCACCACCGTGCTGCCTTTCGCGTTGACGTGGCACGCCAGGCGGTTGCAAAAACTGCAGTACGTGCACTGCTCGCGGCCGTCGTAGGGTTCCGACAGGATCGTCGCCGGCATCGGGAAGGGATGGTAGCCGGCCCGCCGCGCCGCATCGCAGAAGAGCTGCCCCAGCCCCGACGTCCGAAGAGGCGGCATCGGGTACGGATGTTGGCGCGGACCTTCGAACGGATTGCCCCCGGGGAGCAGCGCTCCGCGCACGTTCCCCGCCTGCCCGGACACCCCCACCAGGCGTTCCGTCAGATCATAGTAGGGCTCCAGGTCGTCATAGCTCAGCGGCCAATCCGCGAGCGCGGTGCCCGCCGGCAGCGCGTCCGGACCGTACCGGGCCAGCGCGTTCGACCGCGCGCGGAAGTCGTCGGGATGAAACCGGAACGAGACCGCGCCGTACACGAGCGAGCTTCCGCCCACGCCGTTCGCCAGCCGCTGCGTGTACGGGGTGGGCTGGCGGGCGCTGCGGGCGTTGGGGCGCCAGGTCGGGATCTCATGATTGAACTTCGCCGCCCCCCACACGTTGCGCGCGTTGCTCGACGTGATCTCGTCCATCGCGTGCTCGTGGCCGGTCCAGGCCGGTCCCGCCTCGAGCGCGACCACGCTCCTGCCCGCGGCCGCCAGGACGGCCGCCGCCATCCCGCCGGTGCCGCCCAGGCCGATCAGACAGACCTCAACCTCACGCTCCACCCGCATACGGGTACGGTTCTGACCGGCGGCGCCGTTTGCCTGCCGCAGCGAGCGGGGCAGACGCGCCGATCCGACGTCTCGTCGATGACGGTCGAAAAGGAAGTCCCCGCACCCCGGCGAATCCGCCAATGTTCTGCGCACCGAACACACGGAGCGCTCGTGTGCAGGCCAGTCTGGACAAGTCCATGCAGCCAGAAGGAGGCGACATGATCACCCGTTCAGATCGTCCGCAAATGCGCCGCCGCTGGAACCGTGTCGCGGCGGCGGGATGCGCAGTGATCTCGAGCGTGCTGCTGCTCCTGGCGGCGTCATCCGGGATGGCCGCGCCGACCGGCACCTACAAGCTGAGCGTGCTGGAGACGACGCCGGGGTTCTTCGATCTGCCGCTCTGGACGATGATGAACGACGGCGAGGCGGCGGCAAATCACCTCGAGCTCACGCTCGCGCAGTTCCAGACGGGCGGCGGGACGACGTCCCAGGTGTTCGCCGGCGGCACTGGGGACCTCATGATGGGCGGCATGGATCTCCCCGTCCGGCTCATGCAGACGAAGACGGTCGACGTCACGGTGATCGCCACGATGCTGCAGCGCGGGGTGTTTATCCTCGTCGCCAAGGCGGGGTCGCCCTACCACACCCTGCAGAGCCTCCGGGGCCAAATCGTCGGGATCAGCGGCCCGGGCGCGTTCAGCGAGTTCGCGCTGCACACCGCGCTGAAGGGTGCCGGCATGAATCCCAACGACGTGCAGATCGCCGCGCTCGGGGGCACGGCGGCCCAGTATGCCGCGCTCACTTCCGGCAAGGCCGCGGCCGTCCAGCTGCAGTCGCCGATCTTGGAGACCGCGCAGTCGAACCACACCGTGCAGACGGTCTACGACTTCCGCGTCGAGCAGGGGCTGCAGGCCTCGCTCGTCTTCACGGCCCGCACCGCAGCGGTCAGGGCCAATCCGGCTCCGTACCAGGTGTTCATGCGGACCTACCGCCAGATCATGAACCGGTTCCGGACGGACCCCGCGTACGCCATGAAGATGGCGACCGCGGAGTGGGGAGCGACCACGTCCGCCGCAGATCTCCAGAGCCAGCTCGCCGCGTATCTGACCAACCCCGGCATCTGGTCGCCGGACTGCGTGTACACCGTCGTACTGTACACCAACACGCGCCAGTTGCTGCTCGATTCCGGGCTCTTCACGGCGGACGGCTTCCCGACCTACCGTCAGCTGACGCAGTACGCGCCGCCGCTGTAGTGCGCCTGAGCACGCGGGACTCGGGACCGGGCCGGCGGTGAAGCCGACGGTTCTCGGACAGGATGCGGCCGGCGGCGCTCCCGGCCGCATCGGGGAGCCCGGCGGGACCGACCCGTTGTGGGCGTCCCACACCCACGCCGCATCGATCGACGTGTTCGGGGTCACGGTCCGGTACGCCGGTGCCGCGAGCGCGGGGCAGGCCCACCAGGGCACGCTCGCGGTCGACGATGTCTCGTTCCGCGTGAACCCGCAGGAGATCGTCGTCATCGTGGGGCCGAGCGGCTGCGGCAAGACGACGCTGCTCAAGACGATCGGGGGCCTGCTGCGTCCGTCCCGCGGGTCGGTCCGGATCAGCCAGGCCGGAGCGGCCGATCCGCGGCTCGGATTTGTCTTCCAGTCCGACGCGCTGCTGCCGTGGCGCACGGCGGTGCAGAATGTGGAGTTGGCCGTGCGGCTGGCCCGCGAGAGCCCGCGGGTGGCCGGCGCGCGGGCGGCGCATCTCATGGAAGAGTTGGGGCTCGGCGATTCGCGCGACAAGTACCCCTCGCAGCTCTCCGGCGGCATGCGCAAGCGCGTCGCCCTCGCGAGGGCGCTGGCGTACGAGCCCGCGGTGTTCCTGATGGATGAACCGTTCAGCGCACTGGACGCGAATACGCGGATCCACGTGGGGAACTTCTTTCTGCGCATCGTCGAGCGCTTCGGCCAGAGCGTCTTGTTTGTGACGCACGACATCGACGAAGCGGTCGCGCTGGGAGACAGAATCCTGGTGCTGTCGCGCGGCCCGGGACGGCTCGTCGGCACGTTTGACGTCAACCTGCCCCGCCCCCGCGACTACTACAAGAGCCGGTTCGAAGACGGCTTTCGGGAGCTGGCGCGCTCGGTCTTCGAGCTGATCGGATGAGCGCCGCGTCGGAGCCCGCCGGATGAGTCTCCGCGTCGGGCTCGGACTCATCACCGGGCAGGTGCCGCCGGACGACAGCCGGTCCGTCGCGGACGACTACGACGACGTGCTCGCACTGGCGCGGACCGCGGAAGCCGTCGGGTTCGACTCGCTGTGGGTATCGGAGCACCACTGCGCGGCGGACAGCTATCTCCCCTCACTCACCGTGATGCTGGCCGCGATCGCGGCCGTGACCACACGGCTGGCGCTGGGGACCGCGGTCGTGCTGGCTCCGTTTCAGCACCCGCTTCGATTCGCCGAGGACTGCGCGGTCCTCGATCAGCTGTCGCGGGGACGGCTGATCGTCGGCCTCGGCGCGGGATGGCGCAAAGAGGAGTTTCGCGCGTTTGGGATTCCGCTCGCCGAGCGCGTCGGCAGAACCTCCGAGTTGGCGCGGATCTGCCGCGAGGCGTGGGATCACGAGACGTTCTCGTTCCAGGGGCGCTACTTCGCGTACGACAACGTACGCGTGACCCCCAAGCCCTTCGGCCGCCTGCCCCTGATGCTTGGGGGCACCGCCCCGGCGGCGATCGCGCGCGCCGGACGCCTCGCGGACGGCTATATGGGGACGCCGATGAATCGCATCGAGGAGTTTCGACGCGCGGTGGGCATCTTCGACGACGCCGCGCGCGCCGCGGGACGGGATCCGGACGGCCTCTCGCTGGGATACCATGTAAACACGTGGGTGTCGCCCGACGGCACGATTCCCGCGTCCGTCCGGGCGGCGATGTGGCACCAAATCGCGACCTATCAGGTCTGGCACATCGAGGACGACACCGGACGGCCGCCCTCCGCGTTTCCGCCGATCGACGACAATGCGATCCGGCCCCGCACCGTCGCGGGGACGCCTGCCGACGTGATCCAGCAGATCCGGCCGTGGGTGGAGGAATTCGGCGGGCGAGACCTCCACGTGATCGTACGGCTGCACTATCCGGGCATGCGGCGCGAGGAGGCGGAGCGCGCGGTGCGGCTGTTCGCGGCGGAGGTGATCCCGCCGCTCAAGCGCCTCGGCGGCCTCGAGGCGCGGGAGGCCCCGGGCCGCGCCTGAACCACCCGGGAGCGCCTGACTGCCGTCGGCCGCTCCGAGAAACGCCCGAAGAAATATTCTGAAGTCGGGAGACACGACATGCACGTTGGGGATCAGCTCGCGGATCGACTGATCGGGTACGGCATCCGGCGCGTCTTCGGCTGTCCGGGCGGCCAAACGCTGCCGCTCTACGATGGTATTGCGAGGCGCCGCGGCCGCATCGATCATGTGCTGATGCGGGATGAACGGAGCGCGGCGTACGCGGCCGACGCGTACGCCCGGGCGACCGGCACGGTCGGCGTGTGCGACGCCACGGTGGGTCCGGGCGCGAGCAATCTGGTCTCGGGCCTGGTGGAAGCCCTTGCCGCATCCGTCCCGGTGCTGGCGATCGTCTCGGATATCCCGCGGCACTGGGAGCACCGCCGACACCTGGGGTCCGCGTCCCAGGGCTTCGAGCAGCGGCGGTTCCTCGAGCCCTGCGTGCGCTGGTACGGCCGCGTCGAAACCGCGGACAATCTGGCGGAGATCCTGCACGCGTGCATTCGGATCGCGACGGCCGGGCGTCCCGGCCCGGTCGTCCTGGAGATCCCGGCCGACGTGTTCTACGGCCCGGCCGGCGCGGAGGGGTTTGCGCCCTTCCCGGAATGGGCGCGCGTGCCGCGCCTGCGGCCCGGCCCCGACCCCGCGGCGCTCGAGGAGGCGGCCCAGCGGCTGCGCGCCAGCAAGACGCCCATGATCATCGCCGGAGGCGGCGCCCTGCGGGCCGACGCCGGTCCAGACATCCAGGTCCTGGCGGAAACCCTGCGGTGTCCGGTCGCCACCACCGTGACCGGCAAGGGGATCATCGCCGAGACGCACCCCCTCTCCGTGGGCGTGGCCGGGTCGTTTGGGGTCCCGATGGCTAACGCACTGCTAGCGGAGAGCGACTGTGTGACGTTCATCGGGTCGAAAGCGGGGCAAACCGTCACGCTGGGATGGACCGTCCCCAACCCGGACACGCCGGTGGTCCACATCGATATCGACCCCGATGAGCTCGGCAGGAACTATCGGCGCTCAATCGGCCTGGTCGCGGATGCCCAGCTCGGGACCCGCGGTCTCGCGGCGGCGCTTCAGCACGCGCCGGTCAGCAGCGCGTGGGACCCCGAGCGCATCGAGCGCATGCGCCGCGAGTGGTGGAGCGGGCCCGTGGCCTACAAACAGGCGCCCGTGCCGGGCGTCCTCAAGCCGCAGGATCTGATGCGCGCAATGGGCGCGATCACGTCGCGCGACGATGTGGTCGTGACCGACGCGAGCCTCGCGTCCGGGTGGGCGGCCAGCCGCTGGCAGGCCAAGACCGCAGGGCGGTGCTTCTTCGCCCCGCGCGGCCTCGCGGGCCTCGGCTGGGGCCTCCCCGCCGCGGTCGGGGTCGCCGCCGCCGCCAGGGATCTCGAGCACCCGGGCCGGATCGTGTGCCTCGCCGGCGACGGCGGGTGGGCCTACTCGATGGCGGAGGTCGAGCCCGCGGTCCGGCTCGGCCTGCCGATCGTGGCCGTGGTGCTGAACAACCGCAGCCTCGCGTGGATCAACCACGTCGCCGCGGCCCGGTTTCCGGGCGAACGCGTGGCCGACCGGTTCCTGGACGCGAATTTCGCCAACGCGGCCGGCGCGCTCGGTGCCGTGGTCGAGCGCGTGGATACGCTGGACCGGTTCGAGGCAGCGTTCCGGGCGGCGTCGACCGACTCGGCGTCTCGTCCCTGGGTGATAGAGGCGATCACCTGCGATGCGGAAACACCGGTCCTGCAGCCACCTCCCGGCACCCCCAAAACGGGCTACTGAAGTGAGTGCGCCCGCGGGCGACCAGTCTGAGTCAGTTTCGAGACCGTGCCGAAGAAGGAGGCTCTGATGCCACCAGCGGTTGAGTTCGATCGCGGGTCGGGCGCCCCGCCGTCCGCCGCCCCCTCCGCGGGGGCAGGGCCCAACTGGAGCGCGCTCGTGCGCGACGCCGCGGTCCGCATCGGCATGTTCGTGCTGGTGCTCGCCATCTGGCAGTGGCCGGGCGGATGGTTCATCGGGGACAAATGGATCAGCAGCCCCGTGCTGGTGTTCCAGCGCCTCGTGAACATGGCACGCGACGGATCTCTCGCCCGCAATACGAACGCGACGCTCCAGGAGACCGTGATCGGACTGATCATCGGCATCCTCGTGGGGCTGGTGGGCGGCATTGTGATCGCGCGCGCGCCCACGGTCATCGCCAAAGCGCTCGACCCCTATCTCCTCGCGGGCTACAGCCTGCCCCGAGTCGCCCTCGCGCCGTTCTTCATCCTCTGGTTCGGCATCGGCCTCGCGTCCAAAGTTGTGCTCGTCGTCTCTGTGGTGGGGTTTGTCGTGCTGTTCAACGTGCGGCAGGGCATGGAGTCGGTCGACACCGACATGCTCGACGCGATGCGCAGCATGCGGGCCGGCCGATGGGAAGTCATTCGGTATGTCGTTATCCCGTCGCTGGTCCCCTGGATTCTCTCCGCGGTGAAGATCGCGGTGGGGATCGGCTTCGTGGCCGCCGTGGTCGGAGAACTGGTGGGGTCGACGAAGGGGTTGGGATGGTACATCAGCGAGTCGCTGAACTCATTCGACATGACGGGCGGCGTCACGTCGCTGGTCATCATGGCCGTGCTGGCGCTGATCCTGTACGCCATCGTAGGAGAGATCGAGCGCCGGGTGTGCCGGTGGCAGGCGAGCGCGGCCGCGGCCAGAACCGTGCCGATGTAAGCACGGCGCCCGATGCGCCGCGTGTTCCCTTCGCCTCTGCGTGCGTGGTTCCGCATTCATGGGGTCTCGGACGTCCGAGACCGAACAGGAAGGGAGCCGCACGATGACCAGTGTCGTGGTTCTCGATGGCGCCCGCACCGCGTTTGGACGCTTCGGCGGAAGCCTCCGCGGGGTCGCCGCGAACCAGCTCGGGATCGCGGCGGCGCAGGGAGCGCTGGCGAAGTCTCGGATCGACCCGAGCGCCGTCGACCACGTCGCCTTCGGCAACGTGGTGCACTCGAGCGGTGACGCGGTGTATCTGGCCCGCCACGTCGGGCTCGGCGCCGGGCTCCGAATCGAGTGTCCCGCGGTCACCCTCAATCGCCTGTGCGGATCGGGCCTCGAGGCGGCGGTCTACGGCGCACGGCTGATCGAGACGCGGGAAGCCGAGCTCGTGCTCGCGGGCGGCACCGAGAACATGAGCCAAGCTCCCTTTGTGCTGCGCGGCGCCCGCGAGGGACTGCCGCTCGGGCCGGCCGTGCTGGACGATACGCTGTGGGCGGCACTCACGGACACCGCGTGCGGGCTCGGCATGGCGGAGACGGCCGAGAACTTGGCCGCCCGCTACCACATCACGCGTGAAGCGCAGGATGAGTTTGCGGCGCGAAGCCACGCGCTCGCCGCCCGCGCGCGCGCGGAGGGTCGCTTCGCCGCGGAGATCGTTCCGGTCGATGCCGCATCCGTCGCGAACGGGGCGCGGGGAACCCCGAAACCGGTCGTCGAGGATGAGCATATCCGGTCCGAAAGCACGGTCGAGCGGCTGGCCCGGCTGCCCGCGCGATTCCGTGAACACGGCACCGTCACTGCGGGCAACAGCAGCGGGATCAACGATGGCGCGGCGGCTGTGGTCCTTGCGTCGGCGCGCGCCGCCGAGCGGCTGGGGGTCCGGCCGCTCGGGCGGCTGGTCTCGTGGGCCGTGGTAGGCGTGCCCCCGGAGATCATGGGTATCGGCCCTGCCCCGGCAAGCCGGGAGGCACTGGCGCGGGCTGAGTTGCGGCTTGACCAGATGGACGTCGTTGAGATCAACGAGGCCTTCGCCGCGCAGTACCTCGCGGTCGAACAGGAACTTGGGCTCGATCGCGACCGCGTCAACGTGAACGGCGGGGCGATCGCGCTCGGCCATCCGCTCGCGGCGAGCGGCGCGCGGCTGCTGCTCACCCTCCTGTACGAACTCCGCCGCCGTGCGGGCCGGTTCGGGCTCGCCGCCCTCTGCATCGGCGGCGGCCAGGGGATCGCGGCCGTAGTCGAGGCGGGCTAGAAACCACCGCGCGCAAGATTGCATTTGCCTCGACCCGCGATGGAGTGTTCCAAATTTATATGACGAACGTTGACGGCTCAGCCGTAATCCGCCTGACCAATCCGCCCGATGCGACTACGAGTCCCGCATTCAGTCCGGATGGCAAGATGATCGCGTTCCACCGTCTCGGCGACTACGACACCTCACAGATCTACATCATGAATGCTGATGGCTCCCACATGACTCGTCTGACGAATGCACAGGGAGGAAATGAAGACCCTACATTCAGCCCCGATGGCTGCACCGTCGTATTTGGCTCGAATCGCAGCGGAGGGTCGCTCCAGATCTACGTGATGAATGTCGACGGATCGACTGTCAGGCAGCTGACCGGTGCTTCTGGAAATAGTTGGGCTCCTTCGTTCAGTCCCGATGGCCGTAAGATCGCATTCCAATCCGACCGTAACGGGAATGATCAGATCGGGACTTCAGGAACCCGGGTGGGTTGCATAGAGTTCTAATATGAATGGGCCGAAGGGAAGACTTCAGGAACCCAAGAGGTGTGTGCGCCGATTCAGGCATCCGAAGTGAGGTTGTTTGAAACCGCGGCTCGGGATTGAGCTCGGCAGTGAAGGGACTCGATGTCGTCCAGCTCCCTAAGGAGTACCGCCTCGTATGCGATAGTGCAAGTGGATTACTCCGGTGCCGACACGGCGCGTCTCAAGGAGTTCGAGATTCCGTCGTAAGGCGGCTCGGAATGCCGGCTTTCCGCCGCCGAAGATCACCGGGTTGAGAAACAGGTGACATTCGTCGACGAGATCGGCTTCGAGCGCAAGCCCCGCAAGCTCGGCGCCGCCAATGCTGATGTCGTGCTCCGATTCCCGCTTGAGCTTC
>Ga0116216_10003334_pt1 | contig 10453 bp, 12 predicted proteins | sample Sb_taG_11_FD_89696 | JGI IMG/M metagenome (GOLD analysis project Ga0116216, IMG submission 89696) | Peat soil microbial communities from Weissenstadt, Germany - Sb_50d_3_AS metaG | ecosystem: Environmental > Terrestrial > Soil > Wetlands > Peat | place: Germany: Weissenstadt | collected 2010-09-21
CGCCGGGCTGGTGACCGCCAGCGTGGCGGTATTCCTCGCCGTGGTCGTGGCCCGCTACCCGGTGCTGGCCCCGCCCGGGCTCACCGTCGGCGACGCGGCCTCGCCCGGCCGCACCATGGAGTTCCTCGCCATCGGGATCGGGCTCGACGTCCCGCTGATCCTCTTCTACACCTGGTACGCCCACTACGCCTTCCGGGGCAGGCAGGACACAGCCGATGACCACTGAAACCCAGACCGTTCGCGCCTGTTTGACCCTCGTCCGGCTCGTGATCCGCGTGCTGCTGACCGTCGCCGGGATCATCGGCGGCCTGTTCTGCTACTTCGTCTGCCAGGGCATGTTCTCCGGCTACCCCCGGTACGGCACCGGCGTCCTCAGCGGGATCGGCCTGATTCTCATCATGGCCGTCGGGGGTATCGCCTGGATCATCGACCACCGCCGTATCGGCACCGATGACATCGACGCCCATGACTGAGCAGGCGCGTACCTGGCTCACGACGGCTGCGGCTCCCGGACGCGCGTTTTTGCGGCTGGCCGCCGCATGCCAGGTGCTGGAGACGGTGTTCGTCATCGTACAGTGGGCGGGGCTGGCCTGGATCGCGCAGGGCGTGCTCAGTCGCCGCGCGCTGCCCGGCTGGCCCGAACTGGCTGTCCTGTCCGCCGGCGGCCTGCTCGCCGCGGCGGCGGGATGGGCGGCGACACGGTGTGCGGCCGCGGGACGTCAGCGGATCGGCGGCTGCATCCGGCGGCACCTGGTGGCCGGGCTGCTGCCGTCCGCGCCGCGGCCCGGCAGGCTGGCCGGGGCGGGTTCACCGGACCCGGCCATGGCAGCCCTGGCGGCGGTCGAGCTGGCCGATGACGTGGCCGGCCATCACGCCCAGGCCCTTCCCCTGCGCTGGTCCGCCCCGGCGTCGATGGCCGTCGTCTTCGCCGTCACTGCGGCGGTGCAGTGGCCGGCCGCGGTGATCCTGCTGGCGGGGAGCCTGATAGTCCCGTTGAACATGCGCCTGGCGGGCCTGTTCGCCGCCGAAGGCGCCGATGAGCAGATGGCGGCCAGCGCGCGGCTGACCGCCGTCGTGCTGGACAGCTTCCGCGGCATGCGCACGCTGCAGGCCATCGGGGCGCTGACTCGTCGGCGCGGCGAACTGGCCGCAGCCGACGCCGAGCTGAACGCCGCCACCATGACGGTTGCACGGCGGGCATTCTTGTCCGGGGCGGTGATGGACATGGTGATCACCTTCGCGATCGCCCTCGATGCCACCTACATCGGGCTGTCCCTACTCGGGTACGTCCACCTGGGCGCCGCACCACACATGACGCTGTTCGGCGGCCTGCTGGCGCTGCTGTTGTGCCCGATGTACTTCGCGCCGCTGCGCGCGACCGCGGCCGCCTACCACAGCCGGGAGCGGGCGGCGGCCGCCGCGCCGGCCATCACCGGGCTGCTAGCTCAGACGGAGCCAGGGTCGCAGGTCAGCGAACAGCCGACGCCGGTACCTGCCGGTTCCGTCGCGGTCGCGCTCGACGACGTCACGTTCGGTTTTCCTGGCTCGCACCGGCCGGTCCTGCACGGGGTGGACCTGACGGCCCGGGCCGGCCGCTGGACCGCCGTCACCGGGCCATCGGGCGCGGGCAAGACGACCCTGCTGTCCCTGATCGCTGGCGTGCGCCAGCCGGCCGGCGGGACCGTGCGGTGGGTCACGCCCGCCAGGGCGGTGCCGCCGCACCTGGGTAGCTGTGCCTGGATCGGCCAGCAGACGGTGATCCTGCCCGGGTCCATCACCGACAACATCCGCATCGGACAGCCGACCGCTAGCCGGGCCGCAGTTGAGTATGCCGTGGCCGCGGCCGGGCTGGCCGATGTCGTGGCCCGGCTGCCCGACGGGCTGGACACCGAGCTGGGCGAAGGCGGCTGGGGCCTGTCGGCCGGGGAGGCCCGCCGGATCGCGATCGCCCGTGCGTTCCTGCGCGACGCCGAGCTATGGCTGCTCGACGAGCCCACCGCGCACCTGGATCACGACGCTGAGGCGCAGGTCATCGATGCGCTGCGAGGCGCCACGCAAGGCCGGACGGTCATCGTGGCCACGCACTCGGTCGCCCTGGCCCGTTCGGCCGATACCGTGCTCACCATCGCCGACGGGACCGTCCGCCCGGCCCGGGAGGTGATCGCCGCATGACCGGGATCGCACGGCGGGGCGGAGAGGCCCGGAAAGGTCGTCCGCCGCGGCCCGCACCAGCCAGCAGCCCGCTCAGCCGCACGACGCTGGTATCGCTTGCCGGGCTGAGCCTGGCTGTGGTCGCCGAGGCCTGCTCGGTGGGGCTGCTCGGCCTGTCGGGATGGTTCATCGCCAGCTCGGCCGCCGCGGGGGCCGGCACGTACGGCCTTTTCTCGATCCTCAACCCCAGCGGCGGGGTACGGGCCTTCGCCTTGGCCAGGATCGTCGCGAACTACGCGAGCCGCGTCGGACAGCATTCGGCCGCGCTGCGCCGGATCGGCGCCGCCCGCCTGGAGTTCTACGACCGCGCCGCCGCCGGCCCGGGTACGCACGGCACCTGGTCGGGGCAGTCCCTGGACCGGGTCATGGCCGACGCCGACACCAGCGGCATGGCACTGATCCAGGCCACCACGCCCATGGTCGCCGCCGCCGCCATGACCGCGGGAGGCTGCCTGGTGATCGCGCTCGCCGGCTATCCGCTGACCGCCGGGATCGTGGCCGTGGCCGCCGCGGTGTGCGCCGCGCTCGCCGCCGTTGCCGCACGGCCGATGGACAACGCGGACCAGGCCCGCAGTGCCCTGCGCGCCGAGTTGGTCACCGCGGTCGAAGCCTGGCCCGAGATGGCGTCCCTGGGCGCTGCGGACCAGCTCGCGCGGCGTACGCTGCGGCGTATCGCCGCCTTCGAGGGTCACCGATTTCATCAGGCCGCATCCCGGGCACGGACGGCGGGCGCGGCCCGCGCCGTTACGGCCGCCACGTTGCTGCTCACCGTGGCGCTGGCTGCGGGACGCGGCGCCAGCGCCGCCACGCTGGTGTTCCTGGCCATGCTCTGCGTCGGCGTGATGGGCAGTGCCGAGCGCCTCGTCGCCGCTACCGAGGCGCGGGCTCTTGCCAGCCAGGCCGGCGAGCGCCTCAAGTCGGCCGACCGCGAGTGGCCACCCCGGCCGCACCGAGCCCTGCTTTCCGGGCGGCTTACACCTCCCACCGCCTGACCGGGTCCGGCTACTGGCTGCCCGCCACCCCGGCGCGGACGGGACGCCAGGTCGGATTCGCGGTTCAGGCCGGCCAGACGCTGTTCGTGACCGGCGCATCCGGGACCGGGAAAACCACGTTGCTTAACGCCATCGAGGCGGCGCTGCGGGAGCCGGCAAGCCCGCCCGCCCCAGGCGTGGTGACCGCCGTCCTGGCCGATGACTACGTCTTCACCGGCACGATCGCCGCCAACATACGGCTGGCGAGCCCAGCGGCACGCGACGAGGACATCGAAGACCTGCTTGCCGCGACGCTCCTGGACCGCGGTGGACTCGGCCCCGCCACCTTGGCCGGCAGCGGCGGGCGGGACCTGTCCGGCGGTGAGCAGCGCCGTCTGCACATCGCCCGCGCCCTGGCCACCAGGCCCGGTGTGCTGCTCATCGACGAACCGACGACCGGCCTAGACACCCCCACCGCCACCCGCGTGCTGGCAGCCATCCGCCACCGGCTGCCACAGGCGGTACTCATCATGGCCATGCACGACTTGCCCGCGGACCCAGACGTACTGGGCTCCTGGACCGAGCTATCACTCGATTAGCTGGCTGCCACGCATCGCGGCAGGCACAGCATAGGCTCATGCTATCGTTAGCGCATCGTCGAGCGCGGAGACACTCACGCGGATCGTCCGAACTGCCGTCGATGGAACGGCTCACGACAGAATCCAGTCATCGCGGAAGGCAGTGACCACCTCTCTTGACGAAGGCCCACTACATGCTATCGTTAGCACAACAGATGGTAGCATCAGGCTTGGTCATCAGCGAAGTCCGGGCGCTTGGGACCTTTCGTCCTCGGCAAGCTGCCCACGCCGGCGACTGTCCCCAAGGAGGTGGCCGATGTCCAGTCCGCCGTACCGTCACGGCAAGTCCCCCGTCGAGTACAGGGTGACCGAGCCGGTCATTATCCGCGTATTCAGTGACGTCGCAGGCGAGACGCATTTCGAGGAGATCCGGCTGCCCGGCGAGACCCGGCGGTCCGACGTGTCGGCATCGGTCGCCTGGTGGTCGGAGAAGGTGCCCGTGCGCAGCCTTGCGTGGCGCCGGGTCGAAAAAGAAGCACCGCCCACGGTCCCGCACACAGCACCGCGGCGGCAGCTGATCGTACCTCTGTCGGGGGCGGTAGAGATCGAGGTCAGCACAGGAGAACAGCGCACGGTCGTCCCAGGGCAAGTCCTGATGGTCGATGACGTCACTGGCAAGGGCCACATCACGCGCGCCGCGGACGATGCGACAAGGGTCACCCTCGTGCTCGAACTCGCCGACGAACCCGTTCCCGGCACCTGACAAAAGCTGCCGCATGACGTTCGGCAATTCAGCCGCGATCCGGTCGGCTTCTGAGAACGGCACGAAACCAGTAATCACCGTGGAGGCGATGAACTTGACAATCCGCAGAGTAGTGGTCGCGAACACGTGCGGAATAAGCCGTGTCGTGGCAGAGGGGGAGCCTCCCCGCTCGGCCGTGTTCACGGCTCCCGAGGGACTCGCGCAGAGTTTCGTCTGGCGCACGGAACCGGTTCCGTCGCTGGACTACGACGGAACCGAGCCGACCACGGCGACGCGTTCAGTGCTACCGCAACCGGGCGGTACGTCTCTCATCGTCCTCACCATCCCGCCGGACAGCGCATACGCCGATCCCTCGTTCGATCCGGTCGTCGCCGCGGCCGAATCGGCGAAGCATAGTCCCGGACTGGCCGAACTGTTCGAATCAGACAACCCAGGCATGCACACCACGTCGACCGTCGATTACGACATCGTGCTCGAGGGTGAATTGTGGCTTGAACTGACCGACGGCGAGGTTCGCCTGACCGCGGGTGATGTGGTAGTCCAGCACGGCACGCGGCACGCATGGCGCAACAGGAGCGGCAAGCCGACGACTCTGCTGGCCGTGCTCATCGGAGCCAGGGACGCACGCTCAGAAGACGGGCGGTGAGGTTGTGGACGTCGGTCTCGTGCTGTTGAGTTACCACCGTTCATGGGACGACGCGGCCTACGCCGAGGAAAACGGATTCGCTAGCGTCGGCTTCGTCGACACGCCGCTCATCGCTGGCGATCCGTTTGTGGCGATGGCGCTGGCTGCTGAGCGCACCTCGGCCCTCCGGGTGGGGACTATGCTCGCCATACCCAGCAACCGCAACGCCGCCGCTTGCGTCACCGCCGTCGCCACCATTAACCGGATCGCTCCGGGCCGGACATTTCTCGGACTCGGCACCGGCAACACGGGGCGGGCGGTATTCGGCCACAAGGCGATACCCGTCGACCGCTTCGCCGATTACGTCGCGTCCTGCCGGGCTCTGCTCGACGGCGGGGAAGTTATCCATCGCGAGGGCGGCAAGACGACGTATGTCAGGCTACGGCACCCCTTCGAAGGCCGTTACATCGACCGCAGCGGTATTCCGGTTTACGTCGCAGCAGACGGGCCACGGGCGCTCGGTGCGGCCGGTGAGCGCGGCGACGGCTGGATCATGAGCCTGCGCGGCTCGGACCTGATAGCGGATTCGCCGACCATGTTCAGAGCGTCCCTGCGGGCCGTTAAGGAAGCAGCCGCCAGATCGCGCCGAGAGCTGGATAACTTCTACACAATGGCCTCAGTGGGACTGTGCGTACTCGAGGACGGCGAACCGCTGACATCGCCTCGTGTGCTCGAGCGCGTCGGGCCGGTTGCGATGCTGCCCTTTCACGCCTATGCGGACAACCCGGAGATCGCCGGATACCTCCCTCCCCCGGTGCGGGACCGTCTCGATATCTATGAGAAAAACGTGCTCGCACGCTTCAACGTCCCCCGTGACCGCCTGTACCAGGAGGTCCACCGCGGGCACCTCTCACATCTTCTCCCCGGCGAGGCCGAGGTACTGACCGACGAGGTTATCCGGGCGACCACTCTGACGGGCACGGCGGCTGAGATCGTACAGGTACTGCGAGAACTCGAGGGGGCCGGACTGCGCGGAGTGATGCTGAACCCGGCACCGCATCTGGTACGCGAGGCCGTAGCAGAGTACGCGGACAAGATCGCACCACGGCTTGGCACAAGTGGGCCCGAATCAGCAAAGGAATGAGGGTTATGAATACTGGCCAGAATATTCCGGGATTTGTTTCACTCAACCAGGTCGGGAAGGGCGCACCCTACGTGCTCGAAGCCGGGCACGGCCAGCACGTCGCCGTCAATGGCGGCATCCGGTCCCTGCTCACACGCAAAGAGGACACCAATGGCCACTTCGGGATGACAGAATGCTTTGGTGACGTCGCTCCCGCCACCAACCCCCATTATCACAACAATACAACCGAGGCGGTCTACGTCCTGGACGGCGTCGTCCGCGTCTGGCAGGACAACCAGAAGGGCACCCGGATCGTAAGAGACCTCCGACCCGGCGAGTTCGGCCTGCTCCCGGTCGGCTGGACCCACGCGTGGGCGTTTGCCGCACCCAAGACTCGCTTCCTCGCCATATACGCACCTGGCGGCTTCGAAGGAACCCTTCAATTCCTCGACCCCGGAGGGCCAACTTCCCTCGAGAAGCTACGGGAGACCGAGAAGCTTTTCGACGTCGTCTGGCTGCCCGGCTACCCGCTCTTCGACGAATCAGAAAACCCTTGCGCATGACGGGCATGGCTGCGGCAGGACAGAATGGAACATTCTGCCTCACCGTCGACAACCTCGGCGAAGCGCTCGCCGTCGGTCGTGGGCGTGCAGCCCGCCCTGATCCAGAGGACCAGAGCATTCGTGTGGGCGTGCCGGCGTTCCTCGACCTCTTCGCCGACCTCCAGCTGCGGTCGACATTCTTCGTCGAGGGGTGGAACGCGCTGCATCACCCCAACGTGATCAAGCGAATCGCTGCAGCCGGCCACGAGATCGGCCTGCACGGCTGGCTGCACGAATACTGGGCCGAGGACCTCGATGACCGCACCCGCGAGCAGTTGTTGTGGGACGGGACCGCAGCGTTGCGGCTGGCCGGGCTGAATCCGGTAGCGTTCCGCGCGCCGGGCGGATACCGCGGTAACCGGACTCTCGGAGCGCTCGGCGAACTCGGTTACCGTATCGACAGCAGCATCGACGCGGGCAGGGGCGCGGAAGGCGAGATGCCGGAACTCGCGGCGCTGCCGGGCGGGATCGTGTCGATTCCTTGGACCTTCGACATGATCGACCACTGGCACTACGTGTCTCCGCCCGATGGACCTCGGCATCCGGCCGCCGTCGCCGCGCACTGGATTGGGCTGGTCGACGCCGCTGCCGACCGAGGCGGGCTGGTCACGCTGATCGTCCACCCGTTCGTCAGTGGCGTCGACCACACACGGATGAAGGCGCTGCGTCAGGTGCTCGAGCACGCCATCGCTCACCCCGGGATCGAGGTCGGCAGCGCCGGCCAGGTGGCGGCTGCATTTACCGCAGGGGCCGGTTAGCCTCGGTTCACGTGCTTCCGCGGCGCGCACCCGGTCACCGCCTCCGTGGCAGCCTCGACGGGATGGCGCGGGCCGATCCGGCAGCCTGCCCAGGCCGCAGGTACGAACAGGACCAGCCCGCCACCCAGCGCGAGCAGGACGGCGAAGAACCGCCCGGCCGCGTTGCACAGCATGCACCTACGCTGCGGCGAGCCTGCGTCTTGCCTCAGCGTAGACGTCTTCCGGCAGTGGCCCGCGCGACGCCATCTCCACGTTGCTGCGCAGGTGCTCAGGCTTGCTGGTGCCGACGATCGCGCTCGACACCCCCGGGTGGCTGAGCGTGAAGCGCAGGATGAACTCGTGACGGTTCATGCCGTGCTCCAGCAGCTCATCGAGTTTGGCCGCCTCCCAGCGGTCCTGGGCCGCAGGGCCGGAGGAGCTGAGCGGCTGCACCGTCCAGTTCTTGTCCTCGGATGCAGTCCCGCGGGCCACGCCGCCGCGGATGAGCACGCCGGCTCCGGCGTGCGCTGCGCGCGAGATCAGTTCGTCGTGCTCAGGCTGGAGCGCGGAGTAAGGGATCTGGAACACATCGAAGACTCCCATGTCGATGTGACCGGGGAGGTTGGGCAGCGTGCCTGACATCCCGATGAAGCGCACCTTGCCCTCGGCACGCAGGCTCTCGAGTGCCTCGATCGTCCCGCTGGCCTCCATCTCGGTCCGCGGCGGTGACAGGTGCACCTGGACCAGGTCCAGGTGGTCGGTCTGCAAGCGCCTGAGGCTCTGCTCGACATCGGCGCGGACGTTTGCGGCACTGTAGTCGTGGGTGCCGATCATGGACTCCCCGGGCGGCAAGAACAGGGGGCAGCCGCACTTGGAGGCGAGGAAGAACTCGCTGCGGCGCGAGCTGAGGTGACGGGCGATCAGCTCCTCGCTGCGCCCGTAGTCAACCGAGGTGTCGATCAGGTTGACCCCGGCGTCGAGCAGTTCGTTGAGCAGCCGTCCGGCGTCCTCGTCGGTGATCGCCGGACCGCTCAGCTGGCTCGCCGGACCGCTTAGCTGGCCGCGCAGCTCCATCGCGCCGTAACCCAGGACCGACACCTCGGCGCCGGTGCGCCCTAGAACTCGGGTGGGGATTGTCATCGCGTCATCGTCATTTCGCCTAGAGTGGTTATCCGGACAGCTTTCCGCTTACTGGCCACGGTACCGGAAAGGTGTCCGCTTAGCAAAGAGGAGCCGGGATGCGGGCAGACGCCGCGAAAAACCGCGAGCACATCCTCGCGGTCGCCCGCGACGCCCTGAGAGAGGCCGGGGACGCCTCGCTCATCGGCATCGCCAGGCGTGCGGGCGTCGGCCCGGGAACGCTGTACCGTCACTTCCCAACCAGAGAAGCGCTGATCGCCGCCGTCTACAAGGACGACGTGGAACGCCTGGTCCGCTCGGTGCCGCAGGTCTTGGCGGAACATGCCCCCCTTGACGCGTTCCGCGCGTGGTTCCGTACGCTCGCGGACTTCGTCCAGCTGAAGCGAGGCCTCGGGGAGGCGCTGCAGACCCCGGTGCTGCAGGAGGAGATCAACAGTGCCTACGCACCCGTGGTATCGGCCGTGGGTGAGTTGATCGCCGCATGCGCTGCGGACGGCAGCATGAGGGAAGGCCTGAATCCCGAGGACGTGCTGCTGCTGATGAGCTTCATGACACGGGTCGAGCCCACTCCCGCCGCCGCGGCGCGAGCGGATCGCGCGATGGAACTGGGCATCTACGGCCTGCGCCAGCGCTGAGAGCGCAGCGCCGCGGGCCATGCCCCGGACCGTCCGCGCCGGGGCACGGCCTCACGGCTCAGGACGCCTGCTCACCGGCTTCCTCGTCATCCCCGCCATCCTCGGCGCCGCTCCGCGGGCACCTCGATCCTGGCTCCGCTCGGCCAGCAGCTCTGCCAGCAAGCCCGCGGCTACCTCAGCCCATGACGGCAAGCTAGAGGCCAACCACGCCAGGTGTCCTGTCTCCCGTAAGTCCGCCCTGTCTCACTGATTCCCGGCCCACCCGCGGGCGGGTCTCGGTTAAGGCGGCGGCGGCCCACTTTGGTCGGGGCGGGCCGCTAGCGAGAGCATGCAGGGACGCAGCAGCCGGATGACCTGCGCCGGGTCGGCGCTGGCGAGCTCGTCGGATTTGATGAGGTGCCGGGAGACCATGATGCCGAGGGTGATGGCGCTGATGATCGCGGCTCGCAGGTCCGCGTCGGCGGCGGGGATGGCCTGGGCGATCTGCGCCTGGTAGCGGGCGATGCCGGCGCTCGCGGCGCTGGCGGCCTCGGAATTGGTCAGCATCGAGCGCAAGAGGGCCAGCGACGCGACCGGCTCGCTCGCCAGCCGGCTGGCGAGCCCGGCGAGGATCTGCTCGGCTGCCTCCGCCGACGTCCCGCTGACCTCAGGGACGGGGGCGGCGTCGATCACTCGCCGGTACAGCTCCTGCTTGGACCCGAAGTAATGCATGACCAGGCCCGCGTCCACTCCTGCGGCCGAGGCCACGGCCCGGATGGTGGTCCGGTCGTACCCGGCGCTGAAGAAGACCTGGGTCGCGGCGTCGAGGATGCGCGCCTCGGTGCGGCGGCGCTGCTCGGCGCGCGAACCGGGCCGGGGAGTGGTCATAGTTTCATTCTACGGGTGTTGACAGGAGGCTCACTCAATTCTACGATTGTTCAATGAACGCGTGTTGAACGAACTGGGAGATTGAAGGGAAACGCCGCATGCCATCCGCTACACCAGCCGACGTCCTGACCCGGCGCCGCCACCTGATGCTGAACGGCGATGCCGACGGCCTCGCTGACCTGTTCGCGCCCGGCGCGGTGA
>Ga0116216_10003335_pt1 | contig 10447 bp, 9 predicted proteins | sample Sb_taG_11_FD_89696 | JGI IMG/M metagenome (GOLD analysis project Ga0116216, IMG submission 89696) | Peat soil microbial communities from Weissenstadt, Germany - Sb_50d_3_AS metaG | ecosystem: Environmental > Terrestrial > Soil > Wetlands > Peat | place: Germany: Weissenstadt | collected 2010-09-21
ATCCCGGGTGAGCTCGAAGCAATGAATCACCGGCATATACCATGCCCACTGTTGAATCGAGTCAGGCAACCAGCCCACCATAAAGAAAAACCCGCTTATTGGCAGAATAAGATACTGGAGCGGCTGAATAAATCTTTCGGAAGCTTCAAATTTTTCAGACATCACCGCAATAACCGCCGCCACTCCGACCGCCAATATCCCCATCAGGCACCACCCCCCGATGACGAGGCCATAATTCTCGATCGGATCAACGGCGCCAACGAGCACCAATGCCCCGTAATTCACCATAAACGCGAACGTGCACCCGGCAAACTCCAGGCACATCGACATCAGAAACGTGTCGAGCATTGTGATGTTCGTATGATACAGCATCCCCATATTTCGCCTGAGCAGGAAGATCCCCCTGTTGGTGAGGTGCCGCCATAAGGTCAGCGGCATATAGCCGCTGAGCAGCAAGGCGACGAGCGGGACGCCGTGCTCCTGATGCTCCTGGATCATCCACCTCAGTCCGATGACCCCCGCGCACAGAATCATTGGCTCGACGATAAGCCACAGGAATCCGATGTTGCCGCGGCCATACCGCATCATCAGTTCGCGGATCATCAGCGCATTGAGCACCCGCCCCTGGAGTTTCAGTCCACTCCAGTAATCCGCCAACGACGGCCGAAGATCGGTCCCGGATGCACTCATCGGCATTCCTCGCAAGAGGCGCGTCCCACAGCGCGGAATTCCGTTACCGAAGGCGGAATGGTTTTGCAACGGCGAACCACATTTTCTTGCCAAAATCCGAAGGCCGTGGTTTACTCTTCAGAAAAGGCGCGGGCGGATGGATCGTCGCCCGCGCGGAGGATACCGAGCTATGGACTTCCCGTGCAAGCGCCATAACTCCCTATCATATCTGTAATACAGATATCGCGTCGGCCGAGTGAGCGAAATCGGGTGCGATGGAAAAGTCGCTGCAAGCCTTTGAAATCGCTTAAAACGGCGATGGAGATTTGCAGCTCTAGGGAGGAAACCACGCGACTGGGAAGCCCATACGAAAGCACCTTCGTTGAGCCTTTCATTCCACCCCGAGTGCTTCCTCGATCCTCGCCCGCCAAGCCGCCTCGTCATGCGCCGGCGTCGCAAACTGAAGCCGGGCGGCGCGGCCGCCGGCGGAAAGGTCGAGGCCTTCGCTGTCGAGGCCGATGGCGCGCCAGACCCGGCGCCCGGACGGTTTGCGGCCAGCGAGGCGGGCGACGGCGTCGTCGCCCAGCGCATTGATCTCGTCGATGAGCCGCGGCTCGGCTTCAGTCAGCGCCGCCTCGCCCTCGCGAGGGCTCAGAATGTCGGCCGGCTCCAGGGGTTCGGCGCGGCCGAAGCCGCCATTGAAATGCACGGCTTCGATCGCGAGACGGAAAAAGTCGAAATCGGCGAAGTCGGCGTAGAACTTGGCCTTGGGATTGCGCTCGAGATAGCGCCTGCGCGCGCTCGCCGCGCCGGCCCGCTCGATCCGGCCGCTCAGGGTGACGCGCGGATGGTTCAAAGGATCGCCACGCTCATGCTCCCCGGTCAGAAGCAGCGAAGCGCGGGGATCGTTGCCGAGATGCCTCGTGTGGCGAGAGAGCGTCGACATCAGAAAGAGCGGCGCGCCGTCGAAATCGCTCGCCACGCCGACGAGCGTCGTCAAGGGCGCCCCCGTTTCCGGCTCGAGCGTGGCGAGGGCGCCGGTGCGGGCGAGCCGCATCAGCCGCTTCGCGTCGGCGACCGCTTCTGCGCGCCGGCTTGGCGAAACTGCGGGCGATTGCGTCATTAGACGGCCTCGGGGCGGACTTATGGGGTGAGAGAACCGTGCGCGGCGCCGCGGGTCAAGCGGGCGCATCCCTCTGCCGGAGCGGAAAAGCGCCGGACCCCTTTGACGCAATGCGAAGTACGGCGGACAATAACGCCTGCGGCCAAAGCCTGTCCGAAGCGAGGCCGAGGCGGTGAGGCGGCGCCTCGAAATCGATGAAGGGCAGGGCGAGCCGGATGCTGGGACGGGTTTTGAGGCGTTTGGCGGGCGCGACGCTCCTCGGGCTCCTGACTTGGGCCGCGACTTGGGCCTCGGCGGCAAGCGCGGACAAGGCCGTCACCTTCATGAGCGCCGCCGGCGGGCTCGACATTCGAGGCTATTTGGCCAAGCCCGAAGGACGCGGACCATTCCCGGCCGTCGTGCTGTTGCACTCGTGTCTCGGCCTTCCGGCAAACCGGCAATCGATGGAGGCCGAGATGACGGGATGGGGCTATGTCGCCCTCTTCGTCGATGATTTCGGGCCGCGCGGCCTCAAAGAGACCTGCGCCGTCGACTTTCCCGAGGGCGCGTCCGACGCCTACGGCGCTCTGGCGTTCCTCGCGAGCCTCGCCTACGTCGATTCGTCGAGGATCGCCGCGGTCGGCTTCTCGCAGGGCGCCGACACGGCGCTCGCGATCACAGCGTCCGGGCGCAATTCCGCCTTCGCGATCCCCGGCGGCCCCGCGTTCAAAGCCGCCGCGTCCTTCTATCCGCCCTGCGCCAACCGGTCGGACGCCGAGCTCCAGCTTCCCACGCTCATTCTCGTCGGCGCGCAGGACACCGTGACGCCGGCCGCGGATTGCCGGCAACTGGCGAAAAGGCAGCCGGGCGTCGTCGAACTTGTGGTCTACCCGGGCGTCGGCCACGGGTTCGATCTCCCCGAATTCGCCGGCGGTCGCCGCGTGCTCGGCATGGAGCTGAAATACGACCGTGAGACGGCGGAACAGTCGTGGCTCGAGCTCAAGCGGTTCCTGGCGAAAAGGCTGCGATAGCGGCCCCAGCGAAGCCCGTGTAGAAAGCGGCGCTCGCGGAATTCGAACCATTGGAGATAAGACTTGATGCGCAGACGCGAATTTCTCATCGGCGCTGCCGCCGGCCTCGCCGCATCGGCGCCGCTGCCCGCCCTCGCCGAGGGGCCGCCGCTCACGAGCAAGGCCGAGTTCGTCGCCTGGATGACGGCCAATCGCCCGGCCGAAGAGCCCAAGTATCTCGAGCGGCGCTGGGACCGCTATCAGGTGCTGCTCAGCTTCAACGACCTCTGGACCCCGGCTGACAAGCGCGCCTTTCTGATGACGCCGCGCCAGGAGTTTTGCCTGCCCGAGAACCGCGAGGACGCTTATGTCGGGCACTATCTCGACATCGGTTTCGGCGTCACCATCACGCCGCCCGGCACGATGGGGCGCATGACGAGCGCTCTTCAGGTGCATGGCGACAAGGTGCTCGAAATCGGCACCGGCTCCGGCTTTCAGTCGGCGCTGCTCACCTATCTCACGAGCCGCGTCCATTCGATCGAGATCATCCCCGAGCTCGCGGGACGCACCCGCGGCGTCTACGACCGTCTGATCGCAAAGGGTTACCACGAGTACGGGAACATCGTGACGAAGAGCGGCGACGGCTATTACGGCTGGGAGGACGCGGCCCCCTTCGACAAGATCATCGTCACTTGCGGCATCGACCACATCCCGCCGCCGCTCCTGCAGCAGTTGCGCACCGGCGGCATCATGGTCATTCCGGTCGGCCCGCCGGGCGCGCAACATATCCTGAAGGTCGTCAAGACGACCGGCGCGGACGGCGCCACAACCGTCTCGCGCTCCGATATTTTCGGCGGCAAGGTGATTCCGTTCGTGCCGCTGTCGGGCGGCCACCAGAGCGAGGGCTAAAGCGCAGGGCGGACCGCCCGAGCACTTTCCCTTCAGGTTGAGCCGTCATTGCGAGGAGCGATAGGGCGTCGAATGACGCCCGTCTTTCGACGGGCTATGGCGACGAAGCAATCCAGGTGATCGAAGGGCAGAGGCGGTCGCCCTGGATTGCTTCGCATGCGCTCGCAACGACGATCGTGTTTGATCGGAATGCCCTGTAGCAACCCCCGGGTCTGTCGCGCGCGGCAGACGCCGATCGGCCGATTCCCGAATTAGGCGCTGTCATTTGGAGATGATAGGGTCGCGCCGCCGGCGGAGAACGCGCCGCGACCCGAAGGGGGGAAGAATGACCACCGACCTTCAATATCTCGCCTATACGGCGGTGCTGACCGCCTCGCTCTGGATTCCCTACATCGCGGCTCAGGTGATGACCAACGGGCCCCTCGCTGCGCAGAACTACCTCGATCCCAAGCCGCGTCCGGTGCCGCTCTGGGGCCAGCGCGCCAATCGCGCCCACATCAATGCGGTCGAGAGTTTCGCGCCGTTCGCCGCGCTCGTTCTGATCGCCCATGTCGCCGGCAAGGCTGACGCCACGACCGCGTTCTGCGCCATTTCGTTCTTCTGGCTCAGACTTGTGCATGCCGTCGTCTACGGGCTTGGTCTCCCCTTTATCCGCACCGTCGTATTCACCCTCGGGTGGATCGCCGTCGTTGTGCTCTTCCTGCAAGTCGTGCGATAGCGGCTTCGAAGGCCAGGAACGCGACCGGCGATAGGCGCCCTCCTCGGCTACGCAGCGCCTGTGCGTGGACGCGCCCAGCGCGGGGGCTGCCAGGATGACCGCGGGGCGTCTCGCTTCGACGATAGTTTGGATTTGTTTGTCGGCCCTGGTCATCGCGCCCTTGGCGGCGTGGGGCGCGATGGCGCTGTGGTTCCGGCTCCCGGCGCCGGAATGGGCGAAAGCCGCCACTGCAGGCGTCCTAGTCATGATTGCCCTTGCCACCGTATGGGCGCTGTTCACGCGGCGCCGCTGGGTCGCGCTCTGGGTCTTTGCGCTTGTCTTCGGCGCGGTCGTCGTCTGGTGGGGCTCGATCGAGCCGCCGGCCGACGGCGACTGGGCCCCGGACGTCGCGCGGCAGACGACAGGGACCGTCGACGGCGACGTCCTGACGCTGTCCGACGTGCGGGATTTCGATTGGGTCACCGACAACGACTTCAGCGAGCGCTGGTCCAAGCGCTCCTACGATCTTTCCAGGCTCAAGACGCTCGACCTCTTCCTCGCTTATTGGGGCGGGCCTCCAGATGGCGCACCTCATCATGAGCTTCGGCTTCGAGGGCAGGGAGAAGCTCTCCTGGTCCGTCGAGGTCAGGCGCGAGAAGACCGGCCAATTCTCTCCGGTTGCCGACGCCTTCAAGTCCCATACGCTTGTCTATCTCGCGACCTCGGAGCGCGACTCCGTCCGCCTGCGGTCCAACGTGCGCGGCGAGGACGTGCGCCTCTACCGGTTGCGCGCGTCCCCCGAAGCGGTCCGCACCGTGCTGCTCCAATATGTAGCGGAGGCGAACGAATTGGCGGAGCGCCCCGCCTTCTACAATTCGCTCACCACCAATTGCACGACTGCGGTAGTCAAGCTGATCAGGGCCGCAGGCGGCGCCTTGCCGTTCGACTGGCGGCTGATCGTCAACGGCTATCTGCCCGGCTACCTCTATGATCGCGGCGCGGTCGTGACCACGATCCCCTTGAGCGAACTGATGGCGCTCGCGCGGATCGATGAGCGCGCAAGAGCAGCCGATCAGTCGCCGGAGTTTTCCCGCCTCATCCGCGTCGGCGTTCCTTCGCCCTTCGACCAGGCGAAGCAGTGACCCGAGCCGATGCGGCCGGATTTTTCGTGATCTTCGAAAGCACCAGCCTGACGTCGGCCTGCATCTGGCCGATCGCGTCCGCATCGCCGGACAGATGCTTGAGCAGGCATTGCTGAAAGAGTCCGTCGATCATCGAATAGATCACCCGGGGCGGCATGCTCTGGGGTTCTCCAGTCAATTCGGCAAAGCGACACATGATGCGCCAGATCATGTTCTCGAGACTCTTGTCCAATTCGGCGACGTCGGCGCGGAAGGCCGTCTCGAACAGAGTCTGCGAGCGGATGTCGTACCAGAGGCGATGCATATGCGCTTCGTCGCGCATCGTCTGGCCGAGGGCTGCAAGAAAGCCCGTCATCAAGTCTTCGTATGTCCGCGCGTCGGCTGTGACCTGATCGTAGCGGGTGACGCATCGCGTCTTGTATTGGCGCACGCTGCAAAGGATCAAATCGACCTTGTCGCGAAAATAGTAATGCAAGACCCCATGCGTGAACTCGGAATTCTGCGCGATCTCGCGCAGGCTGGTGCGCGCGTAACCCAATTCCGCAAGCGTCTGCAACGCCGCCTCGGCGAGCTCCGCCCGGCGCTCGGCGAACTTGTCCACCCGCTGGCGCGGAATTCTGTCGAGTTTTGTCACCTTCTGCAAATTCGCTCTCGGCTTGCCGTGAACCACGCACGATCCGTTCGAGCGATAGCACGCAGGCGATGGAGATCAAAGGATATCGGCTTCATTGCTGCGCCTTGCAAAACCACGAACGGACTCCCTGATCCCATGACGGAGCGAGAGCCCCGCGGGCGAAACACGACGGTCGCCAAAAAATATTTTGACAATCGTATAATAAAAGCTTGACACTTGTCAAAATTTTCAATCCCATCGCGTGGTCTCCGCAAGAGAGACGATCGCGAAGGGGAGGGAAGCCCATGCGGACGGCCTCGATTCGATGCACTGCTATGGCGATATCGGCGACGCATAAGTCCGCGCTCGCGCCCCCTCCCAAACGTGCAACGGCCGCCGACCGCTCATGACGAGCGGGCGGGCGGCAAGGTCCATTCACTCAATCCTGGAGGAATCGTTCAACGAGCAAATTCGACCTCTCCGGCCGAAAAGCGTTGGTGACTGGCGGCGCGCGCGGTCTGGGCGCCGGGATGGCGGCGGCCCTCTCGAAGGCCGGCGCAGCGGTGATGATTGGCGACGTTCTGACCGATGTCGGCAGAGATACCGCGAAAACCATCGCCGCCGGCGGCGCCAAGGCCGGCTTCGTGACGCTCGACGTGACCGACGACGCGAGCTGGCAAGCTGCGGTCTCGAAGACGATCGCTGAACTGGGCGGCTTCGACATCCTGGTGAACAACGCTGGGGTCGAGATCACGTCGCTGGTGATCAACGTCGAGGCGCGCGATCTGCGCCGCATGTGGGACGTCAATGTCGTGGGGACGGCCCTTGGCATGAAGCACGCGTTTCGGGCCATGAAACCGGACGGGCCCGCCGGCAAGGGCGGGGCCGTCGTCAACATTTCGTCCGTGGCGGCGACGATCGCGTTCCCGGGGATCGCCGGCTATTCCGCGACCAAATCGGGCGTCGACCGGCTGACCCGGGTCGGCGCGATGGAGTCGGGCAAGCTCGGCTATGGCGTTCGCGTCAATTGCATCTATCCGGGCCTCGTTCCGACCGACATGGGCATGCAACTGGCGAACGACGTCGTAGCGGCCGGCCTTTTCCCGAGCGCGGAAGCCGCCGTTGGCGGCGTGATCGGGGAGACGCCGCTCGCCAGGCTCGGCGAGGTCGACGACATGGCGGACGCCGTGGTGTTCCTCGCTTCGGATGCGGCCCGGTTCATCGCCGGCGCCGGCCTGCCGTTCGACGGCGGGATGGGAATGTGACCGCCAGCCCGATGACCGGGCGGCGAAGGAACCAGCGAAGGATTTGAGATCATGACCGACAAGAAACCCGTCATCGTTTATGGCGCCTCCGGCTACACGGGTCGCCTCGTTTGCGAATATTTGCGTGAGTTGCATGTGCCCTTCATCGCCGCTGGCCGCGATCGCGCCCGGGTGCAGGCGGTGATGGACAAGATCCCCGGGATTGAAACTGCCGACTACGAGGTCGCGACCGTCGAACACAGCGTCAAGGCGCTGGCTGGATTGTTCGATGGCGCCAAGGTCGTCAGCAATATGGTCGGCCCCTTCAGCAAGTACGGACCGGAAGTCGCGGAGGCGTGCCTCGCCGCCGGATGCCACTACACCGACACGACGGGAGAACAGGATTGGGTGCTCGACGCGAAGACCCGTTGGGGCGGCAAATTCGCCGCGAAGGGTCTTCTGCTCTCGCCCGGCGTGGCGCAAATGTACACGACCGGCGAAATCGCGGCCAACATCTGTCTGGAAACGCCGGGCGTCGATACGCTCGACATTCTCGTGCTCTGGAAAGGCTTTCCAACCTACGCGTCGACCCAGACGATATTTGCGATCCTGCAGGCCAAGTGGTACTATCTGGAGCAGAACAAGTATGTCGAATGGGCGCAGAATGCGCATTTCGACGTGAATGTTCCGGGCCAGCACGTCCACGCGCTGGTGACGCCGTGGGCCGGCACCTCGCATCCCGTCTGGTTCAAGGACGACCCGCGGGTGGCCAATTGCAAGGCGCTCGGCGGGGTCTTCGCCCGCGAAGTCATGGAGGGCTTCGTGGCGACGCAAAAAATGTTCGAGGAGCAGATCAAACCGTTGCCCCCCGAGCAGCAGCAGGCCGCGCTCGCCAATATCGCGGCCTCGATTCAAGCAGGGATGCCGCCGCGCGAAAACCCGCGCATCAACGTCTCGCTCGACTCAGTCTATGCCTCCGGCCCACTGGCGCGCGTGCATTGCGTGATCCACGGCGTCAGCAACTATAAACAGACCGGGCTCCTGCAGGCGCATGCCGCTTATTTCCTGCTGCAGTCTCCGCCGAAGAAAGCGGGCTTCGCCTCGGCCTGCCAGGCGTTCGGGCATCGGGAACTGCTCGGCGTGCTCAAGAGCTTTGGGCTCGTCATGGACCCGATTGTCACTGGGCATCGGCCGCTGTAGCCGCGATCGTTGATCGCGGCCGACGCGGTCAGCGACCGCTTCCACAGAACCGGCGGCCCTGGAGCCGCGCCTCGGCCGCCCCTTAAGCTCCACGCGCGGAGACCGTCATGAGGTTGATCGAATATCTCGACAAGGGGGCCATGCTCGGGGCCGGCGCGCCGTGCCTGACCGTGGGCGAAAAAGACTTGTCCTACAGCGACGTGCAGCGCCTCACCTGGCGCGTCGCCCGGGCGCTTCATCGGTCCGGCGTCAAGCCGGGCGACAAGGTGGCGATCCTGTCGAGCAATGACCCCCTCGCCTTCGCCTGCGTCTTCAGCATCTCGCGCGCCGGCGCCATCTGGTGTCCGATCAATCCGCGCAATGAGACGGCCGAGAACCGCTTCATCCTCGACGCTTTCGACTGTACGAGCCTCATCTTCCATAGCGCCTACGCGCCACTCGTGGATGAGATGCGCGCCGGCTTGCCAAGACTTTCCCTTCTTGTCTGCCTCGACAAGCCGATGCCCTTCGCGCCGGCGCTCGATGCGTGGCTCGACGGCGTCGACGATGAGCCGTTTGAGATTGCGACGGTAGACGATATCGCGATGATCGCCGGCACCGGCGGCACCACCGGTCAGCCCAAAGGCGTGATGCTTTCGGGGCGCAATCTGGAGACGATGTCCGCTTTGACGCTGATGAGCTATCCGTTCGAAGGGCGCCCCGTCTATCTTGCGCTCGCGCCGTTGACTCACGCGGCCGGGGTCTTGTGTTTCCCGATACTGGCCTTGGGAGGCCGGATCGTCATCATGCCCAAGGCGGATCTCACCGAGTTTCTCGGCCTCATCGAGCGGCGCCGCGTCACCCATACGTTCCTGCCGCCGACCTTGATCTACATGCTCCTCGAAAACCCGAAGCTCGCCGGGACCGACCGAAGCTCGCTGCAATGCTTCTGGTATGGCGCCGCGCCGATTTCGGCAGCGCGGTTGGAAGAGGCGATCGACAAGATCGGGCCAGTCATGGCGCAGTTGTTCGGCCAGACCGAGGCGCCGATGATGATCTCGACAATGACGCCGAAGGATCATTTCAATCCCGATGGAACGATCGCCCGTGGGCGTCTCGCCTCGGCGGGAAGACCGACGCCCCTGACGCTTGTCGGCGTAATGGACGAGCACGGGCGCCTTCTACCGACAGGCGAGCGCGGCGAGATCGTCGTGCGCGGATCCTTAGTGATGGAGGGTTACTACAAGAACGCTGAGGCGACCGCCGAAGTCTCGCGCTTCAAGTGGCATCACACCGGCGACATCGGTTATCTCGATCAAGAGAACTTCCTCTATATCGTCGACCGCGCCAAGGACATGATCATCTCCGGCGGCTTCAACGTCTATTCGATTGAAGTCGAACAGGCTCTTCTGCATCACCCGGACGTGATGGACAGCGCCGGCTGTGGACTGCCAGACGCAAAATGGGGCTAGAGGGTCGCCGCCGTCGTTCAGCTTCACGCCGGCCGCGCTCCGACCGCCGAAGAGCTCATAGCCTTCGTCAAGGGGCGCATCGGCAGCGTTAAGACGCCCAAGCAAGTCGACATCTGGCCCGATTTGCCGCGCTCGAAAGTCGGCAAAGTCCTCAAAAAGGAGATTCGCGCCAAGATCCTCGCGGGTCGGCAGTGAGTTTATTTCTTAAGGTCGGCCGACTCTGGCCCGCGCACGCACGGGGGCGCGAGCGCAGGCACGCCGACGCCAACTTAACCAAATTGCAGGATGGCTTACGACTTTTCTTTCATAAAAGCCGAATTCATGTTAACTTAAATTCTGAATTCGTAAATTTAGGAGACCACACATGGCCGCCCAAATCCGACCCGCCCCCAAACCAGCTCGCAAGCGCG
>Ga0116216_10003337_pt1 | contig 10447 bp, 8 predicted proteins | sample Sb_taG_11_FD_89696 | JGI IMG/M metagenome (GOLD analysis project Ga0116216, IMG submission 89696) | Peat soil microbial communities from Weissenstadt, Germany - Sb_50d_3_AS metaG | ecosystem: Environmental > Terrestrial > Soil > Wetlands > Peat | place: Germany: Weissenstadt | collected 2010-09-21
AAGTGAGCCAGCGATGAGTACCCCGTACCGAAGTCGTCGATCGCGATTCGCACGCCGAGCTGCTTGACCTGAGTGAGCCGCCGCGCCGTCTCCTCGATGTTACGCATCAGGGTGGTCTCGGTGATCTCGATCGTCAGCGCCTCCGGGTCAAGGCCGCTGTCCGAGAGCGCTTCTTCCACATCGGCTATGAGCTGATCGGTGTCGAGCTGGCGCCCGGAGACGTTCACGGCCATACCGATCTCATACCCGGCCGCGCGCCACGCGGCTCCCTGACGACAGGCCGCTTCCAGGACCCACTTTCCGACGTCTGTGATCAGCCCCGTCTCCTCGAGCAGCGGGATGAAGTCGTCGGGCTGAACGACGCCGCGCACCGGGTGCTTCCAGCGGATCAGGGCCTCCACCCCGTTGGGGCTCATATCCTGGAGATCGAGGGTGGGCTGATAGGCGAGGAAGAACTCGTTCTTCTGGAGAGCTTCGCGCAGGTCCATCTCGAGCTCCATGCGGGTCTGCACGGTGTCCTGCATCCCCGTCTCGAACACGACGTGGCGATTCTTACCGTCCCACTTCGCGCGATACATCGCGATATCCGCATCGCGCAAGAGCTCCTCCGCCGAGGTTCGGTGTCCCGCCGCTATCCCAATGCTCGCCGTCACGCTCACGCGAGCCTCGTCGTCCGCGCCGAGCTTAAACGGGGGCTTGAGCGCCGCGAGCAACCGCTCCGCGATCAGCTCGGGCCCCACCTCCAGCGAGAGCTCCTCGGAGATCACGACGAACTCGTCCCCACCCAAACGACCGAGCGCGTCGGCGCCGCGTATCACACCGTCGAGCCTCGCGGCGACCGCTTGCAGGAGCTCATCGCCGGCGGCGTGGCCGAGCGTGTCGTTGATGTCCTTGAAGTTGTCGAGGTCGACGAACAGCGCCGCCACCGGCGTCTGGCTGCGAACAGCACGGGCGAGTATCTGCTCAACACGATCCAAAATCAACGTGCGGTTCGGCAACCCCGTCAGCGGGTCGTGCGTCGCCAGGAAGGAAAGCTCCTCCTCGCGCCGCTTGAGCTCTTCATCCGTCAGCCGTCGCTCAGCCTCGAAGCACTCGCACATCCGCAGAACGCTGAACTCGAGGCTCAGCTGCAATATGTTGAGCGCCTCCGACAGCGTGCTCGGGGAGACGTCCAGCTGCGTGGCGCAGTCCTTGAGGATCTCAGCCATCACATTGCGCCACCAGTAACAGCGGCGGGTCACCTCGTTCAGCGACGCCGCGCGATGGGCCGCGAGCTCGCCGAAGATGACCCAGGTTTCCTCGCCCGCCTCGATAGCCACCTCCATACCCTCCCCCGCGATCCACCGAGCCACCGCGACCGTCGAGCTCGTGCAAATCCGTTCGAAGCTCCCCTGAACCACGGAGTCGACGACTTCGCCAGACGCCGAGGTTCGTACGACGGTCTGCTCGAGCACGTCCCCGACTCGCGCCTTCAGCGCCTCGCCAAGGCGATGAAGGTCCTCCCCAGGCTCATCCACCGAAACGGACGGCGGCAGCGGGACACGCATCTCATCAATTCCCGGGCTCGAGCGCTGGACGGACATCGCAACTCAACAAATCGGCAGCCGGCACCCACACCTTGAGGTCGACTCGAGATTCGTCACTGAGGCTTGGGCTTCTGCTCCCGTCGCCCTCGTGCCTCACGCTTGAAGCTGGGTTTGATTTCCAGCTATCTCGGCGGTGCGCTCGGCCTGACACGCCTGGGCCAGAGCGCTCTAGTTGGGGCTGGTGAGCTCGCCGAGGACTGCCTGGGACTCTGTGAGGCTGGACGTCAGGATCTGCCTGGAGACTTCCAGGAGCTGGAAGATGCGGGGATCGCGGACGGTGTAGTAAACGCTGGTGCCCTCGCGACGACCCTCGAGGATGCCGTGCTTGCGCAGCACTCCTAGGTGCTGGGAGGTTCCGCTCGAGTCCATCTGGAGCTCGTTCTGCAGATCGCCGACGGTGCGCTCGCCGTCTCTGAGCAGCTCCAGGATGCGTACTCGCACAGGGTGGCCGAGGATGCGGAAGAACTCGGCCTTCATCTGGTAGACGGCACGGCGCTGGACCGCGTCGGCTGCCGCGCTGTCGCGTGAGCGCGGGCTCATCGCGGAGCCCTGTGGGCTGAAGTTGGGTTCATAGTGCTTGCACCGGGCGCAATCGTGGCTACGTGAGGATTATGGCGCACGCGACGGCGTGATCCATAACCTTATTGGTATCTAGCCTTATAAGGCTACGATATAAGCATGTCTTTGAGGGGTGTCCATCCGTCCGCCGGGCCTTCTCGGCGGTGACGCTGGCGGTGGAGCTTCGTTCTGCTGTATTGAAGGAGGTCTGGGACCTAGTTGCGAATTCGCCCTCGGTGGCTAAGAGTAAGGCGCACGAGCGGGCGCCGCTCGAGCACGTCGATGACACGATCCATGTGTGCACTCACGGCTTGGCAGAGCTGCTGGCGGCTCCCTCCCAGGATCGCGAGCGGTGCCGCAGCGGCTGCCTCGAGTGCGCAACGTCGATACTGCGCGCCTTCGCTAGGGTGGCAGCCGCCACGGAGGATGCTCAACCGTCTGCCGCGCGGCTCCTGCAGACCGTCGATGACAGGCTCGCGTCGCACGAGCACAGCGTTCTCAGCGGGGAGCAGACCTACGCGGTGGACCTCGAGGCGCTAAGGCAGATCCCAGCGACGGCCGGCGCGTGCCTGTCGGAGCTCGTGGGCGATGGCTGCGGTGAGACGGCTGCGGCCTGGGAGGCGCTTGAACGGGCGGCTGTCGGGCTGCTGGTGAGCGCGGTGCGGGCAGTGGCGAACATCGACAGCGTCGGCTTTGGTGCTCCGCCGGCGGCGCGCGCGCCCACCGCGGTGCTGGGACAGTTGCGCGTGATCGTCGATCAGGTCGATCGCGGCGCTCAGGGCCTGCCCGAGGAGTCTCAGCGCCAGGGGGATCGCGTGGGTAGCCTGCTCAGCGAGGTGCTTCGGATGGGCGTTCCCAAGCATGTGCTGGAGAATCTCACGCGAGCGGACATTTCTCGAGAGGCCCTCAGCGGAGCGCTCGTTGAGGTGCGGACTGTCTGGCTGCAGGTCGCTGCCCGCGAGCTTGAGATCGTCCGCGTACTGGACGGCGAGCTCGCGTCCCCGAGCTACGCGCGGTTCGGCTCGCTATACAAGGCGGTGACGGCCGGTGCGGCGAATGTCCTGGCGGGCGGCCGGCTGCTCGACCGCCCAAGCGAGTTTAATGTCTTCGACGCGTTGATACATCAGCACGATGGTCTTGCTCACGCCGTGGAGCTCTACACGGCGGGTCTGCGCGGCAACGCCGACGCGCAGACCCAGACGCAGCTCGTCGTCCTGACCAGGCTCTTGCGCGCCGTCGCGGCGCTTTGGATTACCGACGCGCGCCTGGATCAGGCGCACTCAACGCCGCGCGTAGGAAGCTGATGGTGCGCTCCCAGGAGCTTTGCGCGCTTTGCGCGTCGTAGGTGCCCAGGCGGTTGGTGTCGTTGAAGAAGGCGTGCCCAGCGCCCGTGTATTTGTCGAAGGTGACCTCGACGCCGGCGGCACGAAGCTCCGCTTCGAGCGCCTTGGCGTCCTTGAGCGTGATGAAGGCATCGGCGGTCCCGAAGTGCCCGAGGACGGGGCATTTGATGCCACTGAAGTCGGGCTTGCCGTGCGGCATGACGTAGTAGTAGGTGACCGCGGCGGCGATCTGCGGGCAGGTGGCGGCAGCCCACAGGGAGAGTCCGCCGCCCAGGCAGAAGCCGACCGCTCCCACGCCTGGTCCTTCGACGCCCGGCTGGGAGGCAAGGAACTCGGCGGCGCCGCGCATGTCCTGCTCGGCTTGGTCCATAGAGAGCGCCATCATCTTCTGTTCCGCCTCGCTGGGCTGGGTGGTGCTCTCGCCGCGGTAGAGGTCTGGGGCGAGCGCGAAGAATCCCTCGCTGGCGAGGCGGTCACAGACCGAGCGGATGTGATCGTCCAGGCCCCACCACTCCTGTAGGACAATCGTCGCCGGGCCGTGCTCGGCGGGGGGAACGGCGAGGTAGCCGGGCGCGGTGCCGGCGCCGGCACCGCCGGAGGTGGTGGGGAACTCGATGTCAGGCATGTTTGACTCCTTCGGTGTCGATGTGTAGCCCGGCAGCATTGGCTGGCGGGGTGTTGGTGCTCTCAGGTGAAGGCGTGGGGTATGGTCGCGGGTGCTCTGTGATGTCACGCATGAGGCCGAGCAGCGCGTCGGCTATCTGCCGCGGGGTGGGCGGGCATCCCGGGATACACAGGTCGACCGGCAGAATCTCCTCCAGCGGCCCGGCGAGCTGCGCGGGGTCCGCGAGCACCGCGTGGCCGACCGCGCAGCCGCCGAGCGCCGCGACCAGACGCGGCTCGGGCATGGCCTCGTACGCGCGGCGCAGCGGGTCGGCCATGCGGGTGGTGATCGGCCCGGTGACGAGCAGTACGTCGGCGTGGCGGGGAGAAGCGACGATGTTCAGCCCGTGACGCTGTAGGTCGTAATAGGGGTTGGCGGTGGCGGCCAGCTCGTGCTCGCAGCCGTTGCAGGAACCCGCGTCGACGTGTCGCACCGCCAACGATCCCCGCCGGCTGGGGGCGGGCAGCGCGATCTCGCGGCGCAGGTGCTGCAGGTGTCTGAGGAGCACGAACACCAGCTTCAGCGGTCCGCGCACGCGTAGCAGAGCTCGAAGCTCTTGTTGATCAGTGGGAAGTCTGGGAGCAGGTTTTCGCGGGCGGCGTGCGCGGCGGCGGGCCAGTTGGCGTATGAGCCGGTGCGCAGATGCAGGCGCTCGATCGTGCTCCCGTCCGTCTGTACGGTGCAGACCGTCTCACCGCGCGGGCTCTCCACGCGCGCCACGCCGATGTGGCTCGCCCCGATGTTCAGGTTCTTCACGCCACCGGGCGCGAAGTTGCCGCTCAGCAGCTCGCCTAGGATCGCGAAGCTCTGCACGAGCTCGACCTCGCGCATGTCAAGGCGCGCGGCGACATCGCCGCTTGCACGCTCTGGAGTCGCAGGCGTGAACTCGCCGTAGGAGAGTCGTGGGCTTTCGCTGCGTGTGTCCTGGCGCACGCCCGAAGCGCGGGCCGACGGGCCGACGGTCCCCAGGCGCACCGCGTCGTGTTTGGTGAGCGTCCCGACGTCGCCGAGTCGGTCCTGCAGCGATCCGGCGAATCGCAGCTCGCGCCACAGCGCTCGCTGCTCATCGTCCAGCGCGCGCAGCTCCGCGCGCGCCGCGCGCCTGTCAGCCTCTCCGATGCGCAGCGTGCTCGAGGCGAGCGTCACCGTGTCGAACAGGAAGCGGTGACCGGCGAGACGCTGGTTCAGTCGCTGCGCGCGCTCCTTGAACGTCGCGAACGCCATCGCCCCGGGCGCGAAGCCGACGCCGGCACAGATAGCGGAGATGTCGTTGAGGTGGTTGTAGAGACGCTCGAGCTCGAGCAGCAGCGTGCGAACTCGACGCAGGCTGCGGTCGGGTGCCAGCCCCAGTGCGGACTCGCACGCCTGCGCGTAGGCCACGGTGTTGGTCACAGCACACGCGGCGCAGGCGCGCTGGGCGTAGCGCAGCCCCTCGGCGAGCGGGCGGCCCTCAGCGGCGACCTGCAGCCCACGGTGCTTGTAGAACAGGCGCAGGTCGAGGTGCAGGATACGCTCGCCCACGACGGTGAAGCGGAAGTGACCCGACTCGATCACCCCGGCGTGGATCGGGCCGACCGCGACCTGATAGGCGTCGTGGCCCTGGACCGGGATCGTCCACGCCTCGGGCTCGACGGGATGCTCCAACAGAGGTCGCAGCGGCTCGTGCCCGTCAAAGCGCAGACCGTAGGAGTCGTGTGCCTCACGCTCGTCCCAGCCGGCTGCAGCGAACAGGTCGACCAGCGTGTCGATCACGCCCGACGGCACGGGTGAGCGGAGCACATGGTCGCGGCCCGCTTGCGTGAACACGCAGTTCACCTGCAGGCCCTGCGCTCCGTTGCTTGCGAACAGCCCGCAAAAGCGTCCGCCCGCTTGTGCTTGGCCCTCGCATGCCGTGCGCCACTCCCGTGGTGTGACTACCTCTACACGCGCCGGCGTGAGTGCAGGGACGATCGCTCGCCCGCAGCTGCTCACGCGACGCCCCTCATCAAGCTCGCGCCGGCGTTGGAGGCAGCGAGCACGTAGGCGCCGACCGACAGAGCCAGCAGACCCAGGGTCAGTCCGACGGTCAGCCGGCCGGTGAGTCGCACCGTGCGCCCGGAGCGCCAGCGATGCCCGCGGCTCTCCCCGGCGAGCGTCTCAATCAGCGCGTGTGCCAGCCCGAGGAATCCGAGCGCCATCAACACCGCGGCGATCGAGACGACCGCGACCTGGTGCGCGGCGATCCCACCGAGCAGGATCAAGAGCTCGCTGAAGAACAACGGCGAGGGCGGCAGCCCGCTGAGCGTTCCCAGGCTGATCCCGGCTGCGGCGGCGACCGGCATGCTGAGCCGCGCCAGCCCGCGTGGTGGGCGGTGCGCGCTGCGCGGATCGTGACGGGCCAGCGGGATCGCCGTGTAGAACCCGAGCGACTTCGCCAGGGCGTGCCCGGCGAGGTGGATGACCACACCCGCACTGGCCAGCGGGGAGGCAAACCCGATCCCGAGCGCGAGGATTCCCATGTGCTCGAGGCTCGAATACGCGAGCAGCCGCTTCCACGCCATCGGCCGCCACAGAAAGGGGACCGCGACCGCCAGCGAGGCAAGCCCAAAGGCGAGCATCAAGTGATCGGCGAGATGATGCGGGACCGCGGGACCGAGCGTCAGCACCACACGCCAGGCGATCAGCATGACCGTCGGCAGCAAAGCGGCGGAGAGCAGTGCGCTGACCGGCGGCGGCGCCTCGCTGTGCGCGTCGGGCAGCCAGTTGTGTACGGGCGCCCAGCCGATCTTCGCGGCCAGCCCGACGAGGATCAGGATCAACGCGAACAGCGCTGTCTGGTGGGGTAGGCGATGGGCGTGGCGCGCGATGTTCTGCCAGTCGAGCGTCGCGAGCGACCCGCCGTGCGGCGCCAGCCCGACAAACAGGATCAGGATGCCCAGCAGCGCGACCGCCAGCCCGAAGGTCGTCAGCACCAGGTACTTCCAGCCGGCCTCCAGCGCGTTCCTTGCACCGCTGTAGGCGACCAGCAGCGCCGAGGCGCCGGTCGTCGCCTCGACCAGCAGCCACGCCACCCCGAGGTTGTTCACCAGCGCCAGCGCCAGCAGTGCTGCCCAGAAGAGATAAAAGGCGGTGTAGTACCAGGCGCGCGCACGGCGCGCGGTGAACAGGCTCTTGCCCGCGCTGGCCAGATAGGCCGGTGAGACCATCGCGCTACACCATCCGATCACCGCAATCACCGCGAGAAAGCTCCCGCCGGCGTGGTCGAGCACGAACCAGGAGCCGTGCAACCCTTGCGCACCATGCACGATGCCGAGCACGCTCGCGGTGAGCGCCACCAAGGCGCTGATGCTCGCGCTGAGCACGTTCACGCGATCGACGCCGCCGGGCGTGCGGGGCAATCGCATTAGCAGCGCTCCAACGAGCGGTGCGCCCGGTACGGCGATCAGGAGCACGTCAGTCACGTAGCGCCTCCAGCAGAGAGCTGTCGCCGCTGCCGAGCTGCTCGTGGATCTTGGCGGCGAAAGCCGCGGCGACCGACACGATCACCACCAGGTCGAACACCAGGCCCAGCTCGATGAAAGCCGGCAGGCCGCCGGGCAGCGACAGCCCGGCGAGGTAGATCCCGTTCTCGGCGATCAGGAACCCGAGCGCCTGGAAGAGCACCGCGCGGCGCACGACGGCGGTGAGGATGCCAAGCGCCAGCACACCGACCGCCGCGTGTTCCACACCGGCGCCCGTCAGGCCGAAGCGCGGGATCAACCGCTCGACGGCGAGCGCCGCCGCCACCGAGATCGCCAGCCGCGCCAGCGCCGGGGGCTCTGTGGCGATCAGCCGCCCCTTGCGGGCACGCCGCACGGTGAAGAACAGCAGCGCCGGGAGCACCAGCGCCTTGGCGATCAGCACCGTCCCGGTCACCGCCAGCGCGGTCGAGGTACGCGACCCCTGCGTGAACGCGTAGAGGCCAAGCCCGAGCGATTGGGCCGCGACCAGCGCGATCGCCAGCGAGCGACGGCGAACCACGATCACCGCCAGCGAGCTGATGACCAGGCCCCAAGTCACCGCTCCGGTCATCCGCTGCCGCCGGCGAACCAACTCAGCAGTCCCAGCAGACACAGTGCCGCCCCGAAGCCCAGCAGCAGCGGCACCCGCAGCACCCGCATCTTCGCCTGCACCGTCTCGCACACCGCCAGCGCGACGCTGAGCGCCAGCACGCCACCGCCGAGCACCGCGACCTGCGCGGCGAACGGCCCCGGGTGAGGTATCAACAGCTCACACGCGAGCACGAGCATGATCCAGTGCCGGGCCGCGGCTGCCCATTGCAGGTAGGCCAGCTCGCGTCCGGCATACTCCAGCAACGGTCCCTCATGGACCATCGTGAGCTCCAGGTGGGTGTCGGGATTGTCGACCGGCTGGCGGCCGGTCTCGGCCAGGATCACCAGGCAGAACGCGAGCGTCGCCACCCAATGAGCGGGCCTTGACCACACTTCGGGCAGCTTGGCCGCGTGGCTCATCGAGAGTAGGTCGGTGCTGTGCAGTGGCAGCGCGAGCAGCACCAGCACCAGCAGCAGCAGCCCCTCCACGAACACCGAGAACATCAGATCCCGCGCGGCGCCCATCAGGCCGAACGCGCCCGCGGTGTCCCACGCCGCGAGCGTCACCGCAAACCGCGCGAGCGCCAGCAGTCCGACCAGCACGAGCGCGTCGTTACCCAGCCCCCAGCCCGGGGCGTGCCCACCGATCGGCAGCAGCAATAGCACCACCGCGGTGCACGCCACGGCGACCGCCGGCGCCAGCGTGTAGATCGGCGTGTGGGGCTCGGGCGCCACCGCGGACTTTCTCCACAGCCGGCGAAGCTCGCGGTAGGGCTGCAGCACCTGGGGTCCGCACCGGCCCTGCAGGCGAGCCTTCAGATGCTGGACCAGCCCAACGATCGCCGGTGCGCCCAGCACACCGCCCGCGACCTGCACGACGCCCGCGATCGCTGTTGCGAGGCTCACCCCAGCACCCCGGTTCGAGCTAGCGCCAAGAGCAGTCCAAGCAGCGCGAGGAGATAGGTCAGATAGGCGCGCAGGCTCCCCGACTGCATGCGGCGCGCGATCCCCGCGGCGCGCAGCGCCCCTCGAGACACCGGCCCGTAGAGCAGCGTGTCGAACAGGTGAGGGACCTCAGCTTGATAGGCGACGGCCTCGACGACACCCGCGGAGGCGATGAGGTGCACCTCGCGCCGCGGGCGCAAGAGCGCCTCCAGCACGAGACGCAGCGGCTTGGTGAACCCCGCCGACGTCCACTGGAGCTCCGTTGCCGGCGGCTGGCCGCACGCCCACGCCGGCGCCGGCGCCGCACGAGGGCTCCTGGCCAGCCTCACCAGCACGCCGACCAGCACCATGAGCGCCAGCGCCAGCGCCAGCGTGGGCAGCGACCCGGTGCCGGGCACGCTCAGTCCCGCGCCGCCATGCAGCTGCACCCGCGCTGGTCCCAATGCCGCCAGGGTTGGCACCAACAGCCCCGGCAGCACGCCCAACGCCACGCACGACCCGGCCAGGAAGACCATGCTCGCCCGCATCCCGGCCGGCACCTCGCTCGCCTGCGCGCACTCTGGGCGGCGCGGCAGGCCGAGCAGCACCAGGCCGATGACCTTCACGAAGCAGTACATCGCCAGCGCCGCGGTCCCGGCGAGCGCGGCGGTCGCGAGCGCCCCGGCAAGCGCCACCCCGAGGTGGCTCGCGACCCCGAGGTGCAGCAGCGACTGCAACGTCAGCCACTCCGAGGCGAACCCGTTCAACGGCGGCAGCCCCGCGATCGCCATCGCGCCGAGCGCGAACGTGGCGCCCGTCCACGGCATCCGCCGCAACAGACCACCCAGCCGATCGAGCTCCAAGCTCCCGATCGCCTTGCTGAAAGCTCCCGCGCAGAGGAACAGAAGCCCCTTGAACAGCGCGTGGTTGAGCGCATGCAGCAGCGCCGCCGCGAACGCGATCGCGCTCCACGTGGGTTGCCCGATGTCGCGAAACACAAGCGACGCGCCCAGTCCCAGCGCCACGATCCCGACGTTCTCGATCGAGTGAAACGCCAGCAGCCGCTTGAGCTCGTGCGCCATCAGCGCATACAGCACACCCCCCAGGCACGACAAGGCACCAACCGCCATCAGCGTGATCCCGACCCACAGGCCGGGCGGGGTCAACCACTGGAACAGGACGCGCACCAGCCCGTAGAGCGCGAGCTTGATCATCACCCCCGACATCAACGCCGAGATGTGCGCGGGCGCCAGCGGGTGCGCGCGAGGCAGCCAGGAATGCAGCGGCATCAGCCCAGCCTTG
>Ga0116216_10003339_pt1 | contig 10446 bp, 5 predicted proteins | sample Sb_taG_11_FD_89696 | JGI IMG/M metagenome (GOLD analysis project Ga0116216, IMG submission 89696) | Peat soil microbial communities from Weissenstadt, Germany - Sb_50d_3_AS metaG | ecosystem: Environmental > Terrestrial > Soil > Wetlands > Peat | place: Germany: Weissenstadt | collected 2010-09-21
CCGGATCGTTGCACGAACCCAAACCGGGCCACGTGCCGGCGTTGGGCAGCGAGGGGTTGTAGATGAAGGAGTCGTTGATGCAGTAGTCGTTCTTGGTACTGGCTGCCACGGGGGCGCCCACGCTGCCATCGGCCTTCACCGAACACAGGACGTAGCTCGTAAATGGGAAGTGGAAGTGTCCGTGGGCGGCGTCGAAGACGAAGGCCCCCGCCACCGGGATCGTCTGCACGAGCGTCCAGCTGCCGGACTGGAAGGAGTAGATGTGCTGGAAGCCCTGGTAGTTGCCCGAGGCAGGGTTGTAGACGGGAAGGATCTCGAGAGGACCGGAGCCGCCATTGTAGGTGTCGTGGGTGAACTGCAGCTGCCGACTGGCCCCTGTGCCTGCGATCGAGAACGGCGTCGGCTCAAAAGGGGTTGGAGCGGTGGCGGTGGGGATCACGTCGCTCAGGTCCGGGTAGTTCCCCGCAGCCGTCTGCGCCTGCGCTGTGAAGTTGACGCTCCCGACGCTGGCTCCGCTCAGGGTCACGATTTGGCTCGCGGGGGTGAAGCTCTCGCCCGCATTGCTGGGGGTCACGGTGTAGGTGAAACCGTTCGGCAGCTTGCTAAATGCATAACTTCCAGAACTGTTCGGTGCCATCATGACGCTTCCGGTCGATGGTCCCGTAAGAGTAATCACGGTTCCGCTCACAAGAGACGACGGACTCACGGTGCCCGAGATGCTAGAGGTGCCGACTTGGCACGCGATGGAAGGCGCCAGAAGTGCCAGGCAAAGGTTGAGAACTCTCCGAACCATTAACCTGCATTCTCTTGCACCTCGAAGAGACAACCGCAATCCAGCCATAAGAGCATCATCCTCTGCTTGAGTCTCTACGCCGCAACGCTTTCGTCTTGGAATCGTCGTCTCGCACGGAACATTCCGAAAGATTATACAAAATGTACGACGCGAGCTCCCGACGGATGCTGCGATGATTGAGTTTTCGACCGATGCAGCGCATCCGTCGCAGCATTTCAAACTTCAACGGCGGAATCGAATGGGCCGCCCTCTCCTCTCTCCGCCGGCGTTTCGCGCCAGCACAAGTGTGCCGAATACGACCGCTCTACCGACCCTTCCCCCCCCCGGCGCTACGTCCGAAGGCTCGACCCCGTCCACACGCTTTCGGAGGGGGCAAGACCTCCTCCAAACGGGCGGAGGAGACCGACGGACCCTCGGAGCCAGCGAGCCGAGGTCGAGTTCCTCGTCGAACCGCGATTCGGCGCCCTGGACTGCGTCGACGGCCAAGACCTCCTAGCCAGCGTCAATGCCTTCCTGCCCCCCTTTCGTATGGCTTTCGCCGTCCTCCGACGGGCTCTAACAGGCTCGAAATCTCTAGCGTTTTTCTATCTCACTCCGGCCTGGACACCCGCGACAGGCTCATTTTGAGACGAAAATTTTCAGTCCGCCGAATCGCTTTGTCAGTTCGCGCGTATACCAAATGTCACTCTGCACATTTTTTCGGGGAGGCTCACTATGCAAGGACCGAAGTCGCTCGCGCGCATCGCTTACCGCACCCTCTCGGCCGCAGCCATCGTCCTCTTGTCGGTCGCCGCAGCCCACGCGACCGACGAGGATAGGCCCTTCCTTCCTCAGCTCATCGTTTCATCCACCATACCGGCGAACGGCGACCTCAATCCATACGGTGTCGCCTTCATCCCGGACGGGTTCCCTGGAGGGGGAACATTGCTCCCCGGTGACGTCCTGGTCTCCAACTTCAACAACACTCAAAACCTGCAAGGTACCGGCACAACCATCATCAAGTTCACACCCACGGGCACTCTCGCGCCCTCGGTGTTACCCGGGCAAAACGGCAACGCGATCACCTTCTTCCAGAGCAATCTTGCCGGCCTAACGACCGCGCTTGCTGTGCTGCAGCGCGGATTTGTCCTCGTCGGAAATGTCCCGACGACCGATGGAACGACCAACACGATCTCGCAAGGCTCTCTCCAAGTTCTGGATCGCCACGGCAATCTCCTCGAGACCCTGAGCGATGCCACATTCCTTGACAGTCCATGGGACCTCACCATCAACGACGCTGGCGCTCAAGCGCAGCTCTTCGTCTCCAACGTGCTAAGCGGCACCGTCTCGCGCCTCGACCTGGCCGTCAGCTCCAAAAATGTCACCGTGCTGAATAAGACGCAGATCGCGATCGGTTATGCGCATGAGCCGAATGCAGCTGCCCTGGTGCTCGGCCCAACGGGCCTTGCATACGATCCGCAGACCGACGTCCTCTACGTCGCGTCGACGGCAGACAACGAAATCTTTGCCGTGTCGCACGCAGGCAAAGCCACTGCGCCCGTGACCAAGGGTACCGCCGTCTTCGCCGACTCCCATCTTCGGGGACCCTTGGCGCTCGTCTTTGCGCCGAATGGGCATCTGCTCACCGCGAATGGGGACGCCGTGAATGGCGATCCGACCCATCCGAGCGAAATCATAGAGTTCACGAAGGCAGGCAAATTCATCCGGGAGTTTAACGTCGACGCCGCTCAAGGCGGCTCTTTTGGGATTGCCACAGTCCTCTCGAGCGGGTACGGCTTCAACTTCGCTGCCGTGGATGACGTTCCGAACGTGATCTCCGTATACGCGCTACCGACCCATCTCGATCCTCGCTGATCACCGGCTCCGAATCCGCGAAACGCGGAGGCACCATGATCGGAGCGCCGACGTCAAATTCTCGACGTCGGCGCCCCTGCGAATGCGTTCCTCGGAGGACGAAGCGGCGCTCTCGAATCCACCGGACGAGAAGCCGCCTCCCATTGAAATCCTGCCTACTTCTCTTCATAAAGCGCATGCATGTACCCACGCAGCATGCGTTCGGCGCTGAAGCGCGGAATCAGGCGACGCATGGAGGTCTTCACTCGAGTGAGCCAGCGCTTCGGAATTCCATCCGCATTTCGTTCGTAGAACAGTGGAATGACCTCATTGCCCAGAAGGTTGAAGAGCGCCGTGGCGTCAATATCGTCCTGTTGCTCCGCGTCAGCAGTACCCGACGCGATGGCCCATCCGCTCTCGCCGTCATAGGCCTCAGACCACCATCCGTCCATGACGCTTAGGTTTAGACCTCCGTTCACCACGACCTTCATTCCGCTCGTGCCGCTCGCCTCCTGCGGCGGACGCGGGAGATTCAGCCAGAGGTCCACCCCTGCGACGAGGCAGGGTGCAAATTTGAGGTCGTAGTCCTCCAGAAACACGGTGCGACTCGCCACGTTCGCTGCGTGCCGAAGCTCGAAGAGCCCGCGCAGCGTCTGCTTCGCCTCGCGGTCCGCAGGATGGGCCTTTCCGGCAATCAGCACCTGAATCGGTCGCTCCGGATCCGCAAGAAGGTGCAGCGCGCGGTCCAGCTGGCGAGTCAGAAGGTGGAGGCGCTTGTAGGTGGCAACGCGACGCGCAAAGCCAATGGTCAATGCCATCGGATCGAAGACCCGGAGCGCCGCTTCGACGTAGTTTGGCGCCTCACCGCGTGCAAGACGGTCGCTCACCGACCGTTCACGTGCCTCCTGCACGAGCTGCTCGCGCAGTTCGCAGCGCACCTGCCACAGCTCGGCGTCTGGCATCTTCGCAATCGCATCCCAGATTGCAGGATCCGCGGTACGGGTGCGCCAGTTTGCGGGCAGAAACCGATCTATCAGTGACTGCATCGCCGGTGCCATCCAGGTCGCGGTATGAACGCCGTTTGTGACGTAGCCGATCGGTACATCGGCGGGTTCATGCTCAGGCCATAAGCCCCGCCACATCGAGCGCGAGACTTCCCCGTGTCGTTCTGAGACACCGATCGACGTTCTGCTGATTCGCAACGCGAGCGGCGTCAGATTCACGGGCTCCTGCTCATTTCCGGGATGAAAGCGACCAAGATCGTAGAATACGGAGTCGGGCAGGCGAAGCTCGCGGACGAGGTCGCCCAGGACCGGCTCGACCTCCTCTCGTGTGTACCACTCATTGCCCGCCGCGACGGGCGTGTGAGTGGTGAATACCGTGGTCTCTCGAACGCGTGCCAGCGCATGCTCGAGCGTTGCCCCTTCCGCAAGGAACTCGCCGAGGCGCTCGAAAGCGCTCAGCGCGGCGTGTCCCTCGTTTAGATGAATCACGCTCGGCTCGATTCCCATCGCCCGAAGGGCGCGCACCCCACCGCAACCCAGGACCGCATACTGGGCAAGACGCGTGTGCCGATCGCCGACGTAGAGGCGGGCCGTGATGAGGCGATCGATCGGATGGTTGTCGGGTCGATCCGTATCGAGCAGGAAGAGCGGCACGCGGCCGAAGTCAACGCGCCAGATCTGGATTTTCACCGGGCGGCCGTGAACAGAAATCGAGACCGTGAGCGGCTGGTGCTGTCCGTTGCATACAAGCGCTGCGGGGAGACGCTCGATTTCCGTCGCCCTCCAGTACTCGACCTGCCAACCCTCGGAATCAAGACGTTGGTGAAAGTAGCCTTGGCGATAGAAGAGACTCATCGTCACGAACGGCAGCGCGAGATCGGACGCGGCCTTCACCACGTCGCCCGCCAAGACACCAAGACCGCCCCCATACAGGGGAAGGGAGGAGTGCCCACCGAACTCTGAGCAGAAGTAAACGACGGGTCGATCGAGCGTCACCGCTCCAGGGACCGGGGAGCGCCGGGCATCGGCCTCGAGCGCAGCTGCAATGTGCGCAACGCGCTGCACGAAGCTCGGATCTGCCGCCAGCTGTTGCAGCCGGTGAGGCGGAAGCGCCTCGATCAACCAGCGCGGATTGAAGCCGCTGCGTTGCCAGAGCACTGGATCCATGTCGCGAAAGACCTGACTTCCGCCTTCCGTCCAGGTCCAGCGGTAGTTGTAAGCAATCTGCGCGAGGGCCGAGATCGGACGCGGCAGTCGCTCGACCAAATCGGCAATCGCGCGCTCGATGTCTCGCTTGCCTGCAGACACGCCTTCGCTGAGCATCCTTCCTTCGCCTCGTCGAGAATTTCGATCGGCGTCGAGATCATCAAGGTTTTCGCTGCGGTCCGTCAACCTGCGCTCGACGACCTGGATTCCCGCCCGCTTTCTCCCCGGGCTGCAGGCCCCTGGCCCGTTTCCCTCGTCGGGCCCGACCTGGGGTGGTCTCGACGGGGGATCCGCTCTCAGACCCAAAAGGTTCGCGGCGCGAGCCGAGCTTGGCTCACGAAATACGCTCTCCCATCTGAGGGAGCAGCCCGCTTGAGATGGCCACGATTCTCCGGGCCTCCGGGGTGCAAGGAACTCGCTGGCTCCCAGCACTTCGTTCGAGACCTACAGGTCGCGGAGGCCTAGCCATGAGGCGCCCTGGGAAAGCGGATCGCCCGCCGGAATTCCTTTACGATGGGAAGTTCCTCGAGCCAGGGGGAGGCATCGGCTCTTGCGGGGTCGATCGCGCTGATTTCTCCCGCAAAACCCTCGGGGATCTGGCTATACCACCGGGGCGGGTCTTCGCTTTCGTCGTTGTAGTGATACTCGTAGCCGGGCACGAAGAGGTCTTCGTCCGCAGCGACGTCGATCGTACGGACGCCATAGCTTGAGAGCTCGACGGTGAGCGCTTGGGGAGGCACGATCCAGACGTGCCTCGGCGCAGCAACAAATTGATATTGGATCTCCTTGTTCCGCGAGAGGACGCGAAATTTGCGGATTGCGCCGCCGTATAGGCGACTCCCGGAGTGGCTGACCTCAAGGATGCCTTGCACGAAATCTGGCTCATACCCTCGGGCGAACCGCAGTGAGGCGGGATCGTTTCGGCGCGCGAACCAAGCGACCACCTCACCGCGATGAATCAGGTTGCTCGGGTCGGAGGCCGCCTTCCGCCTCGGAGCGGAGAAGTCCTGGTAAGGTTCAATGCGATCGTCGGGGGCTCGGCGCAACACGAGACTTAGTGCGCGGAGGTCTCGCCACGCGATCGGCCTTGCGACTGATCAGATCCAGTGCGGGCTGGATCTCGAAAGGGAGGTTCGTCGTCTCCTCCGCGCTGTAGAGCGCCACCTCGCCGTTCTCCAGCACGCGCTTGAGATCGCCCTTGCCGATCCAGTTTTCCGACAGTGACCGCGCAAAATGGCTCGCGGAGCGCCACACCAAAGACGCGTCCTTGTAGAAGAAGCGCGGAAAGATCTCCCTCGGCCGTGCTCCAGGCTCTCGATCCACGTGGAGAAGTACGTAGGCGACGAAGAATCGGGCGTCGTCGTCAGATCGAAGATCCGCGAGATAGTAGACGGTCTCAAAGAGCCTCAGCTTGTGACGGGGTGTGTAACCCAATGATTGGAGGCAGGACGGATCCGCCTTTGCGCGCCCGGCAGGCCGGACCTGTGCTCCGCGATCGATAAGCGCTCTGAACTCTCGTGCGACCTGCACCTTCGTCAGCTCGTCCGGCTGGATTCCAGTCACGATTCGCCTTTCGATCATCCTATCCTCGCTCCGCCCGGTCTTGGTTAGCGAATCCGCTCACTCCAGATGTCGCCCCAGGGAGGGTGTCTGAGGATGCAAGAGAGTGAGCCGCAAAGCTTGCCGCAGATCCGAGCGGGGTCGCGAAGCCGCCCCTGTTTCCATTTCACGGCGCGGATCCATCACCCGCGCTCCCGTGCCGCCACAACTGGCCGAGAGTCGTCCCTCCGGGCTGCGTTGCGTCCGGCCGGTTGGAGAATCCGCCCGGGAGCACCATCTCATCGGCATCGCTCCTCGGGGCGCGACTGAAGTCGCTGCTCCGCGCTGTCCGACGGCCCGGCGGCTCGACGAGAACCCGCTGGGAAACCCGTCCTGATTCTTTTCTCGAATCCATACTCCTGGCTCGCGATTTACCCAAACTTCGGGATGCCCGCGTTTTGTCTCCTCGACCTAGGATTCCGTGCGCGATAGAAAGCTCCCTTGCGACTTTAGATCTGTGCTTTGCGCCGCAGCTTTTTTCCTGTGGCTTCACTCGGGTCGGAGAGAAGTTGCGCGTGATCTTAACGCTATTTGTTGCTTCGGGGCCTCGGTCAAGCGATGATGGGCCCGCCCTCCCAAAGCGGCGGGACTCTCGGAGGTGTCGCGTCATCGTGAGGCCGGTGATCTTCGGCAGGATGCTCGGGCCTGCATTCCTGGCCCTGACCCTATTGGCGTCTTCGTGGGCACCCCCCACCGTTACGGCGATCGCGCCCAACAGCGGGCCCACGGCGGGCGGAACGATGGTAGCGATTACGGGTGCGAATTTCGGAGCTTGGGAAGCTACGGTGAGTTTCGCCGGGCACGCGGCGACAAACGTATCCGTGCGGAGCGAGACGTTGATTACGGCGATCACCCCACCCGGCGGAGCGGGCGCCGCGGATGTCGTCGTCACCACCGGCGGCACCTGCGGCTCAGGCGGGCAAGCCACCGTGGCGAGCGGATTCACCTACAAGCCGCCCCTGCCCGCCATCACCTTCCAACAGGGCAATTCGGCGACGCCGCAGGCGCCGCAACTCTCGATCTCAGTGCCCTATACCGCCACCCAGACCGCAGGGGACCTGAACGTCGTAGTCGTAGGCTGGGGCGACAGCACAGCCGTCGTCAAATCAGTCACGGACTCAAAAGGGAATGTCTATACGCAGGCCGTCGGACCGACCGTGCAACCGGGTGTCGCCACCCAAGCGATCTACTATGCCAAGAATATCGCCGCGGCCGGTAGCAATTCTGTCACCGTGCAATTCAGCGTAGCGGCGCGGCTTCCAGATGTCCGGATCCTCGAATACGCCGGACTCGATACCGCGAGCCCCGTCGACGTCACAGCGGCGGCTACAGGCAACAGCGCCGTAAGCGACAGTGGTGCGGTCACGACAACCAACTCGAATGACCTCATCCTGGGCGCCAACTTGGTCGAGACCGGTACTAGCGGACCGGAGGCTGCATTCACTTCTCGGATCCTCACGAGCCCCGATGCCGACATCGCTGAAGATCGTGTGGTCGCGACGACGGGAAGCTACGACGCAAGCGCCACCCTCAACAGTTCGGGTCCTTGGATCATGCAGTTCGTGGCATTCAAACAAGCCGGGCCCACGACTCCGACAGTGACCCCACGCGTCACTGCCTTGACCTTCACGAGGACGGAGCAGTTCACGACCAGCCTGGCTGGCAGCGTTACGTGGTTTGTGGACGGCGTCGTGGGAGGCTCTCCTTCTTCGGGAACAATTACCACCACGGGTCTCTACTCTCCGCCCAGTACCTCTGGTGTTTACACTGTGACGTTTACGTCGCTGGATCAGTCACAGTCGGCGAGTGCCACTGTGTTCGTCACGAACTCGCCAGGTCTGTTTACACATCACAACGACAACCTGCGGACCGGTCTGAACGCGAACGAAACCGTTCTGACTCCTGCCAACGTGACACCCGTCAATTTCGGAAGGCTGTATTCTTATCCCTTGGACGGCACGGCATACGCCGCGCCGCTCTATGCGGCTAATCTCGACATTCCAAACCAGGGCTTTCACAACGTTGTCTACGTGGCCACAGAGCACGACAGCGTGTACGCATTCGACGCCGATGGACTGAGCAGCAGCCCGCTCTGGCAAGTGAGCTTTATCAATCCCGGAGCCGGGGTAACCCCGGTTCCGGCGGCCGATACGAATAGCACCGATTTCAGCCCTGAAGTCGGGATCACCGGCACCCCGGTGATCGACCCCGCGAGTGGGACGCTCTATGTCGTCGCCAAGACCAAGGAGATTGTCGCTGGCACAGCTACATATGTGCAGCGACTGCATGCACTCGATCTCGCGACCGGTGCCGAGAAACTTGGGGGACCGGTGGTGATCCAGGCGAGCGTATCTGGAAGTGGTGACGGGGCCCAAGGTGGCCAAGTGCCCTTTGACCCGCTTCGAGAGAATCAGCGACCCGCGCTCCTTCTTTTGAACGGTGTGGTGTATGTCGCGTTCGCATCTCATGGAGATACCGGGCCGTACCACGGCTGGATACTGGGATTCGACGCAACCACCCTCCAGCTCGTGATGTAATACAACACGACCCCGAATGGATCCGCTGGCGGGATCTGGCACAGCGGTGGAGGTCTCGCCGCTGACGCTGCGGGAGACATCTACTTCGTCACAGGCAATGGGACCTTCGACGCCGACTCAGGTGGGTCTGACTATGGGGACAGTATCGGAAAGATCAGTCCAAGCGGCACCGTTTTGGATTACTTCACGCCGCATGATCAACAGAGCATGAACGACTACGACCTTGATCTCGGGTCTGGAGCTCCGCTCTTGCTTCCGGACCAGAGTGGCCCCTATCCCCATTTGCTCATCACCGCCGGCAAGACCGGCACGATCTACGTCGTCGATCGGGACAATATGGGTCACTACAACCCAAACAACGATAGCCAGATTCCTCAAGCTCTCGCGAACATCCTCCCTAGTGGAACTGTTACACACACCGGCAACTTCAAGGCGCCAGTCTATTTTGGCGGATCTGTCTATTTCGGCGCGGTTTCCGATCCGATCAGGGCGCTCCAGTTGAGCGGCGGCTCCCTGTCAACGACCACCTCTCAGTCACCGGAGGCCTACAACTTCCCAGGCGGAACGATTGCGATCTCTGCCAACGGAAACACCAACGGCGTCCTGTGGGCGGTAGAAAGGCCGGACGTGACAGTTCCGGGTGTTCTCCACGCCTATGACGCAACTAACCTCAGCAACGAACTGTACAATAGTAATCAATCTGGGTCGCGCGACACGTTGGACTACGCAACGAAGTTCGCGCCTCCGATCGTGGTGAACGGAAAGGTATTCGTTGCCTCTGTAAGCCAACTGGCGGTCTACGGACTGCTGCCGTAACCGGGTCCGGCACACCTTCTTCATTGTGCCCTTCCGCGTGTACCTCAACATGCGATAAACGGAGCGGTTCAAGAAGAACTCCCGCTTCGCGCCACCTCGTTTGCATCCTCAGAGCCGCAACCCTCGCGGCTCGCGCCGACGCAAAGGCGATTCTCTCTTCATTCCTTCGCATGGGCCGCAGCAGGGTCCTTCGGCTGCGGGAAGTCCGGGTCTCTCCAGCGAGCGCCCGGAGCGGGCGTCGGACCGCGGTAGAGCCCGGTGCGGACCTTTACGCCGAGGGCTGCGCCCACTGCGCGGACGGTATCGGGGCAGAAACCGTAGGCGCGGATGCGTGCGATCCTCCCCTCCTGCTCCTCGAATCGGAAAACCACCTCGAGCGCCTCACGCCCTCGACGTGTGGCGAAAAGCAGCGCGATTGGCTCGCCCCCCAGCTCGAGGCGCTCCATTCGACTCGAATCGGGCCGGAACACCGGAGGCCACTCCGCGTGACCGTGGACCACCTTGTAGAGGAAATGCGGGACGCCTTCCGTGGGATCGTGGCCGATATGGACCGAATTGCCCACGTTCTCAGCCGATCCGCCTTCGAGCATGAGGGCAAGCAGGCCCTTCACGTCCGCCGCGCGGTACCGCTCGATGAATCGGTCGAGGAGCTCCGGAG
>Ga0116216_10003343_pt1 | contig 10443 bp, 9 predicted proteins | sample Sb_taG_11_FD_89696 | JGI IMG/M metagenome (GOLD analysis project Ga0116216, IMG submission 89696) | Peat soil microbial communities from Weissenstadt, Germany - Sb_50d_3_AS metaG | ecosystem: Environmental > Terrestrial > Soil > Wetlands > Peat | place: Germany: Weissenstadt | collected 2010-09-21
ACGACCAATCCATTCTTCGTTCCCACCCAATACGGCATCCAGGACGCCACTGCCCTCGTGGCATGCAAATACCAGTGGACGGGTTCGGCGACCAGTTCCGTCGCTGAGATGGTTAACGCGATGAACGCCGCCATCGCAGCCAAGGCCGACGGTATCGCGGTCGCAATCATTGATGCCCAGGCGTTCAACGCCCCTGTACAGGCGGCGTTGTCGGCGGGCATTCCTGTCATCGCCTATAATGCCGATGCGCCGGCCGCCAGTAACAATGCTCGCTTGGCTTACATCGGGCAGGATCTCTTCGCGTCCGGTGTGGCGGTGGGCAATCGCATTGCCTCGCTCGTCCCCTCGGGGGAGATCGCCGGGTTCATCGCGACTCCGGGTTCGCTGAACATCCAACCCCGCATTGACGGGATCAAATCGGTTCTGTCTACAAAACCGTCGATCAGCTTCACAGAGATCGCAACCGGTGCCGCGGTCAATGACGAGCTTTCCCGCATCGAAGCTTACTACCTGGGGCACCCGAATCTCAAAGGCATGGTCGCCGTTGACGCAGGTAGCACCCAGGGCGTGAGTCAGATCATGGAGAAGTACGGTCTTGCTGCCAAGGGTGTGCATGCTGGAGGCTACGACCTGCTACCAGTGACACTCCAGGAGATTCAAAAAGGCAATCTCGACTTCACGATTGATCAGCAGCCTTACCAGCAGGGTTTCACTCCTGTGATGCAACTTTTCCTGTTCAAGCTGTCGGGTGGCCTCCAAGCGCCATCGAATACGAATACTGGACTGCTCTTTGTCACAAAGGACAATGTTGGACCTTACCTGAACACCCAGACACGCTTCGAGGGTAGTTCCAGCCAGCAAAAAGTGGTGTCACCGTAATAGGTTCAATTCCAAAGGAAAAGAGCCTGATCTGTTCCACGCGGTGAACTGTAGGGGCATCCGCAAGGAGTGCCTCTACAGATTTGTTATCAAGCTATTTGTATCTAAAACAGCAAGGGCCATGACAAAGAAGCATCTTAACATCATGAAGGAGTAGATGAATGGCCAAAAACGTTCTTCCGAGCGCCGCCGCTCAAAAGACAGAGCCGGAAAAGGCACGAGGCGCGCGAGGATTCTTGTCAAACCTGGCTGGTATCCTACTGAGGCGACGCGAGGCGAGTATCATTGTAGTCGCTATCATCCTGGTCGTGTATTTCCAGGCCTCCAACCAGAATTTCTTAACGCAAAACAACATCCGCACGCTCTCCCAATTCGCCGCAGCAACAGCTATCATCGCGGCTGGCGAGGTCATGCTGCTGATCTGTGGTGAGATCGACCTCTCGGCCGGCATGGTCTTTGCATTTGCCCCTTTCATTATGTTCTTTAGCTACCAGGCCGGTTTACCGATATGGGTAGCTATCATCTTCGGCCTGCTGGCAAGTGCGGTCGTGGGACTCTTCAATGGCCTGGTCACCGTAATACTGAAGGTACCGTCATTCATCACCACGCTGGGCACACTCTTCCTGTTGACCGGGCTTACCCTCACCATTTCCCAGGGCTTTCCCGTACTCGCACCAAATGTGGGGGCTTTCAACCAGGTGTTTGGCAACAGCCCGTACTCTGAGATCATCTGGGCTATCGCTATCGTTATTGTGATGCAGGTTGTGCTCTCCTTTACTAAATGGGGCCTGCACACGGTCGCGACGGGCAGCAATCTGCTCGGGGCCAGCGAGACCGGCGTCAACGTCAACAGGGTCAAGATCGGCAACTTCATGCTGTGCAGCGTCTTCGGCGGCTTCGCGGGTATCCTGGAGGGGTTCCGCATCACATCCATCGATCCGCTGGCGGGTGGCACTAATATCATGTTCTTTGCGGTGGCCGGGGCCGTCATCGGCGGAACCTCGCTGATGGGCGGCCTGGGCACGATTGTGGGTGCTTTTCTCGGTGTCCTGGTACTCTCCATCCTCCAAGATGGCTTCACCCTGCTGGGAGTGAGCGCTTTCACCTTCTACATCATTCTGGGTGCTGCGATCTTGATCGCAATGATCCTTAACGTCCGTCTTCAGTTGTTACGAGAGGCAGGTCGGCAATGATAGAGTCACAAACTCCAGACGTGATACAGGCAGAGCACATAGTCAAGAGCTTTGGCGCGGTCAAAGCTCTACGCGATATAAATATGCATTTGAGGAAGGGAGAGGTGCTGGGCCTGGTTGGTGACAATGGGGCCGGTAAATCGACCTTGATCAAGATCCTGACTGGCTTCGTCCAACCGGATGACGGCAAGATCTTTGTCAACGGCCAGGAGGTCAAACTGCGCTCTGTAACGCATGCCCGCTCCCTGGGGATCGAGACCGTGTATCAAGACCTGGCACTAGTCAATGAGCTCACCGTGTACCACAACATGTTCCTCAAACGAGAGATTCTCCTGAGGCCCACGCCCTTGCTCAACAATCGGGCAATGCGCGAGCAAGCACGCGAGCACCTCCAGAAAATTGGAATCAATATTCAATCGGTCGACACCGAAGTTTCCAAGCTCTCTGGGGGCCAGCGCCAGGCCATCGCGATCGCCCGGGCGGTCTACTCCGATGCCAGGATCCTCCTGTTGGACGAGCCACTGGCAGCCATGGGTGCCAAGGAAGGTTCCCTCATCCTCGATCTCATTCGCAAACTGAAAGCCGCGGGCGAAGTTTCGATGATTATGATCGCACATAACTACGCCCAGGTCCTCGAGATCTGCGACCGCGTGAACCTGCTCCAGCACGGCACTATCACGTTCGATAAGAAAAGAACTGAGACGTCATTGGAGGAACTATCCGAAATGGTCATGCGCGAATACCGGATAGGGGCAACTGGTTCTTAGTAATCACGTCAAGCTCATGAACATCACGGGCATTCAGCTACGATGAGCGGTGCTCCCATGGGACATGATGGATAAATAGCTCAGCCATCTCCAAACCTCCTTCAGGATGTTTTTCGTCAGGTCAGTCCGGACTGGCCACCTCATCCTGGAGAGAGGCTCCATTCGAGTGCTGCTGCCGGCACCTTCACCCATCTCCCCGTTCGGCTACCTCAGCCCATTGGCCAGCAGATAGTACATCTCGTTCCAGTGGATCTCTTTCTTGAAGGCTGAGAGCGTCGTGTCATGGTTGATGAGCAGAAACTCTATACCTGCCATCTCCGCGAAATCTTCCAGATGCTCAGCGGTCAGAGCGTAGCTAAAGCCCGTGTGGTGTGCGCCCCCGGCCAGAATCCAGGCGGTGGTGGCGGTCTTCAGGTCCGGCCGCGGCAGCCAGAGCGCTCGTGCCACCGGCAGCTTTGGGAGTGGCTGATCCATGGGCACGGCGTCTACCTCGTTTACTACCATGCGGAAGCGGTTGCCCATGTCTACTATGGTCGCGGTCACTGCCGGCCCTGTCCGGGCATCGAACACCAGACGGACGGGGTCCGCCTTTCCGCCAATGGACAGCGGGTGCACCTCCAAGTGTGGTTGTTCATTCTCGGCGGCTATCTGCTCCGAGACTTCCAGCATGTGTGAGCCGAGGATCTTCATTCCGGAGGGATCCAGGTGGTACGTGTAGTCCTCCATAAAGGAGGTGCCACCTTCTAGGCCGTAGGCCATCACCATCATGGCTCGTACTAACGCGGCGGTCTTCCAGTCACCTTCCGCGCCATACCCATAGCCATCGTTCATGAGTCGCTGTGCCGCCAGGCCGGGCAATTGGTCCAGGCCGTGCAGGTCCTCGAAGGTGGTGGTCCAGGCTTTGGCCTTCCGCTCATCCAGAAACCGGCGGATGCCGATCTCCTGGCGGGCTCCGTGGCGTAGCTGCTGGTGCCGCGCACCGCCGGCTCGAAGCTCAGCTGCCACCTGGTAGCGCTCCTCGTATTCACCGATCAGCCGGTCCACCTCTGCATCAGCTACCTCGTTCACATACGTGACCACGTCGCCGACGCCGTACCCGTTGACCGCATAGCCCAGGCGCAGCTGTGCCTCTACCTTATCACCCTCTGTGACCGCCACTTCGCGCATATTGTCCCCCAGGCGCACCACACGAGTACCCTGCCAGTCGGCCCAGGCGCAGGCTGCTCGCATCCATGTACCTATGCTGCTCTGCACGTCCTCGTCTTGCCAGTGGCCCACGATCACCTTGCGGGAGAGACGCATACGAGCGCCGATGAAGCCAAACTCGCGGTCGCCGTGCGCGGACTGGTTGAGGTTCATGAAGTCCATGTCTATCTCGGACCAGGGGATCTCACGGTTGTACTGCGTGTGCAGATGGGCAAGCGGCTTCTGCAGCAGTGAGAGGCCAGCGATCCACATCTTGGCGGGCGAGAAGGTATGCATCCAGGCTATCAAGCCGATGCAGTTCGGGGACGAGTTGGCATCCAGGCACAACCTGCTGATCTCGTCAGGATCGGTCATAACGGGCTTGAATACCACCCTCTGCGGGATCCGAGGAGAGCGGTCGAGCGCTGCTGCTATCTCGGTCGAGTGCTTGTTCACCTTTTCTAGCGTTTGGGAGCCGTAAAGGTGTTGGCTGCCAGTGACGAACCACACCTCGTATTGCTTCGGGTCGATTGTCGAAGTCATACTATTCCTCTCCTCGTAGCCTCGTGCCACCTACTGGCCGTAGACGTTCTTGTAGCGATAGTGCAGTTTCGCCACGTCCTCGGCCGGGATTTCGTCGGGGGTGCCCAACTGGAGAGCCATCCACACGGCTGCCGCGTTGTCTTCTGTCATGACTGCGGCCTTGACGGCGGCTTCTGCGCTCTTGCCAATGGTGAACACGCCATGGTTTTTCAGTAGCACGGCCGCTGAGCGACCGATACTCTCGACCACCACCTTGCCAATGGACTCATCGCCTATGAGAGAAAAGCCGCCGCATGGGATCTCGCCGCCGAACTCGTCGGCAATGGCTGTGAGCACCACCGGGATGGGCCGGCCGACCGCGGCGAAGGCAGTGGCGTAGCGAGAGTGGGTATGCACCACGCCGCCCACGTCGGGCCGGTGGCGGTAGATATACAGATGGCTATAGGTGTCGGAGGACGGCTTGAGGTCGCCCTCGACTATGTTCCCCTCCAGGTCAAGTACCACCATGTGATGGGGACGCAACTGCTCGTAGCGTACACCCGAAGGTTTGATGGCCACCAGCCCTGTCTCCGGGTCGCGGGCGCTGACGTTGCCCCCGGTCCATACCACAAGGTTGTGCCTGGGAAGCTCCAGATGCAATTGATAGAGTTCTTCCTTCAGTTGTTCCAGCATATTTGCTGCCTCCCTTTCTTATTGTACATCTTTTACTTCAGCCCATCCACGGCAGCTCTTTCGATGACAAGCCCCTTTTTGTAGCGCTCTATGAATGCGGTAAAGCCATCGACATCCCTTGGATCAGGAGCTATGGCCTTGCTATTGTCCCTGGCAAAGACCTTGTTGGACAGATAGGCTTCCAGGGGTTCATTTGTTGCCTTATGGAGCATATAGGAGGCAAGCAGCGCAATTCCCCATGCGCCGCCCTCGCCTGCGGTTTCCATCACGGAAACGGGGACATTCATCGCTGCTGCCATCATCTTTTGACCCACTTCCAGTGTTTTGAAGAAGCCGCCGTGACCGAGAACCTGGTCAATCTTCACCTTTTCCTGCTCCAAGAGGATGTCCAACCCAATCTTCAATGTGCCGAGCGCTGAAAACAGATGCACACGCATGAAATTTGCGAGCGTGAAACGGCTTTCAGATGTACGGACGAACAGTGGACGCCCCTCCTCAAAGTGTGTGATAGGCTCGCCTGAAAAGTAGTTGTAGGCGAGAAGGCCGCCGCAATCCGCATCGCCCGCGAGCGCCTGTCTGTAGAGCATCTCAAACAGGGCGGATTGACTGATCTGCATACCAAGCGCATTGGTGAAATCCAGGAACAAACCGACCCAGGCGTTGAGATCGGACGTGCAGCTGTTGCAATGGACCATTGCCACAGGCTTGCCTGTGGGCGTCGTCACTATGTCGATCTCGGGGTAGAGTTTCGACAGAGCCTTCTCCAAAACGATCATGGCAAAGACCGATGTTCCTGCGGAAACATTGCCCGTTCGCTCTGCAACGCTGTTGGTCGCAACCATGCCTGTGCCCGCGTCACCCTCGGGCGGGCACAGCGGGATACCCGCCAGCAGTTGTCCTGTGGGATCAATCAGAGTGGTGCCTTCTTTCGTGAGAAGGCCAGCAGCATCTCCTGCCATCAGTACCTTTGGCAGGACGTGCTGAAGTTTCCACGGCAGCTTTTCCACTTCTAACCGTTCGTTGAACAGTTCCATCATGCGCTCATCATAGGTATTGGTCTTGCTATCGATGGGAAACATGCCTGAAGCTTCACCAACACCCAGCACCTTTTGCCCCGTCAGCTTCCAATGAACGTAGCCTGCCAGCGTGGTCAGATAATGAATGTCCCTGACGTGGGGTTCCTTGTTCAATATCGCCTGGTAGAGGTGTGCAATGCTCCAGCGCTGAGGAATGTTGAATTGGAACAAGTCGGTGAGTTGCTCTGCCGCCTGGCCGGTCATGGTGTTACGCCATGTCCGAAATGGAGCAAGCAGGCTTCCGTCCTTATCGAATGCCAGATACCCGTGCATCATAGCGCTGAAACCGATGGCGCCAATTGTCTGGATCTGGACATTGTACTTTTCAGAGACCTCGTTGCTGAGCTTCCGGTAGCTTTCCTGCAAGCCAGTCCAGACGTCTTCGAGATGGTATGTCCAGATACCATTTTCGAACCGGTTTTCCCACTCACAGCTTCCCGAGGCGATCGGCGTATGATTCTCGTCGATCAGCACCGCCTTGATGCGCGTCGAGCCGAACTCGACGCCAAGAACGGCCTTTCCGTTCTCTATGATCTTTGCTCTTGCTTTTTGGGTATCATTTCGATCCATGTTCCTCTCCCATGATTTGGGGGCGTTATTACTTTGAGAAGAGGCGGTGCTCATTCCCTGCAATTCAGTCGCGCATAACGCCGTCGGTTCGGTAAAAAGGCTACTCCATGTGAGTTTCAACCTGAGTCTCAACCGCTTCTTCGATCGGAATGTTCAGTGTTTTGGTTTGGCGGCCCTGAGCGGAAACCGCCACCTTCACAGTCCCCGGCGGGCACTACGGCAGCTCTCTGGCGAGAGCGGGGACGATGATCTGCACGGTTTCTGTCTTGGTGAAAAATTCAATGGTGATGTCCTGCCGTCTCTGCGCAAGCAAGTTGGCAGTCCGGTGCAGGATTTCTGCTCGCTGTGACTCGCTCACCACCCTCCATCGTTCAAAGCCAGAGTAAGCCGCTTCGGCAGCGCGGTCCACCTCCGTTGCATCTCCCGGCGGGACGTAGGCAAGCACTTCTGTGGCGTTGGAAGGGTTGATATCGGTTGTCCATTCCTGGCCGTTGACCGCTAACCACTCACCTGCGATATAGTGCGAAAGCCGTATAACAGGTTCGCTCACATTCTTTACTCCCAAAAGGTTTCACGATTTCATCAGATGCTTCGACTGTTCTCAGCACTTCCCTCTTTTTGCTGCAAAGCTCGTTGAATATCAGTGGTTGTCAGAATCACCAGTTTTCGCATAGCTTCTTCTGCTGCTCGCCCGTCTCCTTTACGGATAGCCTCGGCTACCGACCGGTGCAACGGCATGGCCGCCAGGTTCGCCCCTGGCAAGCGCGAAGTGACGACCCGACTCATATGCAGTGATGTGGTCAGGGTTTCAGTGATCTTCTGCAACATCTCGTTATGGGCGGCTGCACATATAGCGGAGTGGAATGCCAGGTCAGCCGGGATGTAGGTTTCTGGAGATTTGACTCCCTCTTCCATGCGCCGGTAGCATTCCTCAATGGTGTTGATTTCATCCTTGGTAGCACGAGTAGCTGCGAGCCGGGCAGCTGTGGGCTCAAACATGAGACGCACTTCGCAAAGCTCATCGAGAAAGGATCGATCAGGGCCAACTTCATACATCCAACCGATTACCTCTGTATCAAGGATGTTCCAATCAGCACGCGGGCGCACCTTTGTTCCGGTCTTGGGGCGCGACTCGATGAGCCCTTTGGCGCTCAGTATTTTCAGCGCTTCGCGCATAACAGGTCGGCTCACATTGAATTGAAGACTTAGCTCAGGCTCGCTTGAGAGCGTGTCACCCGGTTTGAAATCGCCGCGCATAATACTCAGGCCGATCTCGTGAACGACCTGCCCAGAAAGATTCTGGCGTTGCAGAGAAGTAAAAACTTTCGCCATACTGCCTCAATATTTGTCAGACAATTATATTGTAAAATAATTATACTCGTAGAACGTATCCACGTCAAGCCTTTATAATCATGAGGTGAGTATATCCAATGCAGAATGCTGTACGCTATGCAAAACGAGGAATCTCGTTGAGTCTCTGATTGGACTTGACAAACGAACGATGAGACAATCCTTTAAAGTTGGGGAACCTAGCCAGTCGAGCCATCGTCATCTACAGGGGCCAGAACTTTGCCTGATCGTTAAAGGAGGCTTGAGAATATCCTGGACAGACAACTCTTCTCCTTCTAATTGACGGATGAGTATTTCCGCACCCCTATATCCCATCGTCCTATACAGAAAGTCGATGTTTGTAAGCGGAGGCACCACCATTTCGGCTATGCGAGGAGAGCGAATACTAACCAGAGAAATATCTTGGGGGATGTTGAGCCCGCGATCGTAGATTGTTCTTATAACGCTCCCGTTTACCCAGGCATTCAATACAATAATAGCAGTGGTTGCTGTATCGCGTGCAAGCAGGCCCTAAGTGGCTTCATAACCGGCCTGGGCTTTCGGCTCACAGAAACTGAAAAGGCCCTCAAGGCCCCACTGCGCCAGCGCATAACGAAAAGCGTTCTCCGAGCGTACAACATATCCCATGCCGAGATTAATGAGTTCAGACGAGTCATTGATAAAGGCCAGGTGTTTGTGTCCCAATCCGGCCAGGTATTCTACGCAAGCGTGCACGGCATAATCGAAGTCTAGATCGACAAAATTAATCCCCTCATTCTCAGCGCCATGGTCAATCATGGTAAAGGGGTAGTGTTGCTCTTTCAGCATCTTCACCCCAATCCATCCAGCGACCATGAAGCCAGCGCCGACAGGTATGGGCCTTGTCAATGCGCAGCAGATAGTGCCACTGCTGCTGTTGACGCACCTGCACGAGTGGCATGCCACTGAGTCCGAGATCGGCGATGAGCGCGCAGTCATAGCTCGAAAGGTGTGGCTGCAGTTGTGCGAACGGCTTGCCGGAACCTCTTCCATTGTCCCTCGTCTCATGTCTCATGCAAGGGCATCACCCGCCACGCCAGCGGTAACACGCGGCTCTGCACAAGCAGACCCACATAGACGATGCTCGCCCGATCACCATAGGGTGTACTGTCCAACATCAGGTAGAGGCGTTTGTCCTGCCGTTATGGCAAGACTTGCTCAAGAAACTGCTTCCACACTGAACCGACAACGATGCGGTGGTTCGCGAGCGATTCGGGCGAGCCTGCGTTCAATGCTTGGCATCTTAGCCCGGCGTGTGGCCGTGCTCTGCGAGGCCCTCAGCGATAGGTTGTAATGCAGCACTGCCCGACACGATGATTCCCAGCACACACAATGCATGTACTTTCTGTTGATGACCGTGCAGACCACTCTACAACTGCTTGACCCGGCTCATGCCATTGTTTCCATACTAGCTTGGATGCATCCATAGCGTGCATTATTTCACGAGAAATCGTACCCGTGGGTGGGATTTTCCCCATATTCTTCCCTCGCATGGAAGGTCCCCACTATCGTTGCACGTCGCTTTCGCGCCCATTTCTGGCAACAAGCAAGGTCCTGCTCTTCGTGATCGGACGGGTACGATTTCTCGTGAAGCCGCGATGTTATTTTTTGCTGCTAAACCACCTGTTTGCGTGACTGGAGGGACCACCTGCGCGTCTGATCTGCTGGAGAGGATCTGGGCAACGTGAGCAAAAAGCGAGGTCATGGACCGGTGCGCGTTGGTTCGCTGCCGGCCTGGTTGCCACCCTGCTCTGATTGAGATCTGGTTGTTTGGAGGAAAGACACACCATGCTGCCCGAACCATTCTCACACACCTTTCAGATTCGGCGCGCGCTGCTCAGGGAAGACGAACTTCCACATGAGTCTAAACGAAAGACTGCTGTGGTAAAAAAAACGATACTTTGCACGTTTTGCTGTCAACGTTGATCACAAGCTCATCAGGGGATAACCTTTGAATCAAGGTGTGGAGCCGATTGAGGGGATTGGCGGAGGAGGTGGGATTCGAACCCACGGAGGCTATTCACCTCACACGATTTCCAGTCGTGCTCACTAGGCCACTATGAGACTCCTCCAGCACAGCGGAGAGAGTGGGATTCGAACCCACGAGGGCTATTCACCCTACCGCTTTTCGAGAGCGGCACATTCGACCACTCTGACATCTCTCCGCTGCGCAGTATAGCATAACTCCCA
>Ga0116216_10003350_pt1 | contig 10437 bp, 7 predicted proteins | sample Sb_taG_11_FD_89696 | JGI IMG/M metagenome (GOLD analysis project Ga0116216, IMG submission 89696) | Peat soil microbial communities from Weissenstadt, Germany - Sb_50d_3_AS metaG | ecosystem: Environmental > Terrestrial > Soil > Wetlands > Peat | place: Germany: Weissenstadt | collected 2010-09-21
CCAGCACCAGCACCAGCACCAGCACCAGCACCAGCACCAGCACCAGCAGGATCATCGCGTCTACCTCATCGTCGGCCGCGAGCAGTTCCAGGCACTGCCGGACGGTCTCGGCCGGGACCGGGGCCGTGGTGTCGACCGGGCCGCCAGTGGCGCCGGTGCCGGGGACGAGCGTACGGAGCCGACGGCTGGTCAGGCCGTGCGGGCGGTGTACGGTCAGGCCGAGGTCGGTGCAGGCGTCCACGGCGAGCACCCCGGCGCTGCCCACGTTCGACACGATCGCGATCGTGCGCCCCTCCGGCACCGGCTGGCTGGCGAGCAGCGCGGTGAGTTGTCCTGGCTAAACGGTCGGGTGCTCGGTCGAGGTGGGTCGCGCCGCCGCGGGATGCTTCGTCTCGCCAAGTTTGTTCACAACGTCGACCACGCCGTCGATGTCCCAGATCAGGCGAAGCGCAAGAGGAATGAGATGGCGGGGGCCGGCCGGCCCGGTCCCGGTCGTCCCGGTGAGGGTCACCACTCCGTGGCGGACCATCACGATGACGTCCTTGGGGTCGGTGACGGGGATCTCGTCGAGAACCTGGTGTACGTCGTGGATGATGTCGTCGTCGGGGCGCAGGAACACGCTCAGCAGGTCACGGCGGCTGACGATGCCGACCAGCTTGCCGTCCTTGTCGACCACCGGCAGCCTCCTGATGTGGTGTGTATTCATCAGCCGGGCCGCGGCCGGGATGGTCGCGTCGGGGCCGATGGTGATGGCCGGCGTGGTCATCATGGTCCCGGCGGTCAGGCCCACCTGCGGTTGCTTGCGGAGCAGCCGGCGCCGCCCGATCGAGCTGGCCATCCGGGCCTGGCGGCTGGTCTCGTCCTCGGCCGCGAGCAGGTCGGCTTCGGAAACCACGCCGACGACCTCCCGGCCCATCTTGAGGACGGGCATCCCGCTGATCCGGTGCTCGGTGAGCAACCGGTCGATTTCCTGGTACGGGGTGATCCGGTCGACCGTCACCACCGAGCTCGTCATCACGTCGCTGACCCTCCGGGCCCACCGGCGGTGCCGCACCTTGTCGCCCTGACTGGCCGGGCGGGGACGGGCGACCCGAGCGGGGCCGGGATGGGACGACCGCTCGTTCAGTTGCTCTTCCACCGTGTCCAGCGCCCGGGCCACGTCAGTGCGGGTGGCCCTGCCATGCAGGGACTCGTAGTACGCGGCACCAAGGTGGCGGAGCATGGCATCGAGGTATATGTCGGTGCGCGCCATCATGCCCACTTCCTTACTTCACTTCGAGGCGGCGGCTCCGAAGGCTGTGCTCGTAGGCCGATCCCCACAGCAGCAGCCCGCCAGCCACCGCCAGCAGCACCGCGGCGGCCAACCCGCGATGGCGAGGGTGAAATGAGAATTGCGGCGGACCGTAATGCTCCCTCGCGACTGCGGCCCCGGGGTTCCCCGGCCCGCCGTTCTTGAGCTTTCGGCCGGAAGTCTTCTGCCCGGCTTCCCGGCCGTGGTAGGGCCAGACGTCACAGCACCACCGGACCTCCGTCACAGCTACCGGGGTCTACCGCCGGGGACTCGACCGCGGCTTGGTCGCCAGCCACTCCGTGTCCTACGCGGCCAGCCGACGCCGGTTCAGCACCCCGCGGCCGGCCAGGCCGACGACGATCAGCGTGACCGCGAGCCCGGCGATGGCGACCCCTCGGGCCAAGCCAGCCCGGCCCGTGACCTGGCTGTGCTGCAGCGGGGATCGGTGAGCTGGCCGGCCTGGTTGGTCCAGACCATGACCGTGCTACCCGCCGGGGCGCCGCTGAGGACCAACACCTCGCCGGTACGCACCGGCCCGTCCGGGGCCTTCCACCGGGCGTTGGCTTCGGATCCGCCGACGCTCCAGGCCAACGCCGCTTGAAGCAGGGTGGCCTGGACCTGGTGCAGGCGGCCTGCTGGGCTTATGATTCGGGGCCGACGTGGCGTAGGTCCAGCTTCCGGCGGGATCACGGCGCCGCTGGCCAGGCCCCGGCCTGCGGTCGCCGCTTCACCTCCTCGGTTCAGTCGGCTGTCGTAGGGGATTCGCGCCCGTCGTAACGCCAGTCTCGGTAGCCCGCAGTCCGGCGGCGAGTGGCCTCTGGCATATCCGGTGGGACGTTGGTCCGTTGGACGGGCCGCATTCTCCCGCCTGCCGCCCCAGCCCATGGTCCCGGCCGAGGTGTGACTTACGGCCCTGGCCAGGAGCACACGGCACTGTCAAGGCTGAGCCGACCAAGACGAACGTCGGGCGATGATGCCCCATGATCGAGGTCAATGCGGCGGCGCTGGCCGCGCACCCGTTCCTGCGCGGCATGTCCCGTGACCAACTGAGCGTGCTCGCCGAGGCGGCCCGTGACGTCAGCTTCCCGGCCAGGTACCGGCTCTTCGAGGACGGCGGCAACGCCACCCGGTTCTGGCTGATCCAGTGCGGTCGCGTGACGCTAGACCTGGATGTCCCGGGCGAGGGCCCGGTGGTCATCGAGACCATCGGGATGGGTGAACTGCTGGGCTGGTCGTGGCTGTTCCCGCCGTACAAGTGGGCGTTCGGCGCTGTGGCCGTCACCGCGGTGGAAGCTTTCGAGTTCGACGCGCCGGTAGTGCGGGAACGCTGCGCCGCCGACCCTGGACTGGGGTACGAGTTCAGCCAGCGCATTAGCCAGGTCCTGGCTAAGCGGTTGCAGGCAACCCGGATCAGGCTCATCGCCCGGTCCGGCTACTCGGCGGCCGTGCACCGATGACGGAAGTTCCGCGATCTGGTGTCCGACGCCCCATGCCAAGGCCACCCTCCGGCCGTCACCGGGACAGGGAGTCCTGCGGCCCTTCGGTCCTACTCGTCGCGGGGGCCCTGCGTGACGCGGGCGGGCCGGGTCACCTCCGCGAGGAGGACCGGCGTTCGGCGCGGGACGAGACGGCGCTGGCGCGTCCGGCTGGCCGCCGAGAGATAATCCCCGGGCGCACGTGACCAAAGTCCTCACCGCCGGGACGTCCGGCGCTAACGCGGACCGGATGTGGCCACTCGGTACCGGCTGCGCGCAATCGAGGACCGCTGGATTCCCCGGCTCGAGCAGGCTCTGGCCGAGGTGACGCTCGCCCTGGAGGAGCAGGAGCTTGCGGACGCCACCCGGCTTCGCCTGGCCGTCAGCCCAGGCCGGCGGCGGGAGGCGAGGTGAGCTCCGAGGCAGCGCCTTGGCTTCGAGGACGCGGAGCGCCTCGGTCGCGGCGGCGTGCCACGCGGCCGCTTCGAGGGCGGCGGCGTGGGCCTGCCGCGTCAAGCCAGCTCATCGTAGGCCTCAAGCGATTCGCCGCCGCGGGCGGCGATCTCCAGCGCGGCCCGGACCCGCCAGGCGTCACAGGCCATGGCGGCGACGCGCCGAGGAACGCGCCGCTGTCCAGGCTGGACGTCCGCAGCAGCCGCAGGCCGTCCCGCTCCACTCTGGCCAGCCACGCCTGCTCGGCCCGCCACAGGTCGGCGGGGCCGGTAACCCCGGTGAGGACCCAGGCGGCCCGCGGCGGCAGGACGCCGGCCATCTCTTCCAGGGTGGCGGCGCGGAGAGCCGCAGGCCCGAGCAGGCTGAGGGCGCTGCCCATGATTGCGGGATCCACCGCGCGGCCCGCCGCGAACCGCTCACCGGCGACCAGCAGTGCGACAGCGCCCGCGGCCCAGGTCCGGCCCGGATCGCCAAGCGCGGCCGCTCGTGCCGCCCATCGCGCGCGGATGCCCATCCGCACCGCGTAGGTGCTCTGTCCGCCCGGGTCCTGCCAGGCAGAGGTGGCCAGCGCGGCGCGCAACTCGCTGTTACTGGCCGCCTGGCGGAGCCGCGGCCAGGCCGCGGTCAGCGCGCCGAGCCGGAACTCAGCCTCGGCCGGGCGGCCGGCGATGGACTGCAGCAGTTCGTCGACGTTGGCCACCTCGAACCAGGCACCCAGGACACGCAGCACCCGCACGCCCTCACTGGGCAGCCAACCAGCCAGCCAGCCAGCCAGTACCCGCAGATCCCATAGGACGCTGCCCGCGATCTCGTGCTGGGCCACGGCGAGCGGCTGCTCCGGCCGGAGGTTCACCCCGTAGGCGGTGGCGGCCAGCATCCGCAGCGCGTCGCTCAGCGAACCGCACGAGGCCAGCCGGCGGGTTTGCTCGGCGCCCAGCCGGCGACGGGCCAGGGCTATCAGGAAGTCGCGCAGCGGAGGCGTGGTGACAGGCAAGCGCCCTGGGCAGACTCGAAGGCAGGGCCGAAGGTCTCTCCCGGCCGCGCCCAGGTCCCGCTCCAGCGTTAGCGTGCCGGTCCCGGCGGGCCCTTGGACCCGCCGGGCCGGGGACTACGTCTCTACAAGCCGGGACGCCGCGTACAGATGCTCAGGTCATGAAGCCGAGATTTCCGCATGTGGGCGCTGACCGGAGCGCGCCGGGAACCGGCTGGCCGCCGGACGACATCCTGCAGGACTTGCCGACCTGGCGCGAGGACCGGGCACGCTGCTGCTGCCTGCCGGGCAAGGCCGACACCGCGGGCGCGGCGCCGCTGGAAGCCGTTCACCCGGATCATGCCGAAGTCATGTGACCGGCCAGATGACAGCCATCAAGCACCGCGGGACCGGCGCCGCCGTCCCCCTGGTTGGTAGTCAGGCGGTCGCGCTGGCCATCTTGTGCACGCTGCTGTTCCTGACGTTCCTGGACAACACGATCGTGAGCGTCGGACTCGGCAGTGTGCAGGCGGACCTGCACGCAGGCGTGCTGGCCTTGCAGTGGGTGGTCGGCGCGTACGCACTGACGTTCGCCAGTGCGATGCTGGCCTTCGGGATGGTAGGCGATGAGTTCGGCCGTAAGAAGGTCATGCTGGCGGGCGCCGGGGTATTCTGCGCCGGCTCGGTCGTGTGCGCGCTGGCGCCCGATGCCGGGGTGCTGATCGCGGGCCGTGCGATCATGGGGCTGGGCGCGGCCGCCAGCGAGCCGGGCACGCTGTCCATGCTCCGGCATCTTTACCCGGATGAGCGAGCGCGCAACCGGGCCATCGGCGTGTGGGCCGCGGTGGCGGGGCTCGCGCTCGCGGCCGGCCCGGTCCTGGGCGGGGCGATCGTCGGCAGCTGGAACTGGCGCGGCATCTTCTGGTTCAACCTGGCGTTCGGGGTGGCCACGCTGGTCGCAGCCGCGATCGTCCTGCCGGAGAACGCCGATCCTGACGCACACCGGGTCGACATCGCCGGCGCGCTGCTCGGCGCGGCAGCGCTGGCCGCGCTGATCTTCGCCGTGATGACCGGCGAGAGCACCGGGTTCACCGCTCCGGCGGTGCTCACGCTGTTCTGCGGCAGCGCGGTGGCAGGCAGCGCGTTCCTGTGGCACGAGTACCGCGCTGCCCACCCACTGCTGGACCTGCGGTTCCTGCGGGTCACGCGGTTTGCCACGGCGAATGTGGTTGCGTTCTGTTCCTACTTCGCGACGTTCGCGATCTTCTTCTTCACCGCGCTGTACCTGGACGAGGTCGTCGGCTACTCCGGATTCCGTATCGCGCTCGCGTTCTTGCCCATGACAATGCTGATGATCACGTCGTCGGTGCTGGCGGGCAGGTGGGAGAGCACAGCCGGGCTGCGCTGGTCGATCAGCGCCGGCTGCCTGGCTTTTGCGGCCGGGCTGCTGCTGACCAGCGCCGTGCTCAGCCCGCATCCGTCGTTCGTCCCGCTGGCCGGCGCGCTCGCCCTTACCGGGGCCGGCATCGGCTGGACAGTGGTGCCGATCACCTCGTCGGTGCTCGGCGCGGTACCGCCGGAACGTTCCGGCATGGCCGCGTCGGCGGCCAACACCAGCCGTGAGATCGGCGCCGTGGCCGGCGTGGCCGTACTCGGCGCGCTGGTCAACGCGCAGCTGCACGCTGATCTGATCAGCAGGCTGAATCGCCTGGGTATCCCGCCCAACTTCCAGTCCATCGTGGTCAACGCGATCGAGACCGGCGGGGTCCCGCCCAGCGGCTCAACATCATCGGCCGGCGGAGCCGGCAACGCCGCCGTCGTCCAGCAGGTGATCAACGCGGCGTACCACGCCTTCGGGACCGGCCTGCACGCCGCCCTGTACCTGTCCGCGGGGCTGGTCATCGCGGCGGGAATCCTGACGGCCATCACACTGCGGTCATCAGCCCGGCCCAACGCGCCCACGAGCGATCCAGCGGAGTCCGGGTAAGCAATCGCCCGCGGTTCATCGAAACCATCGGTACCAGGACTACGTCATGGGAAGGCGGCGCCGACATTACCCGGATCAGGTCCTGGGGGTCGCCGTCCGGCTTTCTCAGCCGTTCCGCTGCGCGTCCGGTCCCCAGCCGCGACCTACGGCGGAACCAGCCGCAGGACGTGCACCGGGATCGCGGATCCGGGATGATGGATTCGTGACGGGATCAGCCGTACGAGCCGGGGGTGATTGTTGACCGGGCGCGCGGAGGACGGCCGGTCCGGCCGGTCTTATGCGTTGCTGGTCGACGGCACCACGTTGACCATCCGGCCGTCCGGGCCCGGGGATTACGAGGCTGTCAAGCGGCTGCACGAGGCGATGTCGCCGGAGAGCCTGTATTTCCGGTTTTTCAGCGCGAGCCGGGTATCGGCCGAGCGGGAGGCCCGGCGGGTGTGCCTGGAAGGCCGGCCGGGCATGGTGGCGCTGGTCGGCTTGCTGGGCGACGAGCTGGTGGGGGTGGCCAGTTACGAGTTCGCCGGCGATGGGGCGGTTGCGGAGGTCGCGCTTGCGGTTGCCGACGGCGTGCACCGCCGCGGTGTCGCCACGTTGCTGCTGGAGCACCTGGTGTCGCTGGCCCGTGGCCGCGGCGTGAAGGCCCTCACCGCCGAGGTGCTGGCGGACAACTACGCCATGCTGCATGTGCTGACCGACTCGGGGCTCGCGTTGCGGCGCAGGTGGGATGATGGCGTGGCCGAGCTGTCCATCCCGGTGCCGCGAGTTGCGGCCTTGGGTGAGGCCAGCGCCTATCTGGATGCGGTGGCCGGACGGGACAGGCACGCGGATGTGGCCAGCCTGGAGCCGCTGCTGAATCCCCGGTCGGTTGCGGTGGCCGGCGCGGGCTGCCGTCCCGGTTCGATCGGCCGGACGATCCTGATGAACGTCCGCGACGCAGGATTCGCCGGCACGCTGTACGCGGTCAGCCCGGGCGGCGGCGACATCGAGGGCATCCCGTGCGTCCCGTCGGTCGCCGCCCTGCCCGAGGCCCCCGACCTGGCGGTGGTGACGGTGCCGGCGGCGCGTGTCGAAGAGGTGGCCCGGGAGTGCGGAATCCGCGGCGTCAAGTCGCTGGCGGTGGTCACCGCTGGCCTGACCACGGCGCAGGAATCCGGGCTGATGGAGGCCACCCGGCGCGCAGGCATGCGGCTGGCGGGCCCGGCCTCCTTCGGCATCGCGGTGCCAGGGATCGGGCTGGCGGCCACCCCGGCCCCGCGCCATCCTCCCCGCGGCCGCGCCGGGCTGATCGTCCAGTCCGGCGGGGTCGGTGCGGCGCTGCTCGAGCAGTTCTCCCGGCTGGGTATCGGGATCTCCTCGTTCGCCGCGGTCGGCGGCAAGCTTGATGTCTCAAGTACCGACATGCTGCTGTGGTGGGAGGCTGACAACACAACCGAACTGGCCCTGCTCTACCTGGAGTCGTTCGGCAACCCGCGCCGGTTCGCGCGGACCGCGCGCCGGGTGAGCGCTAAGTTCCCGGTGCTGACCGTCCATGCCGGGCGGTCGGCTCCGGGCCAGCGTGCCGCCGCCTCGCACACCGCGGCGGCTGCCGCGCCGCCGATTATCCGGCAGGCGCTGTTTGAGCAGGCGGGCATTATCGCCACGGCCAGCTTCGGCGAGCTGCTGGACGTGGCCGTGCTGATGGCATCCCAGCCGGTACCGGCGGGCAACACGGTGGCCATCGTGTCCAACGGCGGCGGCGCGGGCGTGCTCGCCGCCGACGCCTGCGCGGAAGCCGGCCTGGTCGTGGCCGCGACAGGCACCCGGGCGCGTGGCCGCCTGCGGGAGGTGCTGCCCGCCGGGGCATCCCTGGGCGGCCCGGTGGACACCACCCTGGCCGTCAGCCCGGAGGCCTTCGCCCAGGCGCTGCGCATCGCTGCCAACGACGGCGTCGCGTCTGTGATCGCAGTGGTGGTACGGAGCGCTTCGGCTGACCTGCTCCCGGTGCTCACCGCAACCCGGCTGCCGGTCCCGGTCACCGCGGTCATGCTGGACCAGCCCGAGGCCGTCCGGCTGCTGCCGGGCGAGGACGCGGGGTCGGCCGTGCCCGCGTACGCCTACCCCGAAGCGGCGGCCCGGGCGCTGGCCCGGGCCGCCCGGTACGGCACCTGGCGATCCCGGCCGGCCGGCACGGTGCCGGAGTTCACCGACGTGCGCGCGGCGGATGCCCGCTCGATCGTCGATTCGTTCCTGGCGCGGATGCCGGGTGGCGGCTGGCTGTCCGCCGAGGAGGCCGATCGTCTGCTGCGCTGCTACGGCCTGCCGATGGTGCCGTTCCGCCGGGCCGCCGACGCTGACGCCGCTGTCGAGGCGGCGGCCGGCCTGGGCGGTCACGTGGTAATCAAAGCTGAGGTACCCGGCCTGCTGCACAAGACCGCGGCCGGCGCTGTCGAACTGGACCTGCGCGGAGACGACGAGGTGCGCGCCGCAATGGGCCGACTGCACGCCAGCCTCGGCGGGCGGATATCCGGAGTGCTGGTCGAGCCCATGATCACCGGCGGCATCGAGACCATCGTCGGCGTCGTGCAGGAACCGGTATTCGGCCCGGTCGTAGTGTTCGGGCTCGGCGGGATCGCCACCGAGGTGCTCGCCGACCACGCCGCCCGGCTGGCCCCGCTCACCGGCGCCGACGCCGACGACCTGACCCGCGCTATCGGCGCCGCCCGGACGCTACTCGAGCACGAAGTCGACATCCCCGCACTGCGCGACGTGCTGCTCCGCGTCTCCCGGCTCGCCGATGACCTGCCCCAGGTCGCCGAGCTTGACCTCAACCCCCTGATGGCCCGCCCGGACGGCGCCGTCGCCGTGGACGCCCGCATCCGCGTGACTAGCCACCGCCTCGCAGACCCGTTCCTGCGCCAGCTTCCCCAGTGACCCTCGTCGAGGACGTTAGCGGTCGGCAGCGGTACCCGGCGATGAGACTGCGGGTCCGGTCGGCGTCCCCGCGCGATGGCCTCGACGAGGTTGGCGTGGACCTGATGGCGGCGGCTCATCTCCTGCGCGGCGAGGGTGTTCGCGGCCGGGAGGACCTCGAAGGCCCCGCGTCAGGGACCTTCGGCTCTGGGCAGGCGGCATCGGTGGCGGCAGCCTGGCGCTGTGACGGACCTCGAGGGCCGGGGCGCTCATCACCCGGCCGTGCGCCCGGCGCGGCAGACCGCGGAGCTGCCACCTGGCTACCCGCAGGAGTACCTGCGGCTGGTCACGCTGCGCGATGGGCGCAGCGTCCTGATCCGCCCCATCCTGCCCGGTGACGCGCCCGCGCTGGCCGAAGCGATCGAGTCCGCCGACGCCGACACCATCCGCCGCCGGTTCCTCGGCCGCCACCTGCACGTCACGCCCGAAGTGCTCGATTACCTCACGACCGTCGACTACGCGAGCCGGTTCGCGCTCGTCGCCGTCGAACCCGCCAGCCAGCGCGGTGTCGCGATCGCCCGCTACGAGCCAGCCGAACAGGACGGCACCGCGGAGGTCGCCATCGCGGTCACCCCGGGCTGGCGCGACGTCGGCCTGGCCGCCGAACTGCTCCGCATGCTCGCCCAGGCCGCCAGCGAACGGGGCATCCATACGTTCACCGGGACGTACCTCGCCGACAACCGCCCGGTCACGGCCCTGATCAACGAGGCGGACGAGCCCGCGACCCGGGTCACCTCGCGCGGCATCGCCGAGTTCTCCGTGCCGCTTCCGCCCCCCGGATCGAGGGCCCTAGGGCCCGATCACGAGGGGCACCGGTGAATAGCGGGCCGGGCTGACGCGGACCGGGCCGGCGCAGCATGCCGCAGGTGCGGTCATCTCGGCGGCGCCGGGCCGGACGTTGGGTCGAGCTGGCCTGGTGCCTCCGCAGGCCCTTGGTCCCTGGGCAGGCCGGACCGGTCAGGGCAGGCTGGAGCCATGACATAGCTCTGACACAGGTGGTGCCTCATGGGCGGCAACGCGTGCGATGACGTCTTCGCTGGGCCGGCCGGGATCCGGGGCGTGCGATGTTCGCCGTGAAGGCTGGCGGCCCGTGGCGGCCGGTGACGGCGGAGGAGTTCGCCGGCCGGGTCGCCGGGGTCGCCGTCGGCCTGATCGCCGCCGGGATTCAGCCTGGTGACCGGATTGGCTTGATGTCGGCTACCAGCCTGGACTGGGTGGTGTGCGACTTGGCGATCTGGGCGGCGGGAGCCGTGACCGTCCCTGTCTATGAGACCTCGTCGGTGGAGCAGGTTCGCTGGATCCTGGGCGACTC
>Ga0116216_10003351_pt1 | contig 10437 bp, 10 predicted proteins | sample Sb_taG_11_FD_89696 | JGI IMG/M metagenome (GOLD analysis project Ga0116216, IMG submission 89696) | Peat soil microbial communities from Weissenstadt, Germany - Sb_50d_3_AS metaG | ecosystem: Environmental > Terrestrial > Soil > Wetlands > Peat | place: Germany: Weissenstadt | collected 2010-09-21
CCTCGTAGTACGACGCGACCGCGTCCACATCCGGGACACCCAAAGTTATCGATGTCAGACCGTGCAAGCTCATCGCGTTGCCATCTCCCTCCGGGCGCGATCCCGGTTCCCGTCCCCGGCGATTCGCCGGGGACCACTCTCAGGTCTATGCCATGCTTATCGACAAGTCAATAGAATATCGATAATTAGGTATGCTGTCGCGCGGCGCCCGAGTCACCGAAACGCTGCGCACGCCGCGCCGTGCGAGTCTGATAAAATGGATACACGCTTGTATACATTATGTGCATCATCCGTACCAGGACTCACTGACCATGGAGGCCTTGGCCTTGCTTTCCGATGGAGCCGAGGTTCTGGGTATCGTTAGGCAGCGCCCTCCGAGGTTGGCCCTGCTCGCGGATTGCATCCGACGCTACGAACCCATCACGCCGACAACGGCGAGGCTTCGACAGGGAGAGACATGGCGGTAAGCAATGGCATAACCTCCGCGCCGAAGGGATCCGAACCTCCCGCTCAGCTCGCCCGACATGCCGCCGATGCCGTTCGCGACATGATCCGCCGCGGAGAGTTGCTGCCGGGGGAGAAGGTCCACCAGATGGACATAGCGAAGATTGCCGGCGTCTCCCGCAGTCCTCTTCGCGAGGCCCTGCGAACCCTCGAGGCCGAAGGCCTCGTCCGCTATGAGACGAATCGTGGATACGTCGTAAGCCGCCTGCGCCTCGAGGAGCTTGCCGAGCTCTATGAGCTTCGCAGCTTGATCGAGACCGAGATCATCGCCAGCATCAAGAAGCCGACCGCCGGGGTCATCAGACAGATGGAACGACACGTCGCGGCGATGGAGGCGGCGGTGGAACGCAACGACTTTCCATCGATCGCCGAGGCCTACCGCGGTTTTCGTAGCCAGCTGTTCACGCTGAGCGATCTCATAATCTTCCGGCGCGAGGTCGACCGACTCTGGCAGATGACCGATACATACAACGCCGCTTACGTCATGCCGCCATTCGTCGCCGAGCAGGCTCTGACGAGTCATCGTGAGATCATCGCCGCGCTTAAGGCCAATGACATCCCCCGGGTGATCGAGATCGAGGCAGACATGCGGTCACTGCGCGAGCACATCATCGTCGGGTTGTCAGCCCTACCTCGACGCTGAGCGCCACCGATTGACCCCGTGCGGTCGACGAGTTGAACTCAGCCGACCCACGTCGACCGTCTAGCCGACTAGAACCGCGGCATCAGCCGCGCGCCAACGTATGGCTTGGATAGGCGGACCGTACCCCTTCACATGGCGGCCCTCGCCTGATAATGTATGCATTATTGTCCTCAAAGTTGAGAGCGAGCCAGTCATGGAGACGTACCCCTTGCCAGACGTAGGACCGCGGAGGCTTGCTATGACCAGGCTGAATGTAAACAACGCGCGGTGCGCAGCACTCTTCGCGTCGGAGCTGCGGCGATCGGACGCGCCGACTGCCGACGAGTTGACGAACTGGGTCAGCGGCGCCGTACGGCGGTTCGGCGTGGCCGGCTGTGTCAGCCGAATGGCCCAGGAGTTCGGCGACCACCCCGAGGCAGCCGCTCACCGCATGCGGTGGATCAGGCAGCTCATTAATGCGCCATCGGCTGCGGCGCCATCGGCTGCGGCCTACTTGCGGCGGACCGAGCCGGACGGCTCCGGCCTAGCCCCGCGTAGCATTCAGCGAGCCACCAGCGGTGCCCGCCGCGCGGCGTGACACGGAAGGCTGCTTCGTGCTGACACGTCCGGCTGGCGTTGACACTTCTCGGCAGCACGGCACGGGCTTGACCTGGACCCGAGATCGGGTTGGAGCATGTGTGGCATGAACACGCTGGACGGCTCTCGTATTCAACGGTAGTGTTGATCACAGTCCATTATTTTAGATAGCAATCCAGCCTCATAGACGTATGTGTCGTACGGCTGGAACCGGTCCGACCTGGAGCCTCGAATACGCGAGTATCGGGAACGCGCGAACAACGTCGCACACGGCTCTCGAGAGCCGATCCATATCTCATCACTTCCCGAAGGGGCAGCCATGGACCCGAAACACTTCCGTCAGGTGCTGGGGCAGTACCCGACTGGAGTAGTCATCGTGACTTCCGTCAGCGCACAGGGGGAAGCGCTCGGCATGACGGTTGGTTCGTTCACGTCCGTATCATTGGATCCGCCCTTGGTCGCCTTCCTGCCCGACAAGGCGTCGAGCTCGTGGAGGGCGCTTCGGGAATCGGGCCCGCGTTTCTGTGTCAACGTTCTCGCCGCCCAGCAAGAGGACGTCTGCCGAGCCGTCGCGTCACGCAAGGTCAACAAGTTCCACGACATTCGCTGGCGGCCATCGGCGGCGGGCAACCCGGTCATCGATGGCGCGGTTGCCTACATAGACTGCACCCTAGAAGCGATTCACGACGCGGGTGACCATCACATCGTGGTCGGCCGGGTCCACGATCTGGACCTTACCGGCGCCGGCCACCCGCTGCTGTTCTTCAGAGGCGGCTATGGATCGTTCCGGCCGCAGTCACTCGCGGCCGGTGATGCCGATCTCGTCGAGCAGCTCAAGCTCGTCGACCGGGTGCGTACCACCATGGAGGGGCTGGCCGACCGGTTTGGAACCGAAGTGACCGTGGTCTGCCTGGTGAATGACCAGCTGGTGTTGACGGCCGCGGCCGGGCATACCAGAAGCCGGGACCTGCCGACCCGCGTCGGGCTTCGGTTGCCTTTCATGCCGCCCGTGGGAAGCGTGAACGCCGCGTGGGGGTCTGCGGAACTGCGTGAGCGGTGGCTGGCTAACCTTCATCCCGGCACCTCGCCGGAGGAGACGGCCCGGATGAGGCGCGTTCCGGAGCTCGTGCGCTCCCGCGGCTACGCCATTACCCTTGGACACGAACTCAGCGCTGAACTGGAGCGCGCCACAGGTCGCGCAAGTGAACCGGACCCCGACCTCTCGCCCCGCGCGCACAGGGAACTCATCAAGGCCGCCACGGAGTGCTACAACCCGGACTCTCTCGACGGCTCCGATTTCTACGAGCTCCGAGCCGTCTCGGCCCCGGTGTTCAACGCGGACGGCGAAGTTGCCTTCACGCTCACCCTGTGGGGGCCGCCGGGGCGGGTGAACCGCGCTACGGCCGACGAATATGCCCGGGAACTACTGAAGAGCACCGCGGCGGCAACGGCCGAGATCGGCGGGCTCGCCCCAGCTAGCTAGCTTTACTGTTGGGCCGCGTTTCGTCGGTGCGGACCGGATCGAGCGGCCGAATGTGCCGTCGGCCGCCTACTGGCCCATGGTGAACCTGGCGCGCAGATTATGCTTTCTTCCGCTCGAGGAACGTGGTCATCCGCTCGTACTTGTCTGCGCTGTCGAACAGCAGCGCTTGCGCCGCCGTGTCGAAGCTGGTGGTGTCCTGGCGGTGTGCGCGCAACGCCAGCTTTGTGAGCTCGAGGGCACGCCAGGACCGTTGCGCGATGGTGACGGCCAGGGCCGCGCCACGCGCTGGCAGGTCGTCCGCGATCTCGTCCGCCAGGCCGGCGGCAAGGGCCGAGGTGGCGTCGAGGCGAGCCCCGGCGTACAGCATGCGCCGCGCGGTGGCCAGGCCGACGAGTTGTGCGAGCCTCCAGTTCCCGCCCGCACCGGCGAGGATGCCGAGTGACAGTTCCGGCTGGGCGAAGACGGCCCGCGGACTCGCGATCCGGAAGTCGCAGGCGAGCGCCATCTCGCAGCCTCCGCCGAGCGCGGGCCCGTCGACGAGGGCGATCGTCGGCCAGCGGTGCGCCTCGAGCCGCTCGAACAACCCGGCATTGATCGCGCGGAGTGCGTGATCGGAGCCGCGGTCGCGCATTTCGCGGATGTCGGCACCCGCGGCGAATATGCCCGGCGTGGTCGAGTGGACCAGCAGGATGGACGGCGTGCGGCGCGCCTCGGCCAGTACCGCGTCGAATTCAGCGACCATCGCCTCGTCGTGCGCGTTGCGCCGGTCGGGACGGTTCAGGCCGACCCACCACAACTCGCCCTCCCGGCGGACAACGACGCTACTCACGTGGCCTCCAGTAGCAGGGCGATGCCCTGGCCGACGCCGATGCACATCGTCACCACCGCGCGCCGCGCATCGCGGCGCCGCAGCTCGCGCGCGGCGGTGAGGGCAAGGCGCGCGCCGCTCATGCCTAGCGGATGCCCGAGCGCGATGGCGCCACCGTTGGGGTTGACATGTTCGGCGTCGTCGGCTAGCCCGAAGTCGCGCAGTACGGCCAGCGCCTGCGCGGCGAACGCCTCATTCAGTTCGATGACATCGACGTCCCCGACCACCAAGCCGGCCCGGTCGAGCAACTTGCGCGTGGCCGGAATCGGTCCCAGGCCCATGACCCGCGGTGCGACGCCGGCGGTTGCCGCACCGGCGACCACGGCCAGGGGCCTCAGCCCGAATCGCTGCACCGCGCGCTCGGAGGCAAGAAGCAGTGCTACCGCACCGTCGTTCACGCCGGAGGAGTTTCCGGCGGTGACGGTACCGCCGTCGCGGAACGCGGGTCGCAACCTGGCGAGCTTGTCCAGGTCTGTTTCGCGGGGATGCTCGTCCTGCGACACGTACACCGGGTCGCCCTTGCGCTGCGGCACCGGAACCGGCGTGATCTCCTCCGCGAAATACTCCTGCGCCTGGGCCTTTGCCGCTCGCTGCTGCGAGCGCAGCGCGAATGCGTCCTGGTCGGCGCGTGAGACGCCGCGCTCGGCCGCGACGATCTCGGCGGTCTCCCCCATCGAGTCCGTGCCGTATGCGGCCTGCATCGCCGGGTTGACGAACCGCCAGCCCATCGTCGTGTCGTAGATCTCGGCGCCGCGCGCGAACGGCGCGGCGGCCTTCGGAATGACGAAGGGCGAGCGGCTCATGCTCTCCACGCCGCCCGCGATCACCAGGTCTGCCTCACCGGCCCGGATCGTACGTGCCGCGACCGCGACGGCGTCAGCACCTGACCCGCATAGGCGATTGATCGTCGCGCCCGACACTGTGTCGGGCAGCCCGGCGAGCAGTAGCGCCATCCGGGCAACGTTGCGGTTGTCCTCTCCCGCCTGATTGACGCAACCAAGGAGGACATCGTCCACGGTGGACCAGTCCACCGATGGATGCCGCGCCCGCAAGGCGCGCAGCACGTGCGCCGCGAGGTCGTCAGGGCGTACCGCGGACAGCGCGCCGGCGTAGCGGCCGATCGGCGTCCGAATTCCGTCCACAAGATATGCCACGCTCACCGCAAGCCTGCCTTCGCCTCAACACGCCAACATATCAGCGCGTCATAATCGTCATATCAGCACGGTCAACATGCCGCACGAATCCACCTTATGGTTAACCTCAACTTATGTCAACGATAACGTTGAAAGAAGGTCGGCAAGCCTCCGCTTCGCCCGCTCAAGAAACGAAGGGTCGATCCGGCTGAACGACTCGAAAACGGCTGCCGCAGCTTGCTCGGTCGTGCCTGGTTCGCACACTGTCGCGCCCGCACAGTAATCCAGCCGTATGTCAGTCGCCGTGAACGCCTCCCCGGACAGGCACATACGGCGGATCCATGGGTCCGGGAGGAAGCGCCGCAACGGGGCTACGTCGCTGTCGATTCCCAGCATGACCTCGGGCATTCTCAGCCGGGCCGACCGCGAGATGACGAGGATGTCTGCCGACAGCGCGATGAGCAGCCCGATCCCGACGGCGGCTCCCTCCACCGCCGCAACCACCGGCGCCGGATGATCCTGAATCGCGGCGAGGCAGTCCCGCGCCGCGTCCACCGTCACGGCCTCGTCCAGGCCTGGCTGCCTGATGTCGAAACCGGCCGAGAACATCCCATTGGCGCCGGTCAACAGTACCGGTCTCGGATCGTTGCCTACCTGCTTCAGGTACGCGTGGAACTGCCTGAACCCCTCGACCGTGAAGGCATTGACCGGCGGGCGGTCGAAGCGTATGCGCGCGACCCCGTCGACCAGGTCCAACCGAATTCCGGGCGGGGCCTGCCGGTTCCTGTCCGTAACAGGCGAGTGCTCGGTCATCGTGACCGGCCTAGCAGGATCGCGCTAGCTAGGGAGTGGCTCATCGGAATATCGCACCGCCATCAGTCATCGGGAGCACCGGGACGCAGTCCAGGCAGCGGCCGGCGCTTCCCTCGGCCACGGATTACTGACGCCAGTCTATCAACATCTGCGTTGATCGCAACTCGCTGGCAGGAGGGCGCTAGCGAACCGCCACACCGTTCAAGATGGTGTCCGCCATGCCGTCGGCGACGTCATCGGCATCGAGCACACCCCCTGGAACCCACCACCGAGATGTCCAGTTGAGCATGCCGGTTATCGCCTTGGCGAAGACCTTAGGCGGCAGGGAAGTTTTGAAGACACCTTGTTTGATGCCATCCCGGACTACCTGCTCGACCAGGTCCTCATAACGGCGACCGGAGAGGATAAGCTCGCGATTGAGTTCTTCGTCGATAACCGACGCCGAATCGCCGCTCCGCAGGTAGATGTACAGCTGAGGGTAGTGGTGCTCGAACGATCGCATGACGGCGCGCATAGAATTTCGTAGGCGTATCTCGGGCGAGTCTCCGCTAGCGGCTACTTCCTCGAGGCGAGCAATCATCTCGGCCAGCCCATCGTGCATTGCCTCGCGGAAGATAGCGCCCTTATCCGCGAAGTAGTAGTAGACGGTGGCGCGGTCAAGGCCGGCCTCTTTGGCGATAGCGTCCATGGTCGTGCCGTCGAACCCGTTACGCTCAAGTACGGGGCCAGCCGCCTTCAGGATCATGTCACGCTTAGCACCATATTGCGTGCGATCCCGCTGCTGGGCGGCCTCGCGCTTCATCGCGAGTGTTGGCTGTCGCTTTTCGCTAACCATCCATCATCCCATCGGCCGCTTGCTCATGCTAATAATCATAACTCACAGGTGCTGCAGGCTACGCAGCGGAACACCGGTTTCACCTTAGAGCCTGCTCGCGTCGCACCCGGCACCGCGCACAGGTTATCATCAACATGCCCGTTGACGACGACGCCCGTGCCGGAATGCGCCTGGCCTGAGTGCCGGGCGGTATCCGGGCGGGCGTCTTCGCGCGGGGCGCCAAGGGGGCCTGACGGGCCCACGGCAGGCCCCGCGCTCTGGGAGCGGGCAAGCGCACAGCTTACGCCCAGCGGGCCAACCAACGATCGCCCAGCGGCAGGGGATCTACTGACTCTGCCCCCGCAGCTCCGCGAATGCGACCCGGGCCGGATCTAGGTCGTCGCCACGCCCGTGCGTGAATTGCGCCGCAGCGGGCGACGACCAGTATGCGGGCTCCCCGAGGCTCCGCGTCCAGTCGACGACCGAAATGCGACTAGATATCTTCCAGGTTTCGTCGACTCGGGCGAAACGATCAACATAGCGACCGCCCATGATCACCGCTTCAGACTGGCCAGAGGCAACGAACTCGGGGTCGTCGATGAATTCGATGTAGCAACAGTAGTAGCTTTCGCATACCGCGTTGTCGCCGGAGATCTCCACTAGCTGGTTGGCCACGTAGTGCTGCTTGGCGCCACGGTACTTGCTCTTCTCGGCCAGCCAGCCCGCGAATTCCGCCGGTCCACCCTGGAATGCGCCATGATCATCGGAAGCCTGCGGCAGGTAGCACTCGGTCACCGCCCGCCAGTCCAGCCGGTCCGTGCCATGGCAGTACCGCAACACGCAGTTCTTGATCTCGCGTTCGTCCAGTAGCATCTCGAGCCGAATATCGACCGCGTTCCCGTCCACACCCGTTTTCACTTCCTCGACTCCTCTCATCCAGGATTAGGTCCTGCGATCAATCCGCGGGGCACCGCCACGACACGGTGCCCCGCATTGCCCCTCTTGCCAGCCCCAGAGCAACTGCCCCAGAGCAACTGGCCGAGGCATTGTCGAGGCAGGCTCGTGGGCGCTCTAGCCGACGCCGGACGAAGCCGGGACGGTGTAGTCCTTCTCGTCACGGATCTGGTCGATATGCTCCCGTACGTCCTCGAGCTTGAGATCCTCCGCCTCGTAGCCCGGAGTCTCGGCCACGAAGATGCGCGCGACCCGGCCGCCCGCTGCCCGCCAGACCTCGCCGGTCACCGCGCAGTCCTCGTGTACGAGATAAGCGGCGACCGGAGCCGCTCGCTCCGGGGTGCACTTCTCGCGGATCCACTGGAGCCGCCCGGTTGGGTCGGCGACCCGTCCCGTCGTGGCGTGCCTCGCGGCTACGGTGTAGGCGATCGGGGCGATCGCATTGACGTTGATATTGGCGGCCCGGCCACGATTCGCGAGGTGTCGGGTAAACCCGTACGCGGCCGCCTTGGCCACGCCGTACAGCCAGTTCTCGCCGAACCCAGTCGCGCTGTCATCCCCCTCGCGCATTCCGCCGGCTCCGGAGCCGTACATCCCGACCCCAGAGACAGTGATCAGCACTCGCCCGAACCCCCGCTTTACCATTCCGGGCCACAGCTCGTGCATCACCCAGACAGCGCCCTTCAGGTGAAGGTCGAGGTGCTGGTCAAGAGGGCCGGTAGCGGTTCCGGCATTGTGGATGAAGATATCGACCTTCCCGAACCTGCGGACCGCCTCGCAGGCCAGCTCACGAGAACTGTCCTGCACGCTCAGGTCGGCGTAGATCACCTCGGCCTTCCCGCCGTTCCGGCGGATGGTCTCGATGACCGCAGGATCCGATGCTCCGTCCTGGAGATCGACGGACTGCGGGCCGAGGTCATTGACCACGACCGTTGCTCCTCGCGAAGCGAGTAGCTCCGCATAGGCACGTCCGAGCCCGCGGCCCGCTCCGGTGATGAGCGCAACCTTGCCGTCGTATCGCATTTCACTCATTTTGAGACTCCACTGCTACTCATGATCGAGACCGGTTCGTCATTCAGCCCGAGCGTGATCCGGCTCGACGGGGCCGGGAACCGGACCATGAGCAACTCGCTTCCCGCGTCGCCGTCGACGCTGAGGCCCTCGCCCGGGTCGGCCCACACGCCGGTATGGGGGCCGAAAGCCTGGCCGTGGCGCGAGAAGCTCCCCACTGTCGTGAAGAGGAACGTCGGACGACGATCACTTTCGCTGGCCGCCGCCTCGAACGACCCGTTCTCGCGCCATTGAACCCATTCGACAGCGAGTCCGTTCTCGGTGAAGACGCCCAGCTTGCGGCGGCGCGTGGCGCCTTCCCCGGCCGACCATCCGAAGGCCGCCGGGGTAATCACTATCGGCTGCCTGTACCGAGGCTTCTGGGGCTTGTAGGGCGCACCGAACACCTGCTCCCAGATCGCATTCAACGGGTCCTTGTTGTAAGGACGCCCCTGCTCATCGACTGAGCGGTAGATGCCGTCGCGGAATTCGCCATGCCTGGACAGTTCCGCTACGGCCGCATCGCTCTGCTCCTTGGTGATGAACCGGTCACCCCATTGAGCGATCAGAATGAGAGCGCCATCGCACCGCTGCGGCCCGTAGTAGGCGTTGGCCGGGAAGTAGCCGACGTCTCCCTCCTCGAGCATGCCGAAGCCGAGGTCCATACGGCCAGCAGCGGCAAAGCGCAACTGCTCGAAGTCGTGCCGATGCCGGACCGAGGTGTACTCACGATCGCCTTCGCCGAAGCGCTCGAGCCGGATATCGTAGCTAACCTGCGCACCTCCCTCAGCGGCGCGAATTACTTTGCGGAATACGTCACCGCCTCGCGGGTTCGGGAGCACGAGCTCCCAGGCCTGTCGCGTGGTGTCTACGATCTGCACTCGCCTTCTCCTCTCACCTGTGAACGGCATGCATGACTGCGCAGCATCACGGGATGAGCGGACGGTCGAGGTCGCCGCGGTACGTCGGCTGCACGTCCGGAGGGGTCAGCACGTCGGCCTCATCCAGCCCGATCGTGCCGACGAGCTTGTCCAGTGCCGCCAGGTCGAACCCGAAGACATCAGCGGCCGTCTGGCCGAGCATCTGGCGTGCCTCGCTGGCCGGGACGTGCTCGGTGCCGAACGTCGCCTTGACGTAATTGCGGGTGCCGTACCGCCAGGCGCCCTCGCTGTGCGGAAAGTCGATGCCGATCATCATCTTGTCGACACCGATGCGATGCCGGGCCTCGATCTCCGCCCGGGAGAAGAGAGATGACCCCAGGTAGCACTGCCGGTTCCAGTACTCGCTCGGCCGCAGCGGGATGACGTCGCGAATGTCGCGCCTCAGGTCGCTGCGCTCGTATGAGTGGTCCATTCGCTGCAGCGCGCCCAGGACCCAGTCCGAGTGCGTCTCCGTGAAGACGATCTTCAGGTTGGGGAACCGCTCGAGGACACCACCGAAGATCAGCGTCGGCAGCAGGTTCCGGACGCTGGTGAAGATGTCCGCGCCGACCATCGCACGAGCTGACGTCAGCGTGCGAGCCTCCGTGTAACTCGGGAGCGAGCTCCCGATCGCGACGTGAATGTTGACGACAAGCTCAAGCTCCTCCAGCGTGGCCCA
>Ga0116216_10003354_pt1 | contig 10434 bp, 11 predicted proteins | sample Sb_taG_11_FD_89696 | JGI IMG/M metagenome (GOLD analysis project Ga0116216, IMG submission 89696) | Peat soil microbial communities from Weissenstadt, Germany - Sb_50d_3_AS metaG | ecosystem: Environmental > Terrestrial > Soil > Wetlands > Peat | place: Germany: Weissenstadt | collected 2010-09-21
CATCGCCCTCAAGACGAGCTTGAGCTGGCTTCGCGCAATCGGCTTGGTTAGATGGTCGAACGCGCCGAGCCGCATGGCCTCGATTGTATTTTGCGCCGAGGCGTAGGCGGTGAGGACGGTCACCTGAGGCGGATGTCGCCGCGCGCGCATTCTCCGCAGCGTCTCCAAGCCATCCAAGCCCGGCATGCGAAGGTCGAGCAGAACGGCGTCGATCGACCCCTCGTCGAGCGCGGCGAGCGCGACGCGCCAGACGATGCAAGCCGAGTGTCATACCCAAGGTCGCGCGCCGCTTCGTCGAGGGCCTCGCGCATTGCCGAATCGTCGTCGACGATCAGGATGGTCGGCATGGCAGGACGATCTCAAAGGTTGTGCCTGCGCCGCGCTCAGCGAGCCGCGCCACCCCCCCATGCGCCCCAGCGACTTCGCTTACGATCGAAAGGCCGAGTCCAACACCGTCGGCCCGACTGGTGACAAAAGGTTCGAACATGTGCTCGCGGATCGCCTCGGGCGGACCGTCGCCATCGTCATGCACGGAGAGGGTAAGCGACGCGCCGTCGCTCTCCGCAGCGAGCAGAATAACGGAGTTCGCCGGCGCCGCCTGAATCGCGTTGACGACGAGATTGTCGAGGGCGCTGCGCATTTGATTCGGATCGAATTCCCCCGCTTCGGAGTCAACTCGCGATTCAATCGCTATGCCTTTTGCGTTCGCAAGTTCACTGTGCGCCGCCGCGCACGCCTGCAAGAAGGGCGCGAGCCGGACGGCGACGCGGTGCGTTTCTTCTTGCGGCGAAACGCTTAGCAAGCGCCGCAAGAGATCATCCAGTCGGTCGACCTGTCCCAGAATTGACGAAAGCGCCTGGTCCTTCCGAGCGGCATCGCCGGCAATGCCGCCTTCCGCCTTCAACCGCATCGCAGCGATCGGATTGCGGAATTCATGGGCGACCCCCGCGGCCAAGCGCCCGATCGCCGCAAGGCGTTCACCCGTGGCGAGTTGTCGCGCGAGACCATCGGCGCGCAGCCGCGCAAGCGCGAGCCGCTGGCCGGCGTCGTTCAGCGCGGTCACGATTCGATCAAGTTCACGTTCGCCCGTCACTGGTAGAATCGGAAGCCTCGAAACTTCATGCGCCTGAAGCGCCGCTTCGATCCGCCCCACATGGCGCGACCAACTCAACGTCAATTTGGTGAGGAGCGCGGCAGCCCCGAGCACCGCGACCAGAAGAACGCCGATCCTCCCATCAGAAGACGATAACTGTCCCCGGCGAATGTGAAAACCCGGGTCATCGTCCATCCCGTCAGCCCGGCGACCGATCCGGGAAGGGGGCATGCGACTATGAGCAGGATTTGCGAAGATGCGTCGTAGCGGCTGAGTACGGGACGGCCTTGGTCAAGCGCCTCGCGGTTTACGCTTTCGATGCGCGGCAATTCAGCCGCTGGCTCGTCCGTCTTTGGACCCGCCCCCTGGTAGGTTGGGAAAGCATAGGCAAGCCGGCGATCGCCCCCGAGCCGAATGCCGCCCTCAATCCCTGCTCGGTTCTTCAATGCCGCCTGGACGACGGCGGTCAAATCCTGTCGGGAATTTTCGTCGGTCGTCGAGCCGCCGGATCGGCCGCGCCCGCCCATGCTAAAGATTTGGTAGGCGCTCTGAATCGCCTCGCAGGCCCGTCCTATCTCGGCCTGCGCCTGACCCGCCTGCGCGGCGGCGGACTGCCGGAACAACCCAAACATGAGCGCGGCTGCAGCCGAGGCAGCCACGATCAAAAGCAAGAGCAAGACCACGAGTCGGCCGCGCAGTGATCGCGCCATCGATACCCACCTGGCTCACACCCACGTTCGAACGGGCCTTTGTGTGCAGGAACTGTCCCCAACGAGCGCCAATTGCAAGCCCTGCAAGACTTTCGATACGCGTCTTTGTCGATCGGGAACAATCGAGCTATGGGGTCTTGGCGGGTGCGGTTGATGAGCACCAGCGCGTAGTTTCGTGCGGCATAGTCGCTCGGAATGCGTGACCCGGGCGGCGGCTCGATGGACTCGCCGTCGGTCCGAACGTCGTTCAGCCGGATCGGTTCCGCCCTAGGCTCACCGCTTTCGGAGACGCTGCGCGCCTTTGAATCGTTCCGGCCGGAACGCCGCCGCCGACAGCAAAAAGGCCGCCAATGCCACGGCCCAGCGTTCGCGCCTGCGCGGCCGGGTCAGATCGATATCGTCGCTCTACGCGCCCGGCGCCGCCCTGAAGCCGCTGCGGTCATTCCGGCAAAGGCGATCAGCAGGATCGCCCAGTTCAGCCGATCAGCCGATCGGACGCGGGGTCGACAGCTTTGCCGGCGGCGAGGATATCCTCGATTTGATCCGCGAACCGATCATAGATGCCGGCTTCGTCGTCTTCAGTCGTCACCGAGAGATCCGCCGGACCGGACGCGCCGAATCCCAGGTCTCGCGTCTGCGCCTGATCTCCCAAGTCAAAGGAAAAGGCCTGAACAGGGCGCTGTCGGGGGGAGTCGCCGACGCTATTGGCCCAGCCGAAGCCCGGCAGCACGAGCAGCGCGCCCGCCGCGCATAGAGAAAGAAGTATCCGACCCATGATGTCTCGCCCCAGTCCGCGGTGGGGAAGTCCTATGCTAACGGACGGACTCATACTGTCAATGGGCGGACCAGGCGAGGAGAAGCGCAGGCGGCGCCTGTCCCTGGGAAATCGCGCCGGCGCTCGGGCTTGCGCTCGCGAGGCGGTAGAGACTGCAAGGCCCTCAGCCCTCTCCCGCACGCGGGAGAGGGGGGATTCGCTTCTCCCGCTTGCGCTCGCGAGGCGGTAGAGACTGCAAGGCCCTCAGCCCTCTCCCGCACGCGGGAGAGGGGGGATTCGCTTCTCCCGCTTGCGGGAGAGGGGGGCGCGAAGCGCCGGATGAGGGCCGCCAGATGGCGACCCCGTTCTCCCGGTGCTAAACACCCTCGCCCCCTTACCTCCTTCCAAGGCCCCATGCGCAAGCGCGCGGATATCGTTCTCGTCGAGCGCGGCTTCTTTTCGAGCCGGGCGCGTGCGCAGGCCGCGATCGCGGCTGGGCTCGTCAGCGTCGGCGGCGTCGCGCTCAAGAAGCCCTCCGACGAGGTCGCCGGGGACGCTGCAATCGAGGCCTCCGCGCCGCATCCCTGGGCCTCGCGCGGCGGCGTCAAGCTCGCAGCGGCGCTCGACGCATTCGGGCTCGACCCCGCTGGCCTCGCCTGCCTCGATATCGGCGCCTCGACCGGCGGCTTCACCGACGTGCTGCTTCAGCGCGGCGCAAGACGCGTGGTCGCGGTCGACGTCGGGCATGGGCAGCTGGACCCGCGCATTGGCGCCGACCCGCGGGTGCGCTCGCTCGAGGGTTTTGACGCGCGGGCGCTGACGCTGGCGCACGTCGGCGAGGCGCCGGGCGCGATCGTCTGCGACTTGAGCTTCATCTCGCAGCGGCTGGTCCTGCCGCATGTGCTCGCGCTCGCGGCCAAACTTGCGTGGCTCGTGAGCCTCATCAAGCCGCAGTTCGAGGTCGGCCCGGCGGAGATCGTCAAAGGCCGGGTCAGGAGCGAGGCCGCGCTTGCGCGCGCCTGCGACGAGGTGAGCGCCTGCGTCGCGGCGCTTGGCTGGACGGTCCTCGGCCTGATCCCGTCGCCCGTGGTCGGCGGCGGCGGGGCAAAAGAATTCCTGCTCGCGGCGCGTCATGGCTGAGGCGCCCGCCGACCTGGCGATCGTCGCGCTCGACGCGCATGGGTGCGGCGTCGTGGAGGGCGGGACGACCCTTCCCGGCGCGCTTCCCGGCGAGCGCGTGCGCGTGCGCTCCGCGGGACGGCGCGCCGAACTCATCGAGGTCCTGAACCAAAGTCCCGAGCGCGCGATGCCCTACTGCCCCTGGTTCGGCCGCTGCGGGGGCTGCGCCGCGCAGCACATGTCCGACCCCCTCTACCGCGACTGGAAGCGCGGGCTCGTCGTCGAGGCTCTCCGGCGCGCGGGGGTCGAGGCGCGCGTCGGGCCGCTTGTCGACGCGCATGGCGCGGGGCGGCGGCGGGCGACTTTTCACGCCCGCTTTCCCCATGGGCTCCCCGACGAGGTTGGCTTCATGCGCGCGCGTTCGCACGACATTGTCTCGATCGACGCGTGCCCGCTGTTCGCGCCCCCGATGGCCGGCGCGGTCGAAGCGGCGCGCGCGCTCGCCCACGATCTGAGAGGCCTCATGAAGCCGCTCGACATCGGCGTGACCGCGACCCCGGAGGGGCTCGATGTCGATCTTCGCGGGTCGGGGCCGCTCGACCTCGCCGAGACCCGCAAGCTCATCCGGACCGCAGACGCGCTCGACCTCGCGCGGCTCTCCAACCATTGCGCGGTCGTGGTCGAGCGCCGCCCGCCGCGCGTCGCCTTCGGCGCGGCGCTCGTCACGCTGCCGCCCGGCGGCTTTTTGCAGGCGACAGAAGCAGGCGAAACCTGGCTCGCCGCCTTCGCCGAGGAGGCGCTTGCCAGCGTGAGGACTGTCGCGGACCTCTTCTGCGGCGCCGGCGCCTTCGCGCTGCGCCTCGCGCGCCGCCGCGAGGTTCATGGGTTCGATGCCGACACCGCGGCGATTGCGGCGCTCGAGCGCGGGGCAACAGCGGCGCAGGGACTGAGGCGGCTCGTCGCCACAACGCGCGATCTCTTTCAGCGGCCGCTGCGCGCCGACGAGCTCGCAGCCTTCGACGGGGTCCTGTTCGATCCCCCGCGTGCGGGCGCGGAGGCGCAGGCGCGCGAATTCGCGGCGAGCGCGCTCAAACTCGTCGTCGCGATCTCCTGCAATGCGGCGACCTTCGCGCGGGATGCGCGGATCCTCGTGGACGGCGGGTTCGGCATCGAGACGGTCACGCCGCTTGACCAGTTCCGCTCTTCGCCGCATGTCGAAATCGCCGCCGTCTTTCGCCGCAAGAGCGCAAAGCCGCGCGCACGGAGGCTTTTGGGGTGAACGCGACGACGCGCAACGCCGCCCTGGACGCGCTGGAAGGCATCGTCGGGACGCGCCACGCGCTGACCGACCCTACCCTCTTCGCCGGGGCGCTCGTCGAACCGCGCGGGCTCTATCAGGGCAAGGCTCTCGCCTTCGTCCGGCCGGGCACAACTTCCGAGGTCGCGGCGATCGCCGCCTTCTGCAACGAGGCGCGCATCGGAATTGTGCCGCAAGGCGGCAACACCGGGCTCGTCGGCGGCCAAACGCCGGACCTGAGCGGCGATCAGATCATTCTCTCGACCCAGCGGCTGAGGGCGATCCGCGAGGTCGATCCGTTTGCTGATGTGATGATCTGCGAGGCCGGCGTGACGCTCGCCGAGGCGCAGGCCGCGGCGCTGGCCGCCGACCGGCTCTTTCCGCTGTCGCTTGCCGCCGAGGGGACCTGCACCGTCGGCGGCAATGTCTCGACCAACGCCGGCGGCGTGACAGTGGTCGCCTACGGCAATACACGCGACCTCGTGACCGGGATCGAGGCGGTCCTGGCCGATGGACGGGTGATCCATGGCCTGAGCAAGCTTCGCAAGGACAACACCGGCTACGACGTCAGGAGCCTTTTCATCGGCTCCGAGGGCACGCTCGGCGTCGTCACCGCAGCGTCGCTGAGGCTCTTCCCCAATCCCCGCGCGCGCACAACTGCTTTCGTCGGCCTCGCCAGTCCCGAACGCGCGCTCGAGCTGCTTCACCTCGCGCGCGAGCGGTTCGGCGGCGGCGTGACCAGCTTCGAGCTCATCGGGCGCACGGCGCATGACATCACGGTCGGAAATGCGCTCGCGCGCGCACCACTCAAGGGCAGGCACGCCTGGTACGTTCTGGCGGAGGCGTCGTCGCAGAGCCCCCAGGGGCTCGACGAGGCGTTCGCTGGGGCGCTGGAGACCGCATTTGAGCGCGGGATCATCGAGGACGCAGCGATCGCCGCCTCGCTCGAGCAGCGCCATGAATTCTGGCGATTGCGCGAATCGATCCCCGAGGCGCAGCTTCGAGAAGGCGGATCGATCAAGCATGACGTCTCGGTCGCGGTCGGGACGGTTCCGGCCTTCATCGACGAGGCGACGCGCGCCGCGGAAGCCTTCGAGCCGGGCGCGCGCGTCGTCGCTTTCGGCCATCTCGGCGACGGCAACATCCATTTCAACGTGTCGCAGCCGGTCGGGGCGGACAAGGCGAGGTTCCTCGCGCGCTGGGACGCGATGAACGAAATCGTGCATGGCGTCGTCGCGCGGCTCGGCGGCTCGTTTTCGGCCGAGCACGGCGTAGGGCGGCTGAAGCGCGACCTGTTGGCGCGAACCAAGGATCCGGCGTCGCTCGCGGTTATGCGCCAGATCAAGGCGGCGCTGGACCCGAACGGGATCATGAATCCCGGAAAGATTTTATAGACAATTTGTGCGTGTATGTTGACAGAGTAGACACAACCATCTAGGTTGCAGCCGTCACAAACGTGCTCGATCGGGGACTAATCATGACCAAAGCTTATCTGTTCGCCGGCATTGCGGCGTCGGCGATCCTCGCCGCGTCATCGGCGTTCGCAACGAATCTCGTGAGCGACGGCGACTTCAACAATCCGTCGGGGGGCGGATCGTTCGCGACCTTTTTCAACGGTCAGTCGTTCGGCCCATGGAACGTTGTCGCGGGCGGCGTCGATTTGGTCGGTGGATACTGGCAATCGCCGACCTTCGGGGGAGGCAGCGTCGATCTCGATGGCGACGCCCCGGGCGGCGTCACCCAGACGCTGAGCCTGACGAGCGGCAAAACCTACAGACTGTCGTTCGATCTCTCCGGCAACCCGGACGGCTTTCCAACGTCGAAGTCGGTCACGGTCTCCGTCGGCTCCCTTGATCAAACATATACGTACGACATCGGTTCGAACTCCCACGCGGACATGATGTACCAGTTGATCTCGACGGTTTTCGTTGCGGGTTCCACGAACACGCTGTCGTTCCTCAGCAATGACGTCGGGAGTCCGTACGGCCCTGTGATCGGCGGCGTCTCCGTCACCGCGGTCCCCGAGCCCTCGGCTTGGGCGATGATGCTCGCCGGCTTCGCCGGTCTCGGCTTCCTCGGCTTCCGTCGGTTGCGTCAGCCGGTCGCGCTCTCGCTCTGAGGCGCAAAGAAACGATGCGTGCCAAAGGCCGCCTTGGGGGCGGCCTTCTCAAATTCCGGTTTTGGAGCTTAAGCGCAATTGTTCGTCGCGCGGATGGTGCGACTCGTTCTCCGCCGAGCACGGGGGCGGGCGCTTGAAGCGGGAAACGCTGGCGCGGACCAAGGACCCTGCGTCGCTTGGGCTGATGCGCCACATCAAGGCCGCGGTCGATCCGAACGGGGTGATGAACACGGGGAATCCGCTGTGACGGCCGACGCAAGGTCTTGTTGGCGGCCGAATATCCGGGAGATCGCGGAAAATAAAGAAAGGTGTTGACGCACGTTAGCTTGATGAATTACCCTCAATAGTGGACCGTGTAGTGCGGTCGCCGGCAAATGTCGCCGGCTTTCTCACACTTAGGGGGGTTTCCATGATGAAGGCTTACGTTCGCGGCGTGGTCGCCGCGGCGGCGGTTTTCGCTGCGTCGTCCGCTTTCGCCGGCGCGAACCTGATCCAGGACGGCGACTTTTCGAGCCCAAATGCCGGCGGCGGCGTGGCCTATGAACCCAGCGGGTTCATGGGCTGGACGACGAACGACCCGGGCGGCGTCCTCGAGATCGGTTACAGCCCGATCTACGGCCTGCCCTGCGCCAACGCCGCCTGCCAGAGCCAGGAGGTCAACGCGAACGCCTTTGACACCGTCAGCTACAGCGTCTCGGGCCTGACTGTCGGCGCGACCTACGATCTCTCCTGGGACTATGGCCCGCGTGCGGGCGACGGGTATCAGGCGCTCGACGTGTATTTCGGCGGCGTCCACCTGACGACCGACGCCGGCTCTGTCCCCGCCTGGATAGCGAACAATTTCGCCGTCACGGCCACGTCGACCGCCGAGACGCTCGTGTTCTCATCTCAAGCGACTGGTTTATGCGACTCGTGCGGCAACGAAATCACCAACGTGAGCCTCGCCGCCCCCGAACCCGCGACCTGGGCGATGATGGCGCTCGGCTTCGCCGCTCTCGGCTTCGCTGGAGTCCGCCACGCGCGTTCCGCGGTCGCGCTTTCGCTCTGAGCGCAGGCGCCGCCCTCGGAAAGGCCGCCCCGGTTGGGCGGCCTTTTTCATTCAAGGCGCCTGTTTCGGCTTCTCGCCGCGACGGCGCGCCCAATGGCGCAAAGCGCCGCAGAGGTCTACCTTTCTTGAGCGCCGCGATTCGGCGCGCGATTTTCAGCGCGGAACGGCTCGCTCCTGGCGGGCCAGGGTGAAGGATTGAATGCCGTGACGCGGCGCAGCGGTTTCGCCGCTTTGTCCATTGTCCTTGGCCTCGCTCTCAATGGAGCAACGACCGCCGCCGCGGTCTGCGCGCCCAAAAACTTCGACGGCGCAAATTTCACGGTCTGCGCTTTCGACCCTCGCCGCGACGATATCCGGCTCTTCTGGAAAGGCGCCGACGGCAAGCCCTATGGCTCGCTCGCGGCGCTTGCCGACGCGCTGAAATCAAAGGGCGAGCGGCTCGTCTTCGCAATGAACGCGGGCATGTTCGCCGAAGACCAATCGCCGGTCGGGCTCTATGTCGAGAACCGGGTGAAGCTCCACGGCGCCGATACGCGCGCGGGGGCGAGCAACTTCCACATGAAGCCGAACGGGGTGTTCTGGATCGGCGACGGCGCGGCGGGCGTCACCGAGACCAGCCGCTATCTCGCCGATCCGCCGGCGGCGCGATATGCGACGCAGTCGGGACCGATGCTGATCGTCGATGGCAAGATCCACCCCAGGATCCTGCCGACCGGAACGTCGGCGAAGATCCGCAACGGCGTCGGGGCCTGCGACGGCGGCGCCGTCGTCTTCGCCATCGCCGACGAGCCGGTGAACTTCGACGCGTTCGCGCGCCTCTTCCGCGACGGGCTCGGCTGTCAGAACGCCCTCTTTCTCGACGGCTCCGTCTCCTCGCTCTACGCGCCTGAACTCAAGCGCGACGACGAGCTGGAGCCGATCGGACCGATCGTCGGGGTCGTCAAGCCGGAGGCGGTCGGCAGCCGGCAGTAGCCGAGTGATGGGACCGTCACGGCCCCAGAGAGCATCGGACGGAGGCGTTTACCCCGGCTGACGACTGCCCACGTTCCGCAAGAACGCTTCGAAGGCTTGCAGCGTAGCGGCGGAGACGTAATGCTCGATACCCTCGGCGTCGGCTTCCGCCGCCTCGCGCGGCGCCCCGACCGCCACGAGCAGCTCGACGACCAGCCTATGGCGTTGACTGGCGCTTTTGGCCATCGCAGCGCCCGCCTCGGTCAAGAATATTCCGCGATAGGGTCGCGCCGTCACGAGGCCCTCGCGCTTCAATCGAGCAATCGTCTTGCTGGCGGTTGGGTGGGCTACGCCAAGTCGCCGGGCGATATCGGTCGTTCGCGCTTCGCCATTGACCGCGATCAGATCGGCGATCATTTCGGTGTAGTCCTCGAGCGTCGCGGCCGAGCGCGCCTTGCGCGCCCTGCTAAAGCGCCGGGCCTGAACCGGCTCAGCCGCGAATTCTGCGCTCTCGGACCCCAGGCCTTTGCCGGGCTTCTTCGTCACCAAAACGCCCTCGCTGAACCCGGCGCGAACCTTACGTCGCCCGCCGCCACACTGTGTCGACGCCATCTTCAATATGCAGCCTCGGCTGCAAAATGCAACCGGCGTTTTATGCAGCGCGTCAAGCTACGGCCACATTACGCAGCCCATTGACTATAGCGTAGCATAAGCTATATTTCGGAGTGCAGGCGTTAGACGGCCGCAGACGCGCGAGGGCCCATGACCGACGTTGTGATGCGAACAGGAATGACGGATCGAACCGTTGAGGCGATTCGCGACGTGTTGTCCGGCAAGGCGCGCCGATTCAGCCCACTCCTGTTCGCCGGTCCTGCCGTGATCGCTTCGATCGCCTATATGGACCCGGGCAATTTTGCGACCAACATCCAGGCCGGCGCGAAATACGGCTATGCGTTGCTGTGGGTCGTGTTGATGGCGAACGTCATCGCCATGCTGTTCCAGGCGCTGTCGGCCAAGCTCGGCATCGTGACAGGGCGCAACCTGGCCGAAATGTGCCGCGAGCATTTTCCCCAGCCCGTCGTTTATGTTTTGTGGATCGTCAGCGAAGTGGCTGCAATGGCGACCGACCTTGCCGAATTCCTCGGCGGCGCCATCGGCCTTTCGCTCCTGCTGCACATTCCCCTTTTCGCCGGCATGGGCGTCACCGCCGTGCTGACGTACGCGATCCTGATGTTCGAGGGACGGGGGTTTCGTCCGATCGAAGTCATTATCGGCTCCTTGGTCGCCGCCATTGCGCTCTGCTATCTCGCCGAAATGTTCATCGCGCCGGTCGATTGGGGCGC
>Ga0116216_10003357_pt1 | contig 10432 bp, 10 predicted proteins | sample Sb_taG_11_FD_89696 | JGI IMG/M metagenome (GOLD analysis project Ga0116216, IMG submission 89696) | Peat soil microbial communities from Weissenstadt, Germany - Sb_50d_3_AS metaG | ecosystem: Environmental > Terrestrial > Soil > Wetlands > Peat | place: Germany: Weissenstadt | collected 2010-09-21
GAGGCGCTTCACCCGCTCGCTGCGCTCGACATTCGGCGCCCCTGGAGGCTAATGCCCCGAGTCATAAATTGGGCGGCACCGAATTGATGACTCGCGACACTAGGAGCTCTGCAGCAGGGTCCCGCCGGGCGGCACCACCCACAGCCGCGGCGCGAACTCGAGCACGACTTCCGGATCAAGGTCGGAGACCTTGCCCGCCTCGGAGCGCTCCATCGCCATCGTCAGCTCGCGCCAGGCGCTGGCCACGCCGGCGACGCGCGCAGTCGGACCCCAGCCAACGGCCGACCCCAGCTCGTCGGCACGTTCCTGGATCTGATCCCGAGTCATCTCGCCGAACGGAACGTTCGCGGTGCCGCTGAATACCCGCTGGGCGAGGACCTGCTCGAGCTGCTGCTGCTGAGAATCCGTCATCGCTGAGCTGAGAGCAGCCTAGCGGCGACCGCGGCCTGGCCGTAGGAGATGCCGCCATCGTTGACCGGGAGCTTTTCCGGGATCAGCACCCGCAACCCCGCCGCATCCAGGCCGTCGCCCACCAGCGAGAGCAGCCGACGGTTCTGGAACACCCCGCCCGAGAGCACAACCAACTCGGTCTTCTGCTCGGCGGCGGCCAGGACCGCGGCTTCGACGGCCACCGTGGCGACCGTCGCGTGAAAGCGGCTCGCGACAACGCCGGCGCGCGTCCCGCGGTCGAGATCGGCGACGATCGCGCGGATCGTCTCGCGGGGGTCGAGCACGAGCAGTCGGTCCTCGCCGGGGGTGAGCGCGAGCGGGTAGCGGCCGCTCGCCCCGGGATCGCACGCGCGCTCGAGCTCGATCGCCGCCTGCCCCTCGTAGTTGACCTCGGCCCGGATCCCGCACAGCGCCGCCACGGCGTCGAACAGGCGGCCCATGCTGCTGGTCAGCGGCGAGGCCACGCCGCTCTCGACCAGCCTGCCCACCTGTCGCCACGCGGCCCCCGAGACCTCTCCGGCCAGACTCGGCGGGATGCCCAGCTCAGCATCGCCAAACGCAGCGTACAGCCAGGAAAGGCTCATCCGCCACGGCTGGCGGATCGCCCGCTCGCCGCCGGGCAGCCGGACCGGCAGCAGCTTCCCCACCCGACGGAAAGCTGCCACCCCGCCGTACAGCACCTCTCCCCCCCACACCGTGCCGTCGGTTCCGTACCCGGTCCCGTCGAAGATCAGGCCGATCGCGGGTCCCTCGAGCCCGTGCTCGGCCAGGCATGAGGCCAGGTGGGCGTGGTGGTGCTGGACGCCGATCGGCTGGAGCTCGTGGTGCTCGAGCGCGTACTTGGTCGACAGGTACTCGGGATGGAGATCGTGCGCGACGGCCGCCGGTCGCACCGCGAACAGGCGCTTGAAGTGCTCGATCCCGGCTGTGAACGAGCGCAGCGTCTCGTAGTTCTCGAGGTCGCCGATGTGGTGGCTGACCCACGCCCGCTCCCCCTTCGCCATGCAGAACGTGTTCTTCAGCTCCGCCCCGCAGGCCAGCAGCTGGCGTTCGGTCCCGCCACCGAGCGTCAGGCTCGCCGGCGCGTACCCGCGCGAGCGGCGCAGGAACGCCGATCGCTCCCGTCCGGCGACAAAAACCGGCCGCACGACCGAGTCGTCGGTCCGGGTCTCGATCGGGCGGTCGTGGACGAGGAACAGGTCGGCGAGGCCGGACAGGCGGTTCAGCGCGTCCTCGTCCTCGTGGGCGATCGGCTCGTCGGACACGTTGCCGCTCGTCATCACGAGCGCCGTGCCCACGTCCGCGAGCAGCAGGTGGTGAAGCGGTGAGTACGGGAGCATCACGCCGAGCTCGCCGGCGTCCGGGGCGACCGAATCCGCGACGGGCGCGCCCGGCCGGCGCGGCGCCAGCACGATCGGTCGCTGCGGCGAGAGCAGCAGCTCGAGCTCACGTGAGCCCAGCGCCACCAGAGCGCGAGCGCCGTCGTGCGAGCAAGCCATCAGCGCGAAGGGCTTGTCCTCGCGGTGCTTGCGCGAGCGCAGCGAGCCGACGGCCCGCTCGTCGTCCGCCCGGCAGGCGAGATGGAAGCCGCCGATCCCCTTGACCGCGAGGATCGCGCCGTCGCGCAGCGCCCACCCCGCCCGCTCGACGACATCGCGCGCCCCACCGGCGCCGAGCGGCCCGCCGTCGCCGTCAAGCAGAGCCACCGCGGGCCCGCACTCCGGACAGGCGTTCGGCTGGGCGTGAAAGCGCCGGTCGGCCGGATCCTCGTACTCGCGGCGGCAGCGGTCACACATCTCAAAGGCGGCCATCGTGGTGAACGGCCGGTCGTACGGGATCCCGCGGACGATCGTGAACCGCGGCCCGCAGTTCGTGCAGTTGATGAACGGATAGCGATGCCGGCGATCCGCAGGGTCGAGCAGCTCGCGCAGACACTCCGAGCAGGTAGCGCTGTCCGGCGTGACAGGCGCGTCGGCGGGCTCCCCGCGGGGACTGGCCCGGATCTCGAAGCGATCGCCGCCGGCCGGATCCAGATCCTCGACCGAGACCCGCTCGAGCACGGCCAGCGGCGGAGCCTCGGCGCCCAGACGCGCCAGGAACTCGCCGACGGCGGCGCCCCGGCCCTCGACCTCGAGCAGCACGCCCCGAGCATCGTTGAGCACGAACCCGCTCAATCCCAGCTCGCCGGCGAGGCGATAGACGTAAGGCCGGAAGCCAACTCCCTGGACCGTCCCGGTGACCCTGACCCGAGCCCGCCGGCGGTCAGGGGGCGCAGACACCGACGCGCTCACGTATCACCCCACGAGTTCCCGGAGCACATGGTAGGCGCTCGCCTGCGCCTCCTGGATCCGCGGGATGTGCTCCGAGCGTGTGATGATCACGTGGTCCGCGAGCGTCTCGGCGGCGACCCGGCCGCCGTCGTAGCCGACCATCGCGATCGTCCCGAGCCCCTGCCGCCGCGCCTGGCCGAGGGCCTCGATCACGTTCGCCGAATTGCCGGAGGTCGACAACGCGAGCACGACGTCGCCGGCCGACCCGTAGGCGATCACCTGGCGGGAGAAGATCGCATCGGTGCCGATGTCGTTGGCGATCGCGGTCAGGATTGACGGATCCGCGGTCAGGTCGATCGCCGGCCGCGGCTGCCAGCCCGGCCCGGGGGCCGAGAAGTCGGCGACGGCGTCCATCGCATCGGTGGCGGAGCCGCCGTTGCCGAGCGCCAGCACCTTGCCGCCGCGCTCGAAGCTCCCGCGCAAAAGCTGGGAACCCGCCAGGAGCACCTCCTGGTTGTCGGTCAGGGTCTGCGCTCGCAGCTCTCCGATCTCCCCCGCCTTCATCAGCACCGAGCGGCGCACGTCCTCGACGACCGGCTCGAGCTGGCTCTCCTGCTCGGCCAGGAACGGATACAGGAAGCTCGACGCGCCAGCGTCGTGGACGCGGCGGGGATCGCGCCCCGAGAGCAGCCCCCGGTGCTCGAAGAACACGTGAACGAGCTCCCACAGCACGTGGTAGAGCGTCTCGACGAGCTCCTGGCGGATGAACGGGTCGCTCGTCGGCGGCTCGAACTCGTGCTCGGCGCCCGCCGCCGAGAACGCGACGGTGAGGCAGCCGCGGGCGCGCCCGCGCTCGAGCGCTCGGGCGGCCGTGCCCCCGTCCTCGTCGGTCCCGAACGCGATCACGATGTCGTCCTCGCGGGCGAGCAATTCGACCGCAGACGCCAGCTCCGCGCCCTCACCCGTGAGCCCGAGCGCCGGCAGCGCCCGCTTGCCGACGATCACCGGGTGGACGAACTCGACGGCGACGTGGCGCGCGTCCGAGCGCGCCGCCGGCGAGCTCCCGAGCGCGACCAAGCGGCCGCCGCGGGCAAACCGCTCCGCCATCAGATGGCAGAGGCGGGCCAGTCGTTCGGCGTTCGCGTCGAAGAAGCTCCGGTTCGCCTCCGTGCGCTGTGAAAGCAGCGCTTGGAGCCGGCGGGCGGGGTCGGCGGCGAGCGCCGCTTCGCTCACGCAGGTATCTCCTCGCGCGCCGCGATCCCGACGAGCCAGTCCCGCCACGCTTCGATGCCCTCGCCGGTGCGAGCGCTCACGAGCTGCCGCTCCACGTCGGGGTGGACCTGGTCGATGTTGTAGAGCAGGCGGTCGAGGTCGAAGTCGAGGTGCGGCAGCAGATCGATCTTGTTGATGACCACCAGCTCGCACGTGCGGAACATCAGCGGGTACTTGAGCGGCTTGTCCTCGCCCTCGGTCACCGAGCAGACCATCACCCGTGCGTCCTCGCCGACCTTGAACTCGGCGGGACACACGAGGTTGCCGACGTTCTCGATGATCAGCAGGTCGATCTCGTCGAGCGGCAGCGACGGGACCGCGGAGCGGACCATGTTCGCGTCGAGATGGCATTCGCCGCCGAAGCTCGGATCGGTGTTGAGCTGCGTGACCGGAACGTGCAGGCTGGCCAGCCGATCGGCGTCGAGGGAGCCCTGGACGTCGCCCTCGAGCACACCGACACGCACACCGGACAGGTCGTGGACGACGCGCTCGAGCAGGGTCGTCTTGCCCGCACCGGGGGCGCTCATGAAGTTGACGACCTTCACCCCCGCCCGGTCGAAGTCGGCCCGGTTGGCGGTCGCGATCGTGTTGTTGGCGTCGAGCGCGTCCTCGACGACCCTCACCTTCGTGCGATGCATTCGGCCTCCTCGACCTCGATCGATTCAACTTCGAACTCGTCTCCGCTCGCGACCTCGACCTCGCCGCCGCCACACGTGGGACAGCGGAACGCCGGGATCTCGATCGGCCACTCGGTCCCGCACGGACGGCACCGCAGCCGGACATCGACCACCTCCAGCTCGAGCCGCGCCCCCTCGCACACCGTGTCGCGGGAGACGAACTCGAAATAGAACCGGAGCGTCTCGGGGATCGCCTGGCGCAGCCGTCCGATCCGCAGGTTGATCACCGACACGCGCCGCCCGTCCGCGTGCTTGACCGTGGTGGCGACGACGGCGCTTGAGAGCGACAGCTCGTGCATGGACTTAGTCTGCCACCGGCTCGGCGCGCATCTCGCCGATCGTCTCGACCACGAGATCGACCGCGCGATCGACGGCCGACCGAACCTCGTCGGAGAGACCCCACCCCATCTCCTCGACGTCCGCCGGTTCGCACGCGATCACGACCACCTTCCCAGGCCAGGCCCCGACCGACTTCACGAACCGCAGCACGGTCTGCGGATCCATGCCGTGCGGATTGATCGTCTCACCGTCCTCGATCGCCCCCTGCACCGAGTCCTCGTCGGGCTCCATCACGTACAGCGTCCCCGGCTCGCCTCCCTGGCGACTGACGTCGAGGATCACCAGCGCGTCGTACCCGCGCATCACCTCGTAGGCGAGGTCCAGTCCGCCCGTCCCCGCGTCCATCACCGACACCCCGGGCGCCAGCTCGCGCTCGGACAGCCGGCGTGCGACCTCGCCGCCAAAGCCGTCGTCCCGCAGCCAGGCGTTGCCGACGCCGGCGATCAGGATGCTCCGCAGCTGATCTGAGCTCATCGCTCCATCACCTCGACCTCGTGGGCAAAGAAGTACAGGTAACGACCGGTCTCTCGCATCAGGTCCTGTCCCGGATCGTCGTCGATCGTCAGGCCGAGGTGGGTCTTGCCGTCGTAGTCGGTGAAGATCCGCTCGATCGTCGCCGCCCGGCCGTCGAGCATGCGGGCATGGAGGTCGGCGTCCGGACCGGGCTTGATCACGACCTTGCCACCGCGGCGGAACGTCTTGGAGCCGACGTCGACCTGCTCCTCGCCGGCTCGGGGGTCGAGCAGGCCCGGCGGCTCGCTCGGGGGCTCGGTCGTCTCCGGGTCGCGCAGCGTCACCCGGCCGTGCAGCGCGACAATCTCCCCCGGTGTGGCGGCGGCCGCGCGGGCGATCATCTCCCGGACGGCGGGATCCTGACGTTCGATCTCCTCGCGCTCGCCGTCGCTGAGCGCCTGCACATGCAGAAGGAGCGCCTCCTCAATCTCGGTGCCGTCGAACAGGGAGCCCCGGCTCTCGGGCGCGATCTGCGGGTGGTCCGGCAGCACGATCGTCGCGCCCACGACGACATTGTCCTCGGCGCTCGCCAGCACGGGAAACGTGTTGATGCTCGGGCTGTGGCGCTCGAGCGGAGAGATGAACCTCCCGCCCGCGACGTGCAGGATCGGGTGGGTGGAGATCAGCGAGCGCCCGAGCGCGCCGGCGCGGTCCAGTCCGCTGCGAACCACGGTCCGGTTCTCGATCCTGAGCGTGGCCTCGTAGCTGCCGTCGTCGAGCCGACCCGTCGCCAGCGACATGGCCACGACGAGCGGGGCCCCTGCCTCGCCCAGCACCCGGCTCTCCTTCTCCGCCGGGGCCACGGCCAGCGCGCCCACCATCGCCCCCGGCAGCTCGACTCGCGCGGGCGTGGCGCGGTGGCGCTCACCGCCGGGGATCAGGAACCTAACCTCGGCGCCCAGCACGCCGTCGGGCGGCGCCTCGAGCACGCACCGCATCTCCAGGTGGTCGAACGTGCTGGCGAGCGTCGCCGCGTACACCGGCGGATAGACGATCCCGAACGGCGTCGGCGTCGCGTTCTTGACCGCCCCCGGCGTGTACGGGTACAGCGCATAGCCCTCGAACAGCAGCGAGTCGACGAGCGCCTCGAGCTGGTCACTCACGAGGCGCCTCGTCGAGCAGCTCGGCGACGCACGCGTCGAATGTGGCCAGTCCGCGGCGGAGCTTCTCCCGCTGGAGCGCCTCGAGCGTCTGCGTGCGCAGCGCCACCCACGCCGTGTTCGGGTAGTAGTGCTCGATCGTCTGCTTCCACACCGACACCGGCATCCGGAAGTCGATCGACTTCGTCCATGGGACCAGCACCATCTGCAGGGCGCCGTCCTCGCCGGGGTAGTAGATCATCCCGTTGAAGTGCAGCGCCAGCGGCGCTTCGCCATCGGGGAGCGAGTGCAGGTACTTGGCGGCGGCGAGCTCCATGTCGTAGTTGCAGGCGATCGGGACGCCCACGGTGGTCATCCCGGTGAACGCGGGCACGAGCACGTCGAGCTGGGACCAGACCAGGCTCCGCGTGGTCACCGCCCACCGCTCCGGCGGGCCGAACAGCTCGAACAGCCGCTCGCGGGTCGCGTCGTCGTAGCGGCGGCGCGCCGGCTCGATCATCAGCTGGATCGTCAGCGCGATCATGTAGATCTGACGGCCGCTCGGCTCGCTGACCTGGAGATCGAGCGTGAGCATCGGTGTGGCCGCGTAGCGGACGGAACGGGCGCCGAGGACCGCGAACTCCGGTTCCGGAGCGGGCGGACCGGGCTGCTGGGAATCCACCGCCTGCACGCTCAAGCCGGAACCGCCTCGGCGCGGAGCGTTTCAAAAAAGCGGGCGACCGCCTCCTCGACCCCGCTCCCGCCCGAGATCCCTTCCCAGCTCGCCTTCACGGTTCCCGTCAGCGCGTAGCACTGATCGATCGGGGCGATCGCGTATGCGGCCGGCTCGGCCAGGCGGTTGACGATCAGGCCCTCGATGTCGGGTTCCATCCGCGCCAGGATCGGGTTGAGCTCGAGCATCCGGTTCCAGGCGTCGAAATGGAGCTCTGACTCGGTCGCGCCGGCCGGGCTCGGATACATCGCCACCACGCACTCGGTGACCGTGGACCGCATCAAGAACGCGAGCCCGATCGGAATCTGGAAGCTCGCCCACAGATCGTCGGGAACGTCAAGCTCCGAGAGCCACAGGGTTCGCTGCCCGGTCGGGCGGTAGTCACCCTCGCCCGCGCGCATCCCCCAGCAGGCCTCGCACGTGCACACGATCCGGCGCTCGACGAGATGCAGGAGGTGGCGGTGGTCTTCGGGGATCGCGATCCCGCACAGGTCGCAGCTCTCGGTCTCGGACGGGGCCCCGTCCGAGCCGGCGCGAGCGGCGGGCGTCCGCGCCATCGTCCGCAGGCCGGAGATCACCTGCGCGCGCTTGCGCGCCGCGAGCGCGTCAGCCGTCAGCCGGCGGCCCACCCCGTTCGCGCTCATGCGGCAAGCGCCACCTTCACCCCGTCGCGCTCGCGAAGCAGCGGGACCGGCTCGAGCTGGAGCCCGTCGTCGTCCATCGAGCGACCCGCGCGGGGGAGGAAGTACGAGCGCTCGCACCGCCGGCACGAGAGCGCCCCGGAGCGCAGGTCCCCGTCGTGGAGTGGCGCGCCACAGCCGGCGCAGGTGTCACGGTAGGCGAGCAGGGTCCCCTCGACGTTGGCGATCATCAGCTTGTTGCCGGCGACAGCGACCGGGACGATCGCCCCGTCGGCGAGCTCCCCGACTGACTCGACGTCGAACCACGCCGGCGCCGCCGGCAACCCCGACATCACCACCGGCAGCTCCATCCCGGTCGGCGCGGAGCCGGTGACCATCGGCAACCCGTGTCCGTCCATCGTCTGCGCCGCCACGCCCGCGACCTCGAGACCTTCGAGATCCGGAGCCGCCTGCTCGAGCGCCTGTTTGATCGCCAGCTCGAGCGTCACCGCCGAGGCGGAGCAGTCAGAGCAGCTGCCGCGGAGATGGATCCGGGCGATCCCGTTCTCCAGCGAGAGCAGCTCGACGTTGCCTCCGTGCGACTCCATGTACGGCCTCACCGAGTCCAGCGCCTCCTGCACGCGGGCCTCCAGCGGCACCGGGTGCAGGTCGTGGATCAGCAGTAGCGTCGCCACAAATGGGTCGTCCGTCAGCGAGACGGCGATCTGCTCGCCCGCCTCGCCGCCGCCGAGCAGGCGCTCGAGGATCCGCTCGAGGCCCGCCCCGTACATCTGTACCACAGCGGAGACGAGCTCCTCTGCGAGCTGCCGGGTGGAGGGATCGCCGGCGGAGTCGAGTCGGTCCTGGAGCTCCTGGACACGTTCCAGGAGCGCTTCGGGCCGGTCCTCCGCCGAGACGGTGGGGGCCGTTTCCATGGCTAGGCCAGCGCCGTGGGCGTGTGCATCACCTTCTTAACCTTGCCAGCGCCGGTGTACATGTGCACGCCGCACGGCAGGCAGGGGTCGAACGAGCGCACGGCCCGCATGATGTCCACCCCCTTGAAGTTCTCGGGTCCGTTCTCCTCGAAGATCGGCGTGTTCTGCACCGCGTCCTCATACGGCCCCGGCGTCCCGTAAACGTCCCTGGGGCTCGCGTTCCACGGGGTCGGCGGGTAGGGCTGGTAGTTGGCGATCTTGCCCTCGCGGATCACCATGTGGTGCGAGAGCACGCCGCGCGCCGCCTCGTGGAATCCGCAGCTGACCGCGCTCTCCGGAACCTTGAAGTTGTTCCAGCTCTTGGTGCGACCCGCCTGGACCTCCGTCATCGCCCGCTCCAGGCAGTGGAGCGCGATCAACGCGCTGTAGGCCTGGTGATAGGTCCGGGCGCGATCGCGTTCGATCGCGTTGGACTTCTCCGGGACCTTCCATTCGAGCTCCATCTCGGGCAGGTTCGGCGAGCGCGGGAGGACCATCTGGATCGAGTCGCCGGTCGCCTTTGCGTAGCCGAAGTCGACGAGCCCGGCCTTCGCTGTGCACCACTGACGCGCGAACGGCCCCCCGCCCGTGTCACAGCAGACGTGCGTGTCGGTCCGCTTGTCGTAGATCCGCGGCGAGACGACCCATGTGTACTTGTCGGTGAAGTCGCGCTTCTGGGGTCGGGGCAGCGTGACCTTGTTCCAGGGATGGTTCTTGTCGACCGGGTTGCCGAGCGGGTCGTGGGTGACGAACGTCGGCTCGTTCTCCCACGAGTCGAAGTACGAGGAGCCGAGCAGAATCCGGATCATCAGGTTGATCTCGACCAGGTCGGTCGAGATCAGCTCGCCTCCGATCGCCACGCCGGGGGTGATGTAGCGCTTGCGCCCCCACTCGGTCATGTGCCGGTAGTCGTAGTCGACATAGTCAGGATCGTCGAACGAGCCCCAGTTGACGAGGTTGGTCTCGCGGAAGCCGACCATGTCGTAGCCCGGCAGCTCCTGCAGGAAGAAGTCGTACAGGTCGTCGTGCATCGGCACGCTGCGCTTGACGTAGTCGAAGTAGCGCATCAAGCGCACGTAGTAGTCGGTGCACGTCTGGTGGGTGATGTCCGCCGAGCACCCGCCCGGCATGATCGTCGAGGGGTGGGTGTGGCGGCCGCCGAACAGGCAATACATCTCCCGCGTGTAGCGCGCCACGTGCAGCGTCTCCAGGTAGAACTCGCCGGTGAACGGGTTGAGCGCCCGCATGATGTCGGCGATCGTCTTGTAACCGTGGATGTCCTGGCCGGGCGCCGGCGTGTTCTCAGCCTTGGCGAGCAGCGACGGGTTGGTCTCCTTGACCATCTGCTCGCAGAAGTCGACGTTCGCCATGCAGTCGTTGAAGATCGCGTGGTCGAAGATGTAGTCGGCGGTCTCGGCCAGGTTGAAGGCCAGGTCGCCGAGCGCCGGCGGCTTGACGCCGTAGGCCATGTTCTGGTTCAGGCACGAGCACGTGCAGTGGTTATC
>Ga0116216_10003358_pt1 | contig 10432 bp, 6 predicted proteins | sample Sb_taG_11_FD_89696 | JGI IMG/M metagenome (GOLD analysis project Ga0116216, IMG submission 89696) | Peat soil microbial communities from Weissenstadt, Germany - Sb_50d_3_AS metaG | ecosystem: Environmental > Terrestrial > Soil > Wetlands > Peat | place: Germany: Weissenstadt | collected 2010-09-21
AGCCCGATTTTTCTTGTTGAATACTTCATCGTAGAAACGGCGGGCGCTGGTCTTGTGTGCTTCGGTTGACATGGATACTACAGTTGACATAGAAAATGGTTCCTTTCGGTGTGGTAAGTCAGGGTGTTCGTGCGGCCTCTGATCAGATCAGATCACCGTCGTCATCTACCTGGCTCCTCGTCAAATCGACAGAGGGGATGTGAAGTGGCCTTACTGGGAGAATACAGAAACAGGGAAGTACCGAAGCTGGTCCTGTTGGAAGAAAGAGAGACAAGTTTGCTCTTTTCCTTAATTATATTATAATACAATTATGCAACATTTGTCAAATATATAAAAAATCCAATATATAAATATAAGAGATAAACTCATCTCTATGAGACTCCTTTCCAAATGCTTAAGAGTCTTTCCTAGAGCAGCCATATGCATCTCAAGATAGCATGGATCTTCCTATTTTTTCTGTTTGATGCAAGACAATGAGCACTACGGTTCAAGCAGGTATTTATGATGAATTGGAAAGTCGTCTCCAAATTATGAGTGATATGTGGAGCAGGATGCTTGTTTGAGGATTCATCTCTTTTCACTATTCATATCACTCTCATTTTAAATATACTTGACTTATCTCCATTCAATGTGCTATACTGCGAATATGAGAAAGAAGAGTCATACTCTTCTTTCCCCACAGGACCAGCTTCGGTACTTCCCTGTTTCTGTATTCTCCCAGTAAGGCCACTTCACATCCCCTCTGTCGATTTGACGAGGAGCAAGAGATGCGACAACGGTGATCTGATCTCAAAGGTCCCGCACACACCCCTTACTTACATCTCATAAGGAGGCCGTATGTGGTTCATGAAGCAACTCATTCGCTTGCTGGGAGGAGTCTTTCAGGTTGATGAAGAGTGCCCGTAAATGCGGGTCTGCCGACCCTCTGAGCGTCTGACCAGATTCGATGTGAGGCTGCATCTCGACTAGAGAACCGTCCAAGAACGGGTACTGCATCGTCTGAAGGCGACATCCGCCACGAATTGGCAGGGGTACACAGAGGACACACCCAATACACCCACCACTACATGTAATTTCTGATCGATGTAGATGAGGACTTCGGTAATGTAAATAGGAGATGGGTCGCATGAAAAAAGGGAGAACCAGTTGAATACCTGGTTCTCCCTTTCAACGCGGAAGCAGACTCTCAGGAGTGGAACAGCAACCACAACGAAAAGTGCGATCCTAGCGGGGAGTCCGATTGTGGGGCTATTCGCCGTTTGTACGGCAATCGAGAAAGTATGAATTATGCGTCTCACACAGGGCTAGAGTGGGTGCCGTGATCGAAGGCATACCGACTGGTTTGGTGATCGATTATTCCGTACGAACCGCTTCTCGTGAGACAGCAAGTATTGTTTCTACGATGATACGAGTCAGTGCCACTCTGACCTATCCGTACCAGTTCTGGAGCCAATCTAGAGCTATTTCTCATCACCAAAGCTGTCCAAGGGCACTATTCTGGCTCTTACGCAACCGCGTGTTTTTCATACGTGTATCCTTGCCTGAAGAGCTGATGGAGAGAGCCACAGCCCTACGATGCGGCTCTTGTCTTCCAATGTTTTGAGGGCAATGAGGTGCTCCATGTACAGAGGGCTGCCACTTCTCTTGTCATTGTACTACGCCTGCAACCCGACCACCGCCTTATTTTGCAACGCTTAGGACCGCAACAAAGTGCGCAAAAGCCGAAAGTTCGCTCAGGAATTCAGAAGTGGACACGAACGTTCCCTGGAGGAGGGCACCCTCCAGCTACAGTCGAATGGTTTCACGCATAGAAGCAGCAAAATCATCCCAGGCGGCATGGCCAACAGGCCGCCCGAGGCGCTCGCCTCGATAGAGTGCAAGCGCCTGGTGAATGAGCGGATGATACTGCTCAGGCAGATGAGCTAATCCCCAGACGCCTCCTGCATCTTTGGAAAGGATCGCGCCATCATGCAGGTAAGCGCAGGCACGACAGGCGTTCAACACAAAGGAGATGGGGTCGTGTAGCGGATCACCTTGCGCCACTTGAACATCTTTGATGAGTGCATCCCGAAAATCGTGTTCCGGTACAGAGGGTAACACCTCAGCAATAGGTTTCCCATACAAACAGATCCCATATCGGTGGAGAACCGTGAGATGAAGAGTGAGGTCGGGGTCGCGTTGGGCTTTTCCATTCCAGTCCTTCCAGGTGCCAGAACGCAACTCCTGTTGATAGCTCTCCCGATGCGTTTCACTATAGTGAAGATCACAGAGCAGCGGGTACTGGTAAGGGAACAGATCTTGCTGTACCAGGAAACGGATGTCGAGCGGACACGGCATCTTTGAGATGCGCAGGAGGAGTTCAAAGCATCGACGTTTGGTCTCCAGGTCTATCCTCTGTGCAGTCACCACGATCACATCGATATCGCTCCGTCCTGGTTGAAAGCCACCCAGCGCTAATGAGCCATGGAGGTACATTCCGAGGAGATTCTGGTCGAGTAGGCGTTGAAGCTCCGTTTGCAGAGTTGTGACCTCGGATTGTATGACTTTTGAACAGGTCGCCCAGGAGTAGTACGCCATGCTAGAAAACGTTTCCCTTTCTCTTTTGATAGAATAACCACTCCAGGACGTTTGTGGAAGAAGCTCCACGAGGTTGCTGCATGTCTACACTCCCTGTCTTTTCATGCTTTCTCTCTGGAACATAGTTGCCTCATCCTCTGCAGTGACAAGCTCGATGTACGTATCCTCATGAATAGAGGCTGAAAAGAATTTGAGCTCGTTGGTTTCATCCAGGAACACATACACGACACTCCCATCAGTCGCAGTGATTGTGTCAGTCTCTTGTATGCGCTTGATACGCATGTAATCACCTACCTGAAAATAGTGCCATTGCTCTTGACCGTTCACAGGACATTCCAGAAAAGGAACACAACTGGAGAGGAAGAAGAAAGCAAGAGCTCGTCATTGCTTCATCCTTCACCCACTCCTCCAGAGAACAATGGACGCCAAAAAGATCATGAAGCCGAGGGCACGTAGCTTCTCGGCTTCATCTCAGCCCATAAGCCGTGAAAGTCTAAGAGACGCTCTGGGCTGTGCATCTTTGTCGGCTTCACTACGTAACTTTCACTCACGCAGGTCTCACAACAAAGGTGGTCTTCAATAGTGGACTTCTCTCGAAAGATCCGTCCTCTCATTGGGACACTTTCAGTATAGACCGTGAAGAGTGCTTTTGCAAGGCTTTTTCATCACATCTCCATCTCAATAATGGTCGCTCGTCATCCACATCTCACATGCTGTCTCTTTGCTCAGAAGCCTGCACAGCAAGGTTTCCCACGCAGCCTTGCTTGACAGTATACATACGCTTCGCTATACTGTTGTTAGTAAAATAAAGCGTCTCATGTATGGTGCCCGACGCCGCGAATCGCGCCTGGGCCAATGGCGAGCGCAAGCAGCAGCGTGTGGTCGAGGTGGGTGAGTTTCACACCTTTCCCGACGCTCTCCGCTTCGCCCTGGCGGTCAAGTTCACCAGCCTCTTCGTCGAAAAACGCCGACGAATTCTTGAAGCGCTACCCACTCGATGTCTTCGCGGCTGGGTGGGATTTGCCATACGACTTCGTTCAAGAGAGAATGACCCTGCTGAACCTGTTCGACGCGGACTTCTCCGGCTAGGACATTCGAGCACGGCAAGCCCCACCCCATGATCTTTCTGACGGCACTGCAGGAGCTTGGCTTCCCGCCCGAGCACTGTTTCGTGGTCGAGGATGGTTCATCCGTAGTATAGATGGCCGCACTGGGAGTGGCGAGGCTGAACGACCAGGCGCTGCTGAACGAGGCTGGCGCCGATCTTGTGGTGACCTCGCTCGATGACGTGGCGGTGAATGCTCTGAGCGAAGGTCGCCAACCATTCGCTGAGGGAAGGCGGCCGAGTCAACCGACTGCGGCAACTCACAAAGGGAGATGAGCAACTATGGCGAGGCAGATCGGCGACCTACCGCACGCGCTCGGCGAGGGCGAGGCACTGGCTCAGCGCTTCGCCGGCAAGCAGCCGGCCGTGTTCCTCGACTACGACGGGACCCTGACTCCGATCCGGGACCGACCGGAGTACGCCATAATCTCTGACAGCATGCGTGAGGAGGTGCGGAGGCTGGCCGAACGAGTCCCCGTGGTCGTGGTCAGCGGCCGCGACCGCAGGGTCGTGCAGGAACTCATGGGCCTCGACAACCTGATCGTGGCTGGCGACCACGGTTTCGACATTTGGAGCCCGGTCGGAGGGTCCATACAGCGTGAGGAGGGCGCATCATTCGAGAGCCTGCTGCGAGAGGTGGAGGCAAGGCTTCGCGTCGAGCTGGCCAACCTCCCGGGAGCCCTGGTCGAGCCCAAGAAGAGTTCGGTGGCAGTTCATTTCCGCCTGGTACCGGAGGAACAACGACCCCGCGTCAAGGAGATCGTTGATGCCATCCTCAGCGAGCACCCGGAGGAGCTCAAGGTTACGCCGGGCAAGATGATCTTTGAGATTCAGCCCAAGCTGGACTGGGACAAAGGCAAGGCGGTGCTCTATCTGCTCGAGGCGCTGGGCCTGGATCGAGACGACGTGGTCCCCGTCTATCTGGGCGACGACATCACCGACGAGGACGCCTTCCGAGCTCTGGCAGGGCTCGGTATCGGCATCTTCGTCGGTAGTGCCGACGACCCTGAGACCGCCGACCGCACCACCGCCGCAGACTACGTGCTGAACACGATTGGGGAGGTGGAGGAGTTCCTCAACAGACTCGCTGCCCTGAACTCCGCGGAGGAGAAGCCAACACCGCCCAGCGGTGGGTCCAAGCCCAATCCGAAGGATTGGACGCTCGCCTACGACTCCTTCGAGCCCGAGCATGAGAGGCTGCGGGAGGTGCTGACCTCGACCGGCAACGGCTATTTCTGCACGCGTGGCAGCGCCGAGTGGGCAGACGTGGACGACATTCACTATCCAGGCACCTATGCACATGGCTGCTACAATCGGGAGACGACCATCATGGGCGGCCGCCCGGTGCTCAACGAGGACCTGGTCAACCTACCCAACTGGCTCGTGCTCAAGCTTCGGATCGGCGGTGACGAGCCGATCAACCTGAAGAACGTCGAGCTTCTGAGCTACCGGCACGAGGTGGACTTCCGCAACGCGACGGTGATACGCTGGCTTCGCTTCGGCGACCGCCGGGGTCGCAAGACGACGCTCTCCAGCAGGCGCTTCGTCAGCATGGCTGACATGCACCTGGCGGCCCTGGAGTGGACCATCACGGCCGAGAACTGGTCTGGCCAGGTGGAGGTCATCACAGCGCTTGACGCGCGCGTCATCAACCAGGGCGTCGCCCGCTACCGGGTGCTCGAGGGCCATCACCTGCAACCGGTGGAGAGCCGAACTCCTTATCCGGACACCATCTCCCTGATAGCGCAGACCCGTCAGTCCCGCATCTACGTGGCCGAAGCGGCAAGGACGCGCGTGTATGGAGACTCGGGTGAGCTGGAGGCCGAGCGCGGGCTCTATCGGATGGAGGACTATGCCCAACAGACGCTGGGCTTCGACCTCCAGCAAGGACGACCGGTCCGTGTCGAGAAGCTGGTCTCGTTCTACACCTCTCACGACCAGGCGACCAACGAGCCCCTGGCCAACGCCGAGAAGTCGGTCGGGCGTTTCGGCACCTTTGACGAGGCTTTCAAACGTCACCAGCGTGCATGGGACGAGCTGTGGAATGACTGTGACATCCAGGTACCCAACGACGACCGGGTCCAGTTCCTGCTGCGTTTCCACGCCTCCCACGTACTGCAGACCTGCTCCCCCCATACGTCCGATCTGGATGCCGGCGTTCCCGCACGCGGTCTCAATGGGGAAGCCTATCGCGGTCACATCTTCTGGGACGAGCTCTACGTTTATCCCTTCCTGAACTTCCGGCTGCCGAAGATCACGCGGGGCCTCCTGATGTACCGGTACCGCAGGCTCGGCGAGGCCCGCGCGCTGGCTCGTGATGCCGGCTACCGGGGTGCGATGTACCCCTGGCAGAGTGGCAGCGACGGCAAGGAAGAGACCCAGGTCGTGCATCTCAACCCACGCTCCGGGTTGTGGAAACCAGACCTGAGTCAAAACCAGAGGCACGTGAGCGCGGCCATCTTCTACAACATCTGGCACTACATCCAGGCCACGGGAGATACCGACTTCATGCTCGGGCCGGGCGCCGAGATGATGATGGAGATCGCGCGTTTCTGGTCGAGCATCGCCCACTTCAACCCGGAACGTGGCCGCTATGAGATCCACGGCGTCATGGGCCCGGACGAGTTCCACGAGAAATACCCAGACTCCGATGAGCCCGGTCTGCGCAACAACGCGTACACCAACGTGATGGTGGCGTGGATCGCGAACGTTGTGGGCAGGCTGCTCGACCTGCTCGCAGAGCGGCGGCGGTCGCTCTGCGAGCAGATTGACCTCACCGACCAGGAGATCGAGACCTGGAAGGAGATGAGCCGCAAGATGTACATCCCCTTCAACGCGGATGGCGTCATCAGCCAGTTCGAGGGCTGGGAGAACCTGGAGGAGTTGGATTGGGAGGCCTATCGCCGGGAGTACGGCAACATCCAGAGGCTCGACCGCATCCTGCGGGCTGAGGGAAAAGAGCCCGACCGCTACAAGCTGACGAAGCAGGCGGACACCGTGCTGTTGTTCTACCTGTTCCGGCAGGATGAGCTGAAGCAGATTTTCGAGCGCCTCGGCTATTCGTACACGCCTGAGACTCTGCGCAAGACCGTCGCCTACTACGATGCCCGAACCTCGCACGGGTCCACCCTGAGCTTCGTAGCGTATGCCGGGGTCTACTCGGAGATCGACCTTGCGACCTCCTGGGAGCGGTACATGGTGGCATTGGAGAGCGACGTTGGCGACGTGCAGGGCGGCACTACGGCCGAGGGCATCCACATGGGCGTGATGTCAGGGACGCTGGACCTGGTGCAGCGCAGCTACCTGGGTGAGGTGATTCGCGACGGCGTCCTCTACTTCAATCCCAAGGCCATGGACCATCTGCGCGGTCTGACACTCCCCATGCGCTTCAGAGGGCTGCTGATCAAGGTCACCCTCGAGGACGGCCGTCTGAGAGTCGGCGCCGAGGTCGATAGCCTGAATAGGTCGGTGAAATTGGGTGTCGGAGACCAGGTTCGGGAGATCAGGTCCGGAGAGAGCTACACCTTTGACCTCTAAACGTGGGTAAAGTCTACTGAGTGCATCCGTACGAACATTTGCACCTTCATCTTCATGAGTGGGGCCGCCGGATACCCCTACGCTTCATCTAGGGGTAAGGCGGCCCGAACAGGGACTTCACAGGTATTAGAACAAATGTTATACTGATGTGTATGGATGCGCAATATGCCAAACATGTCACCTACACATTAGCCTATCACTTTGTCTGGTGTCCCACATACCGCAAAAAGATTCTGGTTGGGAAGCTGGCAACGTTTCTCGAACAGGAAATCCGCTCTATCTGTGAAACGAACACCTGGACGATAGGAGCGCTCAGTGTCCAGACTGATCATGTGCATCTTTTTCGCGAGTCGCGCCTCCGAATGTTTCTCCCTCACGTGACAGGCCCATACCCTGAAAGGCACCACCGGCCGCCTCGTGTTTCAGCGCTTCCCCGCGCGTCAAGACACACTTATGGGGCGGTGCACGTCGCGGTCTCGTTTGTACTACGTGGGTAGTGTCGGAGATATGAGCGTAGATACTGTGCTCAAGTCTATCGAATGGGGTCAGGAATGAAGAGCAATAAGACAGAAATGGAATACATCACTTCTGACCTGTGCGTCTACGTCGTTTGAAGTCTTCCGGGAAAGGAGCGCTGAATACGATCATTATGCCGTGACGGAGTTCCGAAATCTGTTGCGAAACGTTCCCCGTCTTGTATCCACTACAGACCCTCCTGATAGGTACTTTTCATTCTTCTGCAACCTGCTCGGTTGTCAATACTGCTTCTGGCACGATGCCTACTCCTACGATTCTCTTTTCCCTTTCTCACAAGAGATGAAGATGGTAAGGGAGGCTACCGCTTTGATCGCATGGCCTTCAAAGACCCCTTTGACACCCTGGGTTTCGCGCCTTCGCTACATGAGCGGTCCAGTGATCGCTGAAAGTCAGGAAGAGCGAAAGGCCCGTCAAAGCCGCATCGTGGTATGACCGGAATAGCCTGGCCCAACAGGAATAGCTTTGTAGTCGTGTAGGAGAATGAGGGACGGGAAACCCTCTCGTCCCTCAAGGATCAGCGAATGACATGCAGCAGATCGTCACCGCCAAACTCAAGCTCATCACCACGCCAGAGCAGTGTGCCGCCTTGCGCGAGACCCAACTCGCCTATCGTGATGCGCTCAATGCGGTGAGCCGCTATGCCTTCTCCCAGGGCAAAACCAGCAGGGTGACCAGACTGCACAAAGGCATGTATGCAGAGCTACGCACACACCCTGGTCTCCCCTCCCAACTGGCCTGTAGTGTCGAGCGGCAGGTGGCTGCTACGTACAAGGGACTCTGGACGAAACTCAAGAAGCATGCCGAGCATCGCCGTGCCAAGCTCACGAAAAAACGCTTCAAGGGTCTGGACCAGCCCCCGCACTACAGTTCCCCGACCGTGCAGTACACCTATGAGCGGGATTACACCTTTCAGTGTGACTGTCGGGTCAGTGTCGGAACCTTGAACGGACGGATCAGTATCACATACCAGGGATATGAGAAACACATCGCGCTCATTCGGCAGGGGGGCACTATCGGAGACGCGAAATTGTGGTATGATCGGTCAAAGAAGCGGTTCTATCTGTTGGTGTCCCTGTCCATCGACCTCCCTGACCCAACTCCTGCACAGCTTACCGATGTGGTCGGCGTCGATGTCGGTATTCGCTATCTGGCTGTGACCTCGACGGCCACAGGCAAGGCGACCTTCCATCCAGGGAGTCAGGTACGACACCGAGCCAACCATTATGCACGATTACGCAAACGCTTGCAGAAAAAAGGCACTCGTGGCGCGAAGCGTCGGGTGAGATGCATCGAGCAACGAGAGAGACGGTTAAAAGCGCAAGCCAATCACACCCTCGCCAAACACATCGTTGAGCACCATCCACATGCGCTTATTGGACTGGAACTCCTGACAGATATTCGAGAGCGCACCAAACGCCGGAAACGACGACGCAAGAAAAACGGCAAAGGCTCCGAGCCAGTCTCCCCAAAGGCCCGCAAAGCCAATCGCGTGTATGCGCAATGGTCCTTCGCCCAATTGCACGATCTGATCAGCTACAAAGCCGCGCTCTCCGGTGGACTTGCGATCAAGGTGGATGCAGACTACACCTCGAAGCAGTGCCCACTGTGCAGCCATACCGCCGATGAGAACCGCCCGCGTAAAGGGCTGCTGTTCGTGTGCCAGAACCCAAGATGTGGGTATACCCTACATGCTGATCTGATTGGGGCGAGGAATATTACCATGAGAACGCTTCTGGTCCGGCACGACTGGATCAGGACGGGGCACCTGTCAATTGCCCCTGATACATCGGACAAAGAAGCCAAAGCAGTGCGCCTTTCCAGGTACACTGGGTTGCGGTGGAGTCCAGATGCAAGCCTCCGGCTAGAAGCCGGAGGTCATTGACTCCTGATCTCACTTCTGGCCATATGGAACAAAGTGGAGAAAGAAACAGCCTGTATCAGCGCATTGCCTCACGAAAAATCTGCCTTTGTCCTCTTCACAAAATCATGCGTCTCGAAGTATTTCCCACCTTTGCACCAAGGTCACCTCTTCTCTCATATTGCTTTGCACAACAAACGGAAGTTGCTATCATGCATCGACTGCGGCAGATTGTTCACGAGGCAAGTGATGGCGTTGCTGTCGTTGTGGCAGAACAGTACTGCATCAGACCATTTCCTGGGAGGCACATGTGGGAGAGAGCGTGAATCTTCAGAGCAGACGTGCATTGCTCAAGCAGTTCGCCCCGCAGTATCGAGAGGCTTCGTACGCCCAAAGAAGTGTGCTATTGGATGTCTTTGCCCAGGCTACAGGCTATCATCGAGGCTCAGGGATGTGGCTGCTCAACCATGCCGAGGACGTGTTACACGAACCAGCTTACAAGCGTTCAAACCATTACGGTTCGGAAGTCCAACTTGCGCTGTACCTTGTCTGGAACGCAGCCAACTGCATCTGCGCCAAACGGCTCATGCCCTTTCTTCCAACGTTGATAGATGCGCTGGAACGGCATGAGCACCTCCAGGTCACTGCGGAATGTCGCAGCCAACTGCTTTGAATGAGTGCAGCATCAGCTCCATATTCGCTGGCGTCCTACGGTTACAGATCAAGCGACGCTTTGCCACTCTCTGTGTCGAAAGGCACCGACTGATGCTCATGAGTGATCATCCACGTGCCGTCAATCTTGCGGTAGCATGTGGTCG
>Ga0116216_10003359_pt1 | contig 10427 bp, 7 predicted proteins | sample Sb_taG_11_FD_89696 | JGI IMG/M metagenome (GOLD analysis project Ga0116216, IMG submission 89696) | Peat soil microbial communities from Weissenstadt, Germany - Sb_50d_3_AS metaG | ecosystem: Environmental > Terrestrial > Soil > Wetlands > Peat | place: Germany: Weissenstadt | collected 2010-09-21
AAGACCGCGCGGACCGCGCGACTGCGCCGCAATACCCTGTAGTGTGCGCGCGCGGTCTGCACGTCTTGCAGGATCTCGGCTAGGATGCCGCGGCGGCGCAACTGGGGTTGGTACTGAGGCTGTTCGGGAGCGCGCTGGAATTCGACGTCCAGCCATGCCTGCTCCAGGGTTTTTTCGGCGTCGTCCGCTCGGCCTGCGCGGATCTGGCAGAGCGCGAGGTCGAATTCGATCGTTGCCCGCTCCTCTCCGGCGCCCGGTAGAGCCCTCAGGTACTCGGTAACGGCATCCCGCGGCCTGTTGAGCCTGGCCAGGCACCAGCCCCGGATAACCCGTGCCTCGGTGTCCTGCGTCCTCTCGCAGGGCAGGCAGTCCAGCAGCTCCTGACAGGCGGTGCGAGCGTCTTCATCCTGGCCAGCCTGCCAGAAGACACGCGCTCTTCCTTCGCGCCGTGAGGGCTGCGAGGGATCGAGTTCGATCGCCTCGGCGAAGGCAGCGTGTGCTATCCCCAAATCCTTGCCGGTCCGCAGGATGGACCAGCCGAGCAGTTCCTGCTTCTTCGCGTCGCTCGGGTCGTACTTGACCGCGCTATGGGCCGCAGTAAGTGCCTGTTGCCATGAGCCGACGCGGTAGTAGAGCTGGCTCAGCAGCCACCAGGCGTCCGCGTTGCTGGGCTGTGCGTCAAGCCAGTGCCGCAGCAGATCCTGGGCCTCCATGTACCGGTGGGCGAGGATCCGCGCGATGCACCCGTCGTATTTCGCCGCCTGGCTCTGTGTGCCACCTGCGGCCTGGTCTAGGAGGTTGACCGCCTCGTCGCACATACCCTGGTCGAGCAGCAATTGCCCTAGCGTTTGGCGAACCTGCGCGGTCTGCTGCTTTGCACCCTGCCCCAGAGCGGTCTGGAGAGCCATGTCGAGGGCCTCTCGGGCCTCGGAATACCTTCCTGCTCGGTGCAGCGTTGCGCCGTACTCACGCCACAGCTCGGCATCGGTGTTCGCCCCGGGTGAGTGCACCGCACGATCGAATGCGCCTACCGCTTCACTGCGGCGGTTCTGAGAAATGAGCAGTTCTCGCAGCGCCCGCAGCCTGTTCAGATCCCGTGGAGACCACTCCAGGCCCTTCGTCAAGTCCGCCTCAGCCTTGGAGAGCTCCCGGGCGGCCTTCGCATGCGGGGCGAGCTTGCGCAGCGTTTCGCCGTACTCACGCCACAGCTCGGCATCGGGCCCGGTGTCCCCTATACGCAGCGCCTGTTGGAATCTGTCGACTACCTCGTGGTAGCGCAGCTGTGGGATCAGCACGTCGGGCAGCAGCCGCAGGCTGAACAGGTCGCGCGGGGCATGGTCCAGGCAGGTTCGTAGATCGTGTGCCGCCTTGTCCGGCTGGTGCATGCGCAGATGGACCGCCGCACGGCGGGACAGGCTCCACGTGTGCCCTGGGCGTTCCTTGAGCACTAGGTCGAGCTGTTCCAACGCGGTGGGTAGGTGCCCGCGCAGGCGCTCCACCTCTGCAAGCCAGGCACGGTCCCGCCAGCGTCCCGCGTCCCGGTGCAGCACGCTGGTGAGCAGGTCCGCCGCCTCACCCAACCGCCCCATGCGGGACAGCGCCCGGGCGTGCAAGGCACGTATATCTAGATCATCGGGGTACACCTGCTCGGCGCGCCGGAATGCCTCCAGCGCGTCGGTATCCCGTCCGCTGTCGAGCAGGAGGGTGGTCAACGGCCTCAGCACGTCGGAGCTGGATGCCTCGGGCTCGGGAATGCGGCTCAGTACCACCCGGGCCTCGGCCCAGCTACCCGTCTCAACCAGCAGGTCGCCCAGCCTGACCATCGCTGCGACCCAGGTCGCGCGGCCCTTACCTGGCGAGTGATGCTCGGTCAGATCCTGGAGCACAGCGATCGCGGCCTCGGCATCGTTCATGTCCCGGTAGGCGTCAGCGAGCGGGAAGGATATCCAGGCTGCGTCCGGTGCGCGTGCAGCCGCCGTCCGCAGCTCTGTCATGCCTTCCCGGGTCTGCCTGAGCTGGAGAAGTGCAAGGCCTTTGCAGCCGTGCAGGAAGGCCGCTCGGGCGTCGTCCTGGTCTCCCCCGGCGTTGAGCGCCCGGTTGAAGTGCAGCACGGCGGCCTCGCACCGCCCACGTCGGCGATTGAGCTCGCCGAGTCCGGTCTCCGCGTCAGCCGAATCCGGATGGGATTGCAGGAAATTGGTCAGCAGCTGTTCGGCCTCGTCGAGGGACTGCTCGTCGCGCCGCCGCGACAGCGCGCGGGCCAGCCCGGTCACGGCGCGCTCACTGCCCGGTTGGGCGGCGAGCACGGCCCTAATGAGTACGGCCGCGGTCTCGTGATCCCCGAGGTCGAATAGCCCATCCGCGACGTCCAGCTGAATCTGGGGGTCAGCCGGAAGGACGGCGGCTCGCTGAAGCAGCCTGGTTGCCTCCTGCCCCAGACCGACCAGCGCCAGGGTCCTGCCAGCGGCGAGCAACAGCTCGGCATCTTCCGGCCTCATCCCGACCGCCTGCCGATACGCCTGTACCGCACGTCGCGCGGGCTCCAGTGCCCTTCCGAACAGGCCCTCGTCGTACAGCACTCGCCACGCTGCCGTCCATTGAGCGGCAGCCTCCGCTGGGTCGTGGGCCAGGGCCTCTGTGACTTGCGCCAGCCACTCCCATGCTTGCCAGTCCCTGGAAGTGCGCTGGACCGCATCGGCCAGAAGCTTGTAAGCATCCTCCTGATCGTCCCGCTCACCTCGGCCGAGCCGCGCCGCGCAGCGGTACCGCCTGACGTCCGGGGTGTCCTGACCCAATTCAAGGGCCCTGTCCAGTGCTGCCACGGCCTGCCGGTGCGCCCCTGTGTGCTGCAGGGCGATGCCGTAATCGGCAACGGTCGCCCCTAGCCCGTGCTCCAGTCTACCCTGGGGCACATGGGCAAACGCCTGCACCGCATGAGAGAACGACTCGTAGGCCGCCTCGCCGCGCCGTTGCTGAAGCAGCCCCAAGAGCGTGTACGCTGAGCCGAGAACTTCGGCTTCCTCGGCGCTGGAACCGGAAGGCTTATCCAATCTGGCTATGAGTTCTTTAGTGATCCTTCTGGCCTCCCCGGGGTGCCCTCCGATGCAGGCGAGCCGGGCACGCTCCAGTTCCGCGCGGGGGTCGAAAAGCACGACAGCGGGCCGACCATACGATGGGTCAAGCCCAGCGGCGAGAGCAGGTTGGGCTGAGGCCTCGGCCCCGATCGAATGGTTCATCGCCTTCACCACTTCGTCCGCAGGTACGGGCCGCCGGATTGGCCGCCCAAGGCCGGACGGCCTGCCACACGCTGTCCCATGACGAGCGTCTTCGCGCGTATCTCGATGTTGTCCGTCAGGTCGGGGCGCTCGGCGCGGGCCTCCCAGGCGGCGGCGAGCAGGGCGATCATGGATATCAGCCCCTTGGGCTCCGCGCCTCCGTCGCGCAGGTACGGGAGCAGATCCTGGGCCCTGTTCCACTGCATGGAGTCGAACGAGCTTATCCGCGTCGAACGGTCAAGGGCGTTCCATGCTGCAGCCAGGAATTCGTCCAAGTTCGCACTGTAGCCTGTGACCGCAGGTGCGAGGGCCGCGACCTCTGCCTCCCAGAAGTCCTTGAGGCTCTTCACCGCATGCTCGTACCGGTCATCGAGCTTCAGGTCACCCCGGCCGTAGTGGAAGTCCAGCATCATGAGGATGACGTGAGCCCGGTCAATGTCCGGCGGGTCATTCTCACTAGAGGAGACGTGGTGCGGTGCGAGTTGCGACTGAATGACTGCGCGGGCATAGCCGGAACCCAGCGTGTAGGTGGCGAAGACATCTGCAAACACGTTTATCCTGCGGCCCTGCGTCATCCCGTAGCGTTCGCCATCGGCCAGCAGTTCCTTGATGTCATGGCCATTTTCGGTACGAGCGGTTTCTAGGCCGACCTCGTGGCCCACCAAAGGTATGCCCCATATCGTCCATCCGGGGAATCCCATTTTGATGACGCTCTGCACGAGCTGGCCGAGTGCGGTCTGCTGCGCGGGCACGACTATATTGGGGATCGAACGCAAGGGCGTCAGTTCGGCAAGTAGGGGATCGGTCATCGCACACACCTGGCCGTCCAGCGCGTTGGCGCGTACCGTCAGTCCGCCGACGAAATCCACGTAGTCGGCAAACAGTTTCCTGGCCTCCCCGCCGAGTTGTGTGTCGAACCGCTTCCATAGTGCTTGATATTTGTCCGGGTCTCTGGACGAGGAGTCGAGTTCGGCCTGGAAAGCGTCGATCTGATCGCACAGCGTGTCGCACCCTTTCTGAATGTTTTCTCTGAGGTACACCAGCTGCGGCTCGTTCGGGAGATCAGCCTCGGTAGCGATCTGGTTAATGTGCTCATTGACGAGGTTCTTGAAAACAGACAACCGCGCGACATATCCGGGCAATTCCCGTTCTAGCACACGGGGAAGACCGCGGGAGCGGAGTGAGAGATGCCTGCGGATAACCGGGTCCGTCGCGCAATCCCTCAGGCGCGCTGCGCTATCGCTCAGTCCGCCCAGCAGCACGTGCAGACCTTGCTCATTATTTGAGTCGAAATGCAGGGCGAGCCCCTGGATCTTCTTGGTTCTCTCGCAGGCCTTCTCGACAACGTCTCTCACTCTCTCGACGTCTTTACGTAGAGCAGCGAGACGGATCTGGAGCAGTGGCGGCCCTGAGGGGTACGAATGCGATGCGACCATGATGATCACGTTTTCCTTCCGGAGATGCCTGCAGTAGGCAAGGGACGCAATGCCATTGACTGCGTCCGCACTGCGGTTCCCGCCGAACGGCCGCAGCCATGCGGCGTTGCGGACATCAGTGACGGTGCTGCCGCTGGGCGGGCCGTCTGCGTCGACTCCGTTCGCGAGATGGAACGCGAGGAGACTGAGTGACTCCTCACCGACTCAGGCACCGGGCCGAACTCGTCCAACCTGTGTCGCGCGGGCCGCTCCAAGACCACGACGGCCTGCCCCGCGCCTGCGGTGTCAAGTCGCTGCGGAAGCCAATCTGCACCGGAAGCAACCGAATTCACATACGATGCTGTGCTTGGATCGACCCCCACCTCGATCACCCCAAATATCGACCTGTAGGAGAGCTATGTTCACATCCATCGAATCGCCCCGCGAGGGACTTTCGGCCTGAATGGACGTATCATTAGCCCTGGTTTTTCGCGTGTCCAGCAGAACAGGAGGTGACACCGTGACGTAATGTCACGGTGGATCTTCGTGTTCTTAAGCTCGTCGTCGTCTGCTGGTGAGAGTCCGGTCCGGGTAGCTACCGGTAGCAGGCTGGCTGTGTCGTCTGGAAACGGGGCGGCCCGGAGCCCAGCGTCAAAAGCCCTGCATGACATGCCCTGACCTCTCATCAGGGTTGGTGGCTGGCTGAGCGGTGTTCGAGCCGGGTTCTGGACCCGGATTTGGTGTGGTATGACCGTGGCCCGACGGGCGAGCCGGGTGGGCGGGGTTCCACTGGCCTCGGGTGCTCCTTCCTTGATCGCCGGAATGGTTTGCGCTGGTCAGGGGACTTACGGGAGCACGTCGATCCGCTGCCACGCGGTCGTGACCGTATCGGCCCACGGCCAGGTCGCCTGAACGCTATCGCTCAGGGGTAGCCAACCGGCCGCCGGTCACAGTGCCAGCGAGTTGTCACCACTCAGATCAAGCAGCCGTCCGAGACAGTGCGGAACTGAGCTGAGCGGGAGTGAACTGCAGCCCGATCTGCAACTACGCGACCACCGCGAAATGAATCGGGTCGGCTGTGTCCTGGCGCTAGGTCAGTCCACGATGGGTCGACCGTGCGGTCGCCTCCTCGGAGTAGTGCGCGCCGGGCGACTGCGCGATCGTGGCATCAAGGTCCTTAGGGTGGGCGAGCACGTTAATGCCTTCGATAATCTGCGCGAGCGTGTCGGCCAGCCTGCGCCAGCCGGGGGCTTTAGAGCGGCCCTGGTAAGGCGCTCAACTTCTTCTGACAGATCCGGACTCCGCAGCCTAGCCAACCAGGCTCCGTTCAAGAGATGTACCGGTCGGGTGTTCTCGGGCAAGCGGTAGTACATATCTTCCTCGCTTGAGGAGTCTGAGATTGCCCTTTCTAGGCGGTCCGAGACACTTCTAGCTTGGTCGAGTCCTGAGAAGCGAGCAAACGGCAAATATTCCTCAAGAATGTCCAGTATCCGGCGCAGCATATATTCCGAGTTCCTCTGTTGGTCCGTGTCAGGCAGCGTATCGCCAGAGTTAAGCATTGCGCGCTTCCATGCCTCAAGGCCAAAATCCACAATGGATCGATAAGACTCATAATCGGAGCCGCGAAATACCTCGGTGATTGCGAGCACTCGGTCGTCCTCGGCAGGATAGCGGAAAGAAGCGCGTGTAGCGTTAACTGGATCAAAGCGGAGGAGTATACAGGACAACAAGTATGCCGGCCCACATACATATGCCGCGAACATATCAGCGAAGATCTCGTTGAGTCGCTCAAAATGGGATTTACCTTGTTCTGTTTGCTTCGTTGCGTCCATGAGTTGCTCGAAGGGCCGCTCGATGTTATCGCCCCGCTGAGAACTTAGGGCGGGTACAACGAAATGGGCGAGTTCGTGTGCCACTATCGGAAGATCCCAAATGGACATGCTCGGATAGCGGACCCGGATTACCCGACTTGAGCCAGAAAAGAACTCAGAAGTGGCGGGAACCGTGAATGCCTTCCATTCCATGTCGATGTTTGACAAGATATCGTCGACAATAGCGTCCGCCATCGAGCAGAAGAGCCCTGGACCTTCTATCTGTCGTACTGCGGCTCCCTCAATAAGTGCTAGACACTCTTCAAAGAGTTCGCGCAGCGATCGTTCGAACGAAGTCACGGCCTCCCATATTTTCTCTTTGTTCCGATCGCTATGAAAACGGTTCTGCAATGCTTCCAGGCGCTGCTGTTCCTGATAAATTCTGGTACCAAGTCTAATGAATATGCGCTCACGTAGTTGCGGTGTGATGCTTTCCAGGTCGCGTCTAACGGCGCTAAGATCCCTAGAAAGGCGCGCGAGTCGCATGGCGACCGCTACGTCGCTGGTGACGCTTCCGTCATCCATTTTGGCCTCCGTCGTCAAGCATGGCCTGTCCAGGCTCGGTTGTCTACCCTGCCGGAACGGCTCACTGTCAGTCCAGGCGGGATCGCTACCAGCGCCACTCGTAAGGGTAGGGCCTCGCCTTCACTTAGGAAGAAGGCGCTTCTTCGAGCTAGCAGAAGCGATCTCATAAACTGCGCCTAACTGCTGCGAGACCAGGATCTAGAACGTATCGTTCGATGGCCACCATGTTACGATGGATGGGAAAATACGACGGCCTAAGTCCTGAGCGCCTCTCGGGCCTCCCGGGCAGGGTCTCGTGGATGCAGTGCGTCTCTGTGGGGGCTGCCATGGCAAGGACGGTCAAGGTCGATGGCCTAGAGTGGCTGCAGGGACTTGCAGAACCCATTCAAGGCGCCACTACAACTGAGCTCCGGGACTGGACTACGCTCGCCTTGAGTGATCGCGACAGCTTCGTTACGGATGTGCGATCGATGGGTTTTTCAGAGACGATCGTCGCTGAGGCGGTTAGCGTTCGCGACAGCGCAGAGCAAAGCGTTGAGGAGGCAATTAGAACCTTTTGGGATAATCAGCCTTATCGATACCTCGAAACTCCTCCAGAAGTCGAAGAGGAAGCGGCCTACGTATATGACTCCGCCCGTCGGGATGCTTGGGGGCGTCTTCACGACTGGTTGGCTGGAAGAGTCATTGAAGTCGAGGATCGTAATACGATCCAGCTTCAGCTTCCACTCTTTACACTGAGTGCGCCTTCGGCAGTTGGCAGTACCACCGAGTTCACGACGAGCTCGAGCCGTACAGAGGGCGTGACGTGGTCTATGTCTATCGTCGGCTCGGGCCTGAGTGATGAGGGAAGGGTGCTGGTCTCTACATCTGCCACGTTCCAAGCTGCCGAAGGACAGATTAAGGTAATCTTCCTCCCTATAAACGTCGTTCTGGAATCCATCCTGATCCGCGAGCACGGCGGTACCGCAATACGTGGGTCTCGGATAGACATTAGCAGCCTTCGGGATCAATATCCCGCACCTGGATTGCTCCTTTTGGCCCCGACCGCTAGGCCGCCACTCGGTCATCTGGAGCAAATCTACCCGTTGAGTGGCGACCCGAGCGGCGCAGTGGCGACATACAGATACGATTACCAACGGGAACTATCGGCTACAACTAAATTGGGCGTGAGACTGCATGGACTCGATATTGGCATACAGACAGAAACAAAGCTTGAAACCTCCGTCTCTCTGTCTTTTGCTCTACCGTCCGGGACGGATTATCGCTTGTTTCGTTGCCTTGATGGCCATGGCGTTCTCTGGGCCTAAAGACCCCAGTCAGCGTCTGCGATCTGTCGCTCCTCACGATTCACGTGTCCGATGTGATAATGACAGTTGGCGGCCGCGCCATCTGCGATGGGATGGTAGGAGATGACTCGGCCTCTACTCCATCTCGATCTCCCTGTCGGCTGCATGCTCAGGAGAACGACACGCTCTAGTGGGTTCAGGCGGTCTGAGCACAGCGTCGCGCTCGATTGCTGTCCGGTAGGCCTGCTCGACGGCTCGCAGCCGGGTAGCGACCCGGCTCTCGCGGGCGGCGATGGCCTGGCGGTTGCGTCGGCCGTAGGAGCCTTCGGGCAGGTTGCGGCCGGACCGTTCGACTTCGCGGACGTGAGCCTCTCGTTCGTCGGCGTGCGCGGCAATGGCGAACATGGCGATGTTGGCCGTGGTGGCGTCGAGGACGAGGCTGACGGTCTGGGTCTCGGGGTCCTGGCGGGCTAGGGCCAGGATTCGGGGGCCGTCGGTCTCGGGCCACGCCAGTTGAGGATGGACGCGGCCTTGCCCGAGCCGGTCGTGGAAATCTGCGAGTTTCACGTCGGCTCGGTCGATCTGGTCGCAGGCGGCGGCGAAGTTCTCGCCGATCGGGCCGAGGTCGGTGCCGCGATTGATGGCATATTTCAGGAGCCTGGCGGCTTGCGGCTGGTCGGGGTAGGTGCCGGAGCGGGCGTGTTTGCGCAGCTCGGTCTTAAGGTAGGGGTGGATCGCGCCGGTTTCGACGAAGCGGACCAGGCCGTGGGCGAAGTCGCGTTCTTGGGGCCGGGCGGCCAGCCAGATGGCCAGCCGCCGGGCGGTGAGGTGGTCGACGATGGTGCCGCGACTGTCGGCTTCGGCGATGCCGTCGGCGATGAGCCGCTCGTACAGGGGGAGGTCGGGGAGTGGGCCGTCCTGGGGCAGCCGGTAGGCGGGTCCTGCCGGGGGTCCTAGGCCGTTATCGGTCTCGTACATGAGTCATGCGGTCCATGGGGATGCAAGAAGTCCGCAGCGTTGCCGATCCTGGTGCGGCGTTTCGCTGTTCAGTTGGCTGCCTCGTGGTCCGGCTGCCGGGTGACTTGTTCCTGCTGACGGTTGATGTTGTCGGGCGGCTGGGAGGCCTGCGTGATCTCGTCGGGTGCGGTCAGGCCGAGTTCTTCGGCCCAGCTCTGGATATGGGGCCAGAGCCGGTGTCCTTCGTGGAGGTCGCGTTCGGCGGCGGTGTCGGCCAGGATCATCGCGGTGATGGCGGAGTTGCGGTCCAGGGTCTGGCCGGGCAGCCAGGACACTTCCCAAGCGTGCTGGCGGCCGGGTGCCTGCCGGGCGGTGTGGGCGGTCTGGTCGCTGGTCATGGTGGTATCGCTGATGGTCAAGGTCACGACTGCTCATTTCCGGGTCGAGGTCATGGTTCGGCTTCTAGGTCGGGCTCGGGGTCGCGGTGGCGGTCTTTGCCGGTCTGCAGGGCGTCCCAGAGGTTGGCCCCGGCGGCCGGGAAGTGCTCCTTGACCCAGTCGCTGGCGCTGACGACGATCACGTATTCGGGAGGTCTCCTGCCGTCTGGCGCGCGCCGGGGTTCGCTTTCTTCGGGCTGCTTCATGCCGTCACGGGATGAGCCGGTACTGTGCGGTGCCTGGTCACTGGCCGGCCTCGCGGTCTGCTGTGGGCTGGGGCTGGTGGGCGGGCCCAGGGTCAGCTGCGGTGGCGGTTGTCGAGGCGTCGGCGGACTGGATCAGGTGAGCGGCGAGGCGGTCATAGGTGCGGGCGTTCTGGAGGCGCGACTGGCAGGTGAGACAGGTCTGGCTGGTGCAGTCGGCGCAGGCCGCGGCGCGGTCGCGTTTGTAGTCAGCGGCGATGTCCAGGGCGGCTAGGAGGGTCTTGACCTCGCCTGCCGGGACGGTCACGGCGTTCTGGGCGGCCGGTTCGGGCGCAGGTTCGGTCCGGGACAGCGAGACCTCGTTGTACGGGCCGAACGGGTGGTCCTGGGCGCCTTCGTAGATGTGGGCCAGGTCGCTGATGAGCAGAACGGCCCGGCCGGTGTGCTCGTCGTCGGCG
>Ga0116216_10003360_pt1 | contig 10426 bp, 9 predicted proteins | sample Sb_taG_11_FD_89696 | JGI IMG/M metagenome (GOLD analysis project Ga0116216, IMG submission 89696) | Peat soil microbial communities from Weissenstadt, Germany - Sb_50d_3_AS metaG | ecosystem: Environmental > Terrestrial > Soil > Wetlands > Peat | place: Germany: Weissenstadt | collected 2010-09-21
CCCGATCGCAGCTTGCGGCATGGCGGCCGCGAAGAACGGCGTATGCAACCCTATGCGTTCCGGTTGGGCAAAAAGTTACACCAGAACCAACATAAGTCCATCGACGGGCGATGCGAAAGTCTTTGGGTTGTCCCCCCTCGCGTGAGCCAAGCCGGCCGGCGGCAACGCTTCCTGTTCAGCGCCATACCGGCCACGCTAGCCGCCTTTGATTCAACGGTTTCGCAAAGCAGGGATAATGGCTTCGAGCGCGGCCAGGGCGTCCCGAGCGCCGTCCGCTTCGCCCTTTTCGAAATCGTCTCCCGCCTGCGCCATCGTGTTCGTGACATGAGCAAGACAGAGCACTGGCGCGTCTGCGGTTCGTGCGTAGGCATAGAGAGCCGCAGCTTCCATTTCAACGGCCAGTAGGCCCTGCGCCCGCGCGGCTTCGATCGCGTGAGCTGTTTCGCGAAAGGGCGCGTCGGTCGTCCAGGTTGCTCCGACCACGCTCAGGGGTCCGCTTTCAGCAAGCGCCGCCGCCGCCGCGCGCACCAACTTGGGGTCTGCTTCGGCATATTCAGACGGCGCAGCGTAGTGGTAGCTGGTTCCCTCGTCCCGCAACGCCCGGTCGATAACGACAAAGTACGGCGGAGACCCAGCCGGAACAATCTGGCCGGCCGAAGTGAGGCTGATGAGCAGCTTGCAGCCGCAGGCGAAGAGTTCTTCAGCAACCAGCACGGCAAAGGACGCGCCGACCGCGCGCCCGACAATTCCAACGGTCTGACCCGCCAGCTCGAATTGGTCCAATTCGGTGTGATAACAAGGCCAGGCCTCAAAGGGCTTTGCCGCCCCACTCTTGCGCAATTGCCGAACCAGGTCGCCGTCCGGGTCCAGGATGCAGACCGCGGGCACATCCAGAGCAACGAGACCTTTCTGCCGTCGCGCTTCGCGCAGCAGCGCGGCGGGGACGAATACCGAGGCCAACGTCGGATTCTTGTTGGCGAGGATGGGGGGTGTGCTCATCGCCGATCTCTGGAGTTCGAGCGCAGGGGAAATGGACGCCGTCAGCTCACTCGAATAGCGTCTGCCTCGCCAAAGGCGAAGTCGAGCCGAGATGGCTTTGTCCAAGCCCCGCGAGGCTCTCGCGCAATCCCCGCGGTCTGGTCGCCGATCATGGCCCGCCCGAAAGGCGCGCGCCCTGATGCGCCCTTCGCCTGTTCCGGAGAAGGGTTGGGATGAGAATCATACGCAGGTTTAGTCTCACGAAACCAACAACATGCTTCGATCTACTCTTGTATGATGGAATAATTTTGCGACGAACGTAGATTGACGAACGTTACGAACTACAACGCTTTCATCCAGATCGTAGAGTCTTAACGCTTGTGGAAGTCACGCATAGGAGGACTCAGTCATGTCACACAATCGAGACGAGTTGGACGGCCTGCTGAAGCAGGCGTTCGCCGAGGGGGTCCGTTGGCCAATCGAGCGCTCGTCGCTCAAGACCCTCTCAGATATGGGCCTTACCGTACCGCAGATCGCGCGATATTTCTCGGTCGATCCGGTTGAAGTTCAGGCGTTGCTTAAACCCTGTCGCTAGCTGAGCAGGCTGAACACGATTTCGCTGGAACGCAATTCTCGGCGAGACAAAACGCCGGGGTTGACAGGATCAATTCGAGGGATCATTTAGGCGAGTGTCGGCTTGGGATTCGTTCCGGCCGGCTTCCATTAACCCAACTGAAGAGACATGGGCAGTACCATCTCGGGCAGCGCGTTCGCGGACAGGTTCGCCAATCCGTCGCCCCAAGACTTCGTGAGCGTCCACGGGCCGGAAGCCCGTACGCGAGTCGTCTGTAAGGCCTAGCCTCCCAGCTGCTCGTCTTCCGGCTTTGGACAAAAACCAAAGCGGAGGCGAGCCATGAACCAGCTCTCCAACAACGTCATCGATTTCGCCCGCTATCGCCGGGCGAGAGATACTGCGCGTGGCCGGACCGCATATAACGGCCGGCGCCAGCGGGGCAGCTTGCTCACAATGCGCTGGCGGCGCGACGCCGCCAGCGGTCGGCTCATTTGCGCCTGGGTTGCGCAGAGAGGCGCGCGCGATGCGCAGCCTCCCTTGCGACGCTCTCCGGCAAACTGAAGGAACCCGAAACATGAACGAAGGCCCTAGGCGGCCCGCCGAATTCGCCTCCAGCGTTTCGTCGGGCGCCTGCAACCTAACCCGATCCGCAATCTCAAATCGCCGCATTGGAGCATAGGAGCGCGAAAGCCGTCGTAACGGCCGCCTCCTTCCCGGTCCGGCAAGGAGGCACACCATGAACATCCGCGTTAGCCCCGAAAATGCCCGTGCGGCCGTCCTCGACGCGGCCCATATCGGCGATATCCAAGGCGCATTCGGCACCATTCTTCACGGCGACGTCGCTCCCCGCACGACATGGAAGCGTCGGCTGACCACGCTGCTCGCCATCCTCGGCCCAGGCCTGATCGTCATGGTCGGCGACAACGACGCGGGCGCTTTCGCGACTTACGGTCAGGCCGGCCAGAATTACGGCACAACGCTGCTCTGGACGCTGACGCTGCTGATCCCGGTTCTCTATGTCAATCAGGAGATGGTGCTTCGGCTCGGCGCCGTGACCGGCGTCGGCCACGCTCGTCTCATCTTCGAGCGCTTCGGCAGGTTCTGGGGCGCATTCAGTGTGATCGACCTCTTCCTCTTGAACGCGCTTACCATCGTCACCGAGTTCATCGGCATCGCGCTGGCGCTCAACTATCTCGGGCTCGATAAGACCGCGGGGGTGATCGTGTCCGCAGCGCTCGTCATGATCGCCGTCAGCACCGGCGACTTCCGCCGCTTCGAGCGTTTCTCCATGGTCCTCGTTGGGGCGAGCCTGCTGCTCATTCCAATCACTTTCTTGGCCCATCCGCCGTTCGCTCAGGTCGCGCGCGATTTTGTCGTTCCACAAATGCCGGAGGGCGGCAAGCTGAGCGACGTGATGCTACTGATCATTGGCATCGTCGGAACGACGGTCGCGCCCTGGCAGCTTTTCTTCCAGCAGAGCTACGTCATCGACAAGCGCATCACCCCGCGCTTCATCCGCTATGAGCGCCTCGACCTGTGGATCGGCATCGCGCTGGTCATCGTCGGCGGCGGCGCGATCATGGCCTTCACGGCGGCGACGTTCGCCGGCCAGCCCGAGTTCGGCAATTTCACGGACGCGGGCGGAATCGCCGCCGGCCTCGAGAAATATGTCGGAAAGACCGCCGGCGTGATGTTCGCCATCGCCCTCATCGACGCAGCTCTGATCGGCGCCTCGGCAGTGTCGCTCTCGACCGCCTACGCAATCGGCGACGTTTTCTCGGCGCGCCATTCGCTGCACCGCAAGGTCACCGACGCCAAGGGTTTCTATGCGGTCTATTTTCTGCTCATCGCGGTCGCCGCGGCGATCGTCCTGACGCCGGGGTCGCCACTCGGGCTCTTGACTGTAGCCGTGCAGGTGCTCGCCGGCGTGCTCTTGCCGAGCGCGACCGTGTTCCTGCTGCTGCTCTGCAATGACAAGCCGGTTCTCGGCCCTTGGGTGAATGCCCGCTGGCTGAACGCCTTCACCGGCGCCGTCATCGCCGTGCTGGTGCTTCTGTCGGTGATCCTGACCGTTTCGGTGCTGTTTCCGGACGCCACCAACGAGCAGGTGATCCTCGGCATCCTCGGCGGCGGCGGCGTCCTCGCCGTAGTCGCGGCGCTGGTGATCATGGCCTTCATCCAGAACGGCGGCAGCGCGGCGCCGGCGGAAGAGGCCGCGCATACGCAGATGTCGCGCGCGACCTGGCGCATGCCGCCGCTTGATCAGTTGCCGCCGGCGAAGCTGTCGCTGGCCGCGAAGACCTGGATGGGCGTCCTGCGCCTCTATCTGGTCGTCGCGGGCGGTCTGGTGCTATTCCGCATCGTCATGCTCGCCATCGGCCAGAACTGACCTCTCGACCGGACAAGCGCGGCGGCGATCGCCTCGCTTAAGCGCCTGTCCGGGTCAAGCAGCACGTCATCACCCGGGAGCAGTCGCCATGGCGCTGCCTATCTTGGAGGCCGGCCTCAATCTTCTGGCGGCCGCCGGCCTCGGCGCCGCGATCGGGTTCGAGCGGCAATGGCGCCAGCGTCTCGCCGGATTGCGAACCAACACGCTCGTCGCTCTCGGAGCGGCGACGTTTATCCTATTCGGCCGCCTCGCGGGCGACACGGACAGTGCGGCGCGCGTGGGCGCTCAAGTCGTGTCCGGCATCGGCTTCCTCGGCGCCGGCGTGATTTTCAAGGAGGGCCTCAACGTTCGGGGCCTCAACACGGCCGCGACCCTTTGGTGCTCCGCGGCGGTCGGGTTACTCGCTGGCATGGGCTTCATTGCTTACGCGGCGCTTTGCGCCGTGCTCGTCGTCGGCTCCAACGTGGTCTTGCGTCCTCTGGTCAAGGCCATCAACCGCCAGCCGATGGACGACACCGAAGTCGACCGGACCTATGTGGCCTTTGTCGTGTGCGATGTCTCGGCCGAGCCCCGGGCGCGCGCCATCCTGATGGACGGGCTGACAGCCGCGGAGCACATCGAGTTGAGCGAACTGGAGATCGAAAATATCGAGGACACGGATCGCGTCGAGCTGACGGCGACCATAACCTCGCATAAGCGACGGGAGCTCGCGCTCGAAACCGTCATCGGCCGCCTCAGCAAGGAGAGCGGGGTGTTGCGCGCCGGCTGGAGGGAGCACACGCAATCGGTCTAAGAGCCATGCCGGGTAAGGCGACCTGATGAGTTCCGCAATTCGGCTCAAGGCGCTCCCGTCTCAACCCTCCTCGGCCTCCTCGTCCGCCTCCGTCTCCCCGATCCGGTCGACCGAGACGACGCGCTCCTCCTCGGCGGTGTGGAACACGATCACGCCCTGGGTCGCGCGGCCGGCGATGCGGATGTCGGCGACCGGCACCCGGATGAGCTGGCCGCCGTCGGTGACCAGCATGATCTCGTCGCTGTCCTCAACCGGGAAGGAGGCGACGAGCGAACCGTTGCGTTCGTTGACCGCCATCGCGACAACGCCTTTGCCGCCACGGCCGCTGACCCGGTATTCGTAGGACACGGTGCGCTTGCCGAAGCCGTTTTCCGACACGGTCAGGATCACCTGTTCGGCGTCCTGCATCTCGTTGAAACGCTCCGGCGAGAGCACAGCCGAGACGTTCGCGTCGCCATTGTCGCTCTCCGCCTCACCCTCAGCCGCCTCGTCCGCGCTATCGCCGATCAGCGCGCGCCGCTGCTTGAGATAGGCAGCGCGCTCGCCCGGGGTCGCGTCGAACGACTTGAGGATCGCGAGCGAAATGACGCTGTCGTCCCGCGCGAGCGCGATGCCGCGCACGCCCATCGAGTCGCGGCCCTTGAACACCCTGACGTCGTCGACGGCGAAGCGGATGCACTGGCCGCGCGCGGTCGTCAGCAGCACGTCGTCCCTGTCGGAACAGATCTGAACATCGACGATGCCCTCGCCCTCGTCGAGCCTCATCGCGAGCTTGCCCGCGCGATTGACCTGAGCGAAGTCCGAGAGCTTGTTGCGCCGGACGGTGCCGCGCGTGGTGGCGAACATCACGTCGAGCGCTTCCCACGTCGCCTCGTCCTCGGGCAGGGCCATGATCGTCGTGATGCGCTCGCCGGTCTCCAGCGGCAGGAGATTGACGAGCGCCTTGCCGCGCGCCTGGGGCGCCGCCAGCGGCAGCCGCCAGACCTTCTCCTTGTAGACCTGTCCGGCCGAGGAGAAGAACAGAACCGGCTGATGGGTCGAGGCGACGAATAGGCGCGCGACGAAATCCTCCTCGCGCGTCGCCATGCCGGACCGTCCCTTGCCGCCGCGCTTTTGCGCACGATAGGTCGAGAGCGGCACGCGCTTGATATAGCCGCCGTGACTCACCAGCACGACCATGTCCTCGCGCTGGATGAGATCCTCGTCGTCCATGTCGGCGTCGCTGTCGAGGATCTCGGTACGGCGCGGATTGGCGAAGTCGGCCTTCACCTTGACGAGCTCCTCGCGAATGATGCCCATCAGCCTCGCGCGCGAGCCCAGGATATCGAGATAGTCGGCGATCTCGGTCGCGAGCTTCTCCAGCGCCTCGGCGATCTCGTCGCGACCAAGCGCGGTCAGGCGCGCGAGCCTCAGTTCGAGGATCGCCCGCGCCTGCGCTTCGGAGAGGCGGATCGCGCCGTCGGGGTCGAGCGCATGGCGCGGATCGGCGATCAGCGCGATCAGGGGCGCCATGTCGCGCGCAGGCCACACTCGTTCCATCAGCGCTCCACGGGCCGCGGCGGTGTCGGGGGAGGTGCGGATGAGGCGGATCACCTCGTCGATGTTGGCGACCGCGATCGCGAGGCCGACCTGCGTGTGCGCGGTGTCGCGCGCTTTGGCGAGCAGGAACTTGGTCCGCCGGGTGACGACGTCCTCGCGGAAGTCGAGGAACGCGCGCAACATGTCGTGCAGCGTCAGCATCTCCGGCCGGCCGCCGTTCAGCGCGATCATGTTGGCGCCGAAGCTCGACTGCAGCGCCGTGAAGCGCCAGAGCTGGTTCAGGACCACGTCGGCGACGGCATCGCGCCGGAGCTCGATGACGATGCGCATGCCGTCGCGGTCGGATTCGTCGCGCAGGTCCGAGATGCCCTCGATGCGCTTCTCGCGCACGAGTTCGGCGATCCGCTCGATCAGCGTCGCCTTGTTGACCTGATAGGGGATCTCGCTGACGATCAGCGCCTCGCGATCCTTGCGCAGCTCCTCGACCGCGACCCTGGCGCGCATGACGATCGAGCCGCGTCCGGTGGCGTAGGCGGCGCGGATGCCGGCCCGTCCGAGGATCGACGCGCCGGTCGGGAAATCAGGCCCCGGGATATGCTCCATCAGCTCGTCGAGCGTGATGTCGGGCTTGTCCATCATCGCGAGGAGGCCGTCGATCGTTTCGCCGAGATTGTGCGGCGGAATGTTCGTCGCCATGCCGACGGCGATGCCGCCGGCGCCGTTGACGAGCAGATTGGGGAAGCGCGCCGGCAGGACGACCGGCTCGAGCTCCTTCTCGTCGTAGTTCGGCTTGAAGTCGACAGTGTCCTTGTCGAGATCCTCGAGCAGCGCGAGCGCGAGGCGGTCGAGCCTCGCCTCGGTGTAACGCGAGGCGGCCGGAGGGTCGCCGTCGACCGAGCCGAAATTGCCCTGCCCGTCGACGAGCGGCGCGCGCATGGAGAAGTCCTGCGCCATGCGCACGAGCGCGTCGTAGATCGCAAGATCCCCATGCGGATGGTACTTGCCCATCGTGTCGCCGACCGTGCGCGACGATTTGTTGTAGGGACGGTCCGGCGTGAAATTAAGTTCCTGCATCGCATAGAGGATGCGCCGGTGGACCGGCTTCAAGCCGTCGCGAACGTCAGGCAGCGCGCGGCTCACGATCACGCTCATCGCGTAATCGAGATAGCTGCGCTTCATTTCGTCGAGGATCGAGACGGGCTTGATGTCGGACGGCTCTTCAGGCCCCGGCCGGTCGTCGCGGGTGTCGCTCAATTCGTGACCTCAAATCGGATGGGCGAGGGTCTAGCCGATTCCGGCGCCCCGCGCCATAGCGGACAGCGACTGCTTCGGTATTATATTCCCGTTTTAAGTCAAAGCTTTACCCGGAGCCTTCGTCGGTGCGGCCAGCGGCTAGGCCACAAGCGGCCGGCAGGCCGCGTCCGCATTGACAAGAGGCGGCGATTGACGCGACGGTCCGGTCACGCCGCGCGCGGGCGGCGGGGAGGAGACAATTCCATGACTATCGCCATCTGGTGCATTCTCATTGCGCAGATTTTGCCCTATGTCGCCTTTGGCTTTGTCAAGGGCCTCGATCCGGAGCAGCCGCGCTTCCACGTCGGCGAACTGGTCGGGCAGTCCGTGCGCGCCTACGGCGCCCACCTCAACGGGCTGGAGACCTTTCCATGGTTCGCCGCAGCGGTGATCGTGGCGCATATGGTCGGCGGCCCAAGCCGCATCGTCGACATCCTCGCGGTCGTCTACATCCTCGTGCGCATCGGCCACCTGGCGGCCTATCTCGCCGGTCGGCAGCCTCTGCGCACCGGCGCCTTCGCCGTCGCCCAGATCATCGCGCTGGCGATCTTCGTTTCGCCGCTGTTCCGCTAGACCTCGCGCGCCACTTGCGCTGGATCAATGCGAGCAACGCGAGACCTGCTTACATGGCGCCATCGCGATCGCGAAAAGCGATGCGAGATGGCGGTCCAGAAGCCTTCGCCGTTTCCCCTTGGCTTCTGGGCCGCTGCTATTGAGTGGAAGCTTACGGAAGCGCTCACCTCCCGCCGCTGACATCGAGGAGCGCGCCGGTCACGTAGGAGGCGGCGTCGCTGAGGAGCCAGACGGTCGCCTCCGCGATCTCTTTCGGCGTAGCCGGCCTCCCAAGAGGACTCGTGCGTCCAAGCGTGCGGGCGCGGTCGGGCTCGCCGCCGCTCGCGTGAATCTGCGTCTCGACCAGTCCCGGCCGGATGGCGTTGACGCGCACGCCCTCGGGGCCGAGCTCCTTGGCGAGCCCCAGGGTCAGCGTGTCGATGGCGCCTTTCGAGCCCGCATAATCGACGTAGAGGTTCGGCGAGCCCAGGCGCGAGGCTGCCGAGGACATCAGCACGATCGAGCCGCCCGCGCCTCCGGACGAGGTCGACATGCGCCGCGCCGCCTCACGCGCCGTGAGATAGGCGCCAAGCACGTTGACCTCGAAAATGCGCCGCATGCGCTCGGCGCTCATCTCGACGAGCCGGGCGGTCGGCGCGATGATCCCGGCGTTGACCACGACTCCGGTCAGGAGGCCCAGCGCCTGCGTCGCCTCTTCGAACATGGCGACGATGTCGGCTTCGATCGCGACGTCGCCCTTGAGCGGAACGGCGCGGCCGCCCGCCTTGGCGATGGCGCGCACAACCTCCTCGGCCGCATCGACATCGTTGCGGTAGTTGACCCCGACCGACCAGCCGTGCTTGGCGGCGAGCAGCGCCGAGGCGCGGCCGATGCCGCGCGACGCGCCGGTGATCAGAAGGGCTTTCGGCGACATGGCGAACTCATGCGAGGTGGGCGACCTCAACTATCCCGTTTCTGCTGTTTTCTTCCCGGAATAGGTCAAAAACTTTCCGTTTTGCCTCCAAACAAGGACCATTTCTCTTTCGCCGGCTTGTGCTTCGGCCTCTGAACTGAGCCTTTTCAATGGGTTGCGCCAGAACTTGGGGAGGAAATCCTCGCTGAACTCTCTCCTCACGGCGGACGCGCGAAGGTCTGCGCGGGGCGGAGATTGCGTAGCAACGCTAACATGGCCTTCGATTTTTCGCAAGATATAGTCGCGGGGTCTGGCGCGCGTCAGCAGACCTGGGCCGGCCACTCCAACGCGGCAAACCCTACAGCACCGCCTCAATATCGAGGGCGAGCGATTCCGGCTTGTCGGTCGGCGCGTAGCGGCGAACGACGTTGTGACCCTTGTCGACCAGGAACTTGGTGAAGTTCCATTTGATCGCGGCGCCGAGCAGCCCCGGGGCCTCTGCCTTCAGCGCTTTGTACAGCGGATGGGCGTTCGGGCCGTTGACCTCGATCTTGGCGAACATCGGAAAGCTCACGTCGTAGGTCAGCGAACAGAATTTTGCGATCTCGGCCTCGTCGCCGGGCTCCTGATGGCCGAACTGGTCGCAGGGAAAACCGAGCACCTCAAATCCGCGGTTGCGAAACCGCCGGTGCAGCCCCTCGAGCCCCTTATATTGCGGGGTGAATCCGCATTTGCTCGCCACATTGACGATCAGCAGCGCATTGCCGTCGAACGCGCCGAGCGTCTCGCTCTTGCCGTCAATGGTTTTGAGGGGGATGTCGGAGGGGAGGGACATGGGGCGCTCCAAGGGGAAGTACCGCGCTTGTAGCCACTCTGTGCGTAAGAGGCGAGCGGGTCGGCGCCTCACTCGCATTGGCATATCAGCTGTGTCATATTCACTCGCGAACCGTCGCAAATCCGAGGCGGAAAAAAAGGGGTAGCCCGCAATGGCCACAGATCCGCTTCCGCCTGGCAGCAATGGGCTGCCGCTCCTTGGCGAGACGCTCGCGTTTGTGAGCAATCCGTTTGACTTCATTCACCAGCGCCGCGCGCGCCTCGGCGACGTCTTCCGCACCAGCATCCTTGGGAGCCCGACCGTATTCTTCGTCGGCCCCAAGCTCGCGGAGACCTACCTCGACCCCACAAAGATCCAGCGTAAAGGCGCGATGCCCGCAAGTCTGATGGCGCTTTTCGGCGGCAACCCGGACATCGTTCCCCTGCTCGACGGCGAGGCGCACGCGCAGCGTAAACGGAGCCTGCTCGCGGCATTCTCGCGCGAGGCCGTCGCGGGCTACCTGCCGGGTCTACAGAGCCGGATCGAAACGCTGCTCGCGAAGTGGCTCGCGAATGGCCAGG
>Ga0116216_10003361_pt1 | contig 10425 bp, 7 predicted proteins | sample Sb_taG_11_FD_89696 | JGI IMG/M metagenome (GOLD analysis project Ga0116216, IMG submission 89696) | Peat soil microbial communities from Weissenstadt, Germany - Sb_50d_3_AS metaG | ecosystem: Environmental > Terrestrial > Soil > Wetlands > Peat | place: Germany: Weissenstadt | collected 2010-09-21
ACGGTGCCACACGTATCACACTCGCCAGACACTACCACGTCTCTTATAGAACAATAGGGCGCATCACTCGTCACCTGGGGAGATATATGTATTTATAGCCATGTGGCAACTTCACCAACTCTCCATCCTACACACCTGGCCTTGAAAAAAGCACACTAGCTCTGGCACGTGCTATACTGTAGTACCAATTAGACCACAACTGGTGGCGATATAATGATACTATAACAGCAGTTTTTATTGGTCTTCGTGATGAGAGAAAGGAGGTATTTCACCACTTCCTCTTTCGTTTAAACAATGCAGTTTCTTACATCAAAAGGAGGCTATAATGCCAGCCAACCCAATGGATTACAACAGCGGTAGAGATACCGTACTTGACGTGGCGCGCACCGAGCGCGCAGAGTTCTACAGCATCATCGACGATCCCAATAACTGGTACGTTCAGACGCGCTGCAGCGAATGGGAAGTTCGCGACATGGTGGGCCATATGATCGACGTCACCGAAGGTTACCTGACAGCCTGGGACATGGCTAGCAAAGGTGAAACCGGTAATGCTCTTGGCCTGGTGGTAATGAGCGATAGACTCAACGAACATGCCCTGGCATTTCGCAGTCTCTCGCGCGAAGAAGCCATCGCACGACTCAAAAAAGACTCGGATGAGGCGTTTGTTATTTTCGATGCCCTCACTCCCGAAGAGTGGATGGGCGCTACAAGAGCTCATCCCTACATGGGACCTATACCAACCAGCTTCTATCCGTCATTTCAAATCATCGACTATGGTATTCACACCTGGGACATGAAGTGGGGTCTTGGAGACAAAACTGGAAAGCTCGATGAGCGCACTGCCGGTATCCTTATGCCATTCATGTTTATCGTCATGCAGTACACAGTTGATGAAGAATCTGCCAAAGGTGTAGATGCTGTATTTGGCATCGAAGTCGATGGCGAATGGGGCGGTAAGTGGAAAGCTACAGTCAAAGACGGCCAGTACTCATGTGTGCCAGCCGAGAATCTTGATGATGTTCAGGCAACATTCCACTTTGCTAACGCTTCAGATTTTGTCCTCACCACCTACCAACGCTTCCCAGGTGGTACGACAAGTGGAGACCCTAAAGTTATCGATCAGATTCGCCACCTGTTCTTCAAGATTTAGGACTAAGGTGCCTGAGTATCCGCAAGGATGGGAAAATTTATATTCTCCTAAATAAATGCGTACCAGGTGAGACTTATTTGGACAAGCCTCACCTGGTACGCATTTATCAGGGAATAAGGATAAGCTTGCGACGCGCTGTTGAAGCCTGACGCTCCCATGCCTCTGCTGCGCGTGCGAGTGGTAGTGTTTCTCTCTCAACCGTGCAGCGGCCTGCAGCAGCATGCACGAGGATTTCTGCGAGAGCTTCTGCCTTTTGCTCGTGGGTCAATGCATTGTTAGTATAACCAAGAATTGTATGGAGCCTGCTACGTAGAATAGCCGACTTAAAACGCGCACCAGATCCAGCGGCTGAGCCAATGTTAACCAGCCTTCCCTCATATGCCAGCGATCTAACAGCAGCTTCCGCTGGCAAGCCCCATACAGGATCAATGATAAGTTGTAGAGGCCCTTCACAGGCATCTGCAATGCGTCTACTAATCTCTTCTACATCGTCACCTGAGAGGTCGACAACTGCGTCTGCACCTAGTGAAAAAGCACGGGCGCGAGCAGCCTCGTCCCGAGAGGCCGCAATCACACGACCTGCACCGAACAGTTTGGCAGCTTGCACTGCTACCTGTCCAACCGCGCCACTGGCACCAAGGACAAGCACTTGTTCACCAGGCAGAAGGTGACCACGCCAGGTAAGTGCCATCCACGCAGCAATCGCGGACAGCCCGAGTGCAGCGGCCAGGTCATCCTCGACCTTATCAGCGAGTATGAGAGCTGTAGACTCATCAATAACGCAATAGAGGGCCATGCTACCATCCCCAGGCTTCATACCAGCATCACAAGAGAACCAGATCCGTTGCCCAGGGACGAGTTTATCTGCCTCCATCACGATGCCGATGCCCTGCACGCCTGGAATATAGGGTAGGCGTGGTGGGCCAAAGTAGGATATGCCGGATGCACATAGCAGGTCCAATGGGCTGATAGGCGCCGCCGTGACCCGTACCAGCGCTTGACCCCTTTCTCGATGAGGTATAGGCCACAGACCAGACTCTGGTGGAAAAGCATGTCTGCGGATTACCACGGCAGGCATCTCCCCATTGGTCATAGCGTTCTCCCCTCAATTGTTGGAATTTCAGCACGTAGAGTTAGCCGATGAGAATTATATGCTAGTATTGCTCACGATTCCTGGCTCGATTGGTTCTGTGCTGTCTTGTCACGTACACGTTCAGTATACTTGTAAGGGTTGTCAATATACTTAACCACTGCCTTCTCGGGGTTCATTGACTCGTTCCAGGCCTGCTCACCCATCTGGGATTGCGCATACTCAACCGTTTTCATAACCGCCTGCTTAGCTTTGGCTAGATCAACATCTAGTAGATGATGGTCGTACTTGACAACCTTGCCATCCACCATCACTGTGTGCACGTCACCACGCCCGGCTTGAAACACAACGTGCCCATAGGGGTGCAGCAATGGGAACATCACTGGCGATTGGTCATTCTTAATCAAGACAAGATCAGCCTTTTTACCTGGGGTGATACTTCCGATGTTCTTGTCCATCCCTAATGCTTGAGCACCACCAAGTGTTGCCCAGTTCACAACCTGTTCCGCGCGTAGATGACTAAGCATGACAGTTTCATTTTGCTTGTGGGCTTCCATATGCTCACGTGACCGATCCGCGCTGAGTGTCGCACGCATAGCAGAGAACAGGTCTGCGCTCCACCATACGCTGGTATCCATCGATAGGGAAACAGGTATGTTATGCCTTCGGAGCATCCATGTTGGAGGGTAGCCTTGACCGGCATTATGCTCACTTTCGGCAGAAATCGATGCGTAGCCACCAGTCGCTGCTATGCGGTGATAGGAATCATCAGAAAGTGTTGCCGCATGTACATAGATGGTAGAGGGGGTCATGAATCCATGCTCGTGCATTAAACGAATGCCATTATCGTTAGTAGCACCCCACACGCCTGCATGGGTCGTGACTGGTAGGTTAAAGTCACGCGCAACTTCGAACGCAGCTTTCTCGGGAAAAGCCGGGTCGCCTGTAACGTCGAAAGCGAGTTGCATGCGCAACATATCTCCATGGCCGTCAATTCGGCGACGAATAAAGTCGGCGAACTCAGGTGCCTTTGTCCACTCCCATGGAGCACCGAGTAGATTACCATAAGCGAGGACGAACCGTCCCGGAACAGCTTCAAGGGCATCTACTGCCGCATCAGCATACTCGACCGTTTGCAAACCATGAGACCAGTCGACTGTTGTGGTCACCCCTGAGTCTACAGCCTCAATCGCGGCCAAAAGGTTTCCGGCATAAATATCTTCAGCACGGAAAATCTTGCCCCAGTTAATATAGTAGAACATGAAATAGTTTGTAAGGGTCCAATCTGCACCAAACCCGCGGAGGGCTGTCTGCCACATATGCCGATGTGTATCAACCATACCTGGCATGAGTATCCCACCCGATGCATCGATCTCCACCGCATTCTCAGGTACGACAAGTTGCCGTCCAACTGCTGCGATACGGTTATCGATGACCAGGACATCGCCACCTTCGATCATTCCAAGCGAGGGGTCAATGGTCAGCACTGTGGCGTTACGAAATACCACTGGACGTCCAGAAGGAAAGGAATTGCTGTTCACTGTTGCGTTCTGGCTCATGTTGCTCACCTCATTGAATTCTGGCCGCAGGACGCGAAGCAGGCTGCACGATACTTGCTGGATATCGGTTATCTCCTACCTTATCCCGCGCCTGAGTAGCCGTGTTGTGATACCTACTTTAAAAGAGTTAGTAGAGGATACGAACGTTGTCCGCACTACGGACACTTGTCCACGCACACATCGTACACAATTGAAGAGTCAGTGTCAAGGATTGTGTTGGAGCTTCAGATGAACAGGATCTCTTTAAGAATGATTCCAGGAACAGTCCTCATGACAGCCACTTCAACTATCCAGGCTATCTGGATTATCTGGACATCAGGGCATTTTTTCTGTTACCATGAGCAAAGAGAAAACAGTTCTATATTTCCTGGCACAATTTGCTCATGGAGGTGTGGGATGTGCTACAGGGGGAAATGGATGCGTGGCGAAACAGGACCAGACTTCATAGAGGCACTGGCACGAGGCCTGGATGTAATCCGGGCATTCCAACCAAACCGACCAACAATGACACTGAGCGAAGTAGCTGCGGCTACCGGTCTTGCTCGACCAACAGCACGCCGTATGTTACTCACGCTTGAAGAGTTGGGATACGTCCGCACGACACAAGGTGCTTTTGCGCTCACCCCACGTGTTCTAGAACTTGGTATGGCCTACATTGGTTCGACCAGCATTTGGGATATAGCACGTCCACACATGGAATGGCTCGTGGAACATACTGGCGAATCATCATCGCTCGCTCAACTCGACGGATCAGACATAGTCTATGTTGCTCGAGTAGCTGTACCCAAGATTATCACCCTCGCGGTGACCATTGGCACGCGCTTTCCCGCACTCCAAACATCGCTTGGGAAGGTGCTACTTGCAGAGCTGACACCGATTGAGCTGGAACGGGTACTCGCAGAACCTGGCCGATCTGGAATCACTCCGCTCTGGCAGCCAGATGCGGAAGAACGCAATCAGGTACTAGATGAGGTACGAACGAGAGGCTGGGCACTCACCGATGAGCATCTGGCACACGGCATCCGCTCGATTGCGGCTCCCGTACGAGATGACACGCGTCATGCAGTTGCCGCACTCAACGTTACCGTTCATGCAGCAGAAACAAGCATTGAGGTACTTCTTGGTCAGTATCTTCCATTGCTATTAGAGACAGCCTCAGCGATCAGTGCTGACTGGGCAGGTTGGCAATGTAGACCAGAGATAACGCTTGGTACCAGACCTGCGGGGACCTCACCCTGACAGGTTCTACTTGCAGAAAGCCGAGCGCGTAAGCGCCCGTGATTGATCCGGGGGATGAAGCGCCGTTCCTTGTGTGGGAGATGAGGGGAAAGTACCAGGCTGCTTGACAGAGGGGACCCGGCCTGCTATGATTGGAATAAATGTTCTACCACCAGAAAAGCGAGAGGCTGATGGGCACCAAGCCACGTGGGGAGCGAAAGTCCCCTCACAAGAAGACACCGACATTTCTGTTCGAGCTGCCCCTCCTCGTGGATGCCGGGCAGGCCGCATGCCAGCGCGCCCACCTAGAAGTGGGGCGGCAGTTCTACAACGCCGTGCTCTCGGCAGGGCAGAGCCGCCTGCGCCAGATGCGTGCCGACCCCGCCTGGCAGGTGGCCCGAGCCATCCCCCGCACACACCCACAAGAGCGCAGGGCAGCCTTCTCGGCGCTGCGGGAGCGCTACGGATTTTCTGAGTACGCTTTTCACGAGCTGGCGAAAGGGCTGCGGGTCTCGTGGCTGGCCGAGCACCTGGATGCCGTGCTGGCCCAGACGCTCGCCACCCGCGCCTACCGCGCGCTCAACCGGGTGTGTGTGGGCAAAGCCCGCCGCGTGCGCTTCAAGAGCCGTGGCCGCGGACTCGGTAGCATCGAGAATAAGCGCAACGATACCGGCCTGCGCTTCGTGCTGCAGACGCCCGAAGAAGGTCATAGCGGCTTCCTGCTCTGGAACGACGACAGGCTGCCCGCACTCATCGATTGGGATGACCCGGTCGTCAGCCACGGTTTGGCGCATCCGGTCAAGTACGCTCGGCTGGTGCGCCGTCAGGCCTCCAGTCCACGCGCACAGGGCGCCGACCGAGAGGGGGAGCGCTTCGTCGTGCAACTGGTGCTCCAAGGCACACCCTATCACAAGCCCAAGCACACAGTCGGCAGCGACACCGTGGGCCTGGACCTGGGTCCGGCCAGCATCGCCATCGTGTCGCGGCAAGTCGAGGCCAGACTCGAGCCGCTGTGTGCTGAACTTCACCCCGATGCGCGAGTCATCCGGCGTCTGCAGCGTCGCATGGATCGGCAGAGGCGGGCCGCCAATCCGGAGCACTACGACGAGCGGGGTCGGCCCAGGAAGCGGGGCAAAGGTGCCAAAGGCTGGAAGCAGAGCCGAGGCTACCAGGTGAGCAGGCGACGCGTCGCGGCTCGAGAGCGCAGGCTGGCGGCCCACCGCAAGAGCCTACATGGGCAGATGGCCCACCAGATCGCGGCGGTGGGCCACACCATCATCACCGAGAAGATCTCCTATAAAGGCTGGCAGAAACGCTATGGCAAGAGCGTGGGACTTCGCGCCCCAGGGATGTTGATAGCACACCTGAAACGCACCGTTGCAAGCACGGGCGGCACCCTGCACGAGGTCCCTACACGTTCCACGAAACTGTCCCAATATTGTCACGGATGCGGAACGTTCGTCACGAAGCCGCTCTCGCAGCGTTGGCACCAGTGCCCGTGTGGCATCGGGCCGGTGCAGCGCGACCTCTACTCCGCGTTTCTGGCCGCCTATCTCGATCCAGCAGATCCCATCCCCTCGTGTGCCCGGTACCAGCGGTATTGGGAAGGTGCGGAGGCGCGCCTGCAGGCAGCACATGAGCGAGTCATCCAACGTGCGAATGAGGGGCAAGTGCAGCCCCGAAGCATGGGTATCCCCCGTTTGCGCCCAATGATGGCCTACTTTCCTTGCCACCTTGGAGGTGGCACCGCTGAAGCAACGCGGTTAAAGCAGTGTCTTACCTCGACTCGAAAGAGCCAGGGGGACTGGAGCATGACATGTAAAAGGCTGGTGATGGTCGAGTACTACGACCAAGACGCCAGTCAGCTAGGACGTATACGGCTAAGGCTGATTGCTTAAACCCTAGTCATGTGGATAAGATGCCACTCTACAGGCCAAAGTAGTACCGATGCCTGTATTCGATGCATCGAAGTGAGCACGGGGCACTTTGATGAGCTTCCATCGAACGCAACCCTCAAGGCGAGGGAAAAGACGTACGGGGAGCCTAAGTACGTACCAGGGAAGTAGGGCAACTTGGGGATCACCTAAACACCGAGAGGTGCATGGTGACGGAGTGATCGTAGTACCTGAGCAATCAGGAAAGGGTCACAGGGAACCAATTCCACTCGAATGAGGTTGACTTGGATGAGTCAGAAGACTTTAGAACGACTGGAATATCTGCGTAAACTGAACAGCAATCGAGACTGGGTGAACCACAACCTCTACAGGCTGCTGTACCAGGAAGACTTGTACATCCTGGCCTACGAGAGGTTGAAATCGAAACCTGGAAACATGACGCCTGGAAGCGACGGGGAAACGCTCGACGGATTTTCGCGTGAAGCCATTCACACGATCATTCAGGAGATGCGTACCGAGCAGTTCCGCTTCAAACCTGTCCGGCAGCGATTCATCCCAAAGCCGAATGGGAAAATGCGCAAACTCGGCATTCCGTGCGTAAGAGACAAAATCGTGCAAGAGGTCATCCGTATGATCCTCGAAGCGATCTACGATAGCCCTTACGCACCGTACTTTCACGACGCCAGTCACGGGTTCCGACCCAATCGCAGTTGCCACACGGCCCTACGAGAATATCGAAGGAAATGGAGGGCGACCAACTGGATGATCGAAGGCGATATCCAGGCGTGCTTCGACGAACTCGACCACACGGTTCTGGTCAACATCCTACACAAGAAGATTCACGATGAGCGTTTCCTGAACCTCATCAGAAAACTTCTGAACGCAGGATACTTTGACCTGCACGGGGAAAAGAAGGAGAGCCTTGTCGGCTCTCCGCAAGGGGGGATTGCAAGCCCAATCCTGGCGAACATCTACTTGCACGAACTTGACGAGTTTGTGGAGCAATTACGATGCGAACTGGAAAAAGGCGACCACAAGGCTCCCTCTCGCGCCTATCAGCGCCTCGCCGACCGCAAGCGGCAACTTGCCGCCAAAGGACAAACCAAAACCAAGGAGTTTCGAGAACTCGTCAAGCGCATCCGTAGACTTCCAACGGTGGAAGTCAATGACCCGAACTACGTCAGGATCAAGTACCTGCGTTATGCGGACGACTGGGCCATCGGGCTTTGTGGGAGTAAAGACCTCGCCGAGCAGATCAAAAGGGCTATCAAGGAGTTTCTCCGCGAGACGCTTAAACTTCGGCTAAGCGAGGAAAAGACGACCATCACCAACGCCAAAGCGGAAGAAGCGCATTTTCTAGGCACCCGCCTCACCATCGGAAAAGGCGAGGCACAGAAAATCGTCCTCACGACGAACCACACGGGAAAACGGTTTAAACGCCGCAGCACCGGATGGGAAACGCAGATGTACGCCCCGCTCCCCAAACTCATCCAGAGACTCAAGGACAAGGGTTTTTGTACAGCGGAGGGACAGCCCCTTGACAGAAAAGGCTGGCGCGGACTCGATACCGATCAGATCATAGCTCTGTATAGCGCGATCAATCGCGGAATACAGAACTACTATCGGTTCACTGACAACTGGCGAAGGCTCATCAGAATCCAATATATCCTTCGATTCTCCCTGGCTAAGACGCTGGCACGGAAATACAAGATCACGATCAAGCAGGTCTTCAAACGCTTCGGCAAAGACCTGAGCATGACTATTGAGGGCAAAGACGGGAAGAAGGACCGGCAGGTCAGCTTCTACCAGAACCACGACTGGACGAAAAACAGAGAGGCGTTCCAGGATGGAAAGCAACCTGATATCGACCAGTTGCGGGCCTCAATCACGATGCGAACGAGATCGAAACTTGGAAAGCCGTGCTGCATCTGTGGAACAAACGGGAAAGACGCACATATCGTGATGCACCATGTACGTCACATCCGAAAGCTCTCTCATAAGCGGGAACCAGCAGGCTTCAACCACATCTTACGGAAGTTGAATCGCAAGCAAATCCCCGTTTGTGAAGAATGTCACAGGAAGATACACCAGGGGAGCTATGATGGTCTCAAACTCTCATCCCTGGCGTATCTCCCAAGATGATTGCTGCGAAAGACCAAGCAGAGGAACCTGGAGAGCCTGGTGCGCGGAAACGTGCATGCCAGGTTCGGAGGGGGGCGGCTGGAAACGTGCTCGGAAGAGTAACGCTCTGACCGCCTACCCTACGCCGGAGCGCGTCTGCCCAAAAGTCCGAGCGAAGCCACACAAGAGCCGCTGTTCCTCTCGCGTGAGAGCGAAGGTAGAAGCGTGGAAGCGCCGCCCAGAACCCCCCGTGCTTCAGCCGGGGGAGTCTTCAGATTCCATCACCGGCATCTTCGATTGTCCGGATCATCATAAATAGGCTGTGACTCAAACGTGAGAGAAATCTAATTCTGCGAGATGCAATTGTGAGAGTAGAGTTCTATGCTTATATTAACGAAAGATGATGGAAATAACAGATTGCAGCGACATTTCTATCTCACCGCATAAGACCATCACCAAGAATACTGAAAGGTAGAACTGCTATGTTTAAGCAAATTCTGGTCCCATTGGATGGTTCTAGTCGTGCGGAGCAGGCCCTCCCAGTAGCAGCGCGGCTAGCGCGTGCATCGAGTGGCTCAATCGTATTGATGCAAGTTGCTAATTTCCCTATAGACTATGGAGGAGGGTATACTCAAGCGCCACTTTTAACAGAGCAAGTGATAGAGACTGAACTTGACAATGTTGACAATTATCTGAAAAAAGTTGCAACATCCGAGGCCCTTGCAGGAATTAGCATAAAAACAGAAGCTATGTTTGGGCAGCCATTACAGGATATTCTTTCCGTGGTAGAGTCGAGACGAGTGGACCTTATTGTCATTTGCAGTCATGGCAGAACCGGCTTGCAACGCTGGGCATTAGGAAGTGTAGCGCAAGCACTAGCGCATCAAAGCCCTGTGCCAATACTGGTACTGCGCGAAGGTGGGCAAGTACTGGCCATTTCGAGTGAAGCAATAACTCACCCCGTCTGCGCATTAGTGGCATTAGATGGGTCGCCATTCGCTGAGACGGCATTGATACCAGCTGGCAACCTCGTCGCGGCTCTTGCTGCTCCAAACGAAGGAGTCTTGCATTTGGCGCATGTTATCACACGCGTCGGCGATGAAACACAGCAAGCTGCAAAAACGTATATAGCTGGTGTGACAGAGCAATTGCAACAGAGGTTGAAAAATCTTAATCTCACAATTACATGGTCGCTCTTACGTGATAGAGATGTTGCCGGATCCATTGTCGATATGGCCGAACATGCTGCAGGCAAGGCAACAACCGACCAGGTCTATGGATGCGATCTTATCGCGATGTCAACACACGGTCGCGGCGGTTTAGAACGTTTGATGATGGGAAGTGTAACCGAACGGGTACTGCATTCCACAAAGCTGCCGATGCTTATAGTGC
>Ga0116216_10003362_pt1 | contig 10425 bp, 9 predicted proteins | sample Sb_taG_11_FD_89696 | JGI IMG/M metagenome (GOLD analysis project Ga0116216, IMG submission 89696) | Peat soil microbial communities from Weissenstadt, Germany - Sb_50d_3_AS metaG | ecosystem: Environmental > Terrestrial > Soil > Wetlands > Peat | place: Germany: Weissenstadt | collected 2010-09-21
AATTGCCTGATCGGCCGACTTTGCTGTAGATAGATCAAATGACTGTGAATTCTCCCGCTCCCTCGCCCAAGCGACTGATTTTGGCACTGACGCTCGGCGTGTTTGCCGCCGGCTGCTCGCTGTTTCGACCCGTGCCTAAGCCGCCGCCGCCCGTTGTAAAGGTTGAAACGCCGCCCAAGCCCGAACTACCGAAGCCGATCGCCACCCACCGTTTCGAGCTCGGCCCCGACAGCGGCGATGTCGTGGGGTACGTGCAAGGGACCGTCGTCGGCAAAGAGGACACGCTGCCGGACATCGCGCGCCGCTTCGATGTGGGATACGAGGAGATTCTCCTCGCGAATCCTGGCGTGGATCCATGGCTGCCGGGGGTCGGGCGCGAGGTCGTGGTACCGACGCAATTCGTGCTTCCGGCAGCGCCGCACCAGGGCGTGGTGATCAATGTGGCCGCCATGCGCATTTATTACTATGCTCCGCACAAGAAAGGCGAGCCGCAAACCGTCTATACGCATCCGATCGGCATCGGTAGGGTCGGCTGGAAGACTCCCGAAGGCACGACCACGATCGTCGGACGCGAGAAGGATCCGGTCTGGGTGGTGCCGAAATCGGTGCGTGAGGAACACGCCGCGGACGGTGACATGCTGCCCGACAAGGTACCGGCGGGACCGGATAACCCCTTGGGTCAATATGCGTTTCGGCTCGGCTGGTCGAGCTATTTGATTCACGGCACCAACAAACCCTACGGCGTGGGCATGCGCGTAAGCCACGGCTGCATGCGCCTGTATCCGGAAGACATCGCGGAATTCTTCGATTTGATTCCGATCGGTACCAAAGTGACCATCGTCAATCAGCCGTACCTGTTCGGTTGGCGCGCCGGCACGTTGTATTTGCAGCCCTATGCGGTGATGCAAGACGATTCGCGCGATTGGGACAAGAACCGCAAGCGTTTGCTCGCGAACCTCTTGGCTCCCAAGCTGCGGCAGCAGATCGAAGGCCACCAAAGCGATATCGACTGGCAGCGGGTCGGGGATCTCGCGCACTCGCCGCGCGCCATACCGGTGCCCGTCACCGGCAGCCACGATGGGCTCGACGCGGTGCTGGCGCAATCCGTGCTGGTGCAAAACACGTTGCCGGAGGGGTCCAATTGGGACGGCCAGACGGAATTGCGGATCGACGAAAAGACTTTCAATGAAATGCTCGGCAGCCGGGCCAACCCGCCGGCGGCGTCGCAGACGCAATCCGTCTCGCAATAGAATAGCGTGAGTCGCATCCTGCGCTTGGTTCTGTCCGGCCTGATGTTGGCCTGCTTAGGTGGGACGGGGGTCGCTTGGGCCGTGAACGCCGATGAGCGTCTGGCGCCGATTCAGTCCGGCCTCGACTACCACTCTTTCGCCAACGTCGAACAGTTTCGCGTCACGCATGTGGATTTGAACTTAAGGGTCGATTTTCCGCACACCGTGCTGTTCGGAGCCGTTGGCCTCGAAGTCAAGCGGATCGACCCGCGCGCCACCGACCTGGTTCTCGATACGCGCGATCTCGACATCAGGGGCGTGAGCGAAATGGCGACCGATGTGCTCGCCGCGACCTCGAAGAGCCAGACGACGTGGGTGAGCCGGCCGTTCCATTTCGAAAAGGCGGATCCGATATTGGGCAGCCCGTTGGTCATCGAATTGCCGCCGTCGAAGAAGACGACGCATGTGATAAGAATCGAGTACATGACTTCGCCGACGGCATCGGCGCTGCAATGGCTCACCGAAAAGCAAGACCCCCACAGGAACCATCCGCTCATGTATACGCTCGCCGAGCCCATCGGGACCCGCAGCTGGATTCCGCTGCAGGACACGCCTCGGGCGCGGGTCACCTATAACGCCCATATTCATACTTCGGACGATGTGCTCGCCGTCATGAGCGCCAAAAACGACCCGAAGGCGAAGCGCAACGGCGATTATTCGTTCGTTATGCCGGACGCTATCCCCCCCTATCTGATCGCCCTGGCGGTCGGCGATCTGCGCTTCAAGGAGACCGGTCCGCGAACCGGCGTGTATGCGGAATATTCCTTGATATCGGCGGCGACCAAGGAATTCGCCGAGGCGGAAAGCATGATCAAGGCGGCCGAAAACATCATCGGACCCTATCCCTGGGGCCGGTATGACATCTTGGTGCTGCCGCCCAGCTTTCCCGTCGGCGGCATGGAGAATCCGCGGCTGTCGTTCGTTTCGCCGACGATCATCGCGGGGGATAAATCCCTGCTCGCAGTCATCGCGCACGAAGTGGCGCATTCCTGGCCGGGAGATCTGGTGACCAGCGCGACCTGGCGCGATGTGTGGCTCAGCGAGGGGCTCGCCGGGTACCTGCAGAGCCGCATCATGGATCAAGTGTACGGAGACCGGCTCGAGGCCATGAACGGCGTTCTCGACCTGCAATCCTTGCGCGACGATCTCGCCTTGCGCAAACCGGAGGATCAGGTGCTGGCGATCGACCTGCGCGACCGCGATCCGGGCGGCGCATTCAACGAGGTGGTCTATGAGAAGGGGCGGCTTTTCTTCCTGTTCCTCGATGCGAGATTCGGCCGCGAACGTTTCGACGCCTTCATGCGCGACTATCTCGATCACTTCGCCGGGAAGAGCATCAGCACCGAGCAGTTTCTCGCGTACTTGAAGACCAATCTGCTCGATCGGTATCCGAACATCGTCACCGCCGATGAGGTCATGCAGTGGGTGCAGGCACCCGGCATCCCGGCGGATGCGGTGCTGCCGGCAACTAATGCCTTCGAGGCGGTGGACGAGGCGCGCGGCCGCTGGCTCGACGGCGAGCTGCCCGCCAAGAAGCTCGATACCCGCGATTGGCTGACCCCGCAGTGGCGCTATTTCCTCGACCATATGCCGCCAACGCTGCGCAAGGAGCAGCTCGCCGACCTCGATCAGGCCTTTGCCCTGACCCACAGCAGCAACGCCCTGGTGACCCGCAGTTGGCTCATGCTGGTGATCCGCAACGGATACAGCCCGGCAACTGCGCGACTCGAGGAATACCTGAATGTCATCGGCCGCCGCAAGCTCATCGTGCCGCTCTACCAGGAATTGATGAAAACGCCGGCCGGCGCGACGCTGGCGAAACGGGTATTCGCGCTGGCTCGACCCGGCTACCATCCGCAAACCGTCGCAGCCCTCGAGCCGATCGTCAATCCCGCGAACGAGGGACAAGATGACGAGTGAGTGGATGAAGGTGATGCTCGATGAGATCGAGCGCAAAAGAGCCGATGCCGAGCAGGCGCAACTGGAGCACGAGCGCCGCCGCGAAGAGCAGGCTGCGGCGGCCACCCCGGCGCCGACCGGCCCGCTCGACCGCCCGCCCAACGGATGATCCCGCTCAAGGACGACACGCCATCCAGCGGCAGGCCGAATGTGCTAAAGTCGGCTCGAGGGGCGCTCCTCGAGGGAAGCATGTGGTGACGCCGAGCAGCTTAGGGCTCAAAGTACAAGAAGAGCAACGCCCTGATCATTCAATTGCGCGCTTGGGCACGGCGCGCACCGCGTTCGTCGGGCGCACGCTGCGCGGCCCGGTGAATAAGCCCGTCCTTCTCAAGAACTTCGCGGAATTCCAGCAGGCCTTCGGCGGTCTGTGGCAGCCGAGCACGCTCGGTTACGCGGTGGAGCAATTCTTCGACAACGGCGGGCGCGAAGCGCTGGTCGTGCGCGTCGTCAACGGAGCGCGCTCCTCGACCCTCACTTTGAAGGCCGCCGCCTCGAAAATCACGCTGCGGGCCGTGAGCCCGGGAACGCGGGAATTCTTGCGCGCCAGCGTCGATTACGACGGCATCCCGACCGACGATGCGCTGCGCTTCAATCTCACGCTGCAGCGCGTGCGCATCCAAGGCGGGAGCCATGTGGAGGATCAGGAAATATTCCCGCAGCTGTCGATCGTGCCGACCTCGGACCGGTATATCGAGACGGTTCTTGCGCGTTCGGAGCTGATTCGATTCGTCGGGGAGACGCCGGCCGAGCGGCCGGAGCGCACTCTGGATGCGGCGGGCGGACCGGCGGTCGCCTACGTGAACTCCAATACCGACGGTGACGACGGGGCGCCGCTCAGCGACTATGATTTGATCGGCTCCGAGATCGAACAGACCGGTTTGTTTGCGCTGCGCGGCGCGGACTACTTCAACTTCCTGTGCATCCCGCCGCTTTCGCGGGAAGAGGACGTGGGGCCGAGCACCTTGTTGGTGGCGGCACGATACTGCAAGGAGCGCCGTGCGCTGTTGATCGTCGATCCGCCCTCGGCGTGGCACACCGCCGATGATGCGCTGCGCGCAATGCGGGATTGGGAATTTTCGACTGAAGACGCGCTGATGTACTTCCCGCGGATCTTGGCGCACGACAAGTTGCGCGGTCATTTCGAGTCGTTTGCCCCCTGCGGGGCCGTCGCCGGCATGCTGGCGCGTGCCGACGAGTCGTCCCCCGTCTGGGGGCCGGCGAAACTCGAGGATGCGGTACTGCGGCCGGGGTACCGGCCGACTTGCTTGGTTGCAGAGGACCGCCGCACGCGGCTCGCGATGCGCGGCGTGAACACGCTCCAAGTGGGCCGCTCGGTCGGGCGCGTCGGCGCCAAACCGCGCACCTTGGCGCGTGGTGCCGAGGGTGCGGCGGACTGGCAAAACTTTGCCGCGCGGCGCTTGGCGCTGTTCATCGTCAACAGTATTGAGCACGGCACCCGCTGGGTGCGCAGCGCCGAACCCGAGGTGGACGCTGCCGAAACGGTGTCGACTCAAACGCGGATTTTCTTCGAGCAGCTCGACCAAGCGGGAGCGTTTCCCGGTCGGCGGATCGAGGAAACATTCTTCGTGATATGCGATCGGCGGTTCAACTCGCCCGGCGCCGCTCGCACCAGCGAGTTTCGATTCTTGATCGGCTTCGCCGCCACCCGGGGCACGGAATTTCACACCTTTCGCATCTCCCACTCGGCGTCGGGCAGTAACGTGCAGTCCGTGAGCCTCAATCGCGGCAATTTGGCCGAATTCTGCCCCGAGGAGCTCAAGTGGGTGGAGAATCTGGCTAGCCAGTTCGAGCGGATTTAGCCGCGATCGCATGAATTCCGTGCCTGTCTCGTTGACGGTGGTTTTTTCTCACGGCAAGGAAAGCGGCCCATGGGGCAGCAAGATCACCGCCATGGCGGCCGTGGTGCGCGACTTGGGCCACTCGGTAGAGTCGGTGGATTACCGCGGCGTGGATGACGCGCGTGCACGAGTCGACATGCTCATCGCCGCCGCCTCTCGAGTGCCTGAGCCGATCGTATTGGTGGGATCCAGCATGGGTGGTCACGTCTCGGCCGCCGCAGCTTCCCTGGTGCGGCCGCGCGGTTTGTTTCTGCTCGCGCCCGCCTTTTATATGCCGGGACTCGAGGCCCATACACCGCAAGACGTCGCCTGTCCGACCGCCATCGTGCATGGCTGGCGCGATACGATAGTGCCGGTCGACAACAGCATACGCTGGGCGCGCGAACATAAGGCCGCGCTGCACGTGCTGGATTCGGACCACCGCCTCGAAGATCGGATCGCAGCGGTATGCACGCTGCTGCGGACTTTTCTCGCCGAGGTCTAAGGGCCTGGAGGCGCGGCGGGTCGATCGGAAGGCGCCGCGATGTCCGGCGGCGGGGGATTCAGGGGCGGCGCTTCGAGCTGTGCTTGCGCCAATTCGCGCAAGGCTTCGCCGAGTTGCTCGCCGGTGCGTTTACCCATGGCGCTGAACCCCGCCTCCATCGATGCGTTGTATGCGCTGACGAAGCGCTTTCCGGCGGGGGAGTCCAGAAACGCCAACATGCGTTTAAGATCCGAGTCGCTCAAGTTCCGGTACCCGTAGGCCATAATTTTGCGCATTGGCGCCCGCATGCTCTCCTCCAATACCGCGCGGCTCGCTTCAGCCGTCTTTCGCGCCCGCTCGCCGACGCCCGCCGGATCCTGGCCGGAGCCGATGGCCGTGCCGATGGCGACGGCCTCGCCCATGGCGAAATAAATCTGCACCTGCGATTCGGTGGAGCGGGTGGCACGCTCCAATTTCTCGATGAGGAGGTCGCGCTTCGGTGTCGAAGGCAGCGCGAGTTCTCCGTTCATGACCTTGTCGCTGACCTCTTCGCCGACCGCGGCCTCGGCGACGTCGGCGGCCACCATGCGCTTTCCCAAATCGCTCGCCAGGAATGCCTGCACCTTGACCACCGTGGACTGATCCAGGTTGTCCGCGAGAGCCCGCAGCGCAGGGGCCTCGAAGACGTCGATGCGAAAACCGCGTTTCGCGGCCGCCGTGACCGCCGCGAGCTGCTGATCGGAAAGTTGCGCGGCCACATCTCGGACGAATAGCTGGCGCATGTGCTCCGGCATCGCACCCAAGGAGGCGCGCACCTGTTCGCGCACTTCGGCGGCTTGGTAGATCTTCGCCGCCGTGTCGATATCGACGGTTGATTCCGCGGCGTAAATGCAATTCGCCGACAACAACAGCACCGCGAAACGACCCATGCACGAACTCCAAGTGACCGCCAGTCCGCCACAATTGTACACTTAACGCTTCCGCAGGCAGATTGCCACGAGGTTGCAAATGGGCGTGCTCAAGTTTTCGGCTCTGTCGCTGGCGGCAGCACTCCTTCAAGGATGTTCTTCCGGAGAACCGCCCGCCGCGCCATCGGCCGCGGCGCCGCCGCCGGAAAAAACGGTATTCGATCCTCTGACCCAACAGCTCGACCGTGCCCGCGACGTGCAAAAGACCATCGATCAAGGCGCGGACAAAACGCGCACGGCGGTAGACTCGCAAGAACGCGGCGACGCTTCCCCATAGGCTCCTAGAGCGCGCGCGGCCATGAACCCCTTTGACGGGTTGACCCGAACCTGGCGTTGGAGCGTTCGCAAGATACTAAGCTCGTGGGTCAAGGCCACCATCAAGCCGGAGGCGGCCGCGGCGGCCATTGCGGCGTGCTCGCGACCCGTGTGCTACGTGCTCGAGCGCGAGAGCCATACCGATCTCGCGGTGCTCGACAATACCTGCGTTCAATTGAATCTGCCGCGCCCCGAACGGCGTCTGGCGGTGGGCGATCGGGGCGCGCAGACCGCGTATTTAGAGCTCCTGCGCCGCACTTCGCCCTTCGGCGCGCGCAGCCATTCGAGAACGCCCCGTCATCTGATGGAGCTCGTCGAAGCGGCGGCCGCAAATCCGGGATTCGACCTCGACCTCGTGCCGGTCTCGATCTTCTGGGGCCGCGCTCCGCTCAAGGAGGTTAGCCTGTGGCGCCTGCTGTTCACCGAAGATTGGGTCTTGGCGGGACGCTTCCGCAAGCTCCTCAACGTGATATTCAACGGACGCAATACCGTTGTGCAGTTCGGCGAACCGATCCGGTTGCGCGAGGCGCTCGACGGCGCGCCGCCGCAGCGCAACGCGCGGCGCCTGCTGCGATCGTTGCGTGCGGAGCTGCGCGCCCAGCGCGCCTCGACCATCGGACCCGATCTGTCGCACCGCCGGACCATGGTCGTCCATGTCTTGAAGACCCAGACGGTGCGCCATGCGGTGCGGCGAGAAATGCAGAGTCGTGCGCAGCAGGGTCGCGCACCATCCGCATCGCGCCAGCGGCGCCGCGCCGCGCTCCGATTGGCGCGCAGGTATGCGCTGGAAATCGCCGCGAATTATTCGCAACCCTTCGTCACATTCATGGCATTGGTGTTGGGCCGATTGTGGAATCGCCTGTACGACGGCGTCGAGTTCGAGCACGTCGACAAATTGCAAGAGATCGGCGACGGCGCCGAAGTCATCTATGTTCCCTGCCACCGCAGCCACATGGATTACCTGCTGCTGTCGTACGTGATTTATCGCAAGGGTTTCGCGGTTCCGCACATCGCCGCCGGCGCGAACCTCAATTTGCCCGTGATCGGGCATTTTTTGCGCAAGGGCGGGGCGTTCTTCTTGCGGCGCAGCTTCAAGGGGGATCCGCTCTATGCCGCCGTGTTCGCCCAGTATCTCGGTTTCATGATGGCGCTCGGCCATCCTCTCGAATACTTCGTTGAGGGCGGCCGCAGCCGCACCGGCCGCCTGCTGGCGCCGCGCACCGGCATGTTGTCGATGACCGTGCGCAGTTACCTGCGCGACCCCAAACGCCGAGTGGTGTTCATGCCGGTGTACTTCGGTTACGAACGCATCGTCGAGGGCAGGACCTACATCGGTGAACTGTCCGGTCGCGCCAAGCAAAAGGAAAGCGTATCCGGTCTGATCAAGTCGTTGTCCGTGTTGCGCAGAAAATTCGGCAAGGTTCATGTCAACTTGGGGCAGCCCATCGCTCTCGACGAGCTTTTGCAAAAGCACAATCCGCATTGGCGCAGCACGCCGGGCGCGCCTTGCGAACAGGAGCAGTCTCCGCCGGGCTGGATCGGCGAGGCGATCGCCGATCTCGCCACGCGCATCGCCGCCGAAATCAACGCCGCTGCAGCCGTGACTCCCGTCAATTTGATCGCCATGGCGATGCTGGCCACGCCGCGCCAGGCGATGTTGGAAGCGGACCTCACGCGCCAGCTCGATCTGTACCGGCGTCTGTTGCACGACGCTCCGTACGCACCGCTGGTCACCGTGACCCCGCAGAGCGGTGCGGACATGATCCGATACGCCGAATCGATGGGCATGATCGGGAGGCAGCCGCACCCGCTCGGGGACATCCTCCGCATGAGCGCCGACCGCGCCGTGCTCGCGACGTACTACCGAAACAACATCTTGCATTTGTTCGCCATGCCCTCGCTCCTGGCGTGCTGCTTCATCGGCAATGCGCGCATGCGGTCGGTGGACATTCAACGGCTCGTGTGGCGGGTTTATCCGTTTATCCGCGCGGAGCTGGCCCTGCGCTGGCCGGAAGCGGACATAGGCGCCGCGACCGACTCGCTTCTGAACGCATTCGTCCGTTCGAAGCTGCTGCAGGTCAATGAGGACCGCAGCGAGTGGGAGCGCCCGGCGCCCACCTCGCTCGAGGCCATCCAGCTGTCGTTGCTTGCGCAGGCGACGATTCAAACGGTCGAGCGCTATTACCTGGTCATCGCGCTTTTGCTCAAGGCGGGTTCGGGGAACATCGGTCAACAGGCGCTCGAGCAGCGCTGCCATTTGATGGCGCAGCGCATGTCCCTGCTTTATGGTTTGAACTCGCCGGAGTTCTTCGATCGGAGCTTGTTCCGCAATTTCATCGAACTGCTGTGCCGCCGCGAGGTGATCACGGCGTCCGGCGACGGCACGCTCTCCTTCGGGGAGGCGCTGTTGGGCGTTGCCGCCGATGCCCAGCTGGTCCTCTCGGAGCAGATCAGGCACGACATTTTGCAGGTGACGCTGGGGCAGTGAGGGCGCAATTCGGCCGCGGGCCGGATCAGTCCCAGGCGCGTCCGCCTCGCTGAAGTTTGGTGCTCGAGCGGCGCTTCTTCGATTCGATGCGCCGTTCCTGGGATGCGCGAGTCGGCCGGGTCTTCTTGCGCACCTTGGGCTCGATCATCGCCGCCCGGATCAATTCCGCGAGCCGCTCGAGCGCCTCCCGGCGATTCTGCTCCTGGCTGCGCGCGCTTCGGGCGCTGACGAGGATGCTGCCGTCATCGTTCATTCTCTGTCCGGCGAGGCGCCGCAAGCGATTTCTGGCCGGGACCGGCAAGGTGGTGTTGAGGGGCAGCAAGAATCGCAACTGCACGGCGCTCGCGACCTTGTTGACGTTCTGGCCCCCGGGCCCCGAGGAGCGGATGAACTTCCATTCGAATTCTTCGTCCGGTATCGCGACTTGCGGTGAAATGACCAACGGCATGGGGAGGTCGTCAGTCGCGCTCCAAGCGCGCGCCGAGCATGCGAATCTCGCGCTGCGCCACCGGTATCGTGATCTTGTTCTCCTGGAACAGCGCCCAAATGGTCCGATTGACGTCGGAGCGCACGTTGTTCACGCCCTCCTGCGGATCCGCGATCCAAAATCGCAGCTCCAACTCGATGCCGTGGTCTCCGAACTGCATCAACCGCGACACCGGCGGCGGATCCTTGAGCACGCGCCGCTGGCGCTCGCACGCGTGTATCAGGATCTCGAGCGCGAATTCCGGATCGTCGTTATAGCTGATCGTGACCGGCAACTTGAGGCGAATCCGCGGATCCGTGTAGCTCCAATTGATCACTGCGTTGGAGATGAGCTGTTGATTCGGCACCAGCATTTCGATGCCGTCGCGGTCGCGAACCACCACGTAACGGCCTCGCAATTCCTGCACCCAGCCGAAATTCTCTGTGCTGGTGCCGCTTTGTCCGGACAAACTGATCACATCTCCGGGCTTGATGGAGCGATCCATCAGGAGCACGAAGCCGCTGACGAAATTGGCGGCGATCGACTGCAAGCCGAAGCCCAACCCCAAGCCTATGGCGCCCGTCAGCACGGTCAAGGCGGTAAGATCGACGCCCGCGG
>Ga0116216_10003364_pt1 | contig 10419 bp, 7 predicted proteins | sample Sb_taG_11_FD_89696 | JGI IMG/M metagenome (GOLD analysis project Ga0116216, IMG submission 89696) | Peat soil microbial communities from Weissenstadt, Germany - Sb_50d_3_AS metaG | ecosystem: Environmental > Terrestrial > Soil > Wetlands > Peat | place: Germany: Weissenstadt | collected 2010-09-21
GGGGTGGCGATGCCGTCGTTGAGCCCGCTCTCCACGTTGATGAGCCGCCGGACGCCCGAGGGGACCCGCTCGTCCGCCATGATCGACGCGCCGAGGGCGGCGTCGGTCGGGGCCACGATGGCACCGATGGCCGCGGCGACCCAGAGCCCGCTTCGACCGAAGAGGAGCGCGGCCGTCGTGGCACCGGCGCCGATGGTGAGGGGGAGGCCGATCCCGAGCAGACGCGCCGGGAGCGCGGCGTCTGCCCGCAGGGCCCGTACGTTCACCCTGGAGGCGTCGGCGAAGAGCACCAGGGCCAGCGTCACCTCGGCCAGGGCCCGGATGGTCGAGGAATGCAGGTTGAAGTGGACGATGCCCGTCGGTCCGTGGGTGACGACCAGGCCGAGCACGACGAATGCCATGGGTGCCGAGACGTCCCAGCGCTCGAGGCGCGCCGACACGAGGCCCCAGATGATCATGCAGGCGGAGACCACGGCCAGGGCGGTGAGGTTGAGGTCGTGGTTCATGGGCCGGTGCCATTGTCGACGGCGGTCGCGCGCCGGATCAGGGCCGAAAGTCACGAAGGGCGTGCCGGATCGCCCGCACGCGCCCCCTCCCGGGCCGCGCAGGGACGGGTGACCTCCGGACCCTCGCGGACTGATCCCAGCGTTCGTCAGGGATGCGGGCTAAACATTGCAGGTGCGGGGCGGGATACTCGCCGATCACGGACCAGAAGGAGTGTTGTAGATGCTTGCCACGAACTACCCGGTGCTCGATGCCTTCCTGACGATGCTGTACTTCTTCCTGTTCATCATCTGGATCTGGCTGCTCATCATGGTCTTCATGGACGTCTTCCGCAGCCACGACCTGGGCGGCTTCGCCAAGGCGCTGTGGGTGATCTTCATCATCATCTTGCCCTTCCTCGGGGTCTTCGTGTACCTGATCGCCCGCGGCGGCAAGATGCACGAGCGGGCGGCGCAGCAGGCGGCGCAGCAGCAGAAGGCGTTCGACGAGTACGTGCGCCAGACGGCAGGAACGTCGGGCGCCGACACGGCGTCACAGCTGTCAAAGCTCGCCGACCTCAAGTCGCAGGGCGTCATCACCGATGCCGAGTTCGAATCACAGAAGGCCAAGATCCTGGCCAGCTAGACGACTTTCACCCTCTCCGTCACCGAGGGCCGAGCATTGGTGACGGCTCCTGAAGAGCCGGAGGCTCGAGACGATCGCGACCGGGCCCGCCCTGGTGGCGGGATAGGCGAAAGGTCGGCAGTGATGGAGCTCGAATTCCAGGCAGTCACGGCCAGCGTCGACGGCCCTGGAGGCGCGCCGGAGGAGTACGTGGCCCCGATCAGCGGCCTGTCGGGCGTGACCGTGGTCGCGGTCGGCCCGCTCGAGGTCCGGTTGTCGGGACGCCCCGACGGGTTCGACTGGTCAGTCGGGAACGGGGGGGACCGGCCCAGCCGGCTCCGTTCGCTGGCCGTGGTGGGGCGCGTGCAGGGCGCCGCTGAGCCACTGCGCGTGTTCCGCCATGGCTACCAGTCGTGGTCGCCGTCGGGCGTCGCCGTCCTCGGCGTGGACGACGACCCCTCGCGGCGCGCCGACTTCCCCTTCGTTCAGGGCGTGTACCACGCCGACGCCCGGCGCACCCGCGAGGGCGAGCTGCGCTCGGAGTGGTGCACGGTCCTGGCCGACGCGGACGCAGGCGGCAGCGAGCGGCAGATCGTTCTCGGGTTCGACGGCGGTGACCGGCACGACGGCACCTTCCGCCTGACCCGCGGCGACGAGGGGCGTGCCGAACTGCGGATCGAGGCCTTCCTCGGAGGTGCGGAGCTGGGTCCGGGGCGGCGGCGTCCGTTGCACGGCGTCTCGTGGGCCCGCGGGTCTGCGGAGGCTGCATCGGAGCTGCTCGGCCGCTGGGCGGGCGTCGTGGGCCGGGCGAGTGGCGCTCGTGTGGACGCCCCCTTCCAGGTCGGCTGGTGCAGCTGGTACCACTACTTCGACGAGGTCACCGAGGCCGACCTCCGGAGCAACCTTGCCGCCGCCGAACGATGGCCGTTCGACGTCTTCCAGCTCGATGACGGGTATCAGGCGGCCATCGGCGACTGGCTCGACACCAACGCGAAGTTCCCGTCCCGCCTCGAGACGCTGGCGGCCGACATCGCCGCCCGTGGCATGCAACCGGGAATTTGGCTGGCTCCCTTCCTGGCCGCTCCCGACTCGGAGCTCGTGCGCGGGCACCCCGACTGGGTGGCGCGCTCTGCCGGGAGCGACGGCGACGAGCCCCTCCGCAGCTGGTGGAACCCGGCCTGGGGTGGTGGCGAGGACGGCTTCATGTACAGCCTCGACACTTCACGCCCCGAGGTGCAAGACCATCTGGAGCAGATCGCCCGCGAACTCGTCGATGCCGGCTTCGACTACCTCAAGCTGGACTTCACGTTCGCGCCGAGCGTCGACGGGCGTTGGCACGATGCGACGCTGACACCGGCCGAGCGGGTCCGCGCCGGGTTCGACGCCATCCGCCGCGGTGCCGGGGACGATGCCTTCATCCTCGGCTGTGGCGTACCGCTGTCCAACGTGGTGGGGGTCGTCGACGCCAACCGCGTCGGCGCCGACGTGGCGCCGTTGTGGGCACTGGACCCGGGAGCCGAGATCGTCCCCGGCTACCTGAACGTCCAACCCGCCACCCGCTCCGCCTTCGCCGCGACCGTGGCCCGCTCCTTCATGCACCGGGGGCTCTGGATGAACGACCCGGACTGCATCATGCTGCGCACCACCTCCACCGACCTCGAGCCCGACGCGGCGGCCACATGGGCGCAGTGCGTCGCCCTGTCGGGCGGTCTGGTCATGGTCTCCGACGACCTCGGGGTTCTCGGCCCCGAGGCGCGCGCACGCCTGGACGAGGTGGTCGCCCTCGGCCGCACGAGCGATGCGGCGGCGCAGCGAGGCCACCCGCCGACCTCACCCGATCTGCTGGTCCACACGGTGCCCACGACCCTGACGACGGCGGGTCACGAGTTGGTGGCAGATGTCGAGACGGCCACCTCGGAGCTCCGGACCCGGTGAGATGGGGTCAGCCGGCGCCGACGCGTTCGTTGTAGTTCTGGATGGCGGTGTTGGCCTCGTTCTCGGCGAAGGAAGCGGCCGCCTGCGGTGACATCCCGTTGGCGACCATCTGCTCGAGCCCGTCCGCCACGGCGTTGCGGACACCCTGGTAGTCGCCGATCAGCGATCCGATGTTGGAGAAGTTCAACGTGCCCGATGTCAGCTGGGTGTAACCCACCTTGTAGTTGGGGTCGTTCGCCCACTTGGTGACCAGGATCGGGAACTTCGTCGCCGAGACCCGGATGGGCACGTACCCGCTCTCCGCCGACAGCGATGCCTGTTCCGCCGGGGAGTCGAGGTACTGAATGAGCTGCCAGGCAGCCGCCCGCTTGGCCAGTGAGGCGTGCGCCGAGATCCACAAGGAACCGTCACCCACGGGCACCCCCCCACCGGTCGTCAAGGCGGGGAGCGGTGCGGTTCGGATCTGCACGCCGGGGTACTGGCCCGAGGCGAGCACGGCCTCGGCGGGCCCGATGATCCCGGACGCCTCGAACGTCATGGCGGCATTGCCGGTGGCGATCGCGATCAGGTGGTCGATGTTGTTGGGATCCGAGCCCGTAGCCAGTGCCAGGTGCGAGGTGAGCATCTGGTTCCACCACCGCCAGACCTTCATCGACGTCGGGCCGGTCAGGCTGGCCTGCGTTGCACGGGCTATTCGGCCGTTTCCGTTGTTGACGTACTGGCCACCGCTCTTGGCCAGCAGGAACTCGAAGACGTAGGGCTTGGCGGGGAGTGCGACACCGTGGGTCGCCGCGTGGGCGGCGACGATCTTCTTCGAAGCCGCGGTGACCTGTGCGAAGGTCTGGGGTGGGCTGTTCGGGTTCAGGCCGGCCTTCTGGAACGCCACCGGGTTGTAGTACATGATCACATTCGACACCGACCAGGGCATCGACTGTTGGACGCCGTGGTAGCGGTAGAAGGCCAACGCCCGCGCCAGGTAGTCACTCACCGAGTAGTGCGACGCCGCGATGCAGTCCTGCACGGGGACCGTCGAATGACTGTCGACCAATTGTTGGACGGTGGTGTCCTCGAACTGCGCCACATCGGGAAGGTCGCCACTGGAGAGCCCCGCCTTGTACTTGACGAACTCGGACGGGTAGTCCGGTTGCTGCACCAGGGTGACGTGGACCTTCTGCTGCGACGTGTTGAACTGGGCCACTGCGTTCACGAGCCAGGTGTTGTTGGTCTGGGTCATCGTGTGCCACATCGTGATCTGTACCGGCGTGCGTGCCTTGGCCAGCGCCGAGAGGCCGCAGGCCGACGGCACGACCTTTGTCGACGGTGGCGCGGGGGCAGCACCCGCCGTCCCGGATGCGGTGCCGAAGGCGGCGAGGGCGGCGGTGACGATGAGCGCTGTGGCGATTGTGTGTGTCTTCATGACGGTGCTCCTTGCTCGTTTCATCCCTTGACCGCTCCGGCGGTCAACCCGCGGACCAGCTGCTTCTCGAAGAGGATCAGCAGCACGAACAGCGGGAGGGCTGCGAGCACGGTGCCCGCGAAGATGACGTTGAAGTTGTTGAGCTGGCTGTTGGCCAGGAACTTGAGGCCGATCTGCACGGTCCGCAGCCGGTCGTCCTTGGTGACGATGAGCGGCCAGAGGTACTGCCCGAAGGCCCAGAAGAAGCTGAAGATGCCCAGCGCCGCCACGGCAGGCCGCGCCACGGGAAGCGCAACGGCGCGGAGGAACTGCCAGTGCCCCGCACCGTCGAGCTTGGACGCGTCGCGCAGATCGCCGGGCAGTCCCAGGAAGGCCTGGCGGAGGAGGAAGGCGCCGAAGCCCGTGGCCAGGAACGGCACGGTCAGCCCGAAGTAGGTGTTGTACCAGCCGAGGCTCACGACGGTGTTGAGGTTTGTGAGGAAGGTGACCTCGAGCGGCACCATCATGGTGGCCAGGAAGACGACGAACAGCGTGCGCTTGAACGGGAAGTGGAGGAAGGCGAAGGCGTAGGCGGCGGCAATGGAGGTGACCAGCTCGCCCGCCACGATGACCGTCGTCACGATGAAGCTGTTCAAGAGGTAGCGGCCGAGGTGTCCCTGGGTCCAGGCCGTCGAGTAGCTCGACCATTGTGGATGGACCGGGAAGAGGATAGGGGGCTTGGCCACCACCTGGTCGGGCTTCAGGAGCGAGTCGACGACGGTGATGTAGATCGGGAAGAGGACGATCACGGCGAGCACGATCAGCAGGAGATAGCGGCCCACCATCGCGGCGCGTCGCCGGCGGGTCGGGCTGGCGTGGCGGCTCGCGATCAGCAGGCCGACCCCGGCGAGCAGCACGCCCGAGGCGACCAGGACGAAGGTGCGGAAGCCCGGGGCCAACGCGCCCAGCATCGTCACGGCAGCGGCCTCAGCGCTCATAGGTGACCCTCCGCTCGAGCAGCCGTATCTGCACGAGGGTGAAGACCAGGGTGATCACGAACAGCGCCACGGTCATGACTGCGGCCCGGCCCTCGTTGTTCTGGTTGAAGACCTGGTCGTAGATGGCGTAGACGAGCACGTTCGTGTGCTGCAGTGGGCCGCCCGCCGTGAGGATGTCGATCTGCCCGAAGGCCTCGAGCGACAGGATGGTCCCGACGATGATCGCGAAGAACAGCGTCGGTGAGAGCATCGGGAGGATCACGTGGCGCAGGCGTGTCCATGCCCCCGCACCGTCCACCCGGGAGGCCTCGAGGAGGTCGTCGGGCACGGCCTGCAGGCCAGCCGACATCACGATGAACGACAGGCCGAGGTTCTGCCAGATGGTGACGGCGGAGACGGCCACGAGGGCCCATTTGGGGTCGTTCAGCACCGAGAGCTGGCCCGTGCGACCGAACCAGTAGCTGAACAGCCCGATCTGGGGGTTGAGGAGCGTGAAGAAGATCACCGACGCCACCGCGACGGACGTTGCGACGGTGGAGGAGAAGACGGTCCGGAAGAACCGGATGCCCGCCAGTTGCTGATGGGCCAGCACGGCGAGCAGCAGGCCGAGGATCAGGCCGATCGGCACCGTGTAGAGGACGAACAGCGCAGTGACCCACAGGCTGTTCAGGAAGTCGTGGGAGGTGAGGACCTGCTGCACCTGCGAGAGACCGACGTAGTGCCTCGGCTCTCCCGGGAACGGGGGCGTGAGGAAGAAGGACAGGTAGATCTGGCGGACCAGCGGGTAGAAGACGAAGACGCCGAAGATCACCAGCGACGGCAGCAACAGGCCGAAGGCGAACAGTGCCTCCATTGTCTGACGACGACGTGGCGATCGCGCCGGGCGCGCCGGCCGGCCGGCCGGCGGCGGCGAGACATCGGGCGGAGACGCGGGCTCGAGATGCTCGAGTGGCGCGACGACGCTCATCAGCTGATTCCAAGCCCCGTCGCCGCATCGAACAGGTGGAGGCGATCGGGGTCGGCGCCCAGGTGGACGTTCTCCCCCTCGCGCGGCACGGCCTTCTCGGCAGGAAGGCGGACGATCACCTGCTGGGCGTCCTCGAGGCGGCAGACGACGTGGTTCTCGTAGCCCAGTGCCTCGATCACCGCCACCGATGCCCGGAGCGGACCAGCCGGGTCGAGCCGCACGTGTTCGGGCCGCAGCCCGGCGACGACGTCGCTGGCGTCGCTGCGACGCACGGCGTCCTGCTGGACCGGCGTGAGCGGGATGTCCCCGCTGGGCGTCTCGATGACCAGATCGCCGTTCCGGGTGCAGGGCGACCCGGTGACGGTGTTCATCGGCGGGTTCCCGATGAAGCCCGCCACGAACAGGTTGGCCGGATGGTCGTAGATCTCGCTGGGCCGTGCGACCTGCTGGATCACACCTCTGTCCATCACCGCCACCCGATGGCCCATCGTCATCCCCTCGACCTGGTCGTGGGTCACGTAGACGACGGTTGTGGCCAGCCGTCGCTGGAGCTCGATGAGCTCCGTACGTGTCTGGGTGCGGAGCTTGGCGTCGAGATTCGAGAGGGGCTCGTCCATGAGGAACGCCTCTGGTCGCCGGACGATCGCCCGTGCCAGGGCGACCCGCTGGCGCTGGCCGCCTGACATCTGTGCCGGCCGCCGATCGAGCACCTCGGTCAGCTCGAGGGCCTCGGCCACCTCCCGGACCCTCTGCGCACGCTCGTCCTTCGGCATCCCCTGGTTCTTGAGCGGGAATTCGATGTTGCGACGAGCCGTCATCTGCGGGTACAGCGCGTAACTCTGGAAGACCATTGCCACATCGCGTTCTTTGGGCTCGACATCGTTGACGACGCGGTCACCGATCTCGATCGTCCCCTCGGTCGGGTTCTCCAGCCCGGCGATGAGCCGCAGGACCGTCGACTTCCCACAGCCCGACGGCCCCAGCAGGACGAGGAACTCACGGTCCTCGATCTCGAGCGTGACGTCGCGCACCGCCTGCACGTCACCGAATCGCTTCGTGACCTCATTCAGGACGACCTGGCCCATCTGGCCACAATGGCGGCCGCCGCCCCAGCGCTGTAGGGCCGAAGGCCCTATCGGGTCGAGCCAGGCACGGTGATGCCCGGCCGGGCGGCCGTTCTGGATCCTGGCCGGCGGTTCGGTCGCCGGTACGCCGAGTCGGGCGGCCGGGACGGCCCGACAGGGAGACGGCCCGGCTTGGGGGCCGGGACGGTGACCAAGGCGGTGCCTTCAACCGAAGGCGCCTTCAGCTGCCGCAGGGAGGCAGGCCCATGGGACGAGGGAGAATGCCATCGCCACGTCTCGAACGCCGTGCTTTTCATCTGCGTTGCAACCCGTGCTTACATGGCACGCGAGACGTCGCGCGGGCGGAGCAGAGACAGGGATGAAAGCAGCCACCATGTATGAGGGGACGTGGGAATCCGTCGGCACCCACCAGGTGCCGGTCTGGTACGACGACGCCAAGTTGGGGGTGTTCCTCCATTGGGGGCTCTACTCGGTGCCGGGCTGGGCGCCGCGCGTCCCTGATATCCAGGAGCTCCTCGTCAAGAGCGGCCCCAAGCGGATGCTGTGGGAGAACCCCTATGCCGAGTGGTACCTCAACTCGATGCAGATCAAGGGCAGCCCGACCCAGCGGCACCACGCCGAGGTCTACGGCATCGACTACCCCTACGACAACTTCGCCAAGACGTTCAGGGACGCCTCCGGCGCGGCGAGTCTCGACGGCATCGCGGAGCTGTGCCAGGCGGCCGGGGCGCGTTACGTCGTCCTCACTACGAAGCACCACGAAGGGTTCGCTCTGTGGCCCTCGGCCGTGCCGCACCCGGTCAAGGGCGAGTACCACGCCGGCCGCGACCTCGTCGGGGACCTGAGCAATGCCGTGCGCGCCAGGCGGATGCGCATGGGCCTCTACTACTCGGGGGGCTACGACTGGCCCTACAACGACGCCGTCCTCTCCAAGCCCGCCGATGCGGTGCTCGCCGTCCCCCACGGGCGGCGCTACGTGGAGTACGTGACCGCGCACTGGCGTGAGCTGATCGACCGCTACCAGCCGTCGGTCCTCTGGAACGACATCTCGTGGCCGAGTGGCGGCAACCTCGCCGAGCTCTTCGCGTACTACTACAACAGGGTGGAAGAAGGGGTCATCAACGACCGCTGGGTCGAGCCGAACCTGCCCCGCAACGTCTTCACCGATGGGCTGGTCCGCGGCGCGGGAGCGCTGCTGCAGTGGCTGTGGCGCTTCATCCCCGAGCGCCGCAAGCGCCTCACCTTCTCGAGCCCCAAGCACTGTGACTTCCGGACGCCCGAGTACGACGTCCTGCACACGGTGTCGGAGCGCAAATGGGAGCTGGCCCGTGGCGTCGGGCACTCCTTCGGGGCCAACCGCCACGAGGCACCCGAGGACATCATCTCCGACACCGAGTTGATCCAGATGTTCTGTGACGTGGTGTCGAAGAACGGCAACCTGCTCATCGGGGTGGGCCCGCGGCCGGACGGGACGATCCCCGAGGTCCAGCAGGCACCGCTGCGCGGGCTGGGGACGTGGCTCGCCGCCAACGGAGAGGCCGTCTACGGCAGCCGCCCCTGGGTGATCACCGAGTCGGTGACGACGGGCGGGACACCGTTGCGCTTCACCAAGAGCGGTGAGGGCGTGTACGTGCTCGTGATGGGGATGCCCGCGTCGAGGCGGGTCACCATGCCGGCGGTCGACGGGTCGCGGGTACGCCGGGTGCGCCTGGTCGGCGCCGACCAGTTGCTGGAGTTCTCGGTCGAGAACGGCGAGCTCACGGTGACCCTGCCCGAGCAGCTGCCGCTGACGGCCGTGACGGCGCTCGATCTCGGCAGCGAGGTGCGGGCCCGGTTGGGGCGGGGGTAGTAGCTCCCGGAAGGCGCCGTCAGGAGGTCGGCGGGACCATTGGCCCTGTTGCCCCTGGTCATCGGGCCGCAAGATCGAAGTCATGGACGACGGTTGCCGGATACGCGTGTCCCGGCTCGAGGGCCGGGAGCAGTGCCGAGGCGGTGGCGGCACGTGAGCGTGCTCGTTCCCCGCACCGACGCTCCTGACAACCGCTCGTCCGTGGCGTCCTCCGCTGCGCCTGCCGTCGAGGTCCGAGGCCTGACCAAGTCCTACGGCGACCTCACCGCGGTAAAGCACGTCAGCTTCGACGTCACCCAGGGTGAGATATTCGCCTTCCTGGGGCCGAACGGAGCGGGAAAGTCGACCACCATCAAGATGCTCTGCACCCTGGCCCGACCGACCGCCGGGTCGGCCCGGGTGGCCGGTTCCGACGTCGTCGAGGACGCCAAGCAAGTGCGCCGTCACATCGGCCTCGTCTTCCAAGAGCAGACCCTCGACGACCAGCTCACTGCCGAGGAGAACCTACGCTTCCATGCGGTCCTCTACGGGGTGCCCTCCGACCAGGTCGAGGCGCGCATCGCCCGGGTCTTCGAGCTGGTCGCCCTCTCGGACCGGCGCAAGGACCTCGTGTCCACCTACTCCGGCGGTATGGCCCGCCGCCTCGAGATCGCACGGGGGATGCTCCACACGCCGCGCATCCTCTTCCTCGATGAGCCCACCGTCGGCCTCGACCCCCAGACCCGGGCCCTCATCTGGGAGGACATCCACCGCCTGCGCCGGGAGGAGGGCGTCACCATCTTCCTCACCACCCACTACATGGACGAGGCGGAGAACGCCGAGCGCATCGCCATCATCGACTACGGCGAGATCATCGCCCTCGACACGCCCGACGCTCTCAAGGCCTCCGTGGGCAGCGACACCATCTCGCTCGAGACGGCCGACGACGACGCCGCGCTCTCCACGCTGGGTGCCGCCGGCTACAGGGTCGTGCGGACAGAAGGCGGGTTGACCGCCTACGTCGAGGACGAGGAGGCCGAAGTTGGCGCGCTGGTGACGGCCGTCGGCGTGCCGGTGAGGATGCTACGGGCGCACCGCCCCAC
>Ga0116216_10003368_pt1 | contig 10414 bp, 4 predicted proteins | sample Sb_taG_11_FD_89696 | JGI IMG/M metagenome (GOLD analysis project Ga0116216, IMG submission 89696) | Peat soil microbial communities from Weissenstadt, Germany - Sb_50d_3_AS metaG | ecosystem: Environmental > Terrestrial > Soil > Wetlands > Peat | place: Germany: Weissenstadt | collected 2010-09-21
GGCGGGAGCACGATCAATCCTCCGCCCCCGACCATGACGCCACCCACAGTCCCGCCCTTTGTTTGCCCCTCGGGCGGCTGTACGTCGTTCACGCTCTTCGGAACGTCGACCCAGACCATCACCCGCACCTATCCGACGCCGACACCTGCGCCGGCGGTCTTCAAGAGCGCCGTCGCGCAGAACATCACGGTTCTGACGGGAAAGATCTTCCATGGACAGGCCGCAACGGACTATCAGTCGGTCGAGACGGACACGGCGCCGACCCAGACGATCACGACCAACACCGATAACTATCTGCAGTTTCCGGCCGCTGCCGGCTACATCATCAACATCGGGTACCATTCCACCGACAGCAACGGCGTCGTGGACGACGTCCAGTACCTGGCCGGCAACGGCATCACGGGGCAGATACCGCTCGGATCGGGTTGGTCGAACAACGCCTCCTCGATCATCGCGGAGACAGACCCCGATGGCACGACGATCAGCGAGACCATCAACGCGGATGGATCGTACAGCCTGACGAAGACCGAGGTGGCGGGGACGACCTCAGCCACGCTCAACCCGAACGGCACGGGCACGGCGACCATCCCGGTGACGGGTTACTTCGGCCTCGGCGTGGGCACGGCGACGCAGCTCACCGTCCCCGCGCAGAGCGGGGGCATCATCGATTACACGATCAGCGCGGTCGGCGCTCCTGCGCCGACGCCTACGCCGATCGTCATCCCCGTCCCCGCGTGGTATGGTCCGAGCCCCACCCTGGCGAGCGACACGACGACCAACCTCGGTGTCATCGCGATTCCCAAGGGTTGTGTCTCGGCAAAATTCGGGACGTCGGGCGCAGATCTCCATCAGCAAGAGACGCGGCTCGACACGATCTTCGGCCTTCTCGAGGACGAGACCACCGACACGTGGGTGACAAGCGTCGGCCCCGTGTGTCAGCGCATCTCCGATACCGTGAACATCTTCTATGATTTCAGCGGCCAGTCGGGAGGCCCGACGCTCGGCGGCCCCACCTCCATCCAGACCAACGTCTTCAGCGAGTTCATCGGCCTGAGCGCCGCGGCCAGCTCGGACGCCACCCGTCGAGCGCTCGCTTCGGACTCGCGTGCGCTGTCGTCCGCGCCCCAGCTCGTCTTGGCGCGCGACCGTTTGGAGCGCTTTCGCCTTTCCATCCTCAAGCAGCAACTCTCCCGGATGCACGCTTTCCTGAAGCGGAGTAACCTCAAATGAAGCGCTGGCTCTTCTGCATCGCCCTCCTCATCGTCGCGTACCCCGTCGCTGCGCTGTCGGTGTCGGCGCCGCCAAGTAGCCCCGAGTGGCAGCCGCCGATCCTGCGCCGGCCGGTTGGCCCTGTGTTCTCCACCGCAGTACCACGTGGGCCTGTGTTCACCGCTCCTTATGGCGGCGAGGACCTCGTCGGCGCCACCTATCTCGGTCCAGCCCATCTGGGGGTCATGAGCGTCAACGTGGCGATGCAGCTTCGCGACGAAGCTGGGTTGCAGCGCTATGCGGCGCTCGTCAGCGACCCACGTTCCCTCTACTATAGACATTTCTTGACGCCGCAGCAGATCGCCGATGACTTCGGGGCCGCGCCCGCCGCTCAAGCGCTTGCCATCCAGTACTTCTGGGGGCAGGGGCTTGGAGTGAGATGGTGGGCACAGCGCGAGATGATCAGAGTCGTCGGGCCGCAGGTCACGATGGAGCGGGCCTTCGGCACGCATTTCGGGCTCTTCCGCAAAAATGGCGTCACCTTCTACGCCCCGGTCGCGGCGCCGCGCTTCGCCTCGCCGCTCGCCGTGAGCGGCATGGGTGGCATGGTGACCTATCGCCACTTCCGCCGACATCTTGATGTCGGCGCATCGTTCACGCCCTACCAAGGCTTTGGACCTGGTCTGCTCATTGGCAACTCCCCCTTCGACCTGGCCGCAGCGTTCGATTACACGGGCGCATACAATCTGAGTGGAACCTGCTGCAGGGGCGATGGGATCACGATCGGTATCGTCGGCACGGGACCCATCTCGGCATTTGACGTCCCTGCGCTCCGCTCGCTCTTCAACCTGACCAGTGCGACGGGCACCGTCAATCAGAAAAATGTCATCGCGGTGATGGCATGCTGCTACAGCACCGGACTCGTGACGCCGCCACCTGTGACCGGGCCGTGCGGCGGCGCCCTTCCAGCCTGTAATCCTGAGGATGTCGAAGCGCAGCTCGACACGGAGCAGACGAGTTCGCTTGCGCCGAATGCCACGGTGAACTTCTATCTAGCCTACAACCCGAACGAATGCTTCGCACCGGGCACGTGCGCTCCCGGTGCTGGTTCACCGCAGCTCGGTATCGGCGAGACCGATGATGAATGGCAGCAGATCGCAAACGACAATGTCGCCGACGTCGTCTCGGCGAGCTTCGGCATCGGAGAACTTGATTTCGCTAGCCCGAGCAACCCTCTGCTGACATGCCCGGCGGTGACCCCGACCGGATGCTCGGGAGCAGAACCAGCCATCTTCGCGACGCTCGCCGCTGAAGGCATCGCGGTGTTCATCTCATCAGGGGATACCGGCGCTTCCGGATGTCAGCGCGACATCACGTCGACTCCGGATGTGCTCTGCGTCTCCTACCCGAGCGGTGACACAAACGTGGTCTCCGTCGGCGGCACGACCACGCCGATCGGCAGCAATGGCAGGCTGACCGGCCCCATCACGACCTGGGGGGTTCAGACGCAGACGTTTGGGGCGGGCGGCGGCGGCTTTTCCAAATACTTCGCCCGGCCCGGATACGAACAGGCCGGATCGATCTGCGCGACCAACGGCGTCTGCGACTCAACCCATCGGCTGCAGCCCGACGTCTCGCTGAACGCGGATCTCGCCACGGGTGACGCGGTCCTCATCAACTGCGGCAGCGCGCCCCCGAGCTGTACCGGGCTTGGCGGAGCTCAGATCGGCCCTGTCGGCGGCACGAGTGCTTCGGCGCCTGACATGGCGGCGATGTGGGCGCTCGTGCTCGAAGCTTGTAAGCAAACCGCTGCCTGCAATACGGGGCCACTCGGCCATACCTACAGGCTTGGCAATCCGGCTGCATTGCTGTACGGGATGAGCGCAGCTTCCAAAGGTAGCGCCATCTACGACATCGTCTACGGATCAAACCAAGTTCCGCCGCTTTCGTCGCCAGACTACTCCGTGCTCGATCCGGGGTTCAAAGCTCACGCGGGCTGGGACGCGGCCACGGGGCTTGGGGCACCCTTCGCGCGCAACCTCATCAAGGCGATCGTCGGGATCTGAGGGTAGGCTCCAAAGAAGGAGGGCGGCGCACGGGTGCACCGCCCTTTCTTTTTTCGAAGCCGAAAAGAACTTAGGGCTTCACGAGCGGGTTGAGATCTGCGAACGCTCCATTCGGATTAGGGACGAGCCAAAATCCAAGATCCCATGACTTCGGGTGGTAATGGGCCCACAGCAGCGTCGCGTTCGCAGGCAGCAGTTTTGCGGCTCGCAGTTGCGCTGCCGTCGGGTCGCCAGTCTCATCAGGCAGCAATGCCGCACCGCGCCGTTTCACCGTGCCGTTCGGCAACGTATAGGCGAAGTGCATGTGTGCGTCGATCGTGCTCCAGCGGCTTGCCATGACGGGGTAGACCTCCGGCCCCGGCGGCTTGGGGTTCGTGCTGACGCGGTATTGATAGTCGAGGCCGACGAGCTTCCCATTCTTGTCGTACCACAGGAAATTCGGATCGTACTTGCTGACGTCGTCGTCCCACTTGCCGTTGAACCAGATGGCCGTGCCGTCGTCCTCGAGCCTCGTCATCTGGAAGTACCCCGCGGCTTTGGCAGCGCCGGTCGTGGCATACCGCTCCTGGAGCACCTTTGTGACGTCGGCGATGAAGGCGGCCTCCGCGGCATCGGGCTTGGGCACAGGCGTGGACGAAGCGCTCGGCATCGCCATGTGCGACATCGGGGCTGGTGATGCTGCCTGGGCGTCGCTGGCGCGAGCGGCGATGAGTGAAGCGGCGACGAGCGTGACGAGCACGCCCGCGAAGATGCGTGACGGCATGTGCGTTCTCCTGAGGGCTACGACGGACCTGAAGGTCCGTTGCTACATGAGCGGGGATTAATCACGAGATGGACCCATTCCCACCGACCACGCAACAGCAGGCCGTCATCGCTCACCGCAGCGGCAATCTGCTCGTCTTTGCAGGCCCCGGAACCGGCAAGACCGAGACGCTCGCCCGGCGCTTCGCAGCGCTCGTCGCTGAAGGCGTTGCACCAAACCGCATCCTCGTGCTGACGTTTTCACGCCGTTCGGCGGACGAGATGCGCGACCGAGTGCTCCTGCGGCTGCGCCAGTCGACCGGTTCCGGACTTGCCGTCTCAGAGCTCTTCGTCAAGACGTTCCACAGCTTCTGCGGCCGGCTGCTCGACGGCGGTGACGCGCGAGTGCGCAGCCGTGCGCTCTTGACGCCTGTCAAAGAGCGCTTGATCTGGCGACGCATCATGCGTTCGGGTCTGCTCGTGCTGTCGTCATTTGACGCCGGCGTCACCGAGAGCTCGCAATTCGCGACCGATTGCCTCAACGTCATCGCGCACCTCAAGGGTCAGGGCGTCACGGCGCAGCGGCTCACCGATCTGGCGCGCGGCGACGTGAGGCTGGCCGATATCGCGCAGATCTTCACGCTCATGGAAGCGGAGCGGGCACGCGGCGAACTGCGCGACTACCGCGACCTCGTCAACGAAGCCGTCGTCGCGCTTGGCGACGAGCGCAGCGCCGCAGTGCGCTGGCTGCGCGATGCCGGCTTCCTTCACGTGCTCGTGGATGAGTTCCAAGACAGCGACGTCATGCAGCTGCATCTGCTCGAAGCGATGCGCGCCGTGATGACGCCCGTTCCGCTCTTCTGCTTTGTCGGCGATGTCAATCAATCGATCTACCGCTTTCGCGGTGCATCGCCCGGCAACGTCGCAGCAGCGCGCGTCGCCTTTGCGTGTCAGACGCTGCCGCTGCGCGATAACCGGCGCTCGGCGCAAGCGGTGCTCGACGTCGCCAATGCCGATGCGAGTCTGGACCGCGATTCCCTGACCACGGCTGCCGATCCCGAAAAACGGGGAAGCGTGCGCCTCGCGCGGCCGCACACGACCGACGACGAGGTGCGGGCGATCCGCGACGCAGTGGTCGAGAAGGTCGTCGCCGGGACGCCGCCACGAGGGATCGCCGTGTTGCTGCGCCAGACCCGGCCCTATCAAGAGCTCATCTCGAGCGCGCTTGCGCTGGCCGGAGTGCCGGTCGCAGCGCTGCCGGCGGCGGGGTTCCACGAAGACGTCTGCGTCGACGCGGTGCTCACCGCCTTGCGCCTGCTGGCGACAAAAGAGGACGAGCGGTTGTGGCGGCGCCTGCTCGCAAATCCGATCGTCGGTTTCCGGCAGATCGACGTGCGGCTCGCTTTCGACGCCGGTCGCAGAGCCGGCATGACCGATCCGCGCGCCATGCTGCGTTCCAACCCGCCGGGAGGTCTGCGTCCGATCTCAGATCTTCTCACCGCCTGGAAGCATTGCGGCGACGCATACCTCAAGGCGACGCCGTTCGAGCTCGTGCAGACCATCATCTACGAACTCGACCTTCTGCGGCCGGTGCGCGAGGGCGATCCTGTCAGCGGGTTTGACCCAAACGCTTCTCCGCTTCGCCTTGACGCCTTGCTTGCGGCCGCCCAGGACTACAGCGAGGGAACCGGCGCGCCTGTTTCGGCGCATCACGGGTCCCGTCCGGACGTCGTGGAGTTCATCGCGCGGCTCGATGAGACGGTCGGACTGCTCGCCGACGCGACCCAGCCGCCGCCGGGAGGCACGGATGGCGTCCGCGTGATGTCGATCCACGCCGCGAAGGGTTTGGAGTTCGACTTCGTCGTCATCCCGCGGTTGATCGACGGGATCTTGCCCGCGGACGAACGGCCCAACCGTCTTCTGACCACGCGGAGCATCCGCACGCTCACCGGCGCCGGCATCTCGGTCTTCCTCGGCGGAGACGAAGCGCGGCGCGAAGAGCACTCCTTATGGTACGTCGCCCTCACCCGTTCGCGAAAGGATGTCCTCGCCACAGCAGCACGGGTGGACGATGAGGGCGTGGACCTCGAGCTCTCGCCGTTTGCGAGCGCGATCGCGCACACCGCCGGCGAGGCGAGAGAGCACATCGAGCAGGATGCTTCGCTGCACGGCCAGGCGCGCAGCCATACGAACGATCGAGCAGCTGCGGCGCCCCCAAGAGCGATACGGCTGCCCATGGACACGCTGTCGCCCACCGGCGTCAGCGCGTTCATCGATTGCCCTCGTCGCTTCTTCTACAGCAGGGTGTTGCGGCTGCCCGCCGACGACGACGACGCGACGCGATACGGCCAGACGCTGCACCAGGTCCTACGGCGCTTTCACGAAATCGAGACGGATTTCGAGCACGTCGGCCATGCGGACGACGCCGCCGCACGATACGCGGCGAGGCTGCGCGAGATCGTCGCCGAGGAAACCGCCGCGACGTCGGCAGATGGCGAAGGGACGCCGCTCGCCCGCTTCGAGCGCGAAGATCTCGGGCGACGTCTCGAACAATACGCAGGACGCCTCGCCGCCGAAGCGACGTCAGAACCATTTTCCGTGCTTGCCTGCGAGTGCGACGTCGTCTCCCCGTTCGGCCGCGTCGCGCTGCATGGCAAAGTCGATCGCATCGACCGGCTGGCGCAGGGCGGCCTCGTCGTGCGCGACTACAAGTCCGGGCGCTGGCATGGGGACCTTGTGACCGTGCTCCGCCGGGCCTTCGAGCGGATCGACGGCGGCGACTCCATTTTCGGCGACCCGCCGACGGGCCTCAATCTGCAGACCATCCTCTATATCCCGGGAGTGGAGCGAGCTTTTGCAGACCGCGTGCGCCGGCTGGACTACCTGTACTTCCGGGGCAAGGACACCAAGAACAGCGCCCTGCGGGTTGACAGCACGATGGTCGCGGCGGCAGGCGAGGGCGATGCGCGCAGCCTATCGCCCGCCGAGGTGGGGCGTGTTGAGCGCGATATCGCCGCGCGCATCGTCGCCATGTGCAGCCAAGGCGAGATGTCGGCCTTTCCGACTGCTCACGACGAGCGGCAGTGCCGGTTCTGCAGTTTCACGCGGATCTGCCCGGGACCAGGTGCGGTCGCATGAGCGAGCGCACTCCGGTCGAGCTCACCCCTGCCCAGCGTGCCGTCGTCGACCATCCGATCGAGCACCCGGCGGTCGTCCATGCAGGCGCCGGCACGGGCAAGACCTTCACGATCGTCGAGCGCGTCGCGATGCTCTTGGAACGCAAGGTCTGCCGCGCTGACCAGATCCTGTTGCTCACCTTCGGACGCAAAGCCGCGGCGGAGCTACGAGCGCGCATCACGCGCCGCCTTGGCGAGACCGCTCCCGAGTGCCATACCTTCCATGGCTTCGCCTGGAACGTCGTATCGTCGCATCTCTACGACGCCGGACTCTCGCCGGAGACCGCGGTCATCGAGGACGCCGACGCTCGCGTCGAGTTCAAGAACGCCTTCGACGACTTCTTGAACGACGTGAGGTCCGCGCACAGCGGCTTTCCGCTGCGGCCGTTCAACCGCGATGAGATCCGCAGCCAGCTCTTCGTGCTGCGCGAAAGTCTTAAAGAACGGGGATTGACGGTGGACGGGTTTCGCGAACGCGCGCTCGCCGCCGCCGACCGCTTCGCGTCGGTCACCTATCGCGAGCTGCGCCGGCCCTATGCGAAACGGTATAGGGGCAAGGACCACGCGTCCATAGCGACGATCACCGATGATGAGCTCGCGCGCCAGACCCTCGAGGAGAAAGCGCGGGTCGAGGCTGTGACGGACATCTTCAAGCGCTTCGACCATAGCCTCGCCGACCGTCATGTCTTGACCTATGCCGATATCCTCGAGCGCGCTGAAGTGATGCTTCGCAACGACGCGACCCTGCGCGGCGAACTGCGCGCGCGCTATCGCTGCTGCATCGTCGATGAGTACCAAGATACGGATCGCGCCCAGCATCGCTTCTTGGAGGCGCTCTTCGGAAGCGGCCTCGAGCGCATCATGGTGGTGGGCGACGTGCTGCAGAGCATCTACAGTTTCCGCGGCGCTCATCCCGGCAACGTGCAGGCGTTCAGAGACGCGCCGCGGGCGAGCGTGTACCCGCTGCTCGAGAACCGGCGCTCGCTGCAAGAGATCCTCGATCTTGCGCATCACGCGGTGCTGCCCGCGCACGCCAACGCGCTGCCGCTCGTCGCGCAGCGCGGCAGCGCGGGCGCGCAAAACGTCCACGTCTCGAGCGTGTGGCTCGACGACGCAAGCGCGAGCGACGGCGCAGGCACGACTGGCTACCTACCCTTCGACGAGGCGCGCAAGCTCGAGGCCAAGGCCGTGGCGCGCCGCATCCGATCGTTGCTCGCCGGCGGAGCGGTTGTGGAGACAGGCCAGGGAGTGCGCGAGCCCATCGCTCCCCGCCACATCGCCATCCTGTCGCGGACCAAGACCAACGTCGGACCGGTGACCGACGCGCTGCTGGCGGCCGGCATCCCGTTCCGCCTCGTCGGCGGTGTCGGCTTCTACGATGCGCCGGAGATCCGCGATGCCTTGGCCTGGTTGCGCTTGCTCGCCGACCCGTTCGACTCGCATGCCGTCGCGCGAGCACTCGCCTCGGCCGTCATCGGCGCCGATGACGCGGCCGTCGCGAGACTGGCGCAACGCGACGCCCACGACGCGACGTCGTTCGCCCGGCACGTGCTTACGGCTGACATCGCGGCCGAGGACGATGCGGGCGTCGCGGCTCGAGACGCGGCGCAGAGGCTCCGCGAGCTGCTCGACGATCTGTCTGCATTCGCCGCGCTGCCGCTGCTCGGCGCGCTGGATGCCGTCTTCGAGCGCACGGGAATGCGGCGGCACCACGAGACGAGCCGCGACGCGCGCGCACGGCAGGCGCTCGCCAACCTTGAGAAGCTCGAAGCGCTTGCGCGTGGGTTCGCTCGGGATAACCCGGGAGCGCATCCCGCCGATTTCGTCGCCTTCATCGACGAGCTCGAGGTGATCGATTTCGACGAACGTGAGGCTGATGTTCCTTCGTCCGACGCGGTCACCATCTCCACCATCCATTCGGCGAAGGGTCTCGAGTGGCCGGTCGTCTTCGTGCTCAGCGTTTGGCCCGCGCTGCGTGCGAAGGCTCGTCTGAGCGTGGATACCGACGGCGCGCTGCTCTACGCCGAAGGAGCGGATGGTTCTCGGCCGTTCCACTTCGAAGCTGTCAACGAAGGAGCCGACGAGCACGGCATCGTGCCCCGCAAGGATGGCGACACCGACGGCGGTGAGGAAGACGATGACGAGGCCGATGCGGAGGAGTGGCGCCTGCTCTACGTCGCGCTGACGCGCGCTCGCGACCGCGTCTTCGTCAGCGGTCTGCGCAACAAGCCGTCCAAACAGAACCCGCTTGGCTCGCTGAACAAGTACCTGAAGCGCATCTACCAGTGGCTGGAAGAGCGCGCCTGGGTGCCCGACGAGCGCGTTCCGCGCGCGAACGGCCCCGTTTTCGTCTCACCTGCGCCCGCGCCGCGGCGTGCGGCCGGCGTTGCTGCGGCGCCCACGGCGGTCGCGACCAAATATGGGACCCCCTTGTCGTACTCGCTCATCGCCGCCTTCGAGCAGTGTCCTCGGCGCGCGACATACCGCACGATCCTGCGCGTGCCTGAGGTGGGAACCGCCGAGCGGCGGCACCGCGCGCGGCGCGGCTGGGATGAGCTCGAATCTCGCGATCTGTCTGCCGATGACTCGCTGCTGCGCTCGGGCGACTACGGCGAGGTCTTGCACAAGGCGCTCGAGCTATGGGCTCTGTCGCGGGTATCCGGCGCTGAGGCGCGCTCAGCAGACGACCTCATCGGTCTGGCCGCGTCTGTTCTCGCTCTTTCGCCCGCGGCGTCTCAGGCACGGACCGCAGCGCGAGCGCTCGCACGCATCGAACGCGAATTCGCGAACTGGATGCCACTGCATGTGGAGGCGCCGTTCACCCTCGATTTCGGGAGCGAAGGCAGTCCGCTGCTCGTCTACGGATATCTCGACTTGCTCGCGCGAGACCACGCCGGACAGGTCTGTCTTGTGGACTACAAGACGGGCGGCGTGCGGGGCGCACGCGTCGAGCTGCAGCTTGCCCTGTATGCGGCGGCGGCCAGGCGCGTCTACGGCCTCGACGTCGAGCGCTGCCTGGTGGGCCGCATCGAGGATGACACGTTCTCCCTCGAGCCGGTCGCTACGGTCTCAGACGACGAGCTGCACTCGACGATCGTCCGCGTCCGCAATGGTCTGCTCGCCCGTGATGTGCAGCCCAAGGCCGGCGCGTGGTGCGGCACGTGCGGGTATCGTGCGGCGCCATGCATGGACTTCAAGAAAGCGAAACGGACTTGAACGGAC
>Ga0116216_10003369_pt1 | contig 10414 bp, 7 predicted proteins | sample Sb_taG_11_FD_89696 | JGI IMG/M metagenome (GOLD analysis project Ga0116216, IMG submission 89696) | Peat soil microbial communities from Weissenstadt, Germany - Sb_50d_3_AS metaG | ecosystem: Environmental > Terrestrial > Soil > Wetlands > Peat | place: Germany: Weissenstadt | collected 2010-09-21
CTACGGCGAGCGGCGCGTCACCGACCATCGCATCAAGCTGACGGTACACAACCTCGACCAGGTCCTCGAAGGAGAGCTGGATGAGCTCACCGCTGCATTGCAGGCGGACGAGAAGGCCCGGCGCCTGGAGGCGCAGGCAGCCGCCTGAGCGCGTCCGTGAATCGCGGGGCTGTGCGATTCGGGTCGGGGTTGCCATGTTCTCTTTTCAACGATCGTATAACCATGGTATCTCGGGTCGGGGGTTGCTATGTTCTTTTTTCAGCGAGCGTATAACCATGGTATTTCGAATCGGGGTTGCCATGTTCTCTTTTCAACGAGCGTATAACTATGGTATCTGCATGGTAAATACTAAAGCGATACAGCTAATAAAAATACATACCAACGAATGTCGCCCGCGCCACGCCCGCGCCATATGTCTCTTGACTCCGCCACCTTAATTCGCGACGCGCTCGATGGTGCGATCACGGCGATCGGGGCAGCTGGGTGCGAAACGCCCCGGCTGGACGCTGAAGTGCTGCTGGCGCACGTACTGGGCGTGGAGCGCGAGCGACTGCTCGTCGATCGGGATCTGACGGTGCAAGGGCAGGCGGTGCGCGCGTTTCAGGATGCCGTGCGCCGTCGCGCGGTGGAGCGCGAGCCGGTCGCCTACATCACCGGCCGCCGCGGCTTTCGCCACCTGGACCTGATGGTCGATCCACGCGTGCTGATACCGCGGCCCGAGACGGAGCTCCTGGTCGAGGTCGGACTGGAGCTGCCAAGGGACGCATGCGTGCTCGACGTGGGCGCGGGCAGCGGCGCGGTGGCGTTGGCGCTGAAGGACGAGCGTCCCGACCTGGACGTCACGGGCAGCGATGTCAGCGAGTCTGCGCTCCAGGTGGCGCGCGCCAACGGCGAGCGGCTCGGGTTGGCGGTGCGGTGGCTGCGGACGGACCTGCTGGAGGGGCTCGCGGACGAGTTTGACGCGGTTCTCTGCAACTTGCCCTACGTGGCCGAGGCCGAGCGCGCGGCGCTGGCCCCTGAGATCCTCCGCCACGAGCCCTCGCAGGCCCTGTTCGCAGGCGCTGACGGATTGGCGGCGATCCGCGCGCTGCTCGCCCAGCTCGCCGAGCGCGGGCGGGTGCGCCTGGCTGCGATCGAGGTCGGCGCCGGCCAGGCGGGGGCGGTGCGCGAGCTGATGCGCACGGCGGACTTCCCTGCCGTGCACGCCGAGCGCGACCTCGCGGGGATCGAGCGGGTGGTGGTGGGAGAGCGGCGAGGGTGACTGGCGCCGAGGGCGAGCGGGCACCTCTAGTGCTCGATGCGGACGATGCGAGACGCCTTGAGGAGTGCCTCGCCAACGGCGGCGTGGCTGTGTTCCCAGCGGACACGGTGTACGGGCTGTGCTGCGATCCGCAGAACGAGCAGGCGGTGAGTCGCCTTTACACGTTGAAGGGCAGAGCCACCGAGCGTCCAGCTGCAGTGATGTTCTTCTCTCTGGAGCGCGCACTGGGGGCGCTGCCCGAGCTCGCGAGCGGTGAGCGCGCGGCGCTCGAGGCGCTTCTGCCCGGTCCCGTGACTGTGCTCCTGCCCAATCGTCGTCGTCGCTTTCCGCTGGCCTGCGCGGTCGATCCAGCGACGCTCGGTCTGCGCGTGCCGCGCTTGCCCGATCGCCTCGCCGCGCTAGGCGCCGTGCGCGGACCGGTGATGCAGTCCAGCGCGAACATCTCCGGCGAGCGCGAGGCGCGAAGCCTCGCAGAGGTGCTCCCGCGGCTGCGCCGCGAAGCCGACCTCGTGCTCGACGGGGGCGAGCTTCCCGGCGTCCCCTCCACAGTGATCGACCTGCGCGACTACGAGCGGCGTCAGGAATGGCGCGTAGTGCGCGAGGGGGCGCTGTCCACGACAGTCCTGGAATGTACATTCGCTTCGTTGGCGTGAGAGCCGACAAGCCGACTTGTGGGTCACCAGGTCGTCCACTCCTGCTAGCCTCGTGACAGCTGTCGCGACTGGCGCCTGAGGTGGAATCGACCACCGGGAAGCGGCAAGCGACCCCGCCGCGCGCCTGGGCACCAAGTCACCGTCGTCTGCCAAGGAGAGCGCCGTGTCTGAGCTCAGTCCCGACTACTTCAACCGTCCCCTTGCCGAGGTGGACCCCGAGATCGCCGAGGCGCTGCGCGGAGAGCTGGAGCGTCAGCAGCAGACGCTTGAGATGATCGCCTCGGAGAACTTCGTGCCGCGGGCCGTGCTCGAGTGCCAGGGCTCGGTGCTCACGAACAAGTACGCCGAGGGCTATCCGGGCCGCCGCTATTACGGTGGCTGCGAGTGGGTTGATATCTCCGAGCAGCTGGCGATCGACCGTGCCAAGGCGCTGTTCGGGGCCGAGCACGCGAACGTCCAGCCGCACTCCGGGGCGCAGGCCAATACGGCGGTCTACCACGCGCTGCTGGCGCCCGGGGACACGATCATGGGGCTCTCGCTGGCCCACGGCGGCCATCTGACGCACGGCATGAAGATCAACGTGTCGGGCCGGCTGTACGACATCGCCGCGTATGAGGTCGACCGCGAGAGCAGCCTGATCGACATGGACGAGGTCGCGCGCATCGCGCGGGAGCGCCGGCCGAAGCTGCTGCTGGCCGGCTGGTCGGCGTATCCGCGCCAGCTCGATCTCGCGCGCTTTCGCGAGATCGCCGACGAGGTCGGCGCGCTGCTGATGGTGGACATGGCCCACTTCGCCGGCCTCGTCGCCGCCGGCCTTCACCCCAACCCGATCGAGCACGGCGCCGACGTGGTGACGACGACGACCCACAAGACCCTCGGCGGCCCGCGTGCCGGGATCATCTTGTGCAAGGAGGAGTACGCGAAGAAGATCGACTCGGCGGTCTTCCCCGGCCAGCAGGGCGGGCCGCTGGAGCACGTGATCGCAGCCAAGGCGGTGGCGCTCCAGATCGCCAAAAGTGAGTTATTCGCCGAGCGCCAGCGCCGCACCGTCGAGGGGGCCCGTGTGCTGGCACAGGAGCTGCTGAGGACGGGTCACGGCATCAACGTGCTCACCGGCGGAACGGATGTGCACCTGGTCCTGGTCGACCTGCGCGAGGCGCAGCCGGCGCTGAGCGGCAGGCAGGCCGAGGACCGGCTGCACGAGATCGGCATCACGGTCAACCGCAACGCCGTGCCGTTCGACCCGCGCCCGCCGATGGAGGCCTCGGGCCTGCGCATCGGCACGCCCGCTCTGGCCACCCGCGGGCTGCAGCGTGAGGACTTCGTCGAGGTGGGGAGGATCCTCGCAACGGCGCTGACCCCCGAAGCTGACCGATCGGAGATCGGTCAGCGTACGAGCGAGCTGGCCGGGCGCGTGGCTGCGATCGTCGAGCGCTATCCGCTGTACGAGGGCCTCGCCACCGCTGCGCCTGCATAGCACTCGCGGCGCTTGCGACCTGCGCGCCTGCGATGCTGTGCGCGAGTAGATGGCGCATCCGAACGAGCTCGACGCGCTTTACGCGTTCCTGGCTGCCGCGGCGGTGACCGCGCTGCTGACGCCGCTCACGATGCGTCTAGCAAGGGCGCTCGGCGCGATCGACGAGCCGCGCGAACGGGGTCTGTCCGATCACCCGACGCCGCTGCTGGGGGGGCTGGCAATCTTCGCCGGGGCGCTCGTGGCCGGGCTGATCTGGCTACCTACCGGCTACGCCCGCGAAAACCAACCCCAGCTGTGGCACGGCGTGCTGCTCGCCGCCGGGGTCATCACTCTGGTGGGCGCGCTCGACGACCGCTTTGACCTGCACCCGGCGCTCAAGCTCCTGGGGCAGATCCTCGCTGCGGTGATCGTGGTGCACTTCGGGGTGGCCGTCAAGGCGATCACGCTGCCGTTCGCCGGCACCCTGCACTTCCCCAACGCTGGCGTCACCAACGCCGGGCCGGTGTTGACGGTGATCGGGCTGGTGGCGATGATGAACGTCGTCAACTTCTCCGACGGAGCGGACGGCCTGACGGCGGGGGTGTGCGCGATCATCGCGGTTGCGATGGCGATCATCGCCTTCGACCTGGACCGCCAGCAGCCGGGGGTGCTCGCGGCGTTGACGGCGGGAGCGGCGCTCGGCTTCCTGTTCTTCAACTTCCCGCCCGCATCGAGCTTCATGGGCGATTGCGGGGCCAACCTGCTCGGTCTGCTGATGGGCGTGATTACGGTCGAGGCCGCCGTCAAGACCGCTGCGGTCGTCTCTTTCGTGCTGCCGCTGATCCTGCTGGCCGTGCCGTTCCTGGACACGACGTTCGTGGTGCTCAAGCGGTTGAAGTACAAGCAGCCGATCTACCGACCCGACAGCGAGCACTTCCACCATCGCATGGCCCGCATCGGCTTCTCGAGCAGGCGCACGATCGCCTACCTCTACGCCTGGACGCTGATGCTGGCCGGACTCGCGCTGGCGCTGCGGTTCGTTCCCTACTCAGACCACAAAGGCCACTACGACACCGCCTGGACCCTCGTGATCGCTGCCGTCGGCCTGATCGTGGTGGCGGCCAGCGTCTATCTCGTATACGTGCTCGAGATCCTCAAGTTCAGGCGCCTGGACGCCATGCGCTTGCGGCGGCTGCGCCCGGATGCCTCAGCGGCGGAGATCGAGCGCGGTGTGGACAGAGACCTCCAGACCGGTGAGATGAACGTGGTGTCCGCCACCCAGGTGGCTGCTTCCGGGGCTTCTGGGAATGCAATCTTTCCGCGTGTGGCAGGTGACTCGCAGCGGGCTGAGCCACCCATTGGCGAGCGGCAGATGGATGAGGACCGCGTAGGCGCAGAACAGGAGCGTGGCGGCGCGCAGGCGCCGATCGCCGCTGACCGCCGCTAGAGGCAGCGCCCAGATCGCATACCAGGGCAAAAGCCAGGCGGTCGACAGCAGCAGCGCCAGCGTCGTCCACCCGGCGGCGATGCGCCAGTCCGCCCCACGCGCGCTGCGCCACAAGGCGGTGGCAAGCACAGCCAGGAAGGCGGCGATGAAGAGATGGCGCCACCAGCTCGGCGTCCCGCTCAGTCCCACCAGGCGCGCTGTCTCGGCGGGCACGCTGTGGGTCGCCACCAGCTGCTGCTGCTCACCCACCGCGCTGAGGAAGCCCAGCGCGTGAGTGCCGAAGCCGATCAGTCCAATGGCGGCGAGCGCCGCCAGGCCAAGGACGGCGCCGCCAGCGACGCGCATGCGCTCACGCCAACGCGAGGGCGCCAGCACGAGGAAGGGCAACACGATGCCGGCTGTGACCTTGATTCCCACGCCGGCGGCCAAAGCCAGCGCGCCGGAGCGAAAGCGCGGGTTAGCACCGGCTGTGAGCGCCAGCGCGGCGGCGAGCAGCAAGAGCATCAGCGTGTCGTTGTGGGCGCCGCCAACGGCCAGCTCAAGCAGCACCGGGTTCAGGCCCACGAACGCCACGGCCCAGCGCGGCGAGCGGCCCAGGCTGCTGGCGGCCCGTGCGACGAACGCCACCGCGCCGAGGCTCGAGAGGACCGCGAGCGCCTTGAACGCCCACAGCCCGCCAGCGATCCCCAGCGGGGTGGTCGCGTAACTGCCGAGCGTGAACAGCGGGCCGTAGGGAGAGTGCTTGAAGGGCCATCCGATGAACGGGTAGATCGCGTCGGTAGGCGCTTCGGCGGCGACGCGCGTGTAGGGGTCGAGTCCGTGCAGGACCCCCATGCGGGCGAACGCGAGGTAGCCGAACACGTCCTGGGAGATCAGCGGTGGGCCGAGCAGCAGGACGACGTGCGCCGCGACGATCCCCACCACGAGCATTCGCAACGACAGCGCGCGCGTGGCGCACAGCACCGCCAGGTAGCTCGCGCACATGATCAGCATGAGCAGCTGGAAGCGAGCTGGCGTGATGCCCACGCCGAGACTCTCCAGTGGGCCAGCCAGCCAGCCAGGCCAGCCGCCGCTGCGCCCGGGTACGTACTGGGAGGGCCGCGTCGCGGCGCCGGCTGTGATCAAAAAGACGGTCGTAACCACGCCGAGCAGGCCGAGCGCGCCTAGCGCGCGCAGCGCGCGCGGCGGTATCCACGCTATGCCGACCGCTCCGTCTGGGAGCGCAGGCACTGCTCCGGCGATGCGGGCGCGGGATATGGGGGCCGCGGCGTGTATGGGCTCATTGTTACGTCTAGGCAACATGCAAGGGTATGGCGCGCCCGGTACCCTGTAAGAGCCGTTGCGCCCGCCGGGGGGCTTCCGTCTACGGGCGCGCACTTGAGCCGAACCGTCAGCCAGCGCGAGCAAGGCTCAATTCGTATGCGACGTCGCCACCGCAAACCCACCGCGCACCGGGACCCCGGGCCGCGCCGCGTCCTGATCCTGTCCGCCGAGGTGGGCGAGGGTCATGCCGCCGCGGCGAGGGCACTGGCTCGGCAGATAGAGGACTCCCCCCAGCAGGCCGAGGTCACGATCATCGATGGCCTTGCGGCCATGGGGCGCCTGCTGCGGCCGGTGGTCGAGGACGGCTACCGCGTCCAGCTGCGCTTCTTCCCGTGGACCTACACAGTCGTGTACTGGCTGCTCGAGCGTGTCGCGCCCATCCGCATGCTCGCGCGCCGGTTGCTATGTCTGCTCGGCGCGCGTCCGCTGGCGCGCAGCATCGCCGCGCACGACCCCGACGTGATCGTCTCGACATATCCGGCGGTGACGGTAGTGCTGGCGCGGCTGCGCCGCACCGGGGCGGTGAGCTGCCCGACGGTCGCCACGATCACCGACCTGACGGGCTTGTTCTTCTGGGCACAGCCGGGCATCGACATGCATCTGGCGATGTACGGCGAGTCGGTGTCCTCGGTCGAGCGGATCGCCGGGCAGGGAAGCGTGCGGCTGGTGCGCCCGCTGATATCCGCCGAGTTCCTCGAGCCTCGCTGCCCGCTGGAAGCTCGCCGTGCGCTGGGCCTACCCGAGGAGGGCCGCACGGTGGTCGTCTCGGGCGGAGGCTGGGGGGTGGGGGACATCGAGGGCGCCGTGCGCGAGTTCACCCGGGCGCCCGAGGTGAGCGCCATCGTCTGCCTGGCTGGACGCAACGAGCAGCTCGCGGACAAGCTGCGCGACGCCTTTGCAAACGAACCGCGCGTGCACGTGTACGGGTTCACCAACAAGATGCCCGAACTGCTGGCTGCCGCCGACGTGCTCGTGCACTCAACGGGCGGCGTCACCTGCCTTGAGGCCAGGGCCGCGGGCACCCCAGTGGTCTCCTACGGGCTACCGGTCGGCCACGCGCGCTTGAACACGCGAGCGATGGCCGCTCTGGACCTGTTGCGGCTGGCCAACGACACCGACGAGCTGCGCGCGCACGTGCAGGCGAGCTTTACTCCCAACGTACGTAAGACCGAGGCATCTGTCGCAGGAAACGGTGGTCAGCGCACGGCCGGCGTGGCGTCCGTCGCGGGGGACGGCGGTACGCAGGAGGCCGGCGCCACGGCGCTTGGCGTCCCGGTGGCGTATGGCCGGGCGGCGGCGGAGGAGTCCGCCGCGGCAGATCTTGTGCTCGACGCTCCGCGACGTGTGCGTTCGATTCCCCTCTGGCGACTGCGCCTGGTGGCGTTCGCGACCCAGATTGTGCTGTTACTCGGCATGGGTACGTGGATGATGTCCACCGACGAGGTGACGGCGCTGGCCGCGGCGATCCTGCGCGTGCACTCGCTCACGCACGTGCGCACCCACCAGCCAGATGTGGGGATGATCGTGCGGGCTCCGCTGGGCGAGGTGACGCTCGTCGCCTCCGAGCTCGCCGCTCAGGGCATCCACGCGACGTTTGCGGACGATGGTGGCGGAGTGCCCAAGCCCGCGACGATCGCGAGGTTGCGGGCGCTCGGGGACGAGCTGCTGCCCGAAGCACCCCATTCCAACCTCGTTCGCTGGATACGCACTCGCGGTGCGCTGCGCTCGCAGGCGCGCGCCCTTGGCCTGAGCCATCGCTTCTACTTCCTGGAACCGCCCAGCGGCTTGACCGTCGGCCAGCTGGTGCTGGCGAGCGCGGCGGGCGCGACGCCGGTTGCTGGCGCGCGGAAGCTGAACGCGACGGGGCCGCTGCCTCAGCGCTCAGCGCGCGCCGGTGATGTGCTGGTGGTGGCCGTCGACGGCTCACCCGCCTCGTTGCGGGGCGTAGTGCGGCTCGAGTCCTGGCTCGGTCGCGATTCGCTCGGCGTCGAGTCGCTGTCCGCGCTGACGCGCTTGCCGGCCATCAGAGCCACCAGCAGCGGCGAGCGCGCGAGCAGCGCCGCGCCTGCCACCAGCAGCGCGAGCGAGATGCTGAGAGGAACGCCGCCAAGCGGGGTGGCGCTGAAGCTCTCGCCGAGCAGCAGCGGTGCGAGCACGATCGGAATGACCGTCTGAGTCACGAATACCACCGGCGCCACCTGGATCGCTGGGCGCGACTGCAGTGCGCTCATCTCGCTCAGCACCCCCACGCCGGAGGCGGCCGCGGTGGACAGCGCCCACAGCCCGGCTGCGAGGAGATGGTGTCCGAAGAGATCGTCGGAGGCGAGCTTGGTCGCCACCCCGCTCCAGGCGAAGGCCAGTCCCGCTCCGATCATCGTCACCGACGCGGGCGAGCGGTGCAGCATGCGCAGCAGATAGGGCAACAGGCTCGCCACTCCCAGGCCGACGAGCACGAGCGTGATGGTCAGCTCCTCGGAGGTGTGCGTCGTGCTACGCGGGGGCGCCGTCAGTCCCGCTCCGATCACACCTACGACGATGGCGCTCATCGCCAGATACTCGTACCGTCCGGCGTGCTCGCCGAGCATTCGCTGGGCGAGGAACATCAGCACCAACAGGCCGGCGGCGAGCGCCGGCTGCACGATGACCAGCGGAGCCAGCCCGAGCGCGACCACTTGCAGCGGCCATCCGAGGATCGACAGCCCCGTGCCGAGCAGCCAGCGCGCCCGCCGGATCAGCCCCCACACGAGCGCCAGGCGCAGGTGCTCCTCGTGCGGCGCCTCCTTGGCGTCGGTTGCCTGGAGCGCGATCCCTAGGCTGTAGAGCGTTGACGCGCCCACCGCAGCCCCGATTCCCAGCACCAGATCGACCATGTCCGCCGACGATCATCGCACTCCTATGCCTCCGACCGTAGGCGCGCTGGCCGGCGTGGCGATGGCGAGTTATCTCGGGGTGGCGCTCGTCGGCCCTTGGCCCGTGGGCTTCCCGCGCTCCCCGGCGCCGATCTGGCCTGCGCTGCGCCGGTCGCTGGGAGTCGAGGATCGCACGGCGAGCGGGCGCGGCTACGCGCTCACCTTCGACGACGGTCCCCACGCGCAAGGCACCCCGGCGGTGCTCGAGATCCTCGCCGACGCGAGCGTGCAGGCGACGTTCTTCCTGGTGGGAGAGCAGGTGCGGCGCAACCCCACGCTCGGCCGTGAGATCGTCGCGGCGGGCCACGGAATCGGCCTGCACTGCGACCGCCACCGCAACCTGCTGCGCTTGACGCCATGGCAGGTGCGCGAGGACATCGACCGTGCCCAGGCGACCATCGAAGATGCCACGGGCTGCTCGCCGAGCCTCTATCGCCCGCCGTACGGCGTGCTCAACGCCTCCGCGCTGCGCCTGGCGCGAGGGCGCGGCTGGCGCACGCTGCTGTGGAGCCAATGGGGCCGGGACTGGGAGGCGCGCGCCACGCCCGAGTCGATCGCGGCGCGCGTGACCGACGGCGCGGACGAAGGCTCGGTGCTGCTGCTGCACGACGCTGAGGACTACTCCGCCACGGGCTCCTGGCAACGCACCGCCGCGGCCCTGCCGCGGGTCTTGGAGACCCTTGCCGAGCGCGGCCTTCAGTCGGTCGCGCCCTGACGTTCACGGTTTATGCACAGACGGGTTTATGCACAGACGGGGCGGCGGTTAGGTGTCCCGAGTCGAATCTGAGACTCGGAATATCGAATCTGAGACTCGGAATACTAGGATACCCAGATGCGCGCGGACACCGACACAGGTGGCGAATGGGCGGTTGCACTCCCCGTCCCGGATGCCCTCATCGGGTCTGTGCGCGGGTCTGTGCGCGGGTCTGCGCGCGCAAAAGCCCGCACGGCGGTCGTCACCCGCCCGCGCTGGTGGCTGGACGCGCTGGCGATCGTCTGGCTGGGCTGGGTGTACGACATCATCGCCAACCTCGCCCCGCTGCGGTACCACCTCGCCATCGGCCATGCCCAGGGGCTGCTGCGCCTGGAGCGTGCGCTGCACCTCGATCCAGAGTTCGCGCTCAACCGCTGGCTGACCTTCCATCGCACGCTCGGGATGGCATTGTCCTACTACTACGACAATGCCCACTTCATCGTCACCCTGGGCTTGCTGGCCTGGGTATGGTGGCGGCGAGCGGACCTCTACCGGCCGCTGCGCAACTCGCTCGTGCTGATGAACGTGCTCGGCCTCGCCGTCTTCTGGCTGTACCCGGTGGCCCCGCCGCGGATGCTTGCCGGCTTCAGCGACGTGGTCGCCTCCAGCCA
>Ga0116216_10003371_pt1 | contig 10413 bp, 11 predicted proteins | sample Sb_taG_11_FD_89696 | JGI IMG/M metagenome (GOLD analysis project Ga0116216, IMG submission 89696) | Peat soil microbial communities from Weissenstadt, Germany - Sb_50d_3_AS metaG | ecosystem: Environmental > Terrestrial > Soil > Wetlands > Peat | place: Germany: Weissenstadt | collected 2010-09-21
ACCGTGAACGCGGCCCTCACCGTGGCGCCCACGAGCGGCACGGTCGGAACGACCGGGGTCACCCTCACCGGCACCGGCTACACCGCCACCAAGACGGTGAACGTGAGCACCGGCGTCACCTTCGGGGGCCCCGCCCTCACCATAAGCGGCACCCAGACCGTCGCCGCCAACGGCACGTGGTCGGCCACCTTCACCGTGCCGGCCAGCACCAACGGAGTGAAGACGATCACCGCCACCGACTCCGGCGGGGCCAACGCCTCGACTTCCTTCACCGTGAACGCGGCCCTCACCGTGGCGCCCACGAGCGGCACGGTCGGAACGACCGGGGTCACCCTCACCGGCGCCGGCTACATCGCCGGCAAGACCGTGAACGTGAGCACCGGCGTCACCTTCGGGGGCAGCGCCCTCACCATCAGCGGCACCCAGACCGTCTCGGCCACCGGTGGGTGGACCGCCACCTTCACCGTGCCGGCCAGCTCGACTGGAGCGAAGACGATCACCGCCACCGACTCCGGTGGGGCCAGCGCCTCGACCACGTTTACCGTAACCGCCGCAGGCCCCACCCTAGTCACCCAGGTGAACACCTCTGCCTCTGGCAGTGTCAGCAGCATTACTTCCCCAAGCATCACCGCAACCGTGGGGGACGTACTCATCCTCGTTCTTGCCGACAGTGGCACGAACTATATGAACCACGGTGGTTGCAACGGCGGAGTGACCGACTCGAATGGCAACACTTGGGCGGCGGTGTCGCAGAACGCGAACAGCTCCGGTGCGGCTACGGAGATTTGGGAGACCACGGTTGCTTCGGGTGGTGCGCTCACCGTCACCGCAAACTGGGGCTCTTGTAGTTGGCCGGTGCAACTCGCCAGCGTGTCGGAGTGGTCGGGCATCACCATCACCGGGACCATTACCGACGGCGCCGGTGGCGGCGTGGGTCGTATCAGCGCCACAGGCAGTAGCAGTCCCGTGACTGCGGGAGCGATAAACCCCACCCATTCTTCGGGCGACCTGATTATCTCGATTGCCTACGCATCAAGCGGCACGAGTGTCTCACCGACTGTGGCAGGTATTTCGGGTGGACTTACTCCACTCGCGGGACAAACCGGCCAGGCGTACGCCGTCTACGGAATCGAGACCAGCGAGCCGGTTCAGGTGTCATGGAACCCCACCACTTCTGGGTTCTGGTCCTCAAATATCGTCTCGTTCTATCCGTAGAGAGCTGGACTTCAAGAGACGAGAGAGAGGCACGCCACGTCCACGGAACGAGGCAAAGCAGGTATCGCCGCCTTTGAGCCGTAGGCGGTCCACAGAGCACGAAGATGAGATCGAACCGAGATAGGCGTTGACATGAAGGATCTGAAGCGACAGACCGACAGGCTGCACATCCTCATGGACCCGAAGGACCCCGATGCCGTCCTCGTCGTGACGGACGACTCGGTGCCCGGCGCCATCCCGGTGATCCCGACGTCGGTGGCCCACTCCTTCTGGGCGTATCTGGCATGGACGGGCGGCGCGACGTCACAGCCGAGTGGCTTCCCGAGCGCCTGAACCGAAGTCTGATCAGAGCCGACGTCCTCGCGAGGTGCTGACGATCACGTAATTCCCCAGGGGGTCGATCACGTAATTCCCCACCCGGTCCTTTGCTTGATGGTCTAGCCGATCACCTCCTTGTCCGCTATCGGGTTGGCCGAGAGCGACGCTCCTGCGTCGCTCTCCTAGTCGAGTTCCGCCACGCCCGGCACCCGGTGTCAGGGCCGGCGAAGCCGCCCGCAGGGGAAGCCTTGACACGGGGTGGCGGGAGTGGCATTCGTTCACGCTCGCTGGTTCGTCCTTGTCGCTCTGGCGCGTCCGGGACGGTGACTCGGCCGGTAGGACTTGCCCTCCATCAGCAGATGGTGAGCCGAGTTGAGCAACCGGTCAGGATCGACTCGCCGACGACGGCATTGGGGAAGAGCGGATACCAGTCAGACGGCGAGCGGTTCGAGGTCAGAATGAGCGAGTGCCCGGCGCGGCCGAGTCGCTCTGACAACAGCTCGTACAGGTCGTCGGACTGGCCAGCGGTGAACTCGCGCATCGCGAAGTCGTCGACTTACTCCGAACTCGGAATAAGTCGACTTATCCCGACCTTGCCGTTATCCCGATGATCGGCATCACCCAACCGAAGTTCCGCCAGCTGAGGAACACTGACATCGGGATAATTGCGGCCACGTCCTGAATCCTCTTCCCGAGGAGCACACCGCTCCTGCAAAGGAGAAGAGATGCGCAAGGACTGCTGGATGCGTGGGGACGGGCCATTGGTTCCCTTCGGTGGGGTGTTCCGGGCCGAGTTGGCCGAAGCAGGCCATCCGCTCGGGTCGCAGAAGCACTACCTGTTGTTGATGAGCCGGCTCAATCGCTGGCTGGACGCGGAGGGTCTTGAGACGCAGAACCTCTCTGTCGTCACGGCGCAGCGGTTCTTGGATGCCACACGTGCGAACGGCCTGCGACGCGTGCCAACCATGGTGTCGTTGGTTCCACTGTTTGACTGCCTGCGGCACCAGGGCGTCATGCCGCCCGAGCAACCGGTCGAGCTGACGGCAAGGGAGAGGTTCCTGGCGGAGTATCGCCATCATTTGGTCCACGACCGCGGCCTCGCCCCGACCACTGTGCGACGCTACCTGAACTTCGCACGCCGCTTCCTCGCCGACCGTGCTTCCCGCACGGGCTCGGGGACCGGAGCCGAGGGTCTCACCAGTCGCGAAGTGAACGCCTACATGCTTGATGTCAGCGCCCGGCTGGTCGTCGAGTCGGCCAAGCGAGAGGCCGCAGACCTGCGGGCGCTGTTGCGCTATCTGTACTTGGCCGGGCGGCTGGAAGCCGACCTCGGCACTGCGATGCCGCCGGTCGCCGTCTGGAGGGGCACGTCCTTGCCCAGGACAATGCGCCCGGCAGAGGTCGACGCGCTCATCGCCAGCTGCGACCGATCGAGCCGGAGCGGCCGGAGGGACCGAGTGGTCCTCGTACTGATGGCGCGTCTCGGGCTGCGGGCGGGGGAAGTTGCCGCCGTGCAGCTGGAGGACGTCGACTGGAGGGCGGGAGAGATCACCGTGCGGGGCAAGGCGCAGCGGAAGGACCGACTCCCTCTGCCCAGCGAGGTCGGCGAGACGCTCGTCGAGTACCTGGCGGGCGGCCGGCCGTCGTGCGCAACTCGGCACCTCGTCCTCACCCTGTACGCGCCTTTCCGGCCCATCCATCCGAGCTCGATCACGAACATCGTCTATCGAGCCTGTGACCGCTCCCGTCTCGCCCGAGTCGGCGGACACCGGTTGCGCCACGCTCTCGCCACCGAGATGCTCCGCCAAGGCGGCGACCTGCTGGAGATCGCCCAGGTGCTGCGCCAGTCGGACCTGAGCACGACTGCTGGTTATGCGAAGGTCGATCGCGCCGCGCTGCGAATGGTCTCCCGCCCCTGGCCGGGGGTTCGGTCATGAGCGAGTTCGCCTTGCACCTCGAGGAGTACCTGCGACTGCGCAGGGCGCTCGGCCATGAGCTGGCCGACGCGGCGCGCCTCCTGCCCCGGTTCGTCGCCTATCTCGATGCCGTCGGCGCACGAACAATCACCGTCGAGCTCGCCCTCGCCTGGGTTCAACAACCCGAGGCCGACCCGTCGAGTTCTGTCTGGATGCACCGCATGGGCGCGGTGCGGGGCTTTGCCCGGCACATGTCCGGGATCGACCCGGCGAACGAGATCCCGCCGCTCGGCCTGGTGACTTTCCGGCGGAGCTGGCGCCAGCCGTTCATCTTCTCCGACGCCGACATCGTCGCCCTCATGGAGGAGGTTCCCCGCCTCATCCCCACGCCTATCCGGGCAGCCACCTTCCAGACCATGATCGGCCTTCTCGCCGCCACCGGCATGCGCGTCGGCGAAGTCATCGCCTTGGCCCGAGCCGACATCGACTGGGACGAGGGCGTGATCACTGTGCGCAACTCGAAGTTCAATAAGAGCCGGGAGCTGCCGGTCGATCCGACCACCGTCGGAGCCCTTGGCGAGTACGCACGCCTGCGGGACCGGGTGGTGATGAGACCGGCGAGTGCGGCCTTCTTCCTGTCCGGCAAGGGGTCGCCCGTCTTATACGTCGCCTTCTCCGACAAGTTCCGGGAACTGATCCGGTCAAGCGGCGTGGGAGCGGGCGCACCGCGACAGCCGCGTATCCACGACGTCCGCCACTCTTTTGCCGTCAACACCCTTGTCCGATGGCATCGTGAGGGCCAGGACGTCGGCCGGCTGCTCCCGAGGCTGTCGACCTATCTCGGCCATCTGACGCCGGGGCACACATATTGGTACCTGTCCGCCGCCCCGGAGCTGCTGGCGCTCGCGGCTGCCCGCCTCGAGAAGCGGGCCCACCGATGAGCCTGATCGCGCCGACGATGCAGATGTTCTTCACCGACCGGCTCACCAAGCAACGCCAGGCAAGCCCGGCGACTGTGCGCTCGTATCGCAACACAATGGTCCTCCTCCTGCGCTTCGTCGAGAACCGCACCCGCAAGCAACCGTCGGTCGTGGGCTGGGACGACCTCGACGTGACGACGATCTCCGCCTTCCTCGACTACCTGGAGGCCGATCGTCACAACGGTGCCCGCAGCCGCAACGCTCGCTTGGCCGCTATCCGGTCACTGTTCCGCTTCGCCGCCCTGCGGCACCCAGAACATGCTCAACAGATCGCTCAGGTCCTCGCCATTCCTCAGAAGCGGTCGGAGAAGCGGCAGGTCTCGTTCCTCGAGCCGGAAGAGGTCGATGCGCTTCTCGCCATGCCCGACCTCGGGCGATGGGAGGGGAGGCGGGACCACGCCCTCATCGCGCTCGCCGTGCAGACCGGCCTCCGGCTATCTGAGCTGATCGGCCTCACCTGCGCTGACGTTCATCTTGGCGACGGAGCTCACGTCCATTGCACCGGCAAGGGCCGGAAGGAGCGTTGTGTCCCACTCACCTCGTCCGTCGTGGCCCTGATGCGTGCTTGGCACCGAGAACGGAACGGACTGGCCGCCGATCCGTTGTTCTCGACCCGCGCCGGACGCTCCCTCAGCGATGACGCAGTTGCCGCGCGGCTGACCCTCTACAACGGCCTGGCTCTCGAGCACTGCCCCTCGCTCGCCAGCAAGCGACTGACGCCCCACGTCCTCCGGCACACCTGTGCCATGAATCTCCTGCGGGAGGGAGTCGACGTCGCCGTGATCGCGCTGTGGCTCGGTCACGCCGACATGCGTTCGACCAACGCCTACCTGCACGCGGACATGTCCATCAAGGAGCGGGCACTGGCGCGGACTACATCACCATCGCTCCGGTCGGCCAGGTTCCGACCGTCCGACACCCTGATGGCCTTCCTCGAGAGCTTGTGATTATCCCGATGACAGGTTGCAGATCCTCGCCGCGCCGACCGCCGAGCTGGCGCTTCAAGAAGACGGCCGCCGATCATCGGGATAACGGCAAGGTCGGGATAAGTCGACGATGAGCACGCCCGGGCGGGCGAGCTTTCGGAGCCGGGCATCGAAGCTGCGGTCCGCGTGACCGCCGGCGAGCTCGGCCAAAAGGCGCGAGCAGGTCGTGAACAAGACCTCGTAGCCCCTCCGACACGCCAGATGCCCGAGCGCACAGGCGACGTGGCTCTTGCCCACCCCGACCGGCCCATAGACGATGAGCTGCTCGCCAGACGCGATGAACTCGAGTCGTGCGAGGTCACGGATCTCGGCCACGGGCAGCTTCGCGTTGAAGGAGAAGTCGAAGCCCTCGAGTGTCGCCTCGTGCGGGAGACGGGCCGCCCGCAGGCGTCGTGTGACTGCGGTCTGTTCCCTCCGGGCGAGCTCGTCCTCCAAGAGCACCTGCAGGAACTCGACGTGGCCGAGCTTGCCGGCCCGGGCCTCGGAGAGCCGCGCCTCCAAGGTGTCGAGCACGCCGGTCAACTTGAGCGCCTTTAGCGTCGGCGAGAGCGCGGTTCGAGGAGATGGCCCGCTCATCGCTCTTCCTCCTTCGTTCCAAAAGCGCCTGGGCCGTGCAGCCACGCCGGCACCTCGACGCCGGGGAGGATCTGCTGGACCGCCTCGTTCTCGGTCCCGGCCACGAGGACGCCTTTGACCGTGCGGTAGCAAGGGTCACCCGCCTCGAGGGCACGCCGGCAGGCCGCCTCGAGCCGGGCCGATCCGTACTTGTCGACAAGACGGAGCACGCCCTGGGCCTGGCGGAGCCGGAACAAGGCGTTCAGCGTCAGCAGCTCGGCGATAAGAGCATCGGTAGCCGGGCCGACAGAGCCGGCCTGGATGCGGCACCAGTTGGGCGTGCGCATGAAAAAGCCCACCTTCTCCTCGGGCAGGTCGAAGAAGTCGGTCCTGCGTCCTCTCTGTTGGAAGGGGTGGGTCTTGACGCACTCGCCGTCTAGGAAAAGCTGCACCTTTTCGGGTGTCGCACGGGCATCGAGGCGCTTTCCGATGTGGCGGAAGGGCACCGAGTACAGGCACCGCCCGACCTTGACATGCGCGTCGGGGCCCACCTTCGGGTGCGACCAGGTGGCAAGCTCGTAAGGCACAACAGGCAGCGGCAGGAGGGCTCCGGCCTCCTCGGAGACGAAGACCTCGAGGGGAGTGCGCCCCTCGAGTGCTCGTGGAGTCCTCCGCCCTGCCACCTCTTTTGACCACCGTTCGGCATCAGTGACCATGGCGTCGAGGCTCGGAAACTCACGCCCGGCAAAAAAGCTCTGGCGGATGAAGCTCTGACTTGCCTCGACAAGGCCCTTGGCATTCGCCGTCAACTGCTCACGACGGCAGCGATCAGCAACGGTTCCGCATAACCCATCCGTTCCATCCCCTGAAAGGGCGGGAGTACGAGATGGTTGGCTTCGCCCACACCTGGGGCGAACACAGGGTGTTCTTCCGCAAACCCGGTGATCAGCGTATTTACTCGGTGCCGGCGAACTGGACCGACGTCGAAGGACCCGAACCCTTCGTGGCCCTCTCCGCCGGCCGGTCACTGTTTCGGGTTGAGGATCTGCTCGTCCTGAGCGCCCTTGTCCAGAAGCTGAGCGAGCCACAAGTGTAAGTGAGATTATGCCGCTCGTGTAAGAATCATTATGCCGTTGAACACGAGAACGATCCAGGGCAGCAAGATTAGAAGTCCTGAAATAGGGCAGTATCTGAGGACATCCACCACGTCCGTTCAATGAAATGACAGAATTCACCTAACACTAGTTCTAGAGGAGGGCCCTTGAACAACGCCCCGGACAACGACAAGGAGACGGCCCTGCGGCGCCACCACGCCCTCAACACCCGAGCGGAGGGAGTGAGCGACCCGGCCTTTGTCTCCGGAGACCCCTTCTTCGACGCCCGAGACTTGGTCCAGGTGAAGTACGAGATGCTGCGCCGGGCCCGGAAGGAGGGCTCGACGGTGAGCGAAGCGGCCGCTACCTTCGGGTTTTCTCGGCCTTCCTTCTATGAGGCCGAGGCGGCCTATGAGTCGGGCGGGCTGCCCGGCCTGCTGCCCAAACGGCCGGGCCCGCGCCGGGCCCACAAGCTCTCCCAGGAGGTCGTCGCCCGACTGGAAGAAGCCCGAACGGCCGAGCCCTCGCTGACATCGTCCGACTTGGCCGACCTCGCCCGGGCCGAGTTCGGCTTGCACGTGCATCCGCGCAGCGTGGAGCGCGCCCTGGCCCGACGCCCAAAAGACCCGAAAGGACCGACACCATGAGCGCCCACCTGTCAGTCGACCTGTCCGCCGGCTATGAGGCCTTGCGGGCTCAGGCGGTGGGTGACTTGCCCGCCGAGTCACCCCGGGGCCTGGCCATCGTCGTCAATCAGGGCCTGCCCGCCTGGATCCGGGCCTGGGCAGTGCCGCCACCGGCTAGTCCACCGCCTGTTCTCACAGGCGGGAGTGGCGGGGTTCCCCGCGGGCTCGGCACCGAGGTTGTGCGGCTGCTCACCGAGATGGCTCTCGGGAGCCGAAGGGCGGCCGCCATCTGATGAGCTCCGACACTCACCACAAGATCAACGCCACGCACCTGTCACGTCAGGCATACCTGTATGTTCGCCAGTCCACACTCCGCCAGGTGCTGGAGAACACCGAGTCGACCAAACGCCAGTACGCGCTGCGCGAGCGGGCGGTGGCACTCGGGTGGAAGCCGGAGCAGGTGGTGGTAATCGACTCCGACTTGGGCCAGTCCGGTGCAGACGCCGATCGGGCCGGCTTTCAGCGCTTGGTGGCCGCCGTCGGCATGGGCGAGGTCGGCGTGGTGCTCGGTCTCGAGGTCAGCCGGCTGGCCCGCAGCTCCTCGGACTGGCACCGCCTTCTCGAGATCTGCGCTCTGGCCGACACCCTGATCCTGGACGAGGACGGCCTTTATGACCCCTCGCACTTCAATGACAGGTTGCTGTTGGGCATGAAGGGGACGATGTCGGAAGCTGAGCTGCACGTGCTGCGATCAAGACTCATCGGCGGCCAGCTGGCGAAGGCCCGCCGTGGCGAGCTGGAAGTGCCTCTGCCTGTGGGCCTGGTCTATGACGCCACGGGCAAGGTGGTGCTGGATCCGGACCAGTCCGTCCAAGGGGCGATCCACCAGTTCTTCGAGACGTTCCGGCGCACCGCATCGGCGACGGCGACCGTGCGCAGCTTTCGCGAGAGAGGTCTGCTCTTCCCGCGCCGGTTCCAGTCCGGTCCCCACAAAGGCGAGGTCTTCTGGGGAGAACTGCTTCACTATCGGGCACTCAACGTGTTGAAGAACCCTCGCTATGCCGGGGCCTTCGCCTATGGACGCACGCAAGCCAAAAAGTCGCTCCAAGACGCCGGGTCGCGCCATCGCCTGCCGCGCGAGCAGTGGCACACCCTCATCCTCGACGCTCACCCGGGCTACATCACCTGGGCCGATTACGAGGACAACCTGGCTCGACTGAAGTCCAACTCGGCCGCCTATGGAGCCGACAGGCGCCACGGGCCGCCGCGGGAAGGGCCGGCCCTGCTCCAAGGCCTTGCCGTCTGCGGACGCTGCGGCGGGCGCATGACCGTCCGCTACTACACCAGACGCGGTCAATCAGTGCCCGAGTATTGCTGCCAGGCCGAGGGCATCAAACGAGCAGAGCCGCCATGCCAAAGGGTCAGGGGAGCCGACATCGACCGGGCTATCGGGGAACTGCTGGTCGAGTCTGTGAGCCCACTCGCTCTGGAGGTGGCGCTCTCGGTCCAAGACGAGCTGGCAGTCCGGGCCGACGAAGCTGACCGGTTGCGCCGCCAACAGGTCGACCGGGCGCGCTATGAAGCCGAGCTGGCCCAGCGCCGCTATCTGCGCGTCGATCCGGACAACCGCTTGGTGGCGGTGACGCTCGAGTCCGAGTGGAACAGCAAACTCCGCGCCCTGGAGGCGGCGCAGGACGACTACGAGCGGCAGCGAGCGAGCGATGTGCTCCTCGAGGAGGACAACCGCCAGCACATACTGGCTTTGGCCATTGACTTTCCCCGGTTGTGGCGCGACCCGAAGACGCCTGCCCGGGAACGCAAGCGCATGGTCCGGCTGCTCATCGAAGACGTGACCCTGATCAAAGCGGACGAGCTTGTCGCCCACGTCCGATTCCGAGGTGGTGCCGCACAAACGCTATGTCTCCCGCGTCCGAAATCGGCAGTGGAACTGCGCAAACTTGATCCGGCCATCGTGACCGAAATCGACCACCTTCTCGACGATCACACCGACACCGAGATCGCCGATGCTCTTAACGCATCCGGCCGCCAACCCCCGGTCGGCGAGAAGTTCACCACCTGGATCGTGTGGAAGATCCGCAAGGCCTATCGACTCGAGAGCCGCTGCGACCGGCTACGCGTGCAGGGCTTGCTCACCTTGGCGGAGATGGCAGAGGCGCTCAATGTACATCCCCAGACGGTGAAGGATCGCCAGGCGCGGGGCGAGCTCGTCTCGATAACCTACAACGACAAGGGCCAGCGCCTCTACGCGCCGCCCGAGCCGGTGGGCACGATCCTCTGCGCTCACTGCGGCAAGTCCATCGCGGAACGGGCTGCCCAAGGACAGCGCCGGATCTATTGCGGGGTGTCCTGTCGCACGGGCGCGTACGCGGCTCGACGGCGTGCGGCAGGATGGGTCCGAGTCCGGCCACGCCGAGGACCCTGAGCCAAGGCACTACGTCCTCCCACCCGTCAGACAAGGAGGTGCAGTCAATTGCGCAAGGCTTGTCGCGTGGCCTTGCGGCTCTCGCCGGGTCGATGATGAAGCCGTAGTGGTTGGCGAGCTCGCCATAGGCACGGTTGAGCTGCGGGTCATACAGGTCGGCCTTGATGACGCCGGTCTTCAAATTGTCGGGCTTATGTAGCCCCCGCCGTTATGTGGCCTCCGGTCGGCGAGCAGCCGGCATGGCCGGCGTGAACACGCTGGGCCCACAGTCATCGGCCAC
>Ga0116216_10003373_pt1 | contig 10412 bp, 7 predicted proteins | sample Sb_taG_11_FD_89696 | JGI IMG/M metagenome (GOLD analysis project Ga0116216, IMG submission 89696) | Peat soil microbial communities from Weissenstadt, Germany - Sb_50d_3_AS metaG | ecosystem: Environmental > Terrestrial > Soil > Wetlands > Peat | place: Germany: Weissenstadt | collected 2010-09-21
AGGGAGCCATGCGTCGTGCGAAACCGAGCGTGACGCTCGAGCAGGTCCGCAGTGGGCTGAAACAGGAACGGTAAGAGCAGGCCGTCGGGCTCGACCAGATCAAGCGCGCGCTCGAGGGCGCGCTCGCGCGCGCCCGCATCGCCGAGCGCGTCGCGGGCACGCGCCTCGAGCAGGCAGGCCTGCGCCAGCACCCAGGTCGGGGTCGCCTCGGCGGCGACGTCGTCGAGAACCGGCACGAGCGCGGTAGTCGCAGCCTCCGGGTTGTCCTGGGCGAGTCGCAGCGCGGCCAGCGCGGTGCGCACCGCCGCGCTTTCCTGCTCCCGGGTGTCCATTGCGGCGATGGCCTGCTCTGTCTGTTTGGTCTCGCCCAAGCGCACGAGGGCATGGAGCAGCTGTCCTCGCATCCTTGTCGCCAGCGCGTGCGGGGTCGCCAGTTGCCGCGCAAACCGCTCGGCCGCTCGGTAATCGGCTAGCGCCTCGGCGTCGCGGCCGCGCACCAGCTCAAGGTGCCCGCGCGCGTAGTGAAGCAGCATTCCGGCCGCGGGCTGGGCCTGGGGTCGAAGCGTGGCTTGCGCGCGGGCGAACCATCGGTCTGCCTCGTCTAGCCGGGCGTGGGCGACCATCGCGCCGGCCAGCACGGTGTAGGCGACGCCGGTGATCGGCTCCTCGCTCCAGCCGTGGCGCTGCGCCAGCTGGATCGCTTCGGTGCTTCGGTCGGCGGCCAGGGAGAACGTCCTGAAGTTGATGACCAGCGCCGAGTAGGCCAGTCCGGCGAGCTCGAGATAGGGTTGCTCGATCCGGCGAGCCAGGGCGATTCCTTCGTCCAGGTGCCGCTCGGCGTCCTCGAGCCGAGCGGTCCAGACCTCGGCGGTGCCGAGGCTGATTAGCGCGAGTGCGTGACGTTCCTCGCTGAGGCGGAAATCCTCGAGGTCGGCGCCCTCGATTGGGGCGAGTAGCCGCTCGGCTGCCTCGGTGACGGCGGGCAGGTCTGCGCGCTGCCGCGCGAGGTCGAGCCGTTGGATCGCGAGCATCACCTGAAAGCGGGCGCGGCTGGCCTCTGGCACCGACGCCAGACCGGCTCGGGAGACCGCCAGCTCTCGTTCTGCCTCCTCGAACGATCCCCGGCGCAGCGCGCCGGCTGCGCGTAGCGCGGTGAGCTCAGGATTGCCGACGGCGGGGTCGGCTGGAAATCGGGCGACAAGCTCATGCGCGGTCGCCGCCTGGCCACTGAGCACGAGGCCAAACCAGTGATCGGAGAGGATGCGAGCGGCGAGATTCCAGTTCTCGGCCGCTTGGGCATGGCGGACCGCGTCGATGTGATACCCGTGCTTGTCGAACCATTCGGCAGCGGCCCGATGCAGCGAGGGAATCTCGTCCGCGGCCGTGCGCCGCAGCTCGAGCGCGAGCAGGTCGGCGAACATCTGGTGGTAGCGAAACCACGACCGGCTCGTGTCGATCGAGGACACGAACGCGTTGGCTTGCTCCAGCCCGTGCAGTAGCCGGGCGCCGCCGGGGGCTCCGGTCAGCCGCTCGGCTAGCTCGCCGTTGACCCGATCGAGGATCGAGGTACGCAGCAGCAGCCGCTTGACGTCCTCGGGCTGGCGCTCGAGCACCTCGGCCAGCAGATACTCCGCGACGGTGCGCTCGCTGCCGGAGAACTCGGCGGCGAACCGCTCGGGATCGGAGTGCCCGGCGAGCGAAAGCGCCGCCAGCCGCAAACCGGCGGCCCACCCCTCGGTCCGCGCCTCCAGCGCCCCCAGAGCAGGATCGGACAGCTCCACCCCGGCCGCTTCGAACAGCGCGCGCGCCTGCCCGACCGTGAAGCGAAGATCGCTGGCGCGGATCTCGGTGAGCCCCCCTTCCAGGCGCAGGCGGTGCAGCCCCAGCCGCAGGTCGTGGCGCGTGGCGAGCAAGAACCGGAGCTCGTCGGGCGCGCGCATCAGGAGCAGCTCGAGCTGGCGTAGCGCGTCCTCGGCACCCAGCTCGTGGAGGTCGTCGATCACAAGCCAGACCGGCTGCTCGAGCGACTGCAGATCCTCGAGCAGTCGCTCGACGATCGACCAGCCGTCGAGATCCGGCGCACCCGTCAACTCCCGCACCAACGAGGATCCGATCACGGTATCCCGGAGCGCGTCCATAACGGCCAGCCAGAAACCCTGCGGATCGAGGCCCCCGCGCGGGATCGTCACCCAGGCGGCCTTGTCTGCTAGCCCGGCCGCGCGGATCCAGGAGCGTAGGAGGAACGTCTTGCCGCTGCCTGCCGGCGCCGAGACCTCGGTCACGCGGGCGGCTCCGGCGAGCCGCTCGAACAGCTCGCGGCGCGAAACGATCCCACCGCCGGCGGCGGCGGAAGCGATGACGGTATCCGAGAGCGCCACGGCGCTCTGAATCTTCCCACCACCCCGGTCGTCGGAGCGGTCCAGTGTCCGACGATTACCCAGATCGGGTGTCGCCCACTCACCCCGCGAGGCCAGAACATCGACATCACTATGGAGCGCTACGAGATTCGCCTTCGCGGCCACCTGGGGAAGCTGATCCTCGCCGCCTTCCCGGCGCTATCCGCCGAGATCAGCGGCCCGGACACGGTTCTCCGGGGACCGATCCGGGACCGGGCCGCGCTGCACGGCGTGTTGGCCCAGGTGGAGTCGCTCCACCTGGAGCTGATCGAACTTCGCCGCCTGCCGGAAGCAGCGAACGGATTACCCAACCAGGGTGACGCGTAGTCACCCCCGACGCGCGGAGGCTTAGAGCATGAGTGAAATAACGCAGGACACACGAACACGCATCCACTTCGGGCGCACGGCAGGATTCGCCGCGACGGCACTGGCGCTTGCCGTGGGCATGATGGGGACGACGCTGCCGACGCCGTTGTACGCGCTGTACCGCCAGCGATTCGGCTTCTCGGAGCTGATGATCACGGTGATCTTCGCCGCGTATGCAGGGGGTGTGATCGCCGCCCTGCTGCTCCTCGGTCGGCTCTCGGATCAGATCGGACGCCGGCGCATGCTGCTTCCCGCCCTCGGGCTCTCTGCGCTGAGCGCGTGCATGTTCCTGGTGGCTGATGGCCTGCCGCTGCTCCTCGCGGGGCGGATTGTCTCCGGGTTCTCCGCCGGCATCTTCACCGGCACGGCGACCGCGACCCTGGTCGACCTGGCTCCGCCAGAGCGCCGCGGCCGAGCCACGCTCGTGGCGGCGGTGGCGAACATGGGCGGCCTCGGGTTCGGAGTGCTGTTGGCTGGATTGCTCTCGCAGTGGGCGGCAGCGCCACTGCGGATCATCTTCTGGGTTGATCTGGCGCTGCTCGTACCCGCGGCGATCGGCATCTGGGCGATGCCCGAGCCCGTGACGAGTACAAGCCACCCGCGCCTCGGTGCCAGGCTCCCACGGGTTCCATCCGGCATACGCAACGTCTTCGTAAGGGCAGCGCTGGCCGTCTTCGCCGGGTTCGCGGTGCTCGGGTTGTTCACCGCAGTGGCGCCAGCCTTCCTCGGTCAGGACCTCGGCGTCACGAACCGGGCCGCGGTTGGGCTTGTCGTGTTCTCGGTGTTTGCCGCCTCGACCGCCGGCCAGGCGATGCTCACACTGCTGCCAGAAGACCTGGCGCTGCCTACGGGCTGTGTCGGACTGGTCGCCGGCATGGCGTTGCTGGCGCTCAGCCTGGGTGTGTCGTCACTCGCGCTGCTTGTGCTTGCGGGCGTGATTGCGGGACTTGGTCAGGGCCTGAGCTTCCGCGCTGGATTGGCCGCCCTCAACGCAGGGTCGCCGGCCGCTCAGCGCGCCGAGGTGGCCTCTAGCTTCTTCGTCGTCGCCTACATCGCCATCTCGCTGCCGGTGATCGGCGAGGGTGCCCTGGCCCAGGCAGTCGGGCTGCGCACAGCCGGACTGGCGTTTGCCGCGGTCGTGGCGGCAGTCGCCGCGATCGCGCTCACGCTGCTCGCGAGGACCAGCCGCGGTGGCGCTCGTCTGGCGCGCGCTCCCGTCCGGCCTCCGGCGCGCGGCGTGTCCAGCATCTCAGCCGCACATGACGACGTGACGTGGCCACGTGCCGCCTGACACATCTACCCGTTCGAGGCGTGCGCGCCAGGACCGGTGCTATCCCGGCACGCCGCCATACCTCTCACCAATAAGGAGACAGACATGACGCGGACAACAGCAATCAGAACCACCCAGCTCGGCAATACCGGCCTTCACATCACGCGAGTCGGCCTCGGCGCCTGGGCGATCGGCGGCGGGGGCTATGACCGGGGCTGGGGCCCGCAGGATGACGACCAGTCAATCGCCACGATCCATCACGCGCTGGAGCTGGGCGTCAACTGGATCGATACGGCCGCCGCGTACGGGTTCGGTCACTCTGAGGAGATCGTCGGCCGGGCGATCGAGGGTCTCGCTGAGCGTCCGTACGTTTTCACGAAGTGCTCGCAGCTCGAAGGCCCGGGCCGCCGCATAGTCCACAGCCTGAAGCGCGACTCGATTCTGCGCGAGGCGCACGCGAGCCTCGAGCGGCTCGGGATCGACGCGATCGACCTCTACCAGATCCACTGGCCGATCCCCGACAAGGACATCGAGGAGGGCTGGGCGGCGCTCGCCGACCTCAAGGGTCAGGGGCTCGTCCGCCACATCGGTGTCTCGAACTTCGACGTCCAGCAGCTCCGCCGAATCCAGCAGATCGCGCCGGTGGAGACCCTGCAGCCGCAGTACTCGCTGATCGAGCGCGACGTCGAACGCGACATCCTTCCCTTCGCCGAGCACGAGGGGATCGGCGTGATCGTCTACTCCCCGATGGGCTCAGGGATGCTGACCGGCGCCATGACCCGGGCGCGAATCGACCAGATGCCCGAGGATGACTGGCGCAAGCGCGACGAGCGCTTCAACGAGCCGAAGCTGTCCGAGAACCTGGCACTCGTCGACCGACTCACCGCCGTAGCCGAGCGCCACGACACCACGCCGGGCGCGGTCGCGATCGCCTGGACGCTGCGCAACCCGGCGGTCGACGGCGCGATCGTCGGCTTCCGCCGGCCCGATCAGGTCGACCCGCTCCTGAGCGCAGCAAACCTCGAGCTCTCAGACGAAGACATCGCCACGATCCAAGGAGACCACTAGCCATGGAGACGATCGGATTCATCGGCCTGGGAAAGATGGGCGGCAACATGGCCGCCCGCTACCTCAGCGCCGGCTACACCGTCTACGGCGAGTCGCGCGACAGGAACGCAGCGCAGCGGCTGATCGAACAGGGCCTGCGCTGGGTCGACACGCCGCGCGAGGTCGCGGAGGCGGCGGACGTAGTCATGACCTCCCTCCCGACCGACGACGTCGTCGCGTCCGTCGCAGCAGGACCCGGCGGTCTGCTCGCCGGCTTGGGCGAGGGCAAGGTCTGGGCCGATCTGAGCACCATCAGCCCGCGGATGAGCCGCGAGCTTGCGGCGCGGGTGCGCGAGGAGACCCGCGGGGCACACATGCTCGACACGCCCGTGTCCGGAAGCGTCCCCCAGGTTCAAGCCGGAACGCTCACGATCATGGTCGGCGGCGACGAGGACGCCTACCGGCGCGTCGAGCCGCTCTTGCGCGTCCTCGGAACGCCGGAGTACATCGGCGAGAACGGTCAAGGACTCGTGCTCAAGCTCGCGATCAACATCAGCCTCGCGGTGCAGATGCTCGCCTTCTCCGAGGGCCTGCTGCTCGCCGAACGCGACGGGATCGATCCCCACCGCGCCGCCGAGGTGATGACCGAAAGCCCGATCGGCTCGCCGATGCTCAAGGCACGAGTGCCGCTCGTGCTCGACCAACCCGACGAGACCTGGTTCGACGTGAGCCTCATGCACAAGGACATCCGGCTCGCGCTGGCCACAGCACACGACCAGCATGTCGTGCTCCCCTCCGCCGGCGTCGCCGATCAGGTCCTGACAGAAGCAACCGAGCAAGGCTACGAACACCGCGACATCGCAGCGCTGTACGAGGTGCTCGCCAACACGCCCGCGCGATGAAGGCAGCCATGAAAACGACAAACACAAGAACCGATCGAGCTGGCAAGATCGCGCCCCGGCGGCCGGGGCTGCACGCTTCATCGTCTGGCCCGCAGCTCGCGACTGGCAACTCGCCGCCGCGCCGCCGGGCGCGGCTTGGGCGCCGGTGGCGCTCGGCAGGCACGGAGGGCAACGAGATCCTGACCAGCACGGCGGCGGTTGTGCTCGTAGGCCTGCTGGCGGCCGAGGGGATCACGATCGTCCACATGCGCGGGCTTTTGAGCGCGCACATGTTCATCGGCTTGGTCCTGATCGGGCCCGTGCTGCTGAAGCTCGGGAGCACTGGCTACCGGATGGTCCGCTACTACTCAGGCTCGCGCCCCTATCGCGTCAAGGGACCGCCGGCGCTGCCGCTCCGGGCGCTGGCACCGGTGCTAGTGGCGAGCACGATCGCCGTGTTAGCGAGCGGAGTGCTGCTGCTCGCCGCGGGACACAAGTCCGGCACGCTGCTGACGATCCACAAGGTGTCGTTCATCGTGTTCGGCGCGGTCTTGGCGGTGCACCTTCTCGCCTACGTCCCGCGCGTCGCGCGCTCGCTACGTACCGACTGGACCGCAGCGCGCCGTCGTGCTGTGCCCGGGACCGGCACGAGAGCGATGCTGGTCGCCGCCGCTCTGGGCGGCGGCGCGGCGCTCGCATTAGCGCTGCTGCCGACGATTCAAGCCTATGGCGGCCACTAGCAGGGTTATTGTGCTCACCCCTCCTCGGCGGGCGGAGTAGATGAGCGCGCGGTCGATCGCTAACCAGTGCCCCTGCTCGATCTCCTTCCGGCCCGCGCTCGCGCAGCCGTGGGAGGCCCGCACACGTGAGCCGAACGCCCGCACCAACGGCCACTCCGCCTGCCGGCCGCTCAAGCGGCATTGCGGCCGCCGCCCTTGGATGGCCGCTTCGGGCGGAAGGCAGCCAGCTCGAGCTCGGCGCCGCCACGTACCGGCTCATACTGTGAACACGATCTTTCCGAACCGCTCCCGGCTTTGCAGTCGGGCGATGGCGGCGGCATATTCGGCCAGCGGGAAAACGCTGTCTAGGATCGGTCGCCACCGGGCGCTGGTGACGTGCTGCACCATCGCCGGATACTCGCGCGGGCTTCCCATCGAGCTGCCGAGGATCCGTCTCCACTGCCAGTAGACCTCGGCCGTGGTCAGCGTCGTCGACGGCCCTGAGGTGTCACCGAAGCAGACAAGCGTGCCACCAGTACGCAACGACCGAAGCGCGCCTCCCACGAGGGGACCACCGTAGCTGTCGATCGCCGCGTCGAGCCCCCCCCCGGCCAGTTCACGCAGTCGCTCGGGCCAGTCGGGATCCAGGTAACTGACCGCGGGCGCCCCTAGCGAACGCGCCCGCGCGAGCTTCTCCTCGGTCGAGGTCGCATCACCCGCCAGAACCGGACGCAGAGATCAGACTCTCAGAAGAGAGCTTCACCCAAGCATGCGGCGAGCTTCAACACCTAGGCATTCCCCTGCGAACCGATCGCCACGCGACCTGGCTTGACTTTCGTTCTCGGCGCGCGCGCTACGAGCCGCTGCTCGCAGTGATTGGACCTATGACCGACGCTCCGCGCAGCGACAGGAGCGCCTGGACTGACACCGCGCCACGCCACAACCCGCCGCTGTTCCGACTCAAGCACCAATAGGAACAGCTCCTGCTTTACCCGGCGGAAGGGTTCCTGGAACGACGCTCCGCTCGGCAACCAGGATTGCGGTGGCCTCGTCTTGGTCCGTGCTGGCTCGGCGTGTCGATTGCCTCTCGGCGCGAGTTGATCTGCGCTGCGATCGATCCTTCGTTAGCCACGGGCTGGGTCGTCCCGTACCATCGAACGATGGCTGCCGTCAGTGGCCAGGCTGCCAAGTCCGCGACCGCCGAGCCGAATCGATGGGCGGTGCTGGCTTTGCTCGGCGTCGCGCAGCTGATGGTGGTGTTGGACGCGACGATCGTGACGATCGCGATTCCTTCGGCACAGAATTCGCTGGGTTTCTCGACCGAGAGCCGGCAGTGGATCGTCACCGCCTATGCGCTGGCGTTCGGCAGCCTCCTATTGCTGGGTGGAAAGCTCGGTGATCTGTTCGGGCGCAAGTGGACCCTTGTCGGCGGCCTGGTTGGGTTCTCGATCGCCTCGGCGATCGGTGGTCTGGCCCAATCGTTCGGCGTGCTCGTGGCCGCCCGCACGCTTCAGGGGGCGTTCGGCGCGCTGCTCGCGCCGTCGGCGCTCGGGTTGCTGACGGTGACGTTTCAGGGATCTCCTGACCGGCCGACGGCGTTTGGGATCTTCGGTGCGATCGCCGGCGGTGGCGCCTCGCTTGGGCTGATCCTCGGCGGTGCGCTCACTCAAGTCCTGTCCTGGCGCTGGTGCCTGTACGTCAACCTCGTGATCGCCATTCCGACGACGATCGTGGCGTTGCGTCTGCTGATCAATCACGCTGCTCCGCAGCGGGAGCCGATTGACATACCCGGGGTTCTGACCTCGGCGCTGGGCTTGTTCGCGTTGGTCTATGGGTTCTCAAACGCCGAGACCCATTCGTGGACTGCGACGGCGACGATCGTGGCGCTGGTCGCCAGCCCCGTGCTGCTGACCGCGTTCGTGCTGATCGAGCGCCGGGTCAAGCATCCGCTGCTGCCCCTACATATCGTCTGGGACCGGGCTCGCGGAGGCGCATACACGACGATTGCACTGGCCGGCGCCGGCATCTTTGCCGTCTTTCTCTTTCTCACCTACTTCCTGCAGCAGCAGCTCGGCCTTTCCCCGCTCACCACCGGGCTCGCGTTCCTGCCGCTGACCGGCGTACTCGTGGTCACCTCGACCACCGTTCAGACGCGGGTGATCCAACGCACCGGGGTCAAGCCGCTGGTACTCACTGGCATGACGCTCGGGGCGATCGGGATGTTCCTGTTCACCCACCTGACGCCGGACTCCAAGTACGCCACCGATGTCCTTCCCGGTCTGATCATCCTCGGCGTGGGGATGGGATGCATCTTTGCGCCCGCGTTCTCGACCGCGACTCTGGGCGTCGAGGGAAGCGAAGCCGGGATCGCGTCGGCGATGGTCAACACCTCCCAACAGGTCGGCGGTTCAGTTGGCACCTCGTTGCTCAGCACGATCTTCGCCAGCGCCGTCGCGAGCTACGCGGCGAGTCACGTCCCCAGCCCCGGCCTGGCCGACGCCGCCGCGGTTCATGGCTACACCACGGCGTTCTGGTGGGCGGTCGGAATCTTCGCCCTCGGGTTCGTTCTGGCGACGGTGATCCTGCCTGGTCGGGCCAAGACTCGCGTCCCCACCGTCAGGGCTGCGCTGGCCCGTTTGGCGATCTGCAACTGCCACTACTTCGAGGCTGCGGATGGCGCCCGGGATGGACTTAGCACTACGACGGGTGCTGGGGCGCGATGAGCACCGGCAGCTTGGTGTGTGCCGCGAGTGCGTGGGACACGCTGCCGAGGAGAGCGCTGCCTACGACGCCTCGTCCGCGTTGGCCACAGACAATCAGTCCGGCGTCGAGGTCCTCGGCGACCTCGACGATCGTCCTGGCCACTGATTCGCCCGCCTGGGCGACTCGTGCTGTGGCGTTGTAGCCGCGCCTACGAGCTCCGGCGGCGCCCTCCTCGGCGATGTGTTGAGCCGAGGCGGCTTCCTGCTCATCGACCTCGCCCTCGTTCGGAATCGCGACGATGAACGAGCCTGCCCGGGCCAGCAATATTCCGGCGGGCGTCCATACGGTCAACACCACGGCGTCGGCGGGCTTGATCCACTCGGCTGCGGCCGTCAACGCCGTCCTTGACCCATCCGATCCGTCGTAGCAGAACAACACCGGCTTATCCATCGCTGATCCTCGTCCACCAAAGCACCCGCGTCTACTCCAGACTATCTCCCGCGCGGGGCCTGGCGACGCCTCCTCCCGACGCGTCGCGAGACTACCTTCGTCGCCAGATGAGAATCGGCCGCGGACTGCCGCTCGGCACGGTCGATAACTAGAGGCAGAAGCCAGGGTCGGCCACGACGGAGCCGCTGAGATGCCTCGGCCTTCGTGGATGAAGCAGTGACAACCCGACGTCCGCTGTCGCTCACTGCGCAAGTCGGCGCGCGACTACAGTATCGCCGACCGCCGCGGCCACTGCCTCTGCAGAGCCCGGTGTCCGGCGTACGGGGCGGCCTGCTCAGTAAGCCCAACCGAGCAGCCCGTCGCGGCGGTGCGGTATTGGGGGGTGCGCCACGCGCACCCCACCCGATCTGCGTGCCCCAATCGAGGTTGAACTAAAGGCCGGGAACACCTGGTCCGAATCGAGCGCCAGGGACATCCCAAGATTCCAACAATGTCCGCTCAGCGTTGCTCAACGACTCGGGCTAGTCGGCGCCGACGACCTTGAAGTTCTGGTTGACGAAGATGTGGTGCGGCCAGTTGA
>Ga0116216_10003376_pt1 | contig 10408 bp, 7 predicted proteins | sample Sb_taG_11_FD_89696 | JGI IMG/M metagenome (GOLD analysis project Ga0116216, IMG submission 89696) | Peat soil microbial communities from Weissenstadt, Germany - Sb_50d_3_AS metaG | ecosystem: Environmental > Terrestrial > Soil > Wetlands > Peat | place: Germany: Weissenstadt | collected 2010-09-21
CACTCCCGCCAGCTGGCGGAGCGCCGCGGCCCAGTTCCCCGGCACCGCCTCCCCGAACACCTGCGCTTCGCGCAGCCCCGAGATACGCGCCGCCTCGCTGAACTCTCGCAGCGGCTCGCCGCCGAACCCGATCTCAGCGGTATAGAACACGCTCGGCACGTGCTGCTGCTCGATGAACTCCTCAACGAGCGCGGACTTGCCAATCCGCCGACGCCCCCGGACGATGACGCACCTGCCTGGGCGGGCAGAGCCAGCCAGTTCCCGGACCTCAGCGAGCATCCCGTCAAGCCGAGCCAGCTCGCGCCGCCGTCCCACGAAGCCCGCCATAGCTGCCCCTAAGACTATTCTCATAGATACTTCTTTACACGATACTATCTTGACTGGAAGTATTCATCAGCCAAGCTTCAGCCGCCAGCGAGGTTCCCCGCTACACGGACAACACCTCCGGTAAAGGGTCATCCGGCGGCGCAGTCTTCGGATCCGCTGAGTCCCCTCGAACGCGACCAGGCCGTACATCCGATGCCGGAATGTCCCCGTCTGAGTTCGCTGTGACGTCCCCGCCCAGGCCGACCACGCGTATACGACGTTCCGCCATCAGCGCGCTCCCGCGAATTCACGACCACCACCCCGCCGCAGGCGACCCGAATGACAGGCCGGTTCCAGCCCGGCAGGTCATTCACGCCGTACCCGGAATCCCCGCCCGTGCCTCAACTCGGGGCAACCGCCCTGTCCCGCAGTTACCGGACGACATTAACGGCACTGACCAGGCACTTCACTCTGCCCGCACCCCATCCGCAGGGCACCACTCCCCCATGACAGGCCGCGCACCGCGCGACAGGAAACCGGGCAGCGGCCAAGATCCCCACAAAATCCCCACACCACACGCGGCTCACAGGCCCCACCAGCACCACACGGACATCACCGCGCGTCACCGACGGACTGTCGATCCGTTTCGCCGAGAGCGCGGGCCGCGGCATTTTGGCCCTCTTGCTGAGCCCCAGCCGGATTCCCTCCTTCGAGCTGTGATCCTTGGCAGACCCACAGCCTCGAAGGAGGCCCGGAAGACCCACTCAGCCGTCCACAACGTGCCGGGCACGTCAGCTAGCCGCGTCGCCGGCGGCGACTAGCCACCCGCCCTGGCCACCGGCAGATGCGAGCGCGACGCGCACAATGGACGCTCGACCCATGACCACTGAGACTCCCAGCGACACGATCGGAATCATCGGGGCGGGACACGCCGGTCAGGCGTTTGCTCGCGCCGCGCTACGGGCTGGTGGCAAGGTCCGGATCGCCAACAGCCGGGGCCCCCCAGTCCTTGGGCCCCGTGGTGGAAGCGTTGGGCCCCGGCGCGTCGGCCGGCCCGACCGGTGAGGCGGCCGCTGGCGCAATGGTCGTCATCGCCATGCCCTGGGCGAGCGTTCCCACCGCGGTCGCCGGGCCGGCCTGACGACACCACGGAAAGCTGAAGAGGACAGCAGATGAGTGCGATCACGGTGAAGGAGTTCAGCGCGCCGGCGGAGCTCACGGAGGTGCCAGATCCGCAGCCGGGACCCGGCCAGGTGCTGATCTCCGTCGAGGCGGCAGGGATGAACCCGATGGCCCGGGTCATCGCCGACGGCGGGTACCAGGCGCTGGGACCGGCGCAATTCCGACGACACCGTGCCGGGATCGCGCGACTTGACCGCGTCATGCAAGCCGGCGGGCATCCGATCAGCTGGGTCTCGCTCGGTCGAGCTGCAGCGCGACTGGGCAAGCCAGGACACGGTCGCAGCGGTCATCGAGATCGCCCTCACCGACCGCCTGCTGAAGGAGCAATAGCACTCCGCAGCCGCGGCCCGCAGCGCCAGTAACAACAGAAAAAGAAGTGTGAATCTCATGTCTGATGCCACCTCCATCAACGATGCCACCTCCATCAACAGTGCCTGGGACCGGCGGCGGTGGCTCACCCTGGGCGTGATCGGCCTGGCGCAGCTGATGGTGGTCGTCGACCTCACGGTGATGAACATCGCGCTGCCGTCCGCGCAGCGGGCGCTGCACTTCACCGCGGTGGACCGGCAGTGGGTGGTCACCGCCTACACCCTGGCGTTCGGCAGCCTGCTGCTGCTCGGCGGCCGGCTGGCCGACCTGCTGGGGCGGAAGGTCACGTTCCTGGCCGGGCTAGCCGGTTTCGCGGGGGTCTCGGCCATCGGCGGGGCCTCGGTCAACTTCACCATGCTGATCATCGCGCGGGCCTGCCAGGGCGCGTTCGCCGCGCTGCTGGTGCCCTCCGCGCTGTCGCTGCTGACCACCACGTTCACCGAGCAGAAGGACCGCGGCAAGGCCTTCGGCATCTACGGGGCGATCGCCGCAGCGGGCGGCGCGGTGGGCCTGCTGCTCGGCGGCGCGCTGACCGAGTATCTGTCCTGGCGGTGGACGCTCTACGTGAACCTGATCTTCGCCGGCCTGGCCTTCACCGGGGGCGCGCTGCTCCTGCGGCGCCAGCCGTCCCGGGTTAAGCCCAGGTTGGACATCCCGGGCGTGTTGCTGGTCTCCGGCGCCGTGTTCTGCCTGGTCTACGGGTTCTCCAACGCGGCCGCGCACAGCTGGCGCACGCCGTCCACCTGGGGGTTCCTGGCCGCCGGCGTGGCGCTTGGCGCAGGGTTCGCGGCCTGGCAGGGCCGGGCGGCCCACCCGCTGCTGCCGCCCCGGGTGGTGCTGGACCGCAACCGCGGCGGCGCCTACCTGTCGATGCTCATCGCCGGGGCCGGGCTGTTCGGGATCTTCTTGTTCCTGACCTACTACCTGCAGCAGACCCTGGGCTACTCCCGGCTCGTTACCGGATTGGCGTTCCTGCCGATCGCTGCGGGCTCCGCGCTCGCCTCCAACCTGGCCACGATCGTGCTGATGCCCAGGGTCGGGCCCAAGCCGCTGGTCGGGTTCGGGATGCTCGCCGCAGCAGGCGCGATGGCCTGGCTGGCCCAGCTCGGCCCGCACACCGGGTACGCTGCGGGCGTGCTCGGCCCGATCATCCTGGCCGCCATCGGCCTGGGCATGGTAATCGCGCCATCCATCAACACCGGCACCTTCGGCGTGGGCCCGCAGGACGCGGGAGTGGCCTCCGCGACCGTCACCGTCGGCCAGCAACTCGGCGCCTCGGTCGGCACGTCGCTGCTGAACACCATCTTCGCCGCCGCCGTCACCTCCTACCTTGCCGCGCACCTCGCCTCGGCCCGGCTGATCGGCCGCCAGGCCCTGACCGGGCTGGCGCTGGCGCACGGCTACGACACCGCGTTCTGGTGGACCGCCGGCATCTTCGCCGGCGGCGCGGTCGTCGGCGGCGCCCTGCTCCGCCGCGGGCCGCTGAACCAGACGAGCACGCCCTCCCAGGCTCATGGCGGGATAACAACGGCACAAGCCGGGGCGAGCCGGGAACGGGCCCAGTGACCAGGGCTTCCAGCCGTGCGGTGTGGCTGCAGCAGGCGCGTTCCCACCACCTTCGCCACGCCGACCCGGTGCTGGCGCGGCTCATCGATGATCGGCCGGACTTCGACCCGCGGGCGTGGATGGCCCAGCTGCCACCGATGGACCTGTTCGGTGCCCTGCGTTCCAGGTCACCGGCCAGCAGCTGTCGGTCCCCGCGACCCGCCGGACCCTGGCCCGCATCGAGGCCTGTTCGGCGGCCATCTCCCCCTCCACCGAACTCTTGGCAGTAGATCCTGCTCAGCGAGCGCGGCGAAGCCGAGAACCTCTATCGCAAGTCGATCGCGCACCTCGAACGCTCCCGCGTTCGCGCCGAGCTCGCCCGCGTCTACCTGCTCTACGGCGAGTGGCTGCGCCACGAGCGCCTTCGCGCTGACGCGCGCCAGCAGCAAGGTCTTCACCAAGGTCGCAACCAGCTCGCGCAGCGAGCTGGACCGCGTCCTGCCAGGCGACCGGGCCACGGCCCAGCCGCACTAGTCCCCCGCGGCGCGCCACCAGGCCAGGACTGGCGATCCCTGCACCAGCAGTACATCGCCGACATCGAAGCCGGCGCCAGGACGGCACTGGCCGCGGTCGGCCCCACTCCGTACTTCCAGAAGTAGGGGGAGAACCTCTGGGCTGCGGTCAGGGGCTACCTGGATTCGGCGGCGGATGCTGCCGCTGCGCCTGTCATCAAGAAGTACGCTGGCGTGCTGGGAGCCGTGGATGTATTCACGGGCCCCGCCGCCTTTTCGATCCTGGAGTCGATCCGCCTGGACCTTGGCAACCGCATGGACGTTCACCCCCTGAGCCAGATGCCGAGTGGGTGGCCCGCTTGCCTGGTCCAGGGATGCTCTTGAACCGAGGAACGCAGTCAACGCATGGTGTCGGGCACGTGCCTGCCCAACTGCGCGCTGCTTGGCTCCACAGATCCTTGACGGGGATCGGCCTTGCTTGATCCTTGATACGCCTTGAGGTTTCAGTGCGCCCCGTTGCGACGGCACGCTGGACTGGGAGGTCTGCCTGGCAGGTGTTGGCATGACGGGCATCGGGGCGCGGTGTACGTGCCTAGCGGTCCCTGCCTGCCGGTTCTTGCGTGCCGCCTTGAGGGGTTACAGCCAGATGTACTCTTCGGCGATGGCGCCGTCGCGCCATTTCGCTACGGTCACCATCCGGCCGTAGCCTTCCATCTCCCCGACCACGCACGTCCATTCTCCGGATCCGAACCTGATCGGGTGCGACGTGATCTGCGGGACCTTGCCGCCGGTGGACTCCAGCAAGGCCTTAGCGGCATCGATGTGCTCCTGGATGCCGTGGGTGGGCGGTTGCCCTTTGCCATATACAACAACGTCATCGGTGTGGTGCTGGGCGAAGACGCCGTTCCAGTCGGCTTTGTTCCATCCGTTGAAGTCGAGCTCGTCCATGCCTGTGAGGTTGGGTACCACCTCATCGTCTGTCATGACCGTGGCCTCCTTTTGCGGTCAGCCCGCCATGCGGGCAGGTACAGTTTGTAGCTGAAGTGGGCTTGGTATCGGCGGTGCCGGGCTGCGCCTCGGGGCGCAGCCGCGGAGTCAGGTAAGCCAGGGCGGGGTGTAGGCGCCGAGTTGATGCAGGATGGCCGTCGCGTCGTCGGCGGCCCACTCCTCCACGATCATCCCGCCGGCAAGGCGGTAGATGTCGACGGCGTCCCAGCGCACCCGGCGACCGGTGGGGGCGATCCCCAGCAGATTCCCCTCCTGCGTCGCCTCGATGATGTAGCGCACGGCGACGGTGTCGCCTGCCGCGACGATGTCCTGCTCCGCCGCATGCAGGTCGGGCAGCGCACCGATGAAACCGCGCAGCATCCTGGAGACGTTATCGACGCCCTTGATTGTTCCGAGGGTCTGGCCGTGCCACGTCACCCCGGGCGCCAGGTACTTCGCAGCCAGGTCGGGACTGTGCTGGTTGAAGACCCTTTCCGTGTACTCCCGGACGATGTCGATGTTCGATCCGGTGGTCGTCTCGCTCGCCATAATCGGCTCCTTTCACCGACGGCTTCGCGTGTCATGTCAGTAAGGGTGCGGCCGGCGGGGCGGGCTCGCATCTGCCAGTGGCCAGTCGCCGCGGCTAGTCAAAGGATCTGATCGGAGGCGCGCTCCGGGCCCCCGCCGGGCCGTACCGCCCGGCGAACGCCCGGGCCTGGAACATCATCCTGTTCTGGACCGACACGCTGCCACCGAGCGCCTTGATCCGGTCCAGGCTGGTCTGGGTGACGGTCTCCGCGTGGTCGAAGAACCAGGGAATGTTGGCTGCGCCGGCCCGTCAGCCCTGTCGCGCGTCCTTGGACCGGGGATGTCTCGCCATCTGCCCGGCACCGTTGCTACTCGCCCGCCGACCGGCTGCCGGGACTAGCCACTGGCGGACCGGTCGCGGTGACTACTGGAGCGGCAGCGCCGTCATGTTCGTGCGCCTCATGCCGAGCAGCGGCCCAGACGCCACATGTAGTGCAGTCCCCTCAGGTGCTTTCCATCTCGAGCGCGGCCTGATCGGCGGCCTCCTCCTTCGGCGCGAGCGGCGTGCCGCTCAACTGTCCCAGTCGATGACCGCCCTGCTCGCCGCCTCGGGATGCCGCTCCAGCCAGCCGCGTGCGAACGGGCACAACGGCACCAGGGTCAGCCCCTCGCGCGCCGCCCGGTCGATCGCCGCGGTCACCAGCCTGCCGCCGATGCCGCGGCCTTCCAGCTCGACCGGAACCTCGGTATGGACCAGCACCAGCCGGTCCCCGCGGATACGGTAGATCAGCTCCGCGAGCCACCCGTCCGCGCGCAGCTCGAACCGGGACGCATCGGTGTTGTCGATAACGTCGGCGGAATCGCTCACCTGCTCAGGCATTGCTCACCCCCGGCCAAGGCCGCCGCTGTTGCGATTACCGTTGCACCCTGCGCAGGGTGGCGACGGCATCGGGGGGCAGGGCCCAGCCCGGCATCGGCGGCGGCCCGGTGAGGGTGCCGACTGGTCTGGCCGGGAAGCCGTCCAGGATGGCCCGGTCGCCGAAACGGTCGCGCTGCTTGACGCAGGCACCGGCGCGGACCACCGACTCGGCCCCGACCACGCTGCCGTCGCACACGATCGCGGCCGGCTCGACGACGCTGCCGCGGCCGATGTGGCAGCCGTGGATCATCGCGCCCGGGCCGATCACCGCGTCGTCGTCGATGATCAGCTCGTTGTCGGGCAGCAGGTGCAGCACCGTGTTCTCCAGGATCTGCACCCGGGAGCCGACCCGGACCGGGCCGTGGGAGTCGCCGATGATCTTCACGCCGGCGCCGATGAGCGAGTCTTCGCCGATGACCACGTCGCCGGTGATCTCCGCCGAGTCGAACAGCAGGGTGCCGGCGCCGATCGACGGGGTCTTGTCACGGTAGGCGTACAGCGTCCCCATGCGTTCTCCTGCTCGCATCGGTCGTCCAGGCTTTGCGTCTCATGTCCTTAGGATGAGGCCGTCAGCGGGCGCTCGCATCCGCCAGTGGCCAGTCACCGACCGGCTGCGAAGACTGGCGACTGGCAGATGCGAAATATGGCCAGGCAGCCGTACCGTCCGGTACATGCCACGCTTGCTGAACGGTTCGAGCTGATGACGGCGCCGAACGTGCTGTTTGAGGACGACTTCCGGGATGGCCTCGACCTGACCGGCACCTGGGCGCTGGTCAGCCGTCCGCCATCCTTCGTCGCCGACGACGGCGTCATGTCCGCGTCAGACCAGGGCCTGCACGTGAAGGCGGCGGGCACGAACCGGTTGACCGGCGAGCCCGCGTTCTCCAAGACCTTGCCCGGGAGCGCCGAGGATCACGTCAAGTGGATGGCGGATACGCGGCACCTTTCGTCCACCTCGGTGCCCGGCTTTGACGCGGTTCCAGGTCAGGAGCTGCGGTGCAGCATGTGGGCGCGCGGCCGGACCTTCGGCACCGCCGGGCACCCGTTCGGGAAGGCCGTCACGGACCCGGAGGGGGACCTGCGGCTCGCGGTGTTCGCGCTGAACACGCTGGACCTTGAGACTGGGATGGTCTTCGACATCTGGATGACAAACAACGCGATCTATCCCTACTACGAGCGGCTCAACCTGACCGGCACGGCGGCCTACAGCGCCTTCTCGTCGGTGTTCCCGCCGGTCCGGCGAACGGCCGGCGAGCAAGTAAAGGTAACAGTGGCCTACAACCGCACGGCGCGCGTCGTGCGCTGGCTCGTAGACGACGTGGAGGTCGCGCGCGTCAGCACCATCGGCGTCCCGGCGGCAGACGCGACGACGATTATCGAGCATGGCGGCACTCCGCAACTAGCCACGCCACGGCAGCTGAATTGCGGCATGGCGCTATTCACGTTGCTCGACGGCGGGCTGCCGCCCGCTGGCACCGGCCTCGTATCCCTCGAGCCACCGTACGCATTCCCGACCGAGTTCGCCGGCGGCCCGAACCTCTTCGGCCAGGGCGCCGAACTGCGGGTCGAGCGTTTCGAGATCAGCAGCGTCAACGAGAGCCGATGATCCGCGGCGCCGAACTTCTATCGATTCAAGGAGATATCAATGTCAACCGCACAAGCCCGGCCTGTTACCGTTGACCCGGCGCTAGCGTCGGCGGCGGTCGCGGCAGCCGGGGACGCGATCGTCACCACTGACAGCCACGGATATATTACGTCCTGGAACCGCGCGGCTGAGCGGCTGCTGGGGATCAGCGCTGAACAGGCGATCGGGCAAACGCTCGGCCTGATCATCCCCGAAGCATTCCGCGCCCGCCACGCCGTCTGCTTCCGTGCCGCCATGAGCAGCGGGCACCTGGCGCACGGCGGCCAGCCTGCGCGGGTCGAGGCCGTGCCCCCTGACGGAGAGGTCATGCCGCTGGCGATTACGCTGGGCCTGCTGGCCGGTCCGGACGGCGCGCCGGCCGGAGCGGTGGCCGTGCTGCGCCGCGCCGACGCCAGCCTCGTCCTGTTCGGGACCCCCATCGCCGAGTGATCGCGGGCCTGGCGATCACGCCGGTACCCGGATCAGGTGAGCCAGAGCGTGGACCACGGCCCGTTCGGCTCCCCCGGGCATTTCATGGTTACGGTCCGCAGTCGGCTGATGGCTTTATTGTGCCGAACGGTCCGTCGTTCCCGTGTCTCCCGAGCTGGGTGAGGCTAGTCTGGCTGAGCCGTGTCCGGGTCGGCAGGCAGGGCCCGGTCGAGCTGGCTGCGGGAGCCGATGGCGAGCTTGGTGAAGACCTTGCCCAGGTGGTACTGGACCGTGCGCGCGCTGATGAACAGCCGGGCGCCGATCTCCGGATTGGACAGGCCGTCCCGGGCCAGCCTGGCGACCTGGGCCTCCTGGGCGGTCAGCTCGCCGCTGGCCTCCACGGTGCGCTTGCGGGCGGTCTCGCCGGTGGCCGCCAGCTCCCGGCGGGCCCGCTCGGCAAAGGCCCCGATGCCCATCGCGTCCAGCATGCCGTAGGCGGTGCGCAGCTGCTCCCGGGCGTCGGCGCGGCGCCGCTCGCGGCGCAGCCACTCGCCGTACAGCAGGCGCGAGCGGGCGAACTCCGCGCGCAGCCGGGTCCGGCCCAGCCGGTCGATCGACTCCCGGTACAGCCGCTCGGCGGCCTCGCCCTCGCTGAGGAAGGCCCGGACGCGGGCTTGGCTCCCCAGCGACCAGTCGCCGGGCGTCACCGCCGTCCGCTCAGATAGCCAGTCCAGCGCGGCCCGGACCAGCCTCACATCACCCGTCCGGTACGCCGCCTCGGCCAGCTCGGGCACGATAAAAGGCCCGTGCCCCACCGGATCGCGCTGGAACGCCCGCCAGGCCGCATCGCGGGCCGCATCGTGGCGGCCCAGGCCGTTGCCGAGCACCGCGCTGGCGTAATCCGCCAGGCTGACCAGCCTGCCCTGCCCGCGGGCGGTGGCCTCCTGCACGGTAGCCTCGATCAGCTCAGTGGCCGGTCCCTCCTGGCCGCGCCAGGCCGCGAGCGTCATCGCGGTGTAGGCCACCGGCGGGTTCCCTGTCGCCTCGGCAATCAGGCGATCTTCTTCGATCAGCCGCGCCGCCGTGGCCAGCTCGCCGGCGAGCAGGTGAGGGACGGCGAGGAAGTTGAGCCCGAACTGCAAGAGCACCAGCGCGCCCGTGTCGCGGGCGAACTGGGCCATGCGAGCGGCCAGGGTGTGCCAGGATTCGGCGTCCCACAGTTCCTGGGCGGCCATCTGACTGGCGCCGGCCCCGGCGAGCCAGAGCCCGCGGTCGGCTTCGAGATCGGGGCCGGCGTCCAGCGCAAGAACCAGTTCGAGGGCTTGGGCCATGGTCGGCGCCGCCGCTGCGTATCCCTCCGTCAGCCGCAGCGCGAACGCGTCGAGCAGGACGTCCACCACCCGCGGCGGACCGGGGGCGGGCGGCGCGGCGCGCGCGGCCTCGGCCGCCGCCCGCACGCCGCCGGGAAGGCCCAGGTCACCGGCCCACACCGCGATGGCGAGGGCCTCCAGGTAGGTCTCGCGGGCCAGGGCGGCATCGAGCCGCTCCAGCCGCCGGGCCGCGCTGAGCAGCAGCCGGGCCCCGTCGCCGCTGCGCCGCTGCTGCCCCGCGATCTGACCGCGCAGGTGCTCCACCTCGGCGGTCCGCAGCGGGTCAGGCGGCCCGGCCTCCACCGCCACCAGCAGCCCCAGGGCCGCATCCAGCGCACCCGCGGCGTACTTGGCGCGGGCGGCCGCGAGCAGCCGCTGCGCCCGGCGGACGGGTTCGGGTGTCAGCAGCGCCGCGCGTTCGAGAAAGGAGGCCGCCGCGGCCAGGCCGCCGCGTGCCTGCGCCCGGCCGGCCGAGCGCTCAAGCTCCCCGGCCACGTCCTCATCGGGCGCCGCGGCGGCTTGCGCCCGGTGCCAGGCCCGGCGGTCGGGATCGTCCCGGGGGTCGGTGACCTCGGCCAGCGCCCGGTGCGCGTCCTGCCGCTGGACAGGCGACGCCGACCGGTAAGCCGCCATGCGC